>Ga0307372_10012686_pt1 | contig 10997 bp, 7 predicted proteins | sample OX1MG_FD_202533 | JGI IMG/M metagenome (GOLD analysis project Ga0307372, IMG submission 202533) | Soil microbial communities from Risofladan, Vaasa, Finland - OX-1 | ecosystem: Environmental > Terrestrial > Soil > Coastal area > Acid sulfate soil | place: Finland: Risofladan, Vaasa | collected...
CCAGCACGTCTTCCAGCCGATCCAGTTGGGCCGCCGGACGCACCTCAATCTTCTGGAACGGATTTGCCGGCCTCGAAGCCAGGACGGTTCCCACGGGCAAATCCTTCGGGAAAATCTGGTCCAGGCCCGAGGTCAGAACGGTCTCGCCGGGCTTGATCTTCTCGCCGTCCTCGACGTAGTCCATGCGCAGGTCGGGTCCGTCGGTGCCTTTTACGACACCCTCGACCCTCGACCCGGACAGCAGCGCCCCGACGCCGCTCTGGCGGTCGGTCACGAGCAGCACCTGCGAGCTCGAGGGGAAGCTTTCCAGTATTTTGCCGACAACCCCGTTCGGCGTGATTACGGCCATATCCCTGTGAACCCCGTCCCGGGCGCCGCGGTCGATGTAAAGCACTTTGCTGGCCGGCGCGAGGCTGGCGCCGATGACGCGCGCCGCCAAAAGCGGCAATGCGGGGTTCGACTGGCGAAAAGCGAGCAGCGCGGCCAGCCGATCCCCTTCGGCGGCCCTTCCGCGCAACCGATCGACCTGCAGCTGCAGCTGGTCCACTTCGGCTTGCAGGTGCCGATTCCGGGCGCGCGTGTTCTGCAAATCGATATATCCGCTCCAGAGCGCGCCGATCCAGTCGATCGACGACGTGCCGGCCCGGCCGGCCGGCGTGAAAACGTCGGCGGCCCAAACCTGAATGAGGCGAATATGGTGATTGCGCTGGATTTGGAAGGCGAGCAGCAGCAGCTGCGCGGCCACCGCCGCGGCAAGGAAAAGCAGCGGGCGGCGAGAGGGCGAAACGCTCATCGGGAGTTCGGATTCAGTCGATGCACACTTGGCGCAGAAGCTTGAAATCCAGCAACATTTTCCCGGTCCCCAACACGACCGAGGCGAGCGGGTCTTCGGCGATCGAGACGGGCAGTCCGGTTTCCTCGCGAATCCGCTTGTCGAGGTTGCGCAGCAGCGCGCCGCCGCCGGTCAGCACGATGCCCCGATCGCTGATGTCGGCCGAGAGCTCGGGCGGGGTTCGCTCGAGCGCCACGCGGATGGCGTTGACGATGATGCTCACGGCTTCCGAGAGCGCTTCCCGAATCTCCGCGTCGTCGATCGTGACCGTGCGCGGCACGCCTTCAATCAGGTTTCGCCCCTTGACTTCCATCGTCAGCGGTTTCTCCAGCGGGTAGGCGGAGCCGACGTCGATCTTGATCTGCTCGGCGGTGCGCTCGCCGATGAGCAGGTTATATTTCCGCTTCAGATAATTCATGATCGCTTCGTCGAGTTCGTTGCCCGCCACGCGCACCGACCGCGAGTAGACGATCCCGCTCATCGAGATCACCGCGATGTCCGTCGTGCCCCCGCCGATGTCCACCACCATGTTGCCGGACGGCTCCTCGATCGGCAGTCCCGCGCCAATCGCCGCGGCCATCGCCTGTTCCACCAGAAACACCTCGCTGGCCCGGGCCCGATAGGCCGAATCCTGCACGGCCCGCTTTTCGACGGGAGTGATCTCGCTCGGCACGCCGATCACGATCCGCGGATGCACCAGCAGGCGACGGTTGTGCGCTTTTTGGATGAAATAGGTCAACATCCGCTCGGTCACCTTGAAATCGGCGATCACGCCATCCTTCATCGGTTTGATCGCCACCACGTTTCCGGGCGTTCGTCCGAGCATTTCCTTGGCTTCCCGCCCTACGGCGACCACTTCCATTCGGGTCTTGTTGATCGCGACGATCGATGGCTCGTTGACCACCACTCCCTTGCCGCGCACGTAGACGAGGGTATTCGCCGTTCCGAGGTCGATAGCGAGATCGGATGAAAACAGGCTGAGAATCGAGCGGGCGTTATAGCCGTTCTTTATTAATCCGGGCACTTGGGGACACCTATCTGCCAGGCCGCCGGGATGGAGCCCAGGATGGGGCGGCGGGCGCTCCGGCGAAGCCATGACGGAGACGGCAGAGCAAAATGGCCCGGAGCGGTCGCTGCCGGGCCTCGGCTATCTGAAGTCTCTCGTGAAAACCCACCGGGTCACCTTGGCCCTGGCGCCTCTTTCGGAAGGAAAACAGAAGCGCCGCAGCGGCTTTCGGGCGCTGCATCCACGGTCGGAAGCTGAAAACCGACTCTAACATAGCGGTACTAGGCTTTCAACTGCACTGCCGATCGCCGGGACCCTCCCTTTTACGACACAAGCAAAGGCAATCGAGGGGCCGCTTCTTCGCTGCCAGCACCCCTGGTCCGGGCTGGTTTTCGCGAATCCATCATGGTTGTTTTTTGTGGCCGGCCGAAACGTCTACTATAATTACGCCCTGGTGAACCCCTAATGTTCGACCTGCATAGTCGTGACTTGACGGTGAAGATTGTCCTGGGCGTGGTGCTGGGAATGGTGTCGCTCGGCATGCTGCTGTATCTGGTGCCCATGCCGAACACGCCCCTCCAGACTGGTACCGACGCCCTGGCCGACGTCGCCGGGCAAAGAATCACCGTTGGCGACGTGCAGCGCCGGCTCGATTTGATGTCCCAGCAGCAGCAAATTCCCCAACAGATGCGCGGCTTGTACGCCCACCAGATTCTGGATCAGATGATTTTCTCCAGGCTCCTGGAGATGGAAAGCTCCCGTCTGGGCATCCGGGTCAGCGATCAGGATGTGGCCGACGAGATTCGTCAACTGCTCCCCGCCGCCTTCCCCAAGGGGAAATGGATTGGCGCCCAGGCGTATACGACGATGGTGCAGCAACAGTTCGGCCTTACCGTTTCCGATTTCGAGGATGAGCTTCGAAGGGGGCTCCTCGAGGAGAAATTCCGGCAGCTGGTGACGGCCGATGTGTTCGTCACTCCGCAGGATGTCCGCCAGGAATATCTGCGCCAGAATGAGAAGGTCAAGATCGACTACGTTCAGGTCAATCCCGGCGTGCTCGCGGCCAAGCTCCAGCCGACCGAAAGCGAACTGCAAGGCTGGTACGACGCCCATAAAAGCGAATATCAGGTTCCCGAGAAACGGTCGGCCAACTATCTTCTGCTCGATCTCAATTTGCTCCAGAAGAATACGGTTATCCCGGACAATCAGCTGCAAGCCTATTACAACGCGCATATCGATCAATACAAGGTCCCCGAACGCGTCCACGTGGAACATATTCTTTTCATGACGGTGGGCAAAACGGACGCCGAAATCGCTGAAATCCGGAAACAAGCCGAACAGGTTCTCCAGGCGGTAAAGCACGGTGGCGATTTCGCCAAGCTCGCCAAACAATATTCGGAAGACCCCGGCAGCAAGGCCAAGGGCGGGGATCTCGGCTGGATCATCCGCGGGCAGACAGTCCCGGCTTTCCAGCAGGCCGCCTTCAGCCTACCGGTCGGCCAGGTGTCGGATCTGGTCAAGACGCAGTATGGGTTCCACATCATCAAGGTGCTGGGCCGTGAGGCGGCGCACACCCTGAGTTTTACCGAGGTCCGCGGCCAGATCCTCCAGACTTTGCTGACCGCGCAGGTGCAGAAGGAATCGCAGCAGATTTCCGACAACATGGCCAGTATCGTCGGCCAGTCGAGCCGGCAGTCGCTCGCGGCCGTTGAAAACGCCTTGGGGCCGCAAGCGAAAGCGAGCCTGGTCATGGGCCAGACCCCGCTGGTTTCCGTGACGCAACCGATCCCCGGTTTCGGCGGGTCGAACAGCTTGCGGGACGCGCTTTTCGCCCAGGGCACTGGCCAGTTGAGCCTGCCGATCGATACGCCGCAAGGATACCTCATCCTCGATGTCAACCAGATCGTTCCCACCCATCAGGGGACTTCGGCCGAGGTTCACGACCGGGTCCAAAGCGATTACATCCAGGCGAAATCCTCCGACGAGGCTCGCCTGGAAGCCGGCAATCTGGCTGCCGCGCTCAAGCAGGGCAAGCCGCTGGCTCAGGCGGCCAAGGCGTTGGGGTTGCCGGTTCAGTCCGCGGAATTCTCGCGGGTCGGCAGCGTCGGCAACGTTCCCGCCCGCCAGTTTCTGGCCGCCTTCACCGCGCCGGTCGGACAGGCGCAGGGACCGATGCAGGTGAACAGCGACTGGTACGTTTATGCGGTGACGGCGCACGAAGAGCCGTCCGAGGCCACCTTCGAAACTCAGCGCAGTTCGATCCGGCAGGAATTGCTCACCACGGCCCAGAACAACGCCTTCGACGCGTTCCGGCGCGCCCTGGAAAACCAGATGAAGAAGCAGGGCAATCTCACCATCAACAACGCGAACCTCAAGCAGATCACGAATCCTAGCCAGACCTAGCCGGACGAGAAAAGCCCGACCGTCGGCCGCCCTAGCGTTTCAAGGCCTATCCACGTTTTAAAATTTAGCGGCCCTTGTGGGGAAGGGGGCAGGGGGGGGTCTGCTTACGATTCGCGTAGGATGACTTCACCGCGGGCGATGACGTTGTCCTCGATCGCGATGCGGTATTTGTAGGCGCCCGGTTTCGCGCCCGGGCGCGGGGTGCCGCTCGAGAGACGCATGCCCGGCGGGGCTTGAAAGACGTTCGAGGAAAAAGGGGAACGGTTGGGATCGAATTCGATCTTGAGGTTTCCCGCCTCCGTGTACCAGGTGATCTGGTCCTTCGGACCGAGGACGATCGTTTCGGGAACTACGCCGATCAAAACGGATTTTTCTGCCATGATGTTTCGCCCGCGGAACCGGTTGCAAGGGGCGTCCCGCAACGATACCACAGGGCGCCGGAAAACCTCAGACTGTCGTCAGAAACAGCGTGGGCCGATCCGCCGTTTTTCCCGTCCACTCCCAGTAGCGAACCAGGATCGCATAGACCCAGAGCCCCACTTCACCTTCGCCCCAAAGCACATAACGGAGCGATTGCCCCATCAGATTCCGCCCGCTCAGTATGATGAACAGACTCATCGGGTCGATCAGCTCGGTGATGAAGGCGATCGTATTGGCAATCGCCACCGCGCCCCATACCTCGATCACGTAGTGCCGGTCCTCCTGCCGCGCGCTCACCCGCAGCCGGCTGATGAATTCACTGCGGTTGTCGAGCAGGTTCACGTGCAGGAAGACCAGCGGACCGTTCACACGGAAATTTCGACGAATGTCCTCGGCCTTGCGGGCGCGGTAGGCCGCATCCGCTGCATGGCAGGGCACCAGGTTCACTTTCTTGCCCGCAAGACTTGGCCAAAGTCTGGCCGAGTCATCGTCGACGAACTCCATCCCCGCCACGCGAAGCTCCTTCGCCCGCTCGTAGCGGCTAAGGGCGCTGAAGGTCAAAATGACGCAGATAAAAATCGCCGAGATGATCACGCCGTCGGGCCGCTCGAACACGTTGGCGATGAAGGTGTAAACAAAGACAAGCGTGACGACGGAAAAGAGCACGCTCCAGAGTAGGCTCCCAGCACGCTCGCTAGGCGCCGCGCGAAATTCCCGCGCGAAGGCGATCGTCACTGCGGCTGCCGCCGAAAGAATCAGCGCCAGAACGCCGGTGGCGAAAGCGCCTGCCTGGCCGTTCACGCTCGCGTGGAAGGCAAGCGTGACCAGGATGCTCACCGCCAAGAGAGCGGTCACCATCGGCCGCCGGTAGGCTACCCATCGCGGCGCCATTCCGAAACGCGGCAGATACCGCGGCACCAGATTGATCAGCCCGGCCATCGCCGATGCGCCACCGAGCCAGAGCATCGCAATCGTCGAAATGTCGTAGACCGTGCCGAAGCCGTTGCCCACCAACCGGTGGGCGAGATAGGCGATGGCGCGCCCGGAGGCGGGCCCTCCCTCGCGATAGGCGCTCGGGGGAATCAGCATCGCGGTGACGAAGCCCGAAAGAATCAGCAGAAAGCCCATGATGATCGCGGCCGCAGCGAGGAGCTTCCGCGTGTCACGAATCCGGCCCAGCGGGACAGTGCGTTTCCTATCCTCCTGGCCGCCTTCGATCAGTGGCATCACCGAAACTCCCGTTTCAAACCCGCTCAAGCCGAGGGCAAGGCTGGGAAAAACAATGGCCGACCCGAGCATCACTCCCGTCCAGTCGTGGCCGGGCGCCTGGAGGAACAAGGTCTGATGCCAGGCGGAGATGAGCGCCGGCTGGCGCAGGATGTCGCGCAGACCCACCAGAAGAACCACCAGATTTAGCAGAAGGTAGGGAACGACGGCGGCCACGGCGACAGCTATCACCTCGCGGAATCCAATAAAAAACAGAACCCCCAGGGCCATCAGCAGAAGGATGGTCAGGGAAAACTGGGAATGTGCCAGGTAGCGGTGAAGGTAGGGATTTTCGATTGCGTGCCGGGCACCATCGGCGGCGGAGACCGTGATGGTAAGGACAAAATCGGTGGCGGCGAAGCCGAGCAGCACCAGGACCACGACTTTCGATCGCCAGCCCGAAAACAGATTCTCAAGCATAGCGATCGAGCCCTGGCCCGCGTATGAGCGCCGCGCCACGGCCGCATAGACCGGCATCACGCCGAACACAGTCACCAGGACCAGGAGCAACGTTGCCGTCGGCGCCAGCATCCCCGCGCCGATCAGTGCAATGCCCGGCTGGTAGGCCAACGAGCCGAAATAGTCGAGACCGGTTAGGCACAATACCGCGTACCACGGAGAACCGCGCTCGACGGGGGCCGGCTCGTCCAGCCGGCCCCCGCTCGTAAGCCACCGGCCGAGTGCCGTGGACGCAGGTGCCGTTTCGCGCGTCGGCACTTCCAGCAGGCGCGGCGAAGCCGGCGGGGTAGCGGGAGAGTTTGGATCGGCTTCAGACACGAGGGCTTGCTTTCACCGGATTGCGAAGGGCCGACCTATTCATTTGCACGTTGTATGAAGCCTCGCGCTGCGCGGCAGGCAGGAAATCATGCCTCCGTCGCACCATCGCCATGTCGAAACGTGGACTACGAAGCGAGCGCGGGCCGGTCAGATGATCCCGCGAACCGCCTGGATGATATGTTCGGCGGAGATGCCGAATGCGGCAAGCAATTCGGCTTCCTTGCCCGAATGTGGCACGCTCGTGACGGCCAGTTGCCGCGCGCCTTCGAGGCTGGTGCCGGAAACCGCCAGGGCCCCCAGCACCGCTTCGCCCAATCCGCCCTCCGGGTAATGATCCTCGACGGTTACCAGCCGCCTGCCGGCGCCGGCGATTTCCGCACCGAGCGCTACTCCGTTGATCGGCTTCACGCAGTACAAATCGATCACGCGGACGGCGATTCCATCGCCCTTCAGCGCATCGGCGGCCTTCAGGGCCTCGTGCAGGGTGATGCCGGCCGCGACGATTGCCGCCCGGTCGCCGTCGCTGCGCCGGACCACCTTGAAGCCGGGCACCGGAAAGCGCTCGTCGTTCGGGTAGATCACCGCTGTTTTCGGGCGACTGGTGCGGATGTAGCAGATGCCCGGCCGGCTCGCCGCCGCCTCCACCATTTTTTCGGCGCATACGGCATCGGACGGATAGAGCACGGTGGCACCCGGCAGTGTGCGCATGGCCGCCAGGTCTTCCAGGCCCATTTGCGAGGGGCCGTCTTCGCCAATCGAGATCCCGCAGTGCGATCCCACGAGTTTGATATGGGTCCGGCTGATGGCCGCCATGCGCGTTTGGTCGAATGCGCGTCCGAGGAAGCAGGCGAAGGTCGCGGCAAACGGTGTCCATCCGCGCGCGGAAAATCCGGCGGCTGTGGCCACCATGTTCTGTTCCGCGATGAAACCCTGGAAGAAGCGGTCTGGGAAGGCGTTGTGGAACGTCTCCGTGTAGGTCGAATTTTGCACGTCGCCGTCCAGAGCCACCACGCGCGGATGGACGGCGCCCAGCTTGGCGAGCGCGTCGCCAAAGGCCACCCGCGTCGCCACCATCTGCCCCAGCTTGTAATCCGGGGCAGCCGGGGAAGGAAAATCGCTGCGCGGCGGGGTCAGGTCGCGCGCGTAGGAACGCGTATCCACGGCCGGGACCGGCGGCACATCGCCCATTTCCGCCAGCGCGCGCGACAATTGCTCCTCATTGAGCGGTTTTCCGTGCCATCCCTCCTTATCAGCGAGGAAGCTCACCCCGTGTCCCTTCTCGGTTCGCGCGACGATCGCATAAGGCTTGCTGGCCGCTTGGGCCCGGTCGAGCGCGGCGAGCACGGCGGCGACGTCGTGGCCGTCGATCACTTCCGTTTCCCAGCCCTGCGATTCGAATTTCCGCCGGTAGACTTCGGCGTCATGGGAATACATGGTTCGCTGGCTTTGGCCGAGCGAGTTCACATCGGCCAGCGCCACCAGATTGTCCACATGGTGATAGGCGGCCACCGCGGCCGCTTCCCACACATTTCCCTCGGCCATCTCGCCGTCGCCCATGAGCACGTAAATGCGGACCGGCCGCTTTTCGAGACGCGCGCCCAGAGCCAGCCCCAGCCCGACCGAAAGTCCCTGCCCGAGCGAACCGGTGGCGGCGTCGACCGCGCGAATCCGCGGCGTTGGATGGCCCTCGAGTTCGCTCGAGAATTGCCGAAGCGTCAGCAGACGGCCCACGGGGAAAACGCCGGCTTCGGCCAGCGCCGCGTAGAGGATCGGCGCGGCATGCCCCTTCGACATCACGAAGCGGTCGTTGGTCGGCGCGTCCGGGTTATTCGGGTCCATCTTCATCGCGTGAAAAAACGTCCCAGCCATCAGTTCGGCGCAGGAAAGGCAGGAGGTGGGATGGCCCGAGCCGGCCGCCGTGGTCATCCGCATCGAATGAATGCGAAGCAGGCGAGCCTTCTCACGAATTTCCAGAATCAATTCCGGGGCAGGAGCGGCTTTCGCGCTGTTTGCCATAAACGCCTCCAAGGGCTGGTTGTTAAAAGTCGATTCTATCCAAACCGGAACGCCGGTGTTAGCGATCCGCGGCCGAAACGGGAGGCACGCCGCAGACGGCAAGCCGCTTATTGTAGCCGTCTTCGGGCGTCGATGCCCGCGACGGCAATACAAAATGGAAAGGCGAAACGCCTGCCCTGCGGAAACCGCGCCGTTTCATGCCGGGCAATGCCTATTGACTGACTATCGAGGAGATGATGCGAAACCTTACAATGATTCACCCGCCCCGGGTTGCGAGGCGGGCTGGCGAGGGCGAGTCTAAACGTTTAAGATCGTTTCTTGATCTTTCCGGCGTCGAGCAGCCTCTTGCGCCCGCCGGCATGTGTGGAATTCGATCAAGGGAAAGAACGATATCATGAACGAACAGATCGGTGAGTTAAATCCCCCGGACCGGCTGATGTTGACACCGGGCCCCTCCTCCATTCATCCGCGCGTCTACCGCGCGATGTCCTCGAAGATGGTGGGGCACAACGACCCCTGGTTTGTGAGCATGGTGATGAACGAGGTGCAGGTGCTGCTTCGGCAGGTCTTCCGCACCGAGAACCGCATCACCTTTCCCATCTCCGCCGCGGGATCGGGCGGAATCGAAGCCGCGATGGTCAATCCGCTCGAGGAAGGCGACGAGGCCCTGATCTGCGTCAACGGCACCTTCAGCCAGCGCATGGCCGACATCGCCGAGCGCGCCCGGGCGCGCGTGACCCCGGTCAGCGCCCCTTACGGCCGCGCGGTCGATCCCGAAGACGTCCGCCGCGCCGGCAAGGGGAAAAAGGTCAAGATTGTCGGCGTCACGCACGGCGAAAGCTCGACGACCGTCGCCAGCCCGATCGAGGAATATCGCAAGGTGGCCGACGAGCTCGGGGCCATTCTCGTGGTCGATTGCGTTTCGACGCTCGCCGGCATGCCCGTCGACGTGGATGGCACGCCCATCGACATCTGTTTCAGCGGGACGCAGAAGGCGCTCGGCGCCCCTCCGGGGCTGAGCCCGATCACCGTGGGCGCGCGGGCCGAGGAGATCCTGCGTTCGCGCAAGACCAAGGTGCAGAGCTGGTATTTCGATCTCACCACCACGATGAACTATTGGGGCAAGGAACGCACCTATCACCACACGCCGGGCATCCCTCTGATTTACGCCTTCCGCGAGGCGCTTCGCATGGTCATGGAAGAGGGGCTCGAGGCCAGTTGGGAGCGGCACCGGTCGAATCATCATGCCTTTATCGCCGGGATCGAAGCGATCGGCCTGAAGCCGTTCGTCACCGATCCGGCCCGGCGGATGATGACCGTGACGGCCATCGAGATCCCCGAGGGCATCGATGGCAAGAAGCTGCAAAAGCAGATGCTCGATGAATTCGATATCGAGATCGCGGGCGGCTTGGGTCCTCTGAAGGGAAAGATATGGCGCGTGGGGATCATGGGCTATACGTCCCAGCGCAAAAACGTTCTTCTGGTGCTTGCCGCCCTGGAAAAGGCCCTCAGCGACCAGGGCTTCCGCGTGCCAGCCGGCGCGGGCGTAGCGGCGGCGATCCGTTTCTTCTCCGAGACGAGGGCCGCCACCGCGGTGAAGTAGCCCGGGCGAGCGGCCATATAGGGAAGGTCGAGACTAAGGCAGGGGCATCCCCGGCATAGCCACGATTCCGCCCATCCGCAGGATTTCCCGGTATTCGGTTTCGGTGACCGGAGAAACCGGTTGCCTGGGGTTTTTCAGGAACTTCACGTGATGCAGGGCCGGGTTTCCCCTCATTTCGGTCAGTGGCACCGGCCTCGAAATCCGCTCGAGCGCGCGCAAGTCGATGATTATCGCCTTAGCCGTCGGGTCTCCGGGATCGATGTAGGGGTCCCGGGTCACTTCCGCCAGCGCATACACCCAGCGGTCGGGCGTGCCATGGTAGGCCAGCACCCGGTCGCCACGCCGCATCAGCTTCGCCAGGCGCCTGATGGGCAGGCGGGAACCGGCGCCTCGCCACATCTCCTTTCCTTTCACGAAAAGGGTATCCCAATGGTACTGGCGAGGGTCGGACGACAGAATCCAGTAGCGGCGCTCGGTTGTTGGTTCCATCGAGGAGTGTGAATGGCGCAATATACACGCTCTTGCATCCTGAGGAAAGCCAATCGTTGCAGGTTTTTAAGAGTCAGGCGGCGAAAAGGCGAACAGGATGCCGTAGCGGGAGGGCCCGGAAAGCGGATTTTTTTAGCCCAGATCCACCCAAACCTCATCTTCCCGCAGCTCGACCGGGTAGGTCG
>Ga0307372_10012688_pt1 | contig 10994 bp, 8 predicted proteins | sample OX1MG_FD_202533 | JGI IMG/M metagenome (GOLD analysis project Ga0307372, IMG submission 202533) | Soil microbial communities from Risofladan, Vaasa, Finland - OX-1 | ecosystem: Environmental > Terrestrial > Soil > Coastal area > Acid sulfate soil | place: Finland: Risofladan, Vaasa | collected...
CGGGCCGCGATAAACTCAATTTGCGCTCCGCGTCGCTGCTGTGCCAGCCACACGTGGCCCATCGTCGGGAACTCGAATTCGCCCATGACAACTTTCCGTCGCAGGGTGAAGTCGAAGGCGCTGGCAATCGAGTTCATTCCCGCCGAGGCGCTTGGGATAACGGCAACTTCGCTTGCTTCAGCCCCAATAAACCGCGCAAACTGCGCCCGCACAGCCTCGTATTTCTCCACCCAAAGATCCCAAGGCGAGCCTCCCTCGTGCCAGGTTGCGATGTACTGGCGCAAAGCCGCATCCACGGAATCCGAAAGCGCACCTTGCGAGCAGGAGTTCAAATAAATCTTGCGTCTAAAGATTGGGAACCGGGATCGAATTGCCCGTATCTGACCGTCTGAAAGCATTCCTTTTTCCTTTATCCCCGTTTATCCCTGCCGACCTAGCGCAGTCCCGTTCGGCTATTACGTACTGGATCCAGCTACGTTTAACTGCGAATTGTGGTCAAACGGCACGGAGCTTACCACAGGCTGGCAACGAACGCCACGCATGGATCTGATATACCAATCGCATATCAGTCCGAATCGCTGCAAGGGCGGCAACCGAGGGCAAAGAAAAGCGCTAAGACTGAATGCGGCTAATTCTACCCTGCGTGTCCGCTCGATGGAAAAGAGGCGAGGGAGTTCCTTTCACGGATATTGACGGAAATCGTGCAGGATATTGGCGAAGCGATGAATCTCCCCGAGGGTGTTATAGTGCACCAAGGAGGCGCGGACTGCTCCCGCTTGCTCGCTTAGGCCAAGTCTTCGCATCAATCGCGGAGCATACATATGCCCATCGCGCACGCCAATTCCCGCTTTGGCCAACGCCTCGACCATTGCGCCCGGCGCAACGTCCTTGATATTGAAGAGAAGGGTGGGAACGCGGAGTCCAACGAGCGCCGGATCGCGTATCCCATATACGTCTGCGCCAGAATCTGCCAGGACATGCAAAAATTCCCGCGAAAGAGATGCTTCGTAATCGCGAATCCCTTCCATCGCTCGCACTATCCTCTGGCGCCTCGATTCGCGGGCTCCGTTTGACGTGAGGCGTTCTCCAAGGAACTCCAAATAAGAAACCGCGGCATCCATCCCCGCGATATTTTCGTAGACGCACGTGCCAACTTCAATTTTTGCAGGCGCTTCGTTGGGAATGAAATCTTCACGGAAGGTCGGCAGACGGTCCAGCACTTCCCGGCGGCCCCACAGAAACCCCATGTGCGGCGAAAAAATTTTATATCCCGAGCAAACCAGATAATCGCAACCGAATTCTTGGACGTCAATCGGTCCGTGCGGGGCATAGTGCACGCAATCCAGGAAAACTTCCGCTCCTGCCGCGTGCGCCACGCTGGCCACTTTTGTGACATCAACGATTGACCCGGTGGCGTTTGAAGCCACCGTGCACGCCACTAATCTGGTCCGAGATGAAAGAAGCGGCTCAAGATCCTCCACATGCAGGCCGCCATCCTCGCGCATGCGCCACCACTGAAATCTTGCGCCTTCTCTTTCCAATGCCAGCCACGTGGCGATGTTTGCTTCGTGGTCCATGTCACTGACGACAATTTCGTTCCGCTCGCCTAGACTCTGACCGATAGCCAGGCTCACCAGCCGGATAAATGAAGTTGCATTCATTCCGAAGGAAACTTCTCGCGGGTCACTGGCATTCAAAAAATCCGCCACGCTCTGCCGCGCACGCGCAATCGCCGCGTCTACTTTCTGGCTCCTTCCATAGCGTCCGCCGCGCTGGACGTTGCACTCGATCAGGTGCCGCGTTACTGCATCCACCACTATCTGGGGTGCCTGAGCGCCGGCGGCATTGTCGAAAAAGACGAAATCGTCGGAGGTTTTTAGTGCGGGGAAAAGCGCCCGAATGTCCTCTACCGGGAATGCCCGGGCTTGCGTTGCAATTTGCTGATCACTGGTCTTGATCATTGAACATTTCGACCCATCGCCATTGTATGTTGCGGACGGACGCTACACCGCCATCATTCAAAGTGTCAAGACAATCATGGTATACCAAACGCATGCAGGTCCTCCGGCGAAAGCTGGTGCGCGATGGCACCTCGTCGGGCGGGTTTCGATTTCTTGCACTTTCATCGAATCTCATTTACTCTTTCATTTCACACCAAGGAGCGGGTTTGCCAAGCTCGAAAAAATCCCACGCTAGCAAAGTTCGCCGTCCCAAGGCTCGGCGACCGATGCCTTCTCGACGTTCGCAGGGAGGGTTTCGGGATTCCTTCGCGGCCCCTCAGAATGGCCGCAGTACCTTGAGTGAGCGCCTTTATCAGGGCCTAAAACGAGACATCATTCGCGGGGTTTACCCCCCGGGCGAGGCGCTCGGTGAAAAGGAACTCGCGAAGCGCTATAAGAGCAGCCGCACTCCAGTGCGCGAGGCCGCTGTCCGTTTGCAACAAGAAAACTTACTGCGCATCGTTCCTAACCGGGGCTACTTTGCGAGCTCGATGACCATCAACTGGCTCAACGAGATTTACGAATTTCGCGCCGCGGTGGAGGGAGCATGCGCTGAATTGGCGGCGCGCAAAGGCAATGATGACAAGTTGGCGGACGAACTTGAGCGGCTCGCCCAGACGGAATACGAAACGCGGGATCGTGCGAGTTATGAGCGCTTTATCAAGGCGGACACAGCTTTTCACATCGGCATGGCTCGCCTGACGCGTAACCCCATGCTGGTGCGCGCCGTTTCCGACATGCGATGCCATATGGAACGCGTGATGTATGCGGCAATTGGCATCGGTTATTACGGCGAGGCCCCGGTGAAGGAACATTCCGAGATTGTCCAAGCCATTCGCGGCCACGATCCGGAATTGGCGCGGCGCCTGATGTACGAGCACATCATTCAATCGCGCGCTAAAGTTCTTCGATTAGCGTACGGAGAATCACCCATCCTTTAATCCTTAGAGCTCTGGGATTCAATCCCGGGACGTCTCTCTCCTGTGGCGCCTCGTTATCAGGGGCCTTCAGCGTTGTACTGCCCAAATCAAAGACCGTTCAATGCAAACTCACCGCTTGGTGGCGTCTCACATTGTTCGTATTCAGATTGCATATCAGTTGTGCCAACTAATGCATACAGCTTTTTCTCTTGACTTGAATTGTTGGCCTCCACTATAGTGCGCGGCATCCATGGTTCATCTCGGCTGTTCTCAACGGAGGTGGCAAATGTTGGGTCGGCGTTATGGTTTCTTTCTTACTTTAATTCTGTCTTGTTTGATCGCAATTGCTCCGCCGGTGCTTTTCGCACAGTCGGCGACCACCGGCTTGATTTCTGGCACAGTCACGGATCCGTCCGGAGCGATCGTGGCCGGAGCAAGTGTCACGCTATCGCAACATACCACCAATGTAACGCAGACCACGCAGACGGATTCCGCTGGGCGCTATGTCTTTCCCGCCGTCAATCCCTCCGATTACACATTGACTTTCTCAGCTAAGGGATTTCAGAACGCGGTCGCCAACGCTGTTCATGTTGAAGTATTGAAATCCTACACCATCAACATCACGCTTCAAGTGGGCGCTGCAAGCCAAACTGTAACTGTGAGCGATGTTGAGACTGCGGAACTGCAGACCACAAGCGCTACGGTTGGCGCGGTGCTTGGCGGCGTCGCTTTGGAAGAACTTCCCGTCTTCACGCGCAGTGCCAGCGCACTGATGTTTTATCAACCAGCGGTTTCGCCGTCCGGCCAGATTGCCGGCGCTCGAGACGAACAAGTAACGTTCAGCTTCGATGGTGGGGACGTGACGAGCGACCTGGAAGGCAATAACGCGTACGCATCGCCGCCGGGAGAGCCGTCCCCCTCGCCCGTGGTGCCCATACCCATCGAGAGTACGCAAGAATTCCAGGTGTCGACCACCAATCCCAACGCCACGTTCGGCCGTTCGTCTGGGGGTCAGGTCGCGCTACTCACAAAGTCCGGCGATAACAACTTCCACGGCTCCGCCTACGAGTATCACAACGACGATGCGCTGAACGCCAACAGTTGGACCAATAACCGCTTGGGCATTAATAGACCGCAAAGCGTGGACAATCGATTTGGCTTTACCGCAGGCGGACCCATTTTGAAGGACCGTTTCTGGTTTTTCGGGAATTACGAAGGTCGCCGTTTCCATGACGCTTCGATTTTTAACGCTGTCGTCCCCACCGCAACGATGAAGCAGGGAATTTTGCAATTTCGCGATACGGCCGGGAATATTGTGCCGTACTCGTTTCAATCCGGTAGCATTACCACCGCTTGCGGAGGCGCATCTTGCGATCCGCGCAACCTCGGTTTCAACCCTGTCATTCAATCGCAATTGGCGCTTTATCCTACGGGCAACAACGCGTCGCTGGGCGACGGCTTAAACACGACAGGGTTTACTTTCGACGCTCCAACACCAATTTCGGAAGACATCGCTGTAGTACGCTTGGATTATAAGATCAATGCAAAATGGAGCGCCTTCGCCACATATCACTATGCGAACGTAGCCCGTGTCGGAACCGAACAGTTCAGTATCTTGAACACCTCCGCGCCCCACTCCACAGCCCAAGATCCAATAAAGCCACAGTTCTGGACGTTTGAAGTAACAGGCCAGCTTTCCCCGAACTGGACTTCAGTGAGCCACGGCTCATACTTGCGTAGTTGGTGGGGCTGGACCCGGCAGGCTCCAAGTCCTTTGGTGTCGGGAACCCAGCAAGCCTTGGTCCTCGCCGGTGAGGGACCAGGCACGAACAATAGTACGTCAAAGCTGCTCGCGGACCCAGTCAACATGGCTACACAGTCCGCTCGATCGCGCGTCTTCGACGGACATAAATGGTATCTGGCCCAAGACTTCAGCTGGATCCACGGACGTCATTTGTTCCAGTTTGGTGCCTCGGGTGATCTCTCCCACGATTACTTCGTCAAGACCGACAATTTCGCGGGCGGTCTGACCGCAGGGCCGCTTCTTTACAGTGAATCAACAGGAAATGGTAGCGGTGAGTTCCTAAAAATCAGCAGCACTTATGAGCCTTCGATCTGTCCTTCGAGTGGTGCAACGGCGAACTGTCTCAAATCGAGTGACGCGCTTCGGTGGAACGAGCTGTACGCGACGGTGCTCGGCATGGTTGACCGCAGTTCGCAAGTAATCACACGCAACGGCCAGTTCCAGCCGAATCCCCTTGGAACCCCGGCTTTTTCGCAAAGCTTCATCCCTGCCGTCAATGGCTATCTTCAAGATATTTGGCAAGTGCGCCCTTCGCTTACTCTGACGCTTGGCCTGAATTGGGGCGCGCAACCTGTCCCGACGGAGGCGAACGGTAAATACGACGTCCTCGTATACGCTGCCACCAACACGCCAGTCGATTATCTAGGCTACTTGTCAAGCCGCGCGAATTCGCTGAATAACGGAGTCCTGCCAGGCCAAGCTTTCAATCCTCTCTTCGGTGTTACGCCCGTCAGGTATCTTCCTGCTCCGTTCACAGGCGATATGCGTGTTACTAACTGGCATCAATTCGCGCCACGCATCGCTATGGCGTGGCAAGTGCCATTCAAGAACCGTATCTTCGGCGACAATAAAACCGTTTTGCGGTTCGGTTATGCGTTGGTTTATGACCGCATGAGTGACATCAACCAAGACTCATTGCCTTTGACGACGGGCGGCTTGCTCGACGTCAGTGCATGCGCGGGCCCGGTCTTCACCGGCGGAGGGCCGGTGTGCTCGAATGGCGCGACCGATCCCACCAGTGCGTTCCGCATCGGCGTTGACGGAAATAATGTCCCGATTCCTGCTCCTGCGGCAGCGCCGATTCCTTATGTTGTCAGCGGCACGGCAGCTGCTCCTTTCGGGCTGTTCATGCAGAGCGGATTGGATCCCTATGCGATTCCAGGCCACTCCCACAGTATCGACCTCACGATGCAACGCGAACTTCCCCATCACGCGATTTTTGAAATTGGTTACATTGGACGCTTGAGCCGCAATCTCCCCCAGGATATTGCGTACAACGCAGCCGATTACTTGATGAAAGATAAGCAGAGCGGCCAGACGCTGGCGCAGGCGTTTGACGGAGTAGCGCAAGCTTTGCGAAATAAGACAGCCGTGCCAGTCGAGCCATTCTTTGAAAACCAGATTGGAGCGTCCACCTGCATCGGAAGCGGCTTTTCGAGCTGCAGCCAGATGGTCGCGTCGCAGGACCCAACCGACCTCATCAACGGCTCTTTGAACTTCTTCTCATTGGATGAATTGAATCGAGTCACACCAACGCCGCTCGATAATATTCAGTCCTTCCAGTCCTACGGCATCACGGATGGCGGCTTTTCGAACTATCAAGCTGGGTTCGTTAGTCTGAACAAAAGTTTTGCAAACGGTCTTCAGTTTCAAGCCAACTGGACTTGGAGCCACGCCATCGGCAATCAGGGTGTAGATCAGCAAAACGGTTCATCGGCGAACAGCCCCTACAACTTCGGTCTCGATAAGTCGTCGGAATCCTTCGATCGTAGGCATGTGGTCAATGTTTGGTTTTACTACCAGTTGCCCTTCGGCAAGGGCACAGCCCATAATATGACTGGGGCGCTTGATCGAATCGCTGGCGGTTGGTACACGTCCGGCATCTACAGCTTTTACACCGGCACGCCGTTGTATATTTCCGCCAATGGTGACTATGGCGCATGGGAAAGCAATGGCACGGCTGCCATTTGCTCCACGAGGCTGCACGGCCTCGAAGGGCAGAACTACAACGTTGTTGGCTCGGGCGGGGTTGCCACCGCCGGGAATGCGCCCAAGGGTAGTGGTTTGAATATGTTTGCCAATCCAGCAGCAGTAGTCAGTTCTTGCTCTCGGCCGCTTTTGAGTGTTAATGGGCAAATTCCATTTGATCAGCTTCGTCTCCAACCGAGATGGAATTTGGATTTTTCGCTGGGGAAACGGATCCCGATCACCGAGCGGATTCACTTGGAATTTTCGGCTGAAGTTCTGAACATATTCAACCTAGTAAATTTCGCGGCCCCTTCCTTGAGCCTGAACAGCCTATCCAACTTCGGAGTGTATTCGAGCCAGGGTAATAACCCTCGACGCCTTCTTCTCGGGGCGAAGTTGCAGTTCTAGTTCGGCGCGTCTTGGCCTCGTTCGACGCTGCTGAAATCATTGTCGATACTCCGAGCGGGCCAGCAACCACAGGGCACTAGCTCGTCCAGTTCTTGGCGAAACAGCGAAACAAGCCGCGTTCCTCCCCGCCTCCCACGTTCTCATCAATCTTCGGGATACATGAAATAACGTAGGTGTAATACCTGATATTTTAATGGGACTTTGCCGGGTTCCTAAAGCCTGTATTATCTGTAAAATACTCCGCCGAACGAGGGAGTCCGGGCTAAAGAATCGACCTCTTTTGGCTTCACACTGTTCTAAGGACTTTTCCCCCCGCGAATGCAGCGCTCGACCGATAGCGCGCCAGTCGAGTTACTAATAGGCTGGCGCTTGGGCCCAGAAAACAAACTGAGGAAGACGGTATTGCTTTGCGATGTAGGCGTTCCTAAAAGGCGTACATTCGCGAAAATCACGTGGCCAGCACAGTCGTCCTGACCCGATTCGAGGAGCAATAATGAGCGCTTCGCCCCGCGTCATTTCCTTCAAGGAGACGGCGCCACAGAAGCCTAGCTTTCCCCCTGCCAGTGCTACTAGACACGAGATGCGGTTCACGCATAGTCCAGCCATAGAAGAGCTCAGTAAGCAGATTGAACGCATTGCTCAAGTCGACGTGCCGGTACTATTGCTTGGCGAGTCAGGGGTGGGAAAAGAATTTTTTGCCCGCGCTCTGCACGCAGGGTCTCCAAGGTCACAAAGCGCGTTTTTGAAGGTGAATTGCGCCGCATTGCCATCCGAGCTCCTGGAAAGCGAACTTTTCGGATACGAGGCTGGGGCCTTCACGGGAGCGGTGAAGTCGAAGCCAGGTCAATTTGAGTTGTGCGATCATGGAACGATTCTGCTCGACGAAATCGGTGAGATGTCCTCGGCACTTCAGGCCAAGCTGTTGCACGTGCTGCAGGACCAACAATTTTCGCGCCTCGGTGGGCGGCGAACGCTCACCGTCGACGTGCGGATTCTGGCGGCCACCAATATCGATATTCATAAGGCTTTAGACGAGCAGCTATTTCGTCCGGACCTCTATTATCGTCTCAATACCATCACCCTCCGCATTCCTGCGTTGCGCGAACGCCGCGAAGATATTCCATTGTTCCTTAACTATTTTATGGAGCAGTTGTCCACCGAGTTGGGCTGTCCGCTGCGATCATTTTCAAAGCGAATCAAGAACGCATGTGTCCAATATTCTTGGCCAGGAAACGTCCGAGAGCTGAAAAACTTCGTCTGCAGGTATCTGGTACTGGGCGATGAGGACACACTTATAACGCAGCTCCGGGAATCGCGACTCGAAGCGGTAGAGCAAGCCACGCCTGAACCCGGTCTGAAACAACTGGTGTACTCGGTTCGGGCAGACTCGGAGCGGCGCATTATTGAGGATTGCTTGGCTAAATCGCGTTGGAACCGGACCGAAACGGCCCGTGCTTTGCGTATAAGCACCAAAACACTGTGGAATAAAATGCGACAATATGGCATTCGTGATTCTTCTCGTCAATGTGAGGTATCTCATGACAAATCCGCGCACGAATTACCAGAACTGGCTGTCTGAACGCCGCATTCTGCTGGCCAATGCAGGAAGCCGGCTGAGCCGTGCAGTATCGAGCGAGTGGATCCGATTTCGACGCTCAAGCTGGCCAAGGGCCAAGCAGGCTCTCCTCGGGCTGTTGCGCAATAGCGCTGCCTTTCTGACGGATCCGCTATATCCGAATTACAGGTCGGCTGTTCCAGCAGGCGCAACCGCTACGAATGGGCGGGCCCGAATGAACGATATGCGCCCGGTGAGGGAGAGCCTTGCTGACGGCCACCCCTTGGGTCACGACAATCGCACGACTACGCGACAGGATAGAGCGGTTCCGGTCGTGGAATCGGAAATTGGATGTGATGAGACGGCGGCAACCCGCTTTTCGATGGGCGCGGAAGACCTAGGGAATGACGCTCACGAGAGTTTTCAGGCCGCTCTCGCGTCTGCGATAGAGAACATGGTCCATGTCGAAAATTGCCAGTCGACTGATCAGAAGCTCGATGCTCAGCTATGCGAACTGCTCAACCATCGATGCAAGGAGTTTTGCAGTTATATCGAGAGCAAACTGAACTTTTCCTACGATCAGACAGTGCTACGTCTCAATGCGCTTTCCGATCAGATCGTAAAGAGGTTTTGCGAGTCCTTGAGCCAACAAGCAGCAGCCACCCTAAATGCGGTCGTGGTAGCCTCGGCGCGGCAAAGCACATCCGCGCTTACCGCAGAATCCCAGAATGCTCTCGACCGGTTCGGGCGGCAAATAAGCGATTTGACTGAGGCACATTTGGAAGCCCACAGGAAAGAAGTACAGAACTTATCATCAAACCTACAAGTCCGATTACGCCGTGTGGCGTATACGTTGGAAGATGTAGGTGTCGCAGCATTACCCAGAACCTGAAGGGCACGCGCCCATAGTTGCTTACACTGGGAATACCGTCTGTCACAATTCGGCTGGCAACGAAGCGTGTTCTTTTCCCAGGCCCAGACGTTCGCCTCCCGAATACACAACGAATCGCCTGTCACGCAAAAAACCGACAAGTGTCATATTGACTTCACGCGCCAACTGCACCGCAAGACTGGAACAGGCTGATACCGAAGCCACAACGGGCAGGCCCGCCATCGCCGCTTTTTGAATGATTTCGAAGCCGCCTCGCCCGCTAACCATGAGGACCGAATCGGAAAGTGGCAAATGATTTTCGCGTAGCGCCCAACCAATAATTTTATCCACCGCGTTGTGACGGCCAATATCTTCGCGCTCGGCGAGCAGTTTGCCGCCTGCATCGAACAGCCCCGCGGCGTGAAGGCCACCTGTGCGTCCGAAAATCTGCTGTGCGGAACGGAGTGTCTCCGGAATGCGGCAAAGAGTTTCGGGATCAAGGCGAAAATTTGGATTCGGCGGGCGCATGCCGCGCGCGCGCACCGATTCAATGGTGGCCTTGCCACAAATGCCGCAACTCGACGAAGCGAAGAAATTGCGCTGGGTGTTTTCGAGATCCAACGCGGCGTCGGAAACAAGCTCGATTTGGACGACGTTGCCGCGTTCGGTAGGTTTGCAATCGGCGGCATGGTCGATGGCAACAATTTGCTCGCGAATCTGAATCAAGCCTTCGGTGAAGAGAAATCCAGCGGCGAGCTCGATGTCGTGGCCGGGCGTGCGCATTGTCACGGCAAGGGGATGCTTCCCGACTCGCATCTCCAGCGGCTCTTCACCGACTAGATAGTCTTGGATGGAACGGACGCAGCCACCACTCCACTCCTGAACCAGCGTAACGTTAATGTCGCGACGGGAGGAAGGCATATGCTTGAGCTCTTTTGCGCAGTGGTGGTCATTGCAACCGTCACTCACTGGGGTTGCGCCACATTATTTCGACGATTGCATCGGAGTCGGGCACACAGAAATTGCAAAATCCGCGGTACGGCGGGATTATGCGTTGATCACCGCCAGTCTTTTCTATACCGTTTTCATCCCATGGTCAAGCAGACGCGGCTGCAACGGCCCGCGCCCCGCGCGAGAGATATAATTCAGGTTGGTGAATGCAAGTGCATCACAAATTTTATCTCGCAATGGCAGATGGCGTGCTCTTCGCGCATCTCACTTTTGTCGCGTGGGTCATTTTCGGCTCATTATTCACCCGACGGCGGCCCTGGCTGGCCTGGGTCCACGTGGCGACTATTGTTTACGGAATGATTGCGGAAACGACGGCGCTCATTTGCCCGCTGACGCTCGCTGAGAACTGGTGCGAAGCGCGCGCGGGGGTCGTGCCCTACAATGGGCCCTTCTTATTACATTGTCTTGATGCTGTTGTTTATCCGAATGTTCCGGCGACGCTGCTGGTCGTAATTGC
>Ga0307372_10012691_pt1 | contig 10992 bp, 12 predicted proteins | sample OX1MG_FD_202533 | JGI IMG/M metagenome (GOLD analysis project Ga0307372, IMG submission 202533) | Soil microbial communities from Risofladan, Vaasa, Finland - OX-1 | ecosystem: Environmental > Terrestrial > Soil > Coastal area > Acid sulfate soil | place: Finland: Risofladan, Vaasa | collected...
CTCATGTGCCATGAATATCGATGGCACCAACACGCTTGCCTGCACGCATGATATTAAAGATATCAAGGGCGATGTTAAGATTTATCCATTGCCGAGCATGCCGGTCATAAAGGATTTGGTGCCGGACCTCACGCATTTCTTCGCTCAGTATGCGTCAATCAAACCGTGGATCCGAACGCAGTCGCCACCACCTGACCGCGAACGCCTGCAATCGAAGGAAGAACGCGCAAAGCTCGACGGCTTGTACGAGTGCATCCTGTGCGCTTGCTGTTCGACAGCCTGCCCAAGCTATTGGTGGAATCCTGACCGTTACCTGGGTCCGGCACTGCTGTTGCAGGCTTATCGGTGGATCGCCGACAGCCGTGACGAGACCACCGGTGAACGGTTGGATGATTTGCAAGATCCGTTCAAGCTGTATCGTTGCCATACCATCATGAACTGCACGCGTACTTGCCCCAAGGGACTGAATCCTGCCAAATCCATCGCCGAAATCAAGCAACTTCTGGTCGAGAGGGAACACTAGTCTCCCGTGCCAGGAGCGGGTGCTGGTGAGCAATATCTACAAACGTTCCAGGGACAGGTTAAAACACCATGTCTGAGTTATCGCGCCTCCGCTGGCAGTGCCGCCGTGGTATGAAAGAACTGGATGTGCTGCTGGAGGCATATCTGAATAATAATTTCAGCCAGGCAGCAGAGGCAGAACAACAAGCGTTTACTGTATTGCTTGAATTACCTGACCCCATCCTGATGGCCTACATCGTAGGCCGTGCCTCACCTGAAGCCGAGGAGCAATGCCGTGTCATCGACACCTTACGGCGAACCTCTGGAGTTTGAAATTCGGCCATCGAGGCTCATAGCGACTTTGCTATTCGCCATCCATGTGACAGCAGCGATTATCAGCCTGCAACTGCCGTTGTCGCCATTGAGCCGCCTGGTGATATTCCTTGCCATTCTTGGTAGCCTTATGTGGAACGTAGTTATATTCTGGCGGCGCACACCCAGGCGCCTGCGCTGGTCATTGGAAGACGGTTGGCGCATCACCGATTACCGCGGCCACAGCCAGAATATGGAACTCATGCCAGAAGCTCATTTGGGGAGCTGGTTTGTGATCGCACACTTTAAAGCACCCGACGGTAAGCGGCGCGTGGTGATGTTGGCCCGCGACAGTTGCAATGCAAAAGGATTGCGGCGTCTGCGAGTAATGCTGAAATACGGGGTTCCGAAAAACTGATAAATATCAAATCACAACTTTCGGAAATTTCCAAATCTATTTCTGTTATTTCCAATCCACTGGTTGATGGTTAGCTGCATAATTGGGTGGTATCAGCACGGTACTTTGTGGCACATTCTGATTGTCGATTTCGGGATAATCCAGGGTGTAATGCAGGCCACGGCTCTCTTTGCGCTGCATGGCCGAGTGGATGATGAGCCTGGCCATTTGTGCCAGATTGCGTAATTCGATCAGATCACCGGTGATACGGAAATTGCCGTAATACTCTTCGATCTCGTGCAGCAGCAGTTCGGTACGGCTAAGGGCGCGTTTTAGGCGCTTGTCTGTGCGCACGATACCTACGTAGTCCCACATGAAATGACGCAATTCGCTCCAGTTATGCGAGACCACCACCTCTTCGTCAGAATCAGTAACACGGCTCTCATCCCATTTTGGCAGTGTATGTTGAAGATGTTGCGATCTGCTGTGCATATCAGCAATATCCGTAGCCGCAGCCCTGCCCATGACGATGCACTCCAGCAGTGAATTGCTAGCCATGCGGTTGGCGCCGTGCAAGCCCGTATAAGCGGTTTCGCCGATGGCGTATAGGCCGGGTAAATCTGTGCGCCCGCGCAAGTCGGTCATCACTCCCCCACAGGTGTAATGAGCCGCCGGCACCACCGGTATCGGTCCTGTCGCCATATCGAAACCGTAGCTCAGACAACGAGCGTAGATAGTTGGAAAGTGTTCCTGGATAAATGCTTTAGGTTTGTGGCTGATATCCAATAATACATGATCGGAGCCAAGGCGTTTCATCTCATGGTCGATGGCGCGCGCTACGATGTCACGCGGCGCCATTTCTGCGCGCGTGTCAAATTTATCCATAAAGGGTGTGCCATCCGGCAGCAGCAATCTTCCACCTTCGCCACGCACCGACTCGCTGATTAGGAATGATTTTGCAGCGGGATGAAACAGACAAGTGGGATGGAACTGCATGAATTCCATGTTAGCAACGCGGCATCCGGATCGCCAAGCCATGGCGATGCCATCACCGCTCGAACTATCGGGATTGGTAGTATAGAGATAAACTTTATTGGCACCTCCGGTTGCAAGAACCACATGATGGGCGCCGATAGTATGTACATGCTGCGCATGCCTATCCAGCAGATAAGCGCCATGGCAGTACGGTTCCGGCAAACCCAATTTGGTTGAGCTGATTAGATCTACGACGATGTGCTGCTCCAGCACGGTGATGTTGGCGCGGTTGCGCACCAATGTTTCCAATGTTGTTTCAATTTCCCGACCAGTGACATCATCGGCATGCACCACACGCCGATGACTATGGCCGCCCTCGCGGGTCAGGTGGTAGGTGCCTGATGGGTTCGATTCATCTTCGCGTGTGAAATGTACACCCTGAGCGATGAGCCAACGGATACATTCAGGACCCTGTTCAACCACATAACGTACAGTAAGGGGATCACAGAGACCGGCGCCAGCATTAAGCGTGTCTTCAATATGTGATTCGATGGAGTCAGTCTTGTCGAGTGCAGCTGATACACCGCCCTGGGCATATAGAGTACTGCCTTCTGACAAAGGGCCCTTAGAAACCAGCGCAATGCGAAAATCCGCTGGCAAACATAGGGCCAAGGTCAGCCCAGCGGCACCACTACCGATGATGAGCACGTCGTAGTTCATGGTCTGCTGCATGCTTCGCCAATTAGTGCGGAGCTGCTAGAATACGTGCATCAGGCCCCGCGGCTCCGACGGGTGCAAAATATACTCGTATCCAGGCCACATAAGCGAACTATCTGCCCACACAATTGTCTATGAGCCAAGCGTATGCACAGTCCAAATCCGGTCTTTGATATCCGGCCGGCCAAGGCCGATTCTGACCAGATGCTGGTAGAACGTGTGCAGCGGGGCGATAAAGCAGCTTTTGATGCGCTGGTTCGCAAATATCAGCACAAGATCATCAAGCTGGTTTCCCGCTACGTGCATGACAGCAGTGAAGTACTGGACGTTGCGCAGGAGGCGTTCATCAAAGCCTATCGGGCGATTCCAGGGTTCCGCGGAGAGAGTGCGTTTTATACCTGGCTGTATCGTATAGCTATCAACACAGCCAAGAACTTTCTGGTGGCCGAGGGTCGTCGACCCATGGATTACGGCGTAAACCTGCAGGATCCTGACCAGTATGAGCTGCAGGCACGTCTTAAAGATATGGATACTCCTGAGCGTTTGTTGCTTACCCAGGAGATACAGAAAACGGTGGAAGATGCGATCGAGGAGTTACCTGAGGACTTGCGAACTGCCATCATATTGCGTGAGTTAGAAGGCATGAGTTATGAGGAAATTGCACAAACGATGTCTTGTCCTGTGGGTACGGTGCGTTCACGGATTTTCAGGGCACGTGAAGCAATCGATGGTAAATTGCGTCCACTCCTAGATTATTAGACAGGTTATTGCATAGATGAGCGAGAGATTGCGAGAACAAATATCGGCATTGGCAGATGATGAGCTGCCAGAAGACGAGCATGAGCTGCTGGTTCGTCGTTTTTCCTTGGACAAATATTTGCGTATCAGCTGGGAAAGTTATCATCTCATTGGCGAAGCCATGCGTAGGGAACTGCCGCAGATAGATACCCATGGCTTCGTTGATCGAATCATGAAGGTACTTGAAGCTGAAACAGCGCTAGTCAAGAAACATGACGCTAGATTGATTGGCTATCTCAGGAAATCCGCTGCTGGTATGGCATTGGTTGCGTGCGTAACTACTGTTGCGGTTTATGGTTTACGCCATGGTAGCCTGATGGAGATGCGATCGGTATCAGCACCATCTGAAATTGTACCAACTCCAGCAACATTACAGACGAATTCGACTATATTCGGCATGCCGAGTAACGCTGCTTGGAATGGCAATGTACCGGAAGTGCGGGCCCAATTGAGTAATTATATAATCAATCATAATGAAATGGCCACTGCGATCGAGCAGCAGGGTATGCTGCCATATTTCTACATATCTTCCGTACAACCCAGAAAATCATCCCAATTATCACCGGCTTCGCAAAAATCACGTCAGCAAGACAAACGATGATTTCGCTACGCCGCTGGTTATTGCCGTTGCTATTAGCGGCATTGCCGATGGCAACGGTCTCTGCTGATTCCAATGATAACAATACGGGCATCTGGTTGAGCCGGATGAATACGGCATTACGCATCCTTAATTACGAGGGTAACTTTGTCTATATACATGATAATAATCTGGGAAGCATGCGGGTTATACATCGCGCAGATGGTGAAGGCGGGATGGAGCATTTGATATCGCTCACAGGGCCTCAACGTGAAGTAATTCGCGATCACAAGGAAGTGATGTCTATTTTCCCGGGTAGCCATTCAGTACTTATTGAGCGCCGCTATGCGGCTACTCACTTTCCTGCCCCAATACCACAAGCCATTCACGAGAATAAACTTATTGCATACTATAAATTCAAATATCTAGGCGATGACCGTGTCGCAGGACATGCCTGCAAGATCATTGATATTGAGCCACGTGACAATTATCGCTATGGATATAGACTATGGCTTGATGTAAATAACGCTATGTTATTACGTTCTGATTTATTGAAACAGAACGGTGAGATAGTTGAACGGGTAATGTTCACATCTATAAGTTACCCGCGTGAAATCCCGGATAAAGCATTTAAGGCCACTGAAATAAAACCTGGCTATATCTGGAACATTCAAGGTGGCAATGAGCAGCTAACCGCAGCTACAGCCAACCTTAATTGGAAAGTCGCACAATTACCATCCGGATTCGCACTTTCCATGGACAACGTGCAGCGATTAGTTGGTACATCATCTCCCGTACGGCATATGGTGTTCACTGATGGATTGGCTTCAGTATCTGTATTTGTGGAGACGGCAATGCCGGGCCGTAAAGAACTAATAGGGCCATCACGCATGGAGGCGGTCAGTGCCTTTGGCCGTCAGGTCGGCAATCACAACATTACGGTAGTGGGTGAAGTACCGCCTGTAACGGTGGAGAATATTGCACAGGCTATGAGCCTCCAGCCACAATCGTAAATATCATAAAATGATAGGTTGTTTAGATTAAACATCACTATATGATTGTACTGGATCTTCGGATTCTTCGATATATTCTTTGACGGGCGGCTTGCTTCATCATTGCAATCACGCTTTAGAAAGCGTGGCGGTGATATACGGCAGTTTTGAAATGTGGAATTGGCCCTGCTTATGCGACTGTATGAGAATTGATTATTTATTTATTGAGGTTAGCAGTTAATGACACTTCCGCTGATACTCTATTATCGAAATGATTGCCATCTTTGCGATCAGATGCTAGCAGAACTCCATACCCTTTATGGCGATCGATTGCAGATAAGTTTGGTGGATGTGGATACGGATGCGGCGCTACAGGCTCGATATGGATTGCAAGTGCCAGTGCTTGCAGATGGCACTAAAATTCTGAGCTTGGGCAAGCTTGACCGTTCGGGCTTAGAGGATTATCTGAACAGTCACAGGAACTCAGGTCTTAAGCCGGTATAATGCGCCTAGATTGTTAACGCCACGCGAGCCCACAACATGTGTTAATTCGAGCGGTTAATCCTGATAATATCCGATAATAATCGTCAGTAACATACTGATATATAATATATTAATACCTAATTACCAACCCAAGCTCGCCCAAACACAAAGTGGACATGCAGAACCTCCGTAATTTCTCCATCATCGCCCATATCGATCACGGCAAATCCACCCTTGCGGACCGTTTTATTCAAATCTGTGGTGGCTTGTCGGAACGCGAGATGGAAGAGCAGGTGCTGGATTCCAACCCTATCGAACGCGAGCGCGGTATCACCATTAAGGCCCAGAGCGTATCCCTCCAGTACCTGGCCCAGAACGGACAAACTTATCAGTTGAATTTCATCGATACGCCCGGGCATGTGGATTTTTCCTATGAGGTGTCCCGTTCATTGGCTGCCTGTGAAGGCGCACTCCTGGTGGTGGATGCTACCCAGGGTGTGGAGGCCCAGAGCGTAGCCAACTGCTATACAGCCCTGGAGCAGGGTCTCGAAGTGATGCCGGTCATCAATAAAATAGACCTGCCCAATGCAGAGCCTGACAAAGTCAGCCGCGAGATCGAGGAGATAATAGGCATTGAAGCTCAGAATGCCTTGCGTGTAAGCGCCAAGACAGGCGCAGGTGTCGGCGATCTGCTGGAAGAGCTTGTACGCCGCATACCTCCACCCAAAGGTGATCCATCAGCGCCGTTGCAGGCACTCATCATCGATTCCTGGTTCGATAACTTCGTGGGTGTGGTTTCATTGGTACGGGTGATGCACGGTTCGCTCAAATTGCGTCAGAAGATACTGGTTATGTCTACTGGACGAGCACACGAGGTGGATCGTCTGGGGATATTCACGCCCAAGATGCACGATAAAGAAGAGCTTGCCACAGGCGAAGTGGGCTATGTGATCGCCGGCATCAAGGAAATCGATGGTGCACCCGTGGGCGATACCCTGACTAATGCCCACAGATCCAGCAGCGCGCCACTACCAGGATTCAAGCAGGTGCAGCCACGGGTATTTGCTGGATTGTTCCCAATTCGTTCCGATGATTATGAGAATTTCCGCGAAGCGCTTAAAAAACTGCGTCTTAACGATTCCGCGCTGCATTTTGAACCGGAAACATCGACGGCTTTAGGATTTGGATTTCGTTGCGGGTTCCTTGGACTTCTGCATATGGATATCGTGCAAGAACGCCTGGAGCGGGAATATAATCTTGAACTTATCTCCACGGCACCTACGGTTATCTACCAAGTGTTGACCACAGCCGGAGAAATACTGCATGTAGATAATCCAGCCAAACTGCCAGCAGTAGACCGTATTGGTGAGATACGCGAGCCTATCATAACAGCCAATATCCTGATGCCACAACAGTATTTGGGTTCTGTTATCACCTTGTGCGTAGAAAAGCGTGGTACACAAAAGAAAATGGTTTACCACGGTTCTCAGGTAATATTAACTTATGAACTGCCGATGAGCGAGGTGGTCATGGATTTCTTTGACCGTCTGAAATCCGTAAGCCGTGGTTATGCGTCATTCGATTATAGCTTTGCGCGCTTCCAGGTGGCACCATTGGTGAAGCTTGATCTGCTAATCAACGGTGATCGTGTGGATGCGCTGTCATGCATCATCCATAAAGATCACGCTTATTCACGTGGCCGGGATATATGTGAAAAAATGCAGGAACTAATTCCACGGCAGATGTTTGAGGTTGCGATACAAGCCGCTATTGGTTCGCATATCATCGCACGCACAACGGTTAAGGCTTTTCGCAAAAATGTGACTGCAAAATGTTACGGTGGTGATATTACCCGCAAACGCAAGTTGCTGGAAAAACAAAAAGAAGGCAAGAAACGCATGAAGCAAGTAGGTTCAGTGGAGATTCCTCAAGAAGCGTTTCTTGCAGTTTTACATGTCGGCAAGAAATAGCAAACATATTGAATGACATATAAGGTTGAACAACATGGATTTTGACTTAGAAGCATTTTTGACTCTAGCGACTTTTGTAACAGGCTTAATATGGCTACTGGACATGCTTTTATTCGCCAAAAAACGCTGCTTGAAATCCGAGGGTGCGAATGATGCCGATTTAACTGGACTGGCGACTAAAGCAGTAGCAAAAAAACGCCGAGAGCCTATCGTTGTAGAATATGCCAAGTCATTTTTCCCTGTTTTTCTGATTGTATTGTTGCTGCGATCTTTTGTCGTAGAACCCTTTCATGTCCCTTCTTCATCCATGGTTCCGACATTGTTGGTAGGGGATTTTATCCTAGTCAATAAATTTGATTATGGACTACGGCTACCAGTTACTCACAATAAAATACTCTTCATTGGCGAACCGCATCGCGGTGACGTGGCGGTATTCCACTATCCTGAGAATTCTGCGCTTCGCTTTTGTGAGCAGAATCCAGCCTGCGGTGCCGGTGGATTACAGGAGGTTCAGCGCTCGGCTGGTACCGACTACGTTAAACGCATTATCGGAATCCCCGGCGACCATATTGTTTACCGTGGTGAAACCCTGTATATCAATGGCGTCCAAGTTCCGGATAAAGCCCTCGGTCTCTACACAGGAACGGATATGATGGGTGCAGTATTGCACCAAGAGAAACTCGACAACATGGTCCACGAACTGCTTATTGTTCCCGGAGCTGAGCATAATCAAGGGGAATGGACCGTGCCACCTGGGCAATACTTTGTCATGGGGGATAACCGTGACAACAGTTTCGATAGCCGTTATTGGGGGTTTGTTCCAGAGCAGAATCTCGTGGGCCGGGCTTTTTTCATCTGGATGAATTGGGATGCATTCCACGATGCCAAACTCTGGCATCGCGTAGGTGACGTGATTCACTGATTATTTTGTCAACTGCCATAGTAATATCATCAGATTCTGGAGAGACATCATGAAGAAGAGCAAGCATCATCAAACCGGCCTAACACTCATCAGTTGGATCGTTCTGATCCTGATGTTTGCATTTATCTTCTGGTTTGGTTTTTGCTTATTTCCGATTTATATGCAGTATTATTCCATCAATTCAGTCGTTCAAAAGAAATCTCAAGCAATCACGGCTGGTGAGATGCCACAGCAGATACTGCACAGCATGGATATGACTTTCACAATCAACGGCGTGCAGGACCCCAACCTGACTCCGGAGAAGGTGTTAACTATCGCCCCATCAGATGATGGAAAAGGTCTTATCTTCACACTGGATTATGATGCACGCAACAACTTTATTGGTAACATTGATCTTTTTGTACATTTCCACAAGACCTATCAGGCTACGCCCCATTGAGTGATTCGCTGCAGCAGCTGGCAACCAAGCTTTCTTATCGCTTTCGTGATCCGCAGTTATTATGGCAAGCACTGACCCACCGTAGTTCCGGTGGCAAGAATAACGAACGGCTTGAATTCCTCGGCGATGCTTTGCTGAATACGGTAATATCATCTGAACTATTCAAACGGCACACGGAGTTTGATGAAGGCGCGCTGACGCGGCTGCGCGCTAGCCTGGTGAATCAGGAAGCATTGGCCGCAGTCGCCAATGATATTGAACTGGGTGAGTCTTTGCGTCTCGGGCCCGGTGAACTTAAAAGCGGTGGTCAGCGGCGCAGTTCCATCCTGGCGGATGCGCTGGAAGCGCTACTGGGTGCTGTGTATATCGACAATGGATTTGACAGTGTGCGGCTCGTCGTTCTGCACTTATTTGATAATCGTCTTTCGAATCTTGTTTCCAGTGAGGTGCTCAAGGACAGCAAAACCCAATTACAGGAGGCGCTGCAAGCACGGATTCTTCCATTACCTGTCTACACAGTCGAAACCATGAGCGGTCAAGCACATCAACAGGTATTTGAAGTGAGCTGCAGTGTGGAATCACTCGGCATTAGCGCACGGGGCATGGCCGGCAGCCGCCGTGCTGCTGAACAGGAGGCAGCGCGGTGTGTGCTTGAGTTATTGCCAGATGTCTGAGACTGGTTTCAGATGCGGCTTGATTACAGTGGCTGGAAAGCCAAACGTTGGAAAATCCACGCTCGTCAATGCCGTCGTTGGTATAAAAGTCAGTATCGTCACTCCCAAGCCCCAAACAACACGCAAGCGAATTCTTGGTATTCATACCACAGCAGATGCGCAGTTTGTATTTGTTGATACACCCGGATTACATCTAGGCACCAAACACATTATTAATCGCCGGATGAACCGCGCAGCCAGCAACGCGATCGCAGAAGCGGATATTGTCCTGCTAGTGGTGGAGGCAGGTATCTGGACGGAAGATGATGATCATGCCCTTTCTCGCTGCATCTCATTAGCGCAACCGCTAGTACTCGCTGTGAATAAAATTGACAAACTCAAGGCACGTTCGGCGCTGCTTCCCTATCTGGATACGGTCCAAAAAAAAACAGAATTCAGATGCATCGTGCCCGTATCTGCAGTTACACGAGAAAATATTGAGCAACTAGAGAGTGCTATCAAGCCTCTTCTGCCGGTATCGCCCAAGCAGTTTCCGGGTGAGCAATTGACGGATCAGGATGGTGTATTGCGAACTGCTGAGTGTATACGCGAAAAACTCATGCAGGCTCTTGAGCAAGAGGTACCGTATTCAATCGCTGTTAGCGTGGAGGAGTACCATCTGCAGGGCAATATACTCCACATCAGCGCCATGATCTGGGTGGAACGCGAAGGACAGAAGGCCATCGTTATCGGGCAGAAAGGTAGCATGCTTAAGCAAATTGGTCAGGCAGCCCGCCAGGAGCTAGAAATTGAAAACAAGCGCAAGGTGTTTCTTCGCCTATGGGTGAAAGTGCGCGAACATTGGACGGATGACGATCGCGCACTGAATACTTTGGGGCTGGCTGACTGACATTGAAAACCACCGCACGTGTAACACTCATCCCGGCTTATGTATTGCATCAGTACGACTGGCGTGAAACTAGCCGTATGGTCGAGGTATTCAGTCGCTATCATGGACGTCTGGGGCTTATCGCGCGCGGCTCTCGGCGGGCCCGCTCACCCTGGAGGGCAGTGCTGCGTCCCTTCCAGCCATTGTTGCTGTCCTGGATGGGTGGTGGCGAACTGGCTACGCTAATAGGTGCCGAAGCAGGTGATGTATCGAACACATTAGCCGGACGTGCGCTGATGAGTGGTTTCTATATGAACGAGTTACTGTTACGTCTGCTGCCGCGTCTAGACCCGCACCCTGCATTATT
>Ga0307372_10012693_pt1 | contig 10990 bp, 8 predicted proteins | sample OX1MG_FD_202533 | JGI IMG/M metagenome (GOLD analysis project Ga0307372, IMG submission 202533) | Soil microbial communities from Risofladan, Vaasa, Finland - OX-1 | ecosystem: Environmental > Terrestrial > Soil > Coastal area > Acid sulfate soil | place: Finland: Risofladan, Vaasa | collected...
TTTAATGGACGCGAGAAAGAGCGGACCGCGCAGGGAACGACATTCTTCGCGAATTCGCAATGCCGTCGAGCTTCTAACGTAATCCAGTCGTGCGCAAATGGCCGCCGAGGCTTGGGCTGGCATCTAAGGAGGCAGCGGAGGGTTTCGCGTTGATCGTTCGCAGGCAAAGCGTGGCGGTTATCGCCGCGCTGTTTCTCTCGGCTCCGGCGGCTCCGGCCTACCATTACCCTCTGCACTCCGAAGCGATTCGCGACGCGTACTTTCTCGGCGAGCGCAACAACTTCCAAACCACGGACTGCCTGCTGCGATATACCCACAAGTTCGCAGCGCCTCAGAACGGGGGCTACTTCGTCTCGCAAATCGACATTTCAACTCCGTATCAGCAAATTGTTCTCAGAGGGCAGCGGAACATGCCCGGTGATTCACCGGTGCAAGCTGAAACCGACTTAACAGAACATCCTCCAAATCTGATTGTGCGGGCGCGCGTCGAAATGAACGTCTATAATCCGAATAATAAATTCGGCGCGACTTTTGGGCCGGACTTGAGCCGCAACGTGTCCGTTGAGGTTACTCAACGGAATAGTTTGACGCCTGTGACCGTGACGCACGAAGGCCTGTACAACCATCATGCCCTTGTTGGCTGGCTATTCGAACTTCAATTCGATCCCGCACAAATAACATCTGCCCCGCTGCGCATATCTGTGAAGACTCCGGATGGTGACGTGCAAGAAGCTGAATTTGACATGGCGAAAATTCAGTAAACTGCATTTCGCCGATAAAACTTACGAGCGCCAGTGAAGCGTGACGGGGCCGTCCATGGGATGCGGAGCGGGCGTTCCGGTGCGCTGCGATTCCAGATGGGCGGCCTTGAGCTGGAAATACCACTTCGCGGGACGGTCGGCGTCGTCAATCAGCATCAGATGAGGATTCGATTTCAGGCCGACGGATTGCTTGGTCATCGTATCGGTATCCTGCGCGATAAATCGGGGCCCGAGAACTTCGACGATGAATCCCACGATGGGCACGTAGCGCAGGACGTTCCATGCCGCGCAGAAATCGAGGCGGCAAAGATCGCGGCGAACGGGCGTGACGACGGCGCGGCTCGAAAACCACAGATTTCCCGCGCGCACCTGCTCGAACCGGTAGCTTGGCAGCGTGAAATCTATCGTCGTGGTGACGGGCGCTCCGGTAATCATCTTCAGAACCTTGTACGGCAGGCTATTTGAGGATGGCGTGTGCGCGCTCATGCGGAAGCCGCTGGGGATGGGTTCAAATTGTTTGTGCTTTTCGTGAATGCTGCGGCGCTTGCGCCACCACCACGATTGATGCACGAACGGGCCGTGCGCCGGGTCCATCAGGCCAATCACTCCGTGGTCAACGTGAACGGGCATTTCCGCGGAGAGATGGGCGGTGCTGTAACGCTCGCTGAATTTCGGCAGCTCGGGAGCGGGGATGGGCGCGTGTTCGAGACGCGGCGAATTCGGAGCGGTCATGTAAGCCCAGATGTAGCCGTCGCGCTCTTCGCAGGGAAAGCTGCCGGCGTAAATGCGATCGACGCGGAGCTTCGAGTCCGCGGTGATCGACGGAATTTCGCGGCACTGGCCGGTGCGCGCGTCGAAGCGCCAGCCGTGATAGCTGCATTCGACGGTCTCGCCGTCGGACTGGCCGCAGGAAAGTGGCATGCCGCGATGCGGACAAACGTCGCGCAGGGCAAAAGGCTTTCCGCGGGCGTCGCGGCCAATCACCAGCGGAACGTCGAGGAGCATGGCGCGCCGGAGATCGCGTCCGCGAACCTGATGCGAGCGCAGCGCGGGATACCAAAAATCCCACAGCATTCCGCCGTCGGCGTTCGTCAATGCGGGGCTCGAAATTTCGGCCATAATCAGGCGCTGCGTCACGAACTGGCAGCCGCCGTATCGTAGTATAGCCGTTCGTTGGCAGCAACGTTGCGCGTGCGGGGATTTGACACGCCTGGTTGGCACGGCTATTCTGTATTCATCATGAAGTTTGCTTCTTTCTATTAGCTTCCGCTCTTGAGCCCCTGCTGGGGCGTTGCACTTCTCCGTTCGAACCGATTCACTGCTGTTATTCACGCTGCGATTTTTATTGGAGCTTTTCCATGACGACACTGAGCATGTTTCAAAAACTCGACCAGATCGAGACTCGCTACGACGAGCTGAATGCGGAGCTGTCTTCGCAGGAAGTGCACGAGGACTCGGGGCGCTACCAGAAAGTCGCGAAGATGCACGCGGAGCTTTCACCGATTGTCGAGAAATATCGCGAGTGGAAGGAAATCGAAAAGGGAATCTCCGGCGCGAAGCAGATGATCGAGGAAGCGGAAGACGCGGAGATGAAGCAGCTCGCGCACGACGAGCAGCATGCGCTCGAAGCGCGCCGCGAAACAGTGGAGCGCGATTTGAAAATGCTGCTGTTGCCGAGAGATCCCAATGACGAGAAAAACGTCATCGTCGAAATCCGCGCGGGCACGGGCGGGGATGAGGCTTCGCTTTTCGCCGGTGAGCTTTTTCGCATGTACTCGCGCTACGCGGAATCGCAGGGCTGGCGCGTGGAGGTGCTCGAGAGTTCCGCGTCGTCCATCGGCGGCGTGAAGGAAATCATCGCGGCGATTCAGGGGCAGAAAGTGTATTCGAAGTTGAAGTATGAAAGCGGCGTGCATCGCGTGCAGCGCGTCCCGGCCACCGAGCAGCAGGGGCGCATCCATACTTCGGCTGCGACGGTGGCGGTGCTGCCCGAAGCCGACGATATCGACATCAAAATTGAGGCGAAGGATTTGCGCGTGGATACATTTTGTTCGTCGGGTCCCGGCGGGCAATCGGTGAACACGACTTACTCGGCCGTGCGCATCACGCATATTCCGACGGGCCTGGTGGTTTCGCAGCAGGACGAAAAATCGCAAATCAAGAATCGCGCGAAGGCGATGCGCGTGCTGCGCACGCGTTTGTATGAAATGGAGCAGGAAAAGCAGCACCAACTGATCGCTGCGGAGCGTCGCGGGCAAATCAAGACGGGCGACCGCTCGGAAAAAATTCGCACGTACAATTTCCCGCAAAATCGCGTCAGCGACCATCGCATCGGGCTGACGCTTCACCAATTGACGGAAGTGATGGACGGCAAGCTGGGGCCGCTGGTGGACGCACTGATTACGCATTATGAAGCGGAGCGGCTGAATCAGGAGTTGGTGGCGAGCTGAGATAGCGGCGAGATGACCACAACCATGCCAAATGACAATCGCGCGGCGGTTTCGGGCGGAGCGCCCGGCGCCATGCGCGCCGAGATTCCGGCGGTGAATGTCCGAGCTGCTCTTCGTGACGCGATGGCTCGAATGAGTTCAGCGGGTGTGCCGTCGCACGCGCTTGCGGCGGAATTATTGCTGATGCACGTCATGGGACGCGATCGGGCATGGCTTTATGCGCATCCGGAAGCGCCGCTCGAGGCCGAAGACGCGCGCAGGTATCTTGAGTTGGTAACGCAACGGGCGGCGGGCACGCCGACGCAATATCTCACGGGCAAGCAGGAATTCTGGGGGCTTGAATTCGAAGTGAGTCCAGCGGTGCTGATTCCGCGGCCGGAGACGGAGCACATCATCGAAGTCGCGGTGGAACGTTTGGGCAAAGGACACGCAAGTGCATCGCTGCGCATCGCGGATGTTGGCACAGGCTCTGGCTGCATCGCTGTGGCGTTGGCGCATGAATTTCCGCATGCTGAAATTTTCGCGACCGACATTTCAATTGCCGCGCTGGCGGTTGCGGCGCGAAATGCGGCGCGGCATAACGTGGCGGAACATATCCATTTCCGCGAATGCAATTTACTCGGCGCGTTTGCGAGTGAACGCGGGACATTCGATATGATCGTAAGTAATCCGCCGTACGTTGCGCGTAGCGAAGAAGCGCAATTGCAACGCGAGGTCCGCGAGCACGAGCCGCGCGAGGCTCTTTTCTGCGGCTTGACAGGCACGGAGATTTACACGCCACTAATCAGTCAGGCCGCGGAATTGCTGCGGAGTGGAGGTCTGCTGGTGCTTGAAATCGGCTATGGCGCGCTCGACCGCGTCCGACCTTTGTTCAGCGATTCTTCCGCGTGGACAGAAATTCACGTCGCCAATGACCTGGCGGGCATCCCTCGGGTAATATCCGCCAAGCGCGCATAACGCCCCCTCTGCGTGTATGATTTCAATCTGAAGGTTCCCTCGTGATGCCGAAGTTCGCGCAATATCGCGCCAAGCAAGATACTCCGCCCATCGTCAGCCGAGACGTCGCGCCGGCGGCCGCACCGGCGAATATTTCCATCCTTCATGTGGATATGGACGCATTTTTCGTGTCGGTGGAGTTGCTGGACCGCCCGGAGTTGCGCGGGCTGCCCGTGGTGGTGGGTGGGCAGGCGAATCAGCGCGGCGTAGTTACGTCGGCGAGCTACGAAGCGCGGCGCTTTGGCGTTCATTCCGCGATGCCGCTGCGCACCGCGGGAAAACTGTGCCCGCACGCGGTGTTTCTCGATAATCGCCACGAGCTGTACTCGCAGTGGAGTGATCGCGTCGCGACAATCCTTGCGAAGTATTCGCCTGTGGTTGAGATGGCTTCGATTGACGAAGCGTATCTCGATTTGACCGGCACGGAACGGCTGCTCGGGCCGCCACTCGCAGCCGCCGATCAACTGCTTCGCGATATCACAAAACAAACAGGCCTGCCGTGCTCCGGCGGACTCGCGAGCACGCGGCTGGTTGCAAAAGTGGCGAGCGACCAGGCCAAGCCACGCGGCCTGGTCTGGGTTCCGGAAGGAAGCGAAGAGGCCTTTCTCGCGCCGCTCGGCGTCCGAAAAATTCCCGGCATCGGGAAAGTCACGGAAGGCGCGCTGGCGAACCTGGGCATTCAAAACGTCGCGCAGCTTGCCGCTGTGTCGCACGAGCGTCTCGAAGAGACGTTTGGCCGCTGGGGAACCGCGCTCTACCGCAAGGCTCGCGGGCAGGACACGTATGAGTTCTTCGTGGATGCGGAGCCGAAATCCATTTCGCACAACTGCACATTTGGCAGCGACACCGCCGACCGCGAAATCCTGGAATCCACTTTGAGCTTGCTGACGCAGAAAGCCGGGAAGCGTTTGCGCGACGCGGGACTTTTTTGCCGCACGGTCACGGTGACGCTGCGCTTCACGAATTTTCAAACCATCACGCGCAGCCATACGTTCGCGAATCCTGCAGATCTCGACGCTGCGATTCTGGCGGCGGTTCGCGAATTATTCCACGGCGCGTGGAACGGCTCCGCCAAGATGCGGCTCGTGGGTGTGGCGCTGTCTTCATTCCATGCTGCGTCGTCGGCCACGGGCCAGCTGGAATTGCTCGATGCCGGGCGCCGCGAAAAACTGGAACGCTTGGCGCAGGCCGCTGACCGGCTGCGCGACCGCTTCGGCTTCTCGAAAATTCAGCTCGGCGGCTCGCTGCCCCGGCGCGGCGATTCGTAAGCGCGCACTCGCAATTGCTCGCGGCTCGCGACCTCGCTGCCGTATAATCGCCGCCCATGGCCTCCCCCGGAACAGGCTATACCCCACCGACGAGCGCAGGTTCGAGAAAACGCGGCGGCCTCCGCGATTATTGGCAGCGTGTGACAGAAGGCCTGGCAATTCAGCAGCTCTGGGGCCAGATGAAGGCGGACGCGCGGGCGACCTATTCCTTTTACTCGCACGACGTTGACTGGGAAGCGATGGGCAAAGGGCGGCACTGGAAACGCCCGTTCCGAATTGCGTGGGCGCTCTTTCAGGCGATGCTGATGAAGCTGACGCCCGCGCGCCGTGTTTTACTGCTGATCGCGTGCGTCCTGCTGTTAGTCAACCTGAAGTTCAACTTCAGCGGTCAGCAATTCTCTTTCGACCTCGGCGGCATCGGCACCGCAATTTTATTTCTGCTGCTCGCGCTGGAGCTTGCCGACCGCGTGACGATGAAGCGCGACTTGGAGATCGCGCGCGAAATTCAGCACTGGCTGGTGCCCGAACATCCGCCCGCGGTTGCCGGCGTGGATATCGCATTCGCAACGCGCCCGCAAAACACGGTGGCCGGCGATTATTACGATGCGTTTCTGCGCGCGGGTCCCGAAGGCCATGCGGGGCAATCGTTATTGATGGTGGTCGCTGACGTGGCTGGCAAAAGCGTTCCTGCCGCGCTGCTGATGGCCACTTTTCAGGCGAGCATTCATTCTCTCGCCACGCGTCCCGGGAGCCTGGACGAACTGGCGCGCGATCTGAATAAATACGCCTGCGACCACAGCCTGATGGGTATGCGTTTCACAACTGCCCTTCTTGCGGAATACGACTCTTCCTCGCGGAGGATCCGCTATATCAATGCGGGGCACAATGCACCGTTTTTGCGCCGCGCTTCGGGAGCAATGGAACGCCTCTCCGAGGGTGGCATGCCTTTCGGAATTGATAGTTCCACGGAATATCGTTCGGAGGCCGTGACGATCGAGAGTGGCGATCTTCTCGTGATTTTCACTGATGGCCTAGCCGAAGCCGTCAATGGCAACGGCGAAGAATACGGCGAGTCGCGGATACAGTCGCGCGTCGAAACGTTCACGCATGAATCCGCCGCTTCGGTTCTCGCGCTTCTGATGGGCGATGTGGATGCCTTCGTGGGTCCGGCGCGCCAACACGACGACATCACATGCATGGCAGTCCGATTCCTTTAGTCTTTCGCATAATCGTTCGCACACGCATCGTAGAATGAGCGAATCCGGCGGATTCGCATTCCCCGCACTCTTACAGACACTGTCGTTTGCCCCGACTGCGATTGGGGCACATAATTCAGGCATGGATGCGCGCCAATTGGCGGAACAAATTTGCGAGAAACTGCGCGATGCAGGCTATCAAGCCCTATTTACGGGCGGCTGCGTGCGCGACCTGCTCCTCAAGCGCAATCCCGTGGATTACGACGTGGCGACGGACGCGCTTCCGGAAGAAGTGCAGCGCCTCTTTCCAGGGAGCATTGCGGTAGGCGCGCAATTCGGCGTCGTGATTGTCACTGAAGACGGCTTGCAAGTTGAAGTCGCCACGTTCCGCTCGGATCTCGGGTACGCGGATGGCCGGCACCCCGTGGCCGTAAAATTTTCCGCGACACCTGAGGAGGATGCGCGCCGGCGCGACTTCACCATTAACGGCCTGATGATGGACCCGCGTGATGGCCGCGTGCTGGACTTTGTGGGCGGCCAGGCGGACTTGGCGGCCGGCATCATTCGCGCGATTGGCGATCCGGATCTACGATTCGACGAAGACAAGCTGCGCTTGGTTCGCGGAGTCCGTTTCGCAGCGCGTTTTGGCTACGTAATCGAGGCCGCCACGCGCGCGGCCATCGTCAAACGCGCGGCTGAAATCGGTCAAGTTTCGCAGGAGCGATTGCGCGACGAGCTGACGAAAATGCTAAGGGAGGGCGCCGCGCGTCGCGCCTTTGAGCTGCTCGATGAAACGGGCCTGCTGCGCGAGTTGCTGCCTGAGGTCTCGCGCATGAAAGGAGTCGCACAGCCGCCGCAGTTCCATCCCGAAGGCGACGTTTGGATACACACGCTCCTTATGCTCGGGCAGCTTCCCGCCGGCTGCTCGCCAACGCTTGCCTGGGGCGTGCTGCTGCACGACGTGGGCAAGCCGCCGACGTTCAAACCGCCCGCGGGTCCAAATGACAGGATCCGATTCGATGAGCACGTGGAGGTGGGAACGCGGATGGCCGAGGAAATCTGCCGGCGGCTGCGCTTTTCCAACGACGACACCGAGCAAATCGCATTGCTGGTCGCAAACCATCTGCGGTTCAAGGACGTGGCGCAGATGCGTGCCTCGACGCTGAAACGGTTCGTACGTCTGCCACGATTCGAGGAGCATCTGGAACTGCACCGGCTCGATTGTCTTTCCAGTCACCGGGATTTGACCTGCTACGATTTCACCCAGCGTTTCCTTGCCGATACGCCGCCAGAAGCGGTGCGACCGCCGCGGATACTGACGGGCGAGGACCTGAAGGCGATGGGATATGCGCCGGGTCCAGCGTTCAAAGAGATTCTGCACGCCGTGGAAGATGCGCAGCTGGAAGGTAAAATAAAAACGCATCAGCAAGCTGTTGAAATGGTAAGAGATACGTTTCCGAATGGGGACCTGAGGATTTCGCGAGGCAGGAATGCATCGCAAGGCTGATTCTGTGTGGAGCTTTAGTCAGCATTAATTAATTGAAAACAGTAGCCTTATGTTTGGATTGAATATCTTAGTGTCTTATGCTAAAGATATCTAATATGGAGCAATTAAGTGGTTGTAACCCTTCCCACTGTTGCTGCATCGAATAGTTTAGGCAAGGCCCGCCGGGTTTCGTTCCCGCGTGGCCGAGAGGGGAAACAATAATGTCTAAGCCACAAGCTGCCGTACCTCACGAATTGCCGATATTACCTCTGCGGGATACCGTTCTTTTTCCCGGCGCGGTGATGCCGTTGACGGTTGGGCGCGAGAGCTCTCTGGCGCTGCTCGATTCGCTGCAGGGGGAAGAAAAAATTCTGGGCGTGGTTGCGCAACTGGATCCTCGCATTGAAGACCCGGTCGGCACGGACCTGCACCAGATCGGCGCGCTCGGCAAAGTCCACAAAATGGTACGTACGCCGAATGGGAATGTAGTTGTGTTTCTCGAAGGGTTGGCGCGCATTCGCGTGGTCGAAGTGCTCGGCCTGAAGCCGTTTCTTCGCGCGCGTGTGGAGGAAATGCCTGATGTAGTAGATGACGCGCCCGAAGCCGAATTGACGGCGTTGTTCCGAAATACCCAGGAACTGTTCCGGGAAGTCGTGGCGCGCTCGGCGCAACTTTCCGACGATCTCCAGGGCGTAGCGTTGAATATGGAGTCTCCATCGCAGTTGGCCGACTTTGTGGCGGGAACGCTGCCGTCGCTGAGCACGCTGGTGCGCCAGGAGCTTTTGGAAACGTCGAGTGTTCGGAAACGCCTGGAATCGCTGATCCGTGAACTGACGAAAGAGAAGGAAGTGCTCGAGCTTCGCGCGAAGATTCACGATCAAGTGCAGGAGCAGGTGAACCAGTCGCAGCGCGAATTTCTGCTGCGCGAGCAGCTCAAGGCCATCCAGAAGGAACTGGGCGACACCGACGACACGCAGACCGAGGTCACCGAGCTGCGCGAGAAAGTGGAATCGAGCGGCATGTCGGCGGAAGCCAAAAAAGAGTGCGAGCGTGAATTGAAGCGCCTGGCACGCATGACTCCGGCATCCGCGGAGTACATGGTGTCGCGCACATACCTGGAATGGATGACCTCGCTGCCGTGGACAAAAACCTCCGGCGTTGAGGACATCGACATCCCGAAGTCGCAGGCGATTCTCGACGAGGATCACTACGATCTGGAGAAGATCAAGCAGCGCATTCTCGATTATCTGGCGGTTAAGAAACTTCAGCCGGGCATGAAGGGCCCGATTCTTTGCTTCCTCGGGCCTCCGGGAGTGGGCAAGACGTCGCTCGGAAAATCGATTGCCCGGGCGCTGGGGCGCAAATTTGTGCGCATTTCGCTGGGCGGCATGCACGACGAAGCCGAGATTCGCGGCCATCGCCGGACGTACATCGGCGCGCTGCCGGGTCAAATCATTCAGGGCATTCGCCGCGCGGAAACGCTCGATCCTGTGTTCATGCTCGACGAAGTCGACAAACTCGGCCGCGATTTCCGCGGCGATCCTTCGGCGGCGTTGATGGAAGTGCTCGACCCGGAGCAGAACCATTCGTTCCGCGATCACTACCTGGACGTGCCGTTCGATTTGTCGAAAGTGCTGTTCGTGGCCACGGCGAACTGGATGGACCCGATTCCAGAACCGCTGCGCGATCGCATGGAGATTCTCGAACTCGCAGGTTACACGGAGGAAGAGAAGATCCACATCGCCAAGAGGTTTTTGATTCCGCGCCAGTGTTCCGAAAATGGGCTTAAGGCCGGCGAGCAAATCGAATTCGCCGACGAAGGCCTGCGCGAGATCATTCACGGGTACACGCGCGAAGCCGGCGTGCGGAGTCTGGAGCGCGAAGTTGCGACTCTGATTCGCAAGCAGGCGCGCCGAATCGCCGAAGGCAAGCTGGAAAAGCTGGTGGTGACGCCCGAAGTGGTTCGCGAGACTCTGGGCGTACCCAAAGTGCACATCGAAAAAGAGGTGGAAGAACGCGTCTCACGGCCCGGCGTTTCGGTCGGGCTCGTTTGGACGCCGTCCGGCGGCGACATCGTGTTCATCGAAGCGACGAGCATGCGCGGCGGCAAGCAATTCACGATGACCGGGCACCTGGGCGAAGTGATGCAGGAATCCATGCGCGCGGCTCTTTCGTGGGTGCGCGCAAACGCCGAGCGTTATGGCATCGATCCGGATTTCTTCCGCAAGCAGGACGTGCACATCCACGTTCCGTCGGGAGCGATTCCGAAGGATGGTCCTTCGGCGGGAGTTGCGATGGTGACGGCGCTCGTGAGCCTGTTGAGCGGGCACGCCATTCGTCCGCGCGTGGCGATGACGGGAGAGATTTCTCTTACGGGCGTCGTGTTGCCTGTCGGAGGCATCAAGGAAAAGGTCCTTGGGGCGAAGCGCGCGGGGATTCGCGAAGTGATTCTGCCCGCGGAGAACGAGCCGAACGTGAAGGAAGATTTGCCGGCCGACTTGCTCGACGGGCTGCAAATCCACTTCGTGCATTCGGTGGATCAGGCGCTCGAACTGGCATTGGGCAAAATCGAGCCGTGGCCGCGTGCGGTGGGAGGCACGGGCCATCGCGAGGAGCGCCCTCCGGTCAGCCCGGTTCACTAACACTGCTAATCGCAGCGTGAGATTTGTTGTGAGAGAGGCCCGGCCAAGCGCCGGGCCTTTCCTTTGTGTGCCGAGCATGTTCGATAGCTTGGAGGTGAAAGTCCTCTACCCATCTTGATGGAAGAGAAGGGTTAGTGAAGCGCAAGGGCGTCGTCGCGAGGCGAGGTCTGAAAGAAGCGCGGAGCAAACAC
>Ga0307372_10012694_pt1 | contig 10986 bp, 7 predicted proteins | sample OX1MG_FD_202533 | JGI IMG/M metagenome (GOLD analysis project Ga0307372, IMG submission 202533) | Soil microbial communities from Risofladan, Vaasa, Finland - OX-1 | ecosystem: Environmental > Terrestrial > Soil > Coastal area > Acid sulfate soil | place: Finland: Risofladan, Vaasa | collected...
CTTCGAATACATCGGAATTGTATGTCTGGTCTACGGAGTACTGCATATTTTATCTGTTGGCCGAGTGCGTTCCCTGTTTAGTGCAATGCATGTGAACTTGTTTTTTGTGTTGTATTTCATCGCCTTAGTCTCGGCTTTGACGAATAACGCGGGAATTAATTTAGTCGGGAGCGCCATTATAATTTACACATCATCCTTCTTCTTGTTCATCATCACCGTGTCCTTAGTGGACACGTTGGACCGACTACGATGGACGGCCCTCGCATTCATTGGTTCGTACGGATTTGCATCGTTGTATGTCATCCGGGAGTGGCAGGTAGGCCGCTTGATCTGGGCCAATTTTCGACCGGGCTGGATCGTGGGTGACGCTAATTTTTTTTCAACTGCCGCTGTTATCCCCGTTGCTTTGGCCTTTTATTTGGCGCAATCCAAGGGACCACGCTTTCAAAAAGCATACTGCTGGGGATGCATGCTGCTTACCGTAATTGCGATAATCCTTGGCGCTTCTCGGGGAGGTTTTCTGGGCTTGGCGGTAGCTTCGATTCTTGTGATTTGGCGAATGAGACACCGCGGGCGGAACCTTGCGCTGGCTGCTGTCTTAATCATTCCTTTGAGCGTTGTCCTTCCTGTCTCACCTTTGCATCGGCTCTTGCGCACCGGTTCATCCGGCGTCGGGTCTGAACAGTTTCACCTGCAGGCATGGTCCGCTGGTCTTGCAATGATCGAATCCCATCCTTTCTTCGGCGTAGGAGTGGGCAACTTCAAGCCTTTAATGCCGCAATACGCACCACCGGGTACCCATGTCGATACCCTCGCACATAATATGTTCATCGAAGTGGCAGCGGAATTGGGATTGCCGGCGCTGCTCTTATTTTTGGGAGTCTTCTATTTCAGCTATCGAACGCTAGGGAATCTTCGGAAAAGGCAGTCGGCGCCCCTCTTGGTTCGCCAAGTGGCCACCGCCATGCAGCCTGGTTTAATTGGTTTTGCGGTGGCGGGGTCATTTGTCTCGGCCGAATATCAGAAGACTACCTGGTTTGCGTTCGCTCTGATGGCGAGCTTGGTTCCCCTGGGACGTCTGCGAGCTTCCGTCGTACCGGATCGCCTGGAGTCCCCACTCCAGGTAGAAGACCGTGCTGAGGATGTGGTCGGAATTCCGCATGCATAAAAATGCCGAGTTACCACCAGGAACGCATCTGGAGCGAAGTCGGCGGCAACTGCTCATTCTCTTGGTCCTCGCGCTTTACGCGGTTCTGGGCCTATTTCAACTGGGGAAATGCGATCTTGAAAGCGACGAGGGAAGATTTGGCGTCTCCGCAGTCAACATTCTTACTGACTACCATCAACTGGCTACCGTCTCGGAAGATCCTCTGGGTGCACCAGGGACTAAGCCCTACATGTATCCATCCATGCTCGCTGGAGCGATAGCGGTCCTAGGCAAGAACGAGTTGGCCGTGCGATCTGTCAATCTGATGATCCTGGCTGTGGCAGCGTTCTTTCTTTACGGCTTCGTCATGATATTGCTGAAGGATCGATCAATAGCCCTGCTCACATTTGCTTTTTTTTTGCTCAATCCGGGTACCATCTCCTACGCGCGCACCGCTATGCCCGAGCCATCCGTCGTTCTCTGGGGCTGCGTTGCACTTTATGGGGTAACGAAGTTCGGCGATACGCGGCATACAGCGTGGGGAATTTTTTGCGGAGTGGCTCTTGGGTTTGCTTTTCTTTCCAAAATGTGGCTAGTTTTTCCTTTCGGCCTTGCCTGTTTTACAATGTTTCTGAGTTTACTTGTTGAGAATCCTACCCGGAAGCATATGTTTGTCCCTCTCATCGCCTTCATCGCATTTGTGTTTGTTTCGGCCTCGCACCTCCTGCTAGTGCGCCTTTGGGAGCCGCAGGAGTTAGCCTACTGGCTACATATATATTTTGGGACAACTTTTAGCAGCCGTGTGGCAGGCGTTGGATATGACCCGGTCATGTGGTTTAGGCCTTGGTGGTTTTACTTCGCCGCTTTTTTTAAGGCCAGTTTTTTTGGCTTACCTATCTTTCTGTTGGGTATCGTTGAAATCTGGAAACGCAGGCTCATTGTATCAGGAGCAACTGCTGGGGCTTTGCTTGTAGTGGTGGCCGTTCTTTCTCTGTTTCGAGTTAAGGAAGCTGCCTATATGTTCCCCGCCTTTCCTGGAATCATTTTATTAGTAGCGCTAGGTTGGAAACGCTTTTTCCGAGAACCCAGCAGTAAAGAAATTCTCTCTGTCACAGTGCTCTCGATGATGTTGGCCGGGGCTTTTTATAGGGTGGGTGTTTATCCCCGACGTGACTGGGTGTTGATCGAGCTTCTCTATCTCTTGTGTCTAGCCGCCGGAATGACCAGTAAGCGATATGGTATTTTGACGAAACGCATAGCTGCGATTGGAATGGTCACTGCGATGATTTTTGCTGATGTGGTTGTTGTCCAAAAGGACTTGGATCACCGGACGTATTACCGCGAAATCGCCAGATACTTTAAGGCGTCTCTTCGAGATACAAGACCCCAGCAGGTAGTGTTTGTCTCACCGGAATTCCCCTCTTTACAGTTTTATACTTTTCGAAGCGGACACTACTGGCAAACCTACCTTTTTCACGAAAGCGATTCAACTTTCGAGGCAGACCTGTTAAATCACGCACGCGTCTTTTACGTAGTGGACCCCACCGGAAAGCTCTATGGAGGCAAAGTATCACCACGCGAGTGGGCAGCGCTCCAGAATGACGGTCGTGAGGTTACTTCTGACTTGGAACGGTGCGTCGGAGAGAAAATCCCCTTGCGCGTTTTTGTTCCGCTGGGTGCCCAGCCCACAGCAACTTCCTCCCTTATCCAGGATGGGAAAGAACTGGCCCCTTAGAGGGCGGACCGCGTTCAGGGGGCACTTATTTCCTTATTTCGTCGGAAGGCACAAATGCCCTTTTTTGAATGGGCTGAATTTAAACAGCGAGACCAAATGAGCACCGCTATGTTTTGGTGCTGCTGACTTGGAGATCATTTCTTGCATTCGATCCTCTTAGGAGCTTGTGAGCGCTAGGAGCGCCACCCTAAGAGAATCACTGTGACCTTTTACGAGCGGGAGCGCTCAAGGAAAATCGTTCGACCAGTATGTTACAAATGAAATTAATACGGCCCTAACGAAGATGAAATCGCTGACTGCAAAAATACGCCAATTGTATGAAGTCCCGGAAGAGCGCTCGAGACTTATTGCCATGGAAGGTTTGCGCGGGTTTGCAGTTCTTCTGGTTTTCTTCGTTCATCTTCACGCGTTGTTCGGCATCTACGTGAGCTCCCATCCATTTCTCTGGGGCGCCTCTGGAATGTTGGGGAATATTGGGAATACGGGCGTCGATCTGTTTTTCGTGCTTAGCGGCTACTTGATTTATGGGGCCGTTCTCCGCAAAGAAATACCTTATTCCAAATTCATGAGGCGGCGAGTTGAGCGGATTTACCCTACATTTTTAGCTGTGCTCGTGATCTATCTACTCTTATCCCTGATATTCCCTTTCGAAAACAAGATCCATGGATCCTTCGGCTCTGTAACAGTCTACCTGCTCGAAAATGTCTTTCTTCTTCCGGGAATCTTCCGCGTCGTGCCTATAATCGCGGTAGCGTGGAGCTTGAGTTACGAATTTTTCTTTTATCTTTCCATTCCCCTTGTAGTGAAATTCACGCGCATGCGCTCGTGGAAGAAAATCGCCAGGATTTCGTTCTTCGCGTTAGTATGGTTGGGTTACTTGCTCTACGCTTTTACGGTGCCTCGATCACAAGTGCGACTGCTTATGTTCGTCGCCGGTATCCTTCTCTTTGAGTTGATCGACTCGGGATGGGTGCGGGGTAAGCTGACCAAACAAGGCGAGTATGGGGCTATCTCAATCTTTCTCGCAAGTTTGGCGTTTGTGTACCTCTACGATGCTCACGCAAACTGGCTTTCTTTCTTGCCAGGCCTGACGGCCGGCAGGACAATTCTACCGGGCGTTCCTACGTTTCAAGGTCCATATAAAGTCATCGCACTGACGGTGAGTTGCATTCTGTTCACGCTCTATTGCTTTGAGTTCGATGGCTTATTGAAGAGGTTGTTTTCATGGAATCCTCTTCGTTATCTGGGCAACATGAGCTTTTCGTATTACTTGATTCACGGCCTGACGCTGCATGGAGTCGCCACCGTCGCCTCCTGGATTGTCCCGGTTCGAATGCAAGGGGTGTGGATCTATTTTCTGGCACTGTCATTCGGATTTATGGCAACTTGGATTACCTCAACGCTTCTATTTGCATTTGTCGAGAAGCCCATCTCTTTGGAGCACCGGCGGTGGGTAGCGCGTATCTGGTGATCGTGATCGACTGCCGCACGCCGGAGGTTCGAAGCGTCGAGTTACAAACCTATTCGAGCATAGATTTTATCATCGGTGGACCGAGTGTCTGATAACCCCGAAGTCAGAGTTGAAATACTTAGTGAAGTACCAGCACACCAACGGCGGCAAATCGTGTCCGGAATGCGCTGGACTGTCTGGCTCTCCGCTTTGGCGATACCGTTTAGTTACGGGACAACGATCTTGCTCGCACGGACCAGTCCCGAGGCCGTGGGTACTTATGGCTTGCTCATGGTCTATATCGCCGTGGTTCAATCGATGCTGTATTTGGGTGGAGATGCTGTAACGATCAAATTCTTGCCTGAGATCGATGCTTCGCAACGCCTGTCGTTTCTCGCCTCCTACTTTCTTGTCATTTGTGCGGCGTCGCTGCCCTGGCTTATAGCGGCGTCTCTGTGGGCCGGCAAGCTTCATTATTTGTTCGGGAACCATGGAAGTACCTCGTTCCAATTGACGATCCTTTTTTTGTTTCCCATTTGCATTCTGGGCTCGCTCAGCGCGGCAGCCCTTAAGGGATTACTGGAAATCCGCTGGGCGCAGATCCTTACGCGAATTCCGACCATCGGATTCTTTATGTCCTGCGGCGGTCTTTTCCTTTGGGCGAGGCCCTTGTTGGCCACGCACTATACCCAACTGATTTGGGGAATCTATCTTGGTCTCACGGCCTTGGCTGCCTTTGTGGGTTTTCGCCGCTTGAATCGTCTCAAGCGTTGGAAGGATGCCTGGCGCTATCTGCACTTTTTTCTTCCGCGCGGATTTTGGAAGTACACCCTATCGCTTCAGCAGTTGAGTTTCATCAACTTTTTCAGCGGGCGTTTGGATGTGGTCCTGGTGTTGAATTTCGGCAACCTGACGCTGGTGGGCGAATATGTCGCCATAATCTCCTTGGTGGAGACCATACGGCTCATTAATCGCTATTTGTTGGACACGTTGCTGCCTTCATTGACCAACATGGTAGCCATGGGCAATCTGCCCGGTGCTTCCGACGTTCTCAAGGTACACGCGCGCATCCTTTTTCTCGCGAATACAGCCACAACATGTGGCCTGATATTGCTGGCAGGTCCTCTGGTTGCCCTTCTCGGCCCGAAGTACACGTCGCTTGTTCCGCTGGTCATCCTTCTCTCTTTGCTCGTTGGATTGGCTGCACCCGGCACTATGGCGGGAACGATGCTGTCGAGTGTAGGCAAGCAACAGCGCGCGGTATGGCTTAGCCTCGGACAGGTAGGTCTGTACGTGTTGCTATTTCTGTCTCTTTGGCCGCGCTGGCATCTATTGGGGGCAGCCCTCGCATACGGTATTTCTTGGGTATTGACGAAGCCTCCGCTCTTGGCGATTGCCTCCCGCTCTGTTCCGTTTCGTGCTCCTCTTGCGAAGGACTATGCAATGTTTGCGATCGTGGCCGTCAGTTCCGCGGCTCTGGAACATTGGGAGCCGCTGGGATTAGGGACAGGGCTCGCGGCGTGGGTGGTTGCAATGCTTCTATTCCTGTTTTTTGGTCAATACTCGATCCCGGAGATTCTTCGCCTAGTCCGATGTTTCGTTCCCGTTTCTTCCTTCTTTCCCAAAGCTGCCGGGAACGCACAATGAGATAGCGCGAGCAAGATGTTTTGCGCCTGTCCGTGCAGTACGGAACGCGACCATGTCGCATATATGATCTCTTGTCGGACCGGGTGGCCTGATTCCTGAGATCCATTTCAGCGAACCGCAGCTCTTCGGCTGGCGGCAGATGCGGAATTTGCTACGACCAGCCACAGGTGATTGGCTTTTTTTAACCACGAAATTACGTCGCCGTAATTTCGCTTTTCACCGCCGCAAGCATATTTCTCGAGTGGGGAAGAGCACTGGATAGAACTATTAACGTCTTCATTCCCATCGTAGGCGTTATCGTGGTGCGTGACAATTCCCCAGTTGGTTTTCTCGCCCCAGTAGTCTGTCAGTTCCCAGAACGTTACTCCAATGTAGGGGTAGACTCCATCGGAAGACTTGTCGGCGAGAAGACCGGTTATGTAGTTCGCATATGCTTGTCCGCGCGCCGCTTGGGTTGGGAATCCGTTTGGTGGCGCGGCTGTTGGATTGATGGTTTGCAGGGCCGAATCCGGATTGGCGTTGGAGTAAAAACCACCAAAGAATGGCTTGCCAAAATTCGCCTCAATGTAGTCCAACTGTGCTTGTGAAAAGGGACTTATGCCATTTAGCAAAGCTGCATCCATATACTGCCCAGCCGCCTGCAATACGGACGCGGGGGGCGGATCTCCACGGGTTCCCAAGCTATCCGGCCCTAAGTACAGGATGTGGGGGAAAACGGTTTTGAGCTGGTCGTGGCAGGTTTTGAAGTACTGAGCGGCCATCTGCTCGAGGAAGGCATTCATGTCGGCCTTGACGTTGGGTTTGGCATCGTTCATGTAGATCCAATCGTCGCCCATCCATGACTGGTGAGAGGGCCGGTCGTCTTCATCCATGAACCCTGTGCCAATCTCCCAGCCGTTCCGAATGTAATTGACACTGACATTCGTACTCCGCGCTGGAGCGTGCCCGGGCTTGAAAATTAGGATCAGTAAGCCACTCTTGTAATTGATATGGCCGGTGAGGTCAGGGCCAAAAATATCGCCGCCGCCGGTATCCCCTCCGACCGGGATGCCATCGACAAGGAGCTGGACGGAGAAGCGGGAGGGCTGGAGATTGGCCAAGGTATGAGTGAATGTCAGGGCTGAGCCATTTCCGGTTCCGATGACTTCACCAGAGACGGTCGTTCCAGAAGAATCGAATGTTGTGTAATTCGATCCCCATGCGGAATTGAATGCGGCAACAGTGCCGTATTTCTGGAGGAGAAAATCGTGCAGGGCAGCCTTGGTGTGCACGGTTGTATTGGTATAGACCCATCCGAGGTGGGAGTTAGCGGTTTGGACAGGTGACATAGCTGCGACCATCATTGACAAGTTTAAGTTGTTACGGCCCGGGGGAATGGTGGGGAAGTCTGTGCTGGTCGAAAAGCCGTTCATCTCGTCGCCGTCATCGGAGGTGATGCCGATCAGGTAATTAGCAAAGGGTGAGCTTTTGAGGGAGTTCCAAACGTAACCAATCTGCAAGCTGGCAGCAAGCCATGCGCCGACGTTCGTATCGAAATAATCGGACACGCCCCCGGGCGAAACCCAACCGTGGTAGTAAGGGCTGTGCCCATAAAGCACATTTTTGACTGGTTCTGAAAGCAGGCGCTTTCCGTTTCCCATAACCGGATTGACCATGGAGTAGAAGGCAGGACGGATGCTGGCTGTGAAGGGCATCTTCACAGCCTGTGAACGAAGTCCGAGTGCATCGCGTGGAAACTTTGAGTCAATGGCCGTGGGTAGGCTGCCGAAATAGGCTCCAGTAGCCAGGGTATTAAATCCCCAGGAGAGCAATCGCTGGTTGGTCTCAATGCTCCAGTTCTGTTCATCGCCATATTTAGCAAGGATTTGTGTTTTGTAAGTATTGTCGACCGAAGGGACCACCTGCTCGACACCCTGCATGAAGAATGCATTTCCAGCAGGCGTGCACAGCCACCACCGATTGCCAATTTTCTCCGTGTGGAACCAGCCAGTCGCGTTCGCACACTTGAGATCTGTCCGTCCGCCGTACTGGTCCAATGTCTGGGCTCGGCAGTTGGGAGCCATGCTAAAGAGAAATGGAAGGAGTACAATAAAGAAGGCCCTGGTTCGCAAGCAATCTGAGACGAAACGATTGGCGAGCGAACCTACGGGATGGGAACAGACATTTTTTGTGCTCATGGAGTGATTGTCCGGAATTTTCGAGGACCCAATCGTGGCTAAATTCCTTCGTCCCTACGCCTATGGTTTTCGGCCAATGTTGAATAGACGAGTCTAACTTAACTTTATGATACCATCAAAATCGCGGATCCCACAATTGAAGTCCATCAGCATACCCGAGAGATTTGGTGACTGCTCAATAGGATTGTTATGTGTTCTCTGGTAAGCAATTAAGCGTAAAAAAGCCTTGAAGTAAAGACGAGGATCCATATAATTTTCTGGAGGAAAATTCCATGATTCATTATCTGCCTGAGTTATCCGAATTGAAGGAGCAAGTATGAGTATGGTTTCCCCCCTTGAGTTTGCCAAGACGGCTTGGCGTTACCTTGCGGGCAAAGGTGTTGCGGGAGGAAACGTCATTGTCTTTCCGGATGATACGTTTCTCGTTTCCTACCAGAGGTCCGGAAATACTTGGACTCGCTTCCTCATCGCCAATCTCGTCCATCTCGATGGAGTGTCCTTTAGCAACATCGAAAAATTAATTCCCGACATTTATGTCTGCAGCCAACGATTTCTTCTCAGCATTCCACGACCACGCATTTTGAAGAGTCACGAACCGTTTGAACCGCGCTATAAGAGAATTGTTTACATTGTTCGGGATCCACGCGATGTCGCGGTTTCGATGTATCACTGGCAGATGAAACGCCGCCGAATTGAAGATGGATATCCGATAGATCAATTTGTGACTCGTTTCATTGCTGGAGAATTTGAACCTGGCGCGGGTTCTTGGGGGCAGAATGTCGGAAGCTGGTTGGCTGCTCGTGCGGCGACGAGGGACTTTTTGCTGCTCCGCTATGAGGACATGATGGCAAGTTCAGTGCGGGAGCTCACGCGTGTCGCGGAGTTCCTAGGGATTGAACGGGACTTGGGCCAGGTGGTTCGCGCCACGGAACTCAGCTCAGCCGACCGAATGCGAAAACTTGAACAGGATCAATCCAAGATTTGGAAAACCACCCGGGAAACTCGACAAGACAAGGCCTTTGTTCGAACTGCGAAAGCAGGTGGGTGGCGAGCGGAATTGTCGATTCACTCACTAGCTGAGATCACGGAAGCTTGGGGCACCTTAATGAAAATATTAGGTTATGAACCCCCGACACAATCCCCTCAGGATACTTCCGCAAATCAGCAGACATTGCTCCAAACTTTACTTGAGGATGGCCAAGTGGTCGAGAAGAGGCGGCGCGGGCATGTCTTGCTCTGAGGAATTAAACGCGTGAGCATTCGAATCCTCCATGTGGAGGTTGGCGGTTCGTTCGGCGGTTCTCTTAAGGCGCTCGAAACTTATTTAGCCTGTAGCGATCACACGCAATTTGAACACGAAGTGCTCCTTTATTACCCTACTCCGAGAGCCGAGCGACTGCGGCCCTTTGTCGGGAACCTTCGCGTTCGTTTTCCTCGCACTACTCCGTTTACTACTAGTCTTGACGCCAAAGGAACCCATTCCAGTTGGAAACTCCGGCTCAAGAACAGCTGGGTTATGCCTCATCTTCTGCACGGGCTGGACTGGGCAAAGACGGCTCGCAATCTTTCTCGGACACGCCGACTTGCACTGGATTTCCGGAAGGGTGACTACAACCTTATTCATGTCAATAACACATTCACGTACAACGTTGAATCGCTGATTGCCGCCGAATGGGCAGACGTACCGGCCGTTGGCCACGCGCGAAATCCCATACGCGCAAACTTCTTCAGCAAGTGGGCGCTGAAAAAGATGCGTGGGGTCGCAACAGTTAACCAACGCCTTGAACATCAACTCCAAGCTTGGGATCCTTTACTGCCTATCCAAACATGTTTCGATGGTGTCGTACTTTTCCCTCCAGATTTGGACTCGGTTGCCACGCTGCGGAATTCTCTATTGCCCTGCGGCGGAATCCTCATCGGCTCCGCGGGCCGCCTGGATACTCAAAAAGGATATATACACCTCGTTCATGCGGCTCGTCGGGTGGTGGACGCCCGCCCTCAAGTTCAGTTCGTCATTGCCGGCGAAGGTCCTCTTCGACTTCAACTCGAACGCCTAGTCGTAGACCTGCGCTTAGGGAATCATTTCCACCTGCTGGGTTTCCGGCAGGATATTCAGAATTGTCTCATGGCCATGGACCTATTCATCTCTTCATCTCTCTGGGAAGGATTACCACTCGTTGCAGTCGAGTCGATCTTGCTTGGCAAACCGGTGGTGCTCACGGACGTGGGAGGCAGCCCGGAAGTCGTGATACCGGGGAAGAGCGGTTATGTTGTCCCCGCAGCCGAACCGGAAGCACTAGCCCAAGCAATTCTGGCAGCTCTAGACAACCTCCAGGTTCTTAGACAGGGTACGGAAGAAGTACGAAGGACACTGGTTGCTCGCATGGAACCGCGGACAAGTTCCCAAGCCCTCGACGAGTTTTTTAAACGTGTTACCAGATCCGCGGTAAGCGTCCGTTGAAGCTTTCAATGTACTTGTTTAGCGGGCAGGAGTGATTAAATCCAGAATCTCGGGCTGAGGGGAACGGATCAACTTCTGAAGCAAGGGGGAGACGGAGCGGAATTGCTGGCGGCACGATTGTAGAATGCTGACCAAGACGCTTTGCGTGTGGGCCCCTTGGGTCGTTCGATTTCCGAAATTGTCCCTGGTTTAGTTGAAAGCAGCGGCTCTCGACTTTCTGCACGTTACGCGATCTGGGCCTGCTGAGTCAACGACGGGTTCATCCGGCGATGCAAAAGTTCCAGTTCCCGATAGCCTTTCACTCGCCGGAATTTCTTTTGCGCTTCCAGCAAACCTGTGGCGGTCCAGCGCAAGGCTTGTTCTCCTTCT
>Ga0307372_10012699_pt1 | contig 10984 bp, 15 predicted proteins | sample OX1MG_FD_202533 | JGI IMG/M metagenome (GOLD analysis project Ga0307372, IMG submission 202533) | Soil microbial communities from Risofladan, Vaasa, Finland - OX-1 | ecosystem: Environmental > Terrestrial > Soil > Coastal area > Acid sulfate soil | place: Finland: Risofladan, Vaasa | collected...
ACCACGGTGAATATGAAATCGATATAAAAAACCGCCCAGCTGATAAACCTGCGCTGCACAGGAGCACGCAGTAGATCCACGGTGGTTACCGGCACCGTGACATCATGCATACCGCGCCGCACCGTGAACTGATAGGTAACACCCAATGGCATACCAAATAGATTATTGGCGTTATACAACGCAGCGCGTGCCGAAGAATCGAGTTTGCTGATATCGATGTGATCGCCAGCCAGCAAGCCTTCGGGCATTGGAATCCCGGTGATAGGTTGGATCGTCAGGGTATGGGTGTCCACGATGCGTGCCGAGAACGGCAGCCCCACCGGGGTGAGTGCGTTGTATACCGAGTAGGCCAGGAGCGCGGAAAAAAATCCACAGGCCAGCACCAGTAGCAGCGTTCGACGGTTCATGCATAGCCCCAATGGACGGATTTTAATTCTGTAAATCCTGGATGCAGATCATACTCTGCGGCTATTCACGCTGGCGTCAGCAAAGCCCACGGTACGCCAATAGCCTGGCGCCTGAATGCCGTCAGCATTTGGCTTTAAGGGTGCGACTGGGAAAATCAGAGGCCGTGAGCACCGCACCGGTCCATCGGTGTTGGTTTCAGCGTGCCAGCACGCGACTCAGTAGGCAGGCAGCACCGCCGCTTAAAGCGACGGTACTGCCTGCGTTTCATCACATCAGTTTGTTGCCCTCGGCCATGGCGGCACGCAACTGCTGTTCACCCGTCTTGGCTTGCGCGTCCAGTTCTTTGAACACTGCGTACTGGGCAGCCGTGGGCTGTTCGTAGGCCAGATCAATATCCGCCGCCAGATACGCCAGATGGCTGCGCAGCTTGGTCTCGTGCAGCAGGTCGCCTTCGCTGGCCTGGATATCCAGTTGCACCAGATTGCCGATCACCTGCTGTAGCTGCGCCAGGGTCTTGCCTGCTTGTGCATCCGTGAGGGTGTGCTGATCGAGCGCCGCAGCCAGCTTGTCACGCACTGTGATCGCCTGGTCGAGGGTCTGGCTGAGGGAATCCAGGCTGTCATGGATCTTCATCTCCAGCGCCAGGCGCGCCTCCAACCCGCCGCGGGCCGGATGCAGGCGCGGATCCAGCGTGATCATGAACGGCTGCGTGGATTTGCGGCCGTCGTAATTCAGCACCACCCGGTAGCGGCCCGGCAATACCTCCGGTCCAACCACTTCGTCGGATTCGCCGCCGGCCGCGATCGGCGCCTCGAAGCCATTCACTTCGACAGCATCCGGGTAGCGCAGATCCCACTGGAACAGGTTCATGCCGGGCGAGATGGCCGTGAGTTTGTCCTCGGCCATCTGTTTTTTCTGGGTGGGCTGCAGATTGTCTTTCACGGTATCCGCTTGTTCAGGCGTCTTGGCCTTGAGGTGCAGATCGAAGCGCCGCACCACCCGGCCCTTGTCATCCACGAAACTCAGGCTCACGGGCGTCTTGCCATCGTAAGCGGCCGGGATCTGGAAAAACACGCTGGCACCGTACGGCGGATTGCTGCCGGCGTCATGCAGGCGCTTGGCATATTCGCTGGCACCATACGCATGCGTGAGCCACGCGGTCTGCGGCGCAAACACCTGGGCGACTTCAGCGCCGCTGGTGGGTTGTTTGGTCATCTGCTCCAGCAGCGCCAGATTATCCAGCACCCAGAAGGCGCGCCCGTGAGTGGCCACAACGATATCGCCCTGGCGCGTATTGATCGCCAGGTCGCGCACCTGCACCGTGGGTAGATTCAGCGACAGCGGTTGCCAATGCCCGCCGCCGTCGAAGCTGGTGTACACCGTGTTCTTGGTGCCCAGGAACAGTAGTTTGGGATAGGACGGATCCTGGCGGATCACGAACGCGTACTGGTCATCCGGCACGCCGTTGTTCAGCAGTTCCCAGTGCTTGCCATAGTCGCTGGTCTCGAACACATAGGGATGAAAATCGTCCCACATGTAGCGCGAGGCCGTGAGGTAGGCGGTGTCCTTGGCTACATGCGAAGGCTCGATGGACGAGATCTGCGCCCACTGCGGCAGTTCCTTGGGGGTGATGTCCGTCCAATGACGTTCGCCATCGGTGGTGATATGCACCAGACCATCAGCGGAACCGGCCCACATCACTTTGCCGTCCAGCGGCGAGACCGCCAGCGCCGAGATGTCCGGGAAGATTTCCGCGCCCGACTGGTCCAGATCCACCGGCCCGCCGCTGGGCATTTCGGTGGCCGGATCGTTGCGCGTCAGATCCGGGCTGATGCGCGTCCAGGTGGCGCCCTCGTCGGTGCTCTTGAGCACGTATTGCGAGGCCACCAGCAATTCTTTTTTGTTGACCACCGAGAACAGGATCGGATGGGTCCAGCCGAAGCGGTACTTCAATTCGCCGGAGGAAGCGCCTTCCTGATAATTGGGCCAGGGGCTGATGCCGCGGTACTGGCCGGTGGCGCTGTCGTAGCGCATCAGGATGCTGAAATAGCCACTGCCGAACGTGATGTCCGGATCGCCCGGTTTGGGTGCGATGAAGGTGCTCTCACCGTAGGCCACATCCTGCCAGTCGCTCAGCGGGATCATGCCGTCGGGCGTGGCGCTCGGCCCCTCGAACGATCCTTCGTCCTGCTGCGCGCCGTAAATGTGGAACGGGAACTGGTCATCCAGCGCCACATGGTAGAACTGGCCGGTGGGCTGGTTGTGTTCGGTGCTCCAAGTCTTGCCGGCGTCGACGGACACCGTGGCGCCGCCGTCGTTGCCTTCCAGCAGGATATTCGGATCATTGGAATTGACCCACACGATATGGTTGTCGCCGTGCGGCGTATGCAGCTTGGAGAAATTCTTGCCGCCGTCGCGCGACACCCACAGGGCATCCACTTCCGGTACGTACACCACGTCGGGATTGGTGGGGTCGGCGAAGATGCTCATATAGTAGAAGGCCCGTTGGCGCAGGCTCCAGTTGTCGTTCACCCGCGTCCAGTGGCCGCCGCCATCCTCGGAGCGGAACACGCCGCCATCCTTGGCCTGCACGATGCTGTAGACCACCTGCGGATTGCTGGCGGCCACGCTCACGCCGATGCGCCCCAGGATCCCCTGGGGAAAGCCCGGATTGTCGGAGATCTCGGTCCAGTGAGCGCCGCCGTCGACACTCTTATATAGACCGCTGCCGGGACCGCCGTCCTCCAGTTTCCAGGGGGTGCGATACGCCTGCCACATGGCCGCGTACAGCACTTGGGAATTCTTCGGGTCCATCACCAGATTGATGGCACCGGTGTCGGCATCCACAAACAGCACCTTGTTCCAGGTCTTGCCGCCGTCCACCGACTTGAATACGCCGCGCTCGTCGTTGGACTTGAACACATGGCCCATGGACGAGGCATACACGATGTCAGGATTCTGCGGATCGATCACTAGGCCGCTGATGGTGTGGGTGTCCTCGAGGCCGAGTGCCTTCCAGGTCTTGCCGGCGTCATCGGAGCGGAACACGCCGTCGCCGGTGATCACGTCACCGCGGATATCGCTCTCACCGGTGCCCACATAGATAATCTTGGAGTTTGAAGGCGCCACCGCGATGGCGCCGATGCTGTTGCTGGAACCCGGCAGCGTGCCGTCGGAGATATTGGCCCAGCTGATGCCGTAATTACTGCTCTTCCACACGCCGCCGTCCACCGCGCCCATATAGAAGAGATTCTGCTGGCCGGGCACACCGGCGATGGCCACCACGCGCCCGCCGATGTACGGGCCGACGCTGCGCCATTCGAGCTTGCTTAGGGGCGAGACTTCCGCCGGCGGCGCAGTGGCCGCCGAGACCGCGGTGATGGTGAGGATGGCCGCGCACACGGCCAGACCTAAAAATTTGAAATCGAAGGGTCGAATAGAACGCTGCATGACTCAACCTCCTGCAGGATTGGTAGACGGGGCTAGCGCTTGGGGAGCGCCAATTATGGACTATGCGCAGGTAATTTTCCCGGCTGGCGATTATATCGCCAACCACCCGGTCCCGAACCGGCTGGGCCCAAGCCCGGAGCGGCCCTGAACGCTTGACCCAGATCATGGCTGGCCAGTGGTGGCAATGGCAGCGCCGCCCTTGAGCACGAAACCCTCGGCCTTCTTCTGAAACAGTGCGCGGATCAGCCGCTCCAGGAGCTGTTCGCGCAGATTGGTCATAAGCCGATACCAATAGGAAGCCCTGATTTATTTGCGCATATCCCGATTTCGTCATTCCGGCGAAAGCCGGGATCACGCCGGCATGACGGAAAATGAAATTAATCAGAGCTTCCTTAAGTAGGTTATGCCGATAAAATTTGTATAACTCGCTTAGTTGAAATGTTGGGGAACCTGCGCCATACGAGTCGGGTGCTTTCCGATGTTATAACATCGGTTATAATCTCCTCACGAGGTATCACTATGAAACTCAAGATCACCGCCATCGGCAATTCCGCCGGCGTCATCCTGCCCAAGGAACTGCTGGCGCGCCTACGGCTGGAAAAAGGCGATGAGCTGTACGCCGCTGAACTGCCCGACGGCATCAAGCTCATGCCCTACGATCCCAAGCTCGCCGAACAGATGAAAGTGGCCGAGCGCGTGATGCGCAAAGACCGCAACGTACTACGCAAACTCGCGAAGAGCTGAAGCCGCGATATGTTCGTGTGGCTGGAAAAGGCGCTGGTGCTCGCCATCCATGATCGCCAGCTCGCCGAGTACGGCGGCAGCGATGGCGTGCGCGATGCGACCCTGCTGGAATCCGCCCTCGCCCGGCCGCAGCAGCTTTACGCCTATGGCGATCCCGCACCGGATCTCGCGCAGCTGGCCGCAAGCCTGGCATTCGGCCTGGCACGCAATCATCCGTTTGTGGATGGCAACAAGCGCACCGCCTACGTGGCTTATCGGACGTTCCTGGCGCTCAATGGCGCCGACCTGGACGCGACCGACGAGGACAAATACCTCACCATGCTGGCGCTCGCCGAAGGTAAGCTCAGCGAGAAAGACTTCGCCACCTGGCTGGGCGCGCACCTGCGCGCGCACACCCGGGGCGGAGTGCATGAAACGCGCTCCGCGTACAAACCGAAAGCACGCGCACGCAAAACTTCACGCAAGCGGGCACGCCGCGCGCGCTAACATGGCTCTAGACGAGAGTCGAGGCGCAATGCTCAGTTCAACCGTTGGCGACTTTCTCGAAGGGGTGCACATCACGCTCGATTTGCGTAGCAGCCTCTCTGCGGACACATTCCAGTTCATAGCGCTTCTGCAGATTTAACCATGACTCCACATCGGTGCTGAAGAAGCGCGCCAGCCGCAGTGTGGTATCGCCTGTAATGCCGCGCTTGCCGCTTACAATGTCGTTAATACGCGAAGCCGGTACGCGCAGGGCAATCGCTACAGCGTGAGGCGTAAGCTCCAAGGGTTCAATAAACTCCTTGAGTAGAATCTCACCAGGATGTATCGGCGGGAGCAGTTTGGTACTCATTTCAGTGCCTCTAACTCATTACATTTATCAGTGATAGTCCACAATTTCAACATCGTAAGCATCGCCTTTGTCCTTGTCACACAGAACCTCGTTGCGGAATTTTCAAAATTTACGCGAATAGCCGATATAAGCACCCTTTATAAGCACCCTTGATAAGTGTATAGCATTGCTATACACTTAGCCAGTGATCAAGACATTCCGGCACAAAGGTCTGAAAACATTCTTCCGTACTGGCAGCAAAGCCGGTATCCAACCAGCCCATGCCAAGCGGTTGCGATTACAGCTTACGGCCTTGGACAGCGCAGTCGGCCCGCAAGGTATGAACCTGCCTGGGTGGCGTTTACACCGACTGACAGGACCGCTCCTCGGGCATTGGGCCGTTACGGTCAGCGGTAACTGGCGCCTCACGTTTGTTTTTGAAGGCCAGAACGCCGTGCTGGTTGATTATCAGGATTATCACTAGGAGATAGAACATGACCCGTATGTATAACCCCGCGCATCCCGGTGAAGTGCTGAGAGATGGGGTGTTTGCTGAAAACCATGTGACTGTGACGGATGCGGCCAAAGCCCTTGGCGTAACCCGCGTCGCCTTGTCGCGGGTATTGAACGGCAAGGCTGCGATCAGCGCGCAAATGGCTGTGCGCTTAGGCAAGTGGCTTAACACCGGCCCGGAAGTATGGCTCAACATGCAGGCTCAGTATGACCTCTGGGCTGCGGAACATGAATTGCGGACCAAACTCAAGCGCATCCCTACTCTCGTTCATAACACCTGACTTTCCGGACTGCTAAATGGCGCGTCAAAAGATCAATATCTTGAACCGCCCAACAGTGGGCGACCCTAGAAAGTCCCCGACGGGGGATCGTCTTTCGGCAGCTGCTTTGAATACCAGATGGCTAGCTTGTGGCGCATGGATTGTTGCGAGACCTGGTCTTCAGGTAAGGACTGGATGAGCTTGTCGTGGACTAACAGGCGGTAGATGGAGAGCGATGTACATGGACGTACAAGTGCCGCGACAGGCAGGACGCCGAGAGCGGCGTTCTTGTCGGCGGCGGAATCCATCGCTTATCACAACTTGAACTGACCCTACTGTAGAAGCGGATGGTCCTTCGGTAATTGCTTGGAATACCATATTGCCAATTTGTGCCTCATAGATTGCTGTGATACTTGTTCCTCTGGTAATGGTTGAATCAGTTTATCGTGTACTAGCAATCTATAAATATAAAGAATCTTGTCGGCGGCGGAATCCGTGGGTTCGAAGATGGCGGCGCCACGTTTCTCGGCGTATTTAACTCCAGCCACGATGGCTTCATGGACCAGTTCGGTTTCGTGTTTTATTTTTTTCATGGCGGCGTCTGGGCTCGATGTTGATCCTGGTATTCCAAGACCTGAACTGCGCTCCCTGCAGCTAAAGGTTATCGGGTGTAAGACCCGTGTGCCGCGCAACGCGGGCCAACATGCGCGGGCCGATTTCCTCGCTGTTATGAAAGGCAAACACGAAGTCCGGCCAGCCCGGCCGCATCAGTACCTTGTGAGATCCGGTTTCCCGTTTTACTTGCCATCTGAGACGCAACAAGGCGGCCAACAGGCGTTTGGCCTTGATCGCCGGCCACTGGCTCATGCAGTGGCGACGGAAATCCGTATTGATTGTGGGCCGTTCTCGCCGTGCTCCAGCCTGTCGGCCAGAGCCCGCAGCGCCAGCACTTCGGCTTTGGACATCGCCTCATCGGGACTGCTCCCGTACGCCAGCACGCCCGGAAGTTCTGGTACTTCAGCCAGCCAGCGTCCATCCGCTTCCTGCTCATACTCGATCTTGAATTCCATGGGGCATCTCCCGATGCGCAAATCACAGTGGCAATACTATAGCAGCTCCGGATTTAAGCGAGGCGGCTGATATTGGTTGGAAATCCTGACTGCTCACGCTGCCGGATACCAAGTCCTGCCCAATGACTGCCGTACCAGCAGGCAGTAGATGCAGTAGATAGAGAGCGATGTATTCGGATGTACAAATGCTACGTGACCCTTGGAAATCCCCGACGGGGAACGACCCTTGGAAGCCCCAGACGTGGGACTTCTCGGCGTATTTAACCCCAGCCACGATGGCTTCGTGGACCAGTTTGGTTTCGTGTTTTATTTTTTTCATGACCATCCCGGAGCATCACTTAAAGCAATGGAGTGCCACTATTCAATCGTGGCCGGACGCGGAAACAGGATAAAGGTATGGCGCCCGGCGTTCGCTTGCAAACCCGATTAAAATATAACCCGCATCCCCACTGCCTGCCAGTCGATAACCATCCACCCGGAGCCATCCGCATGAGCATACTGTTCTCCCCCATCACACTTGCGGGACTGCCGTTGCGTAACCGCATCGTGGTCGCGCCCATGTGCCAGTATTCCGCCGAGGACGGCCGCGCCACCGACTGGCACCTGATCCACCTCGGGCATCTAGCGCTCTCGGGTGCCGCACTCCTGTTCACCGAAGCCACAGCAGTCTCGCCGCAAGGCCGCATCTCGCCCACAGACCTGGGCCTGTGGTCGGATGAGACCGAAGCCGCGCTGACGCGGGTGATCAAAGCCATCCGGAAATATTCCGCCATCGCCCTGGGTGTGCAGCTCGCGCACGCCGGACGCAAGGCTTCCAAGCGCGCGCCCTGGGATGGCGGCGCGCAGATCCGGCTGGACCAGGGCGGCTGGCAGGCGCTCGCACCCTCGCCGCTCGCCTATGGAGAAAACGACCTGCTGCCGCTGGCTTTGAAACCGGCTGACCTGGAGCGCATCCAACAGGAATTCGCGACGGCGGCGCAGCGCGCCCAACGAATGGGAGTGGATACCATCGAGCTGCACGCGGCCCACGGCTATCTACTGCATGAGTTCCTGTCGCCGCTGTCGAACCGGCGCGATGACGCCTACGGCGGCGCGCTGGAGAACCGTCTGCGCTTTCCGCTGGAAGTGTTCGAGGCGGTGCGCGCGGCGGTGCCGGCGCAGATGCCGGTTGGCATCCGCATCTCGGCGACGGATTGGGTGGATGGTGGTTGGGAGATCGAACAGAGCGTGGCCTTCAGCAAAGAACTCAAGACACGTGGCTGTGCCTACATCCATGTCTCCAGCGGCGGCTTGTCGCCGTTGCAGAAGATCCCGGTGCAAGCCGGCTATCAGGTGCCGTTTGCGGAGCGCATCAAGCGCGAGACCGGCATGCCGGTGATCGCCGTCGGTTTGATCACCGAACCGGAACAGGCCGAGACCATCATCGCCTCGGGCCAAGCGAATATGGTGGCGCTGGCCCGCGGCATGCTCTATGACCCGCGCTGGCCGTGGCATGCGGCCGCGAAGCTGGGCGATCAGGTGGTAGCGCCGAAGCAGTATCTGCGTTCGCAGCCGCGGGAATACAAAGCGTTGTTCAAGACTTAAAAGTTGGGATGTTGAATTTCGTGTTCGAGCTTTTCCATAGCTTTCTTATTTTCGAATTAAATTAAAAGGGTACCCCTTTTTGATCTTTAGGCAGCTCGGCGCAGCCGCCGGTGCTTGCCCGGTGGCTACGCTTCCGCTTTTGAGAACGAGATTACTTCATAGTCTTGTCGGCCGCAGATGCGGGCACTGCCCCGTCCAAGTTCCAGGTGTTGCGCACGTAGCGCCACGCCCCGCTCTCTTTCCTCGAGACTGAGAGGTACTTGCCGACCTCCACGACCTTGCCCGACTTGTCGGTGACGCTGTAGGTCCCCGAGCACCAGCCCCAGTCGTCCGAGACCCCGCCGTCGGAATGCCCGGTCAAGTGGAAGGTGATCCCGGCCTTTTGGGATTCGGCCATGTCGTGCGCGAAGAATACGTGGATCGCGCTCCGACCGTGGGCCGCCGGCGCCCCCGGGGGTTGCAGCACCGCATCTTTAACATAGAGGCTCGCGACCTTGTTCACGTCGCCCGCGTTGTAGGCATGGACCCACTCCTGGTCGACCGCCTGCAGCGCCGCGAGCACCGACGAAGCACTTTTCGCCGGCGGATGGGCCGAGACCGATCCCATGGCGATCAGGAAAAGTGAAGATATAAGCAGCAGAGACTTTTTCAAAGAGACCATCGCACGTCCTCCCTAGAATTGTTGGTATGAAATGTTCTTTAAGCCCGACACTATCCTAGCACCGGCGGCCTCTTCTTAAGTACGCCCACGCGGGCCCAATCGATGTGGGCCCCGCCAAGAAGCTGGCAGGAAAGTTGAATCGAAATAAAGGGTACTGACCCTGACTTATCCCTGGATTCCCCCACCAGCTTCTCCAGCCGTGTGACCACGCGCTTGAGTTCCTCGGCCAGCGGGCCGACCTTCAGCGCCAGGTAACGGTCGGCGATGGAGCGGTAATACCACAGCGTACCCTGTTTGCCGCCCATGAAGCGGCTCCAGAGTGCTTCGCCCAGGACTTCGTAATCCCACAGGATGGCGGTGGCATTGTTAAGTTTGTCCGCACAGGACACCAGCCGCACTTCTTGTCCGTGCTCCGCCAGTCTAGCAATGTACTTTTGCTTGCGCTCTTTCCAGGGTGCTTGGGCATGGTGTAGGCATCTGAACAGGCAGCCACAATATTTGCCACCCGCTCTCCGAATTTGCTGCGGATCTCCACTAACCGTGGAAATCCGCCCTGGTCCTCTACGGCATCATGCAACAGCGCGGCAATGGCCTAATCTTCATCGCCGCGTTCTCCAGCACAAAAGCGCACACCGCCCGCAGGTGATCCACATAGGGAACGTCGCTGCCTTTGCGTTTCTGGGTGCGGTGCGCACGCTCAGCGTACGCCAGCGCTTCATTGAATCGATCTGTCAGCACTCAACCTCCCTTTGAAATCACAATTTGTGATTTCAAAGGGTTTATCCCGCCTACTTTTTACGGATCCAGTTATCGAGACTCCACGGCCCACCGCCGGCGGCGGCGAAATACAGGAACACGAAGCAATAGAACACCGCGGCTTCACCATGGTTCACCAGCGGATAGAGGCTGTGGGGCGCATGCGCCATAAAATACGCGAAGGCCATCTCGCCGGAAATGATGAAGGCCACCGGCCGGGTGAACAGGCCGAAGAACAGCAGGATGCTGCCGCCGATCTCCAGCACGCCAGCGAGTCCGAATAGGGAAAACAGCGGAATGTGGCCCATACTCATAGGGAAGCCGAAAAACTTGGAAGTGCCGTGCTCGATGAACAGCAGCGCTACCACGATGCGCAGTACGCTCAACAGACGCGGGGACCAGGCGTCGAGAAACTGTTTGCTTATCAGCATAAATGGGCTCCTCGTGTGTAGGGTGCGTCTATAACGGTCCTTTATATCCTCTAGCTGTGTTGCGAATACCCTCGCAATACTCATGTACTAGCGTGTACACTCCGTTTTCTCGGCTATCCGCGCCTTGCCAGAAAATAAAATTCCTCGTTTTAGATGCACCCTTAAAAATGGGTCATCGTGGAAACGAGTGGGTAGATTTTGGAGTTTTTAGGGTATTGACTCGGTAGTGTTCAGCAGCATGCGACTACTAATAGTCCCTGGTCTACAGGACAGAAAGCCCCGGGAAGGCCTGT
>Ga0307372_10012700_pt1 | contig 10982 bp, 12 predicted proteins | sample OX1MG_FD_202533 | JGI IMG/M metagenome (GOLD analysis project Ga0307372, IMG submission 202533) | Soil microbial communities from Risofladan, Vaasa, Finland - OX-1 | ecosystem: Environmental > Terrestrial > Soil > Coastal area > Acid sulfate soil | place: Finland: Risofladan, Vaasa | collected...
TGGCCAAGCACGGTGGCAGAGCTGCGAGCAGCCGTTGCGGGAGCGCTGACGTGCTGGAAGCCTTGGGGGTTGCGATCGAACTGCCGCCGCAGGGGGTTGCCACCTGTGTGGCAGAGGCCGGCATGGGCTTCATGTTCGCTCCCGCCTACCATCCGGCCATGCGCCACGTGGCAGTGACGCGAGCGGAGCTCGGGATCCGGACGGTTTTCAACATTCTCGGGCCGTTGGCTAATCCTGCTGGGGTTCCCTATCAGTCCCTTGGGGTGTCGGACGCCAGGCTGGCAGAGCTCATGGCCGGCGTTCTCGCACGGTTGGGCAGAAAGCGGGCGATCGTCTTCGCGGGCCCGGGAGGGCTCGACGAGCTGGGACTCGACGGACCGTCCCGCTGTTGGGAGATCCGGGATGGGGTGGTCACGACCTCGGTGATAGACCCTGCTGAGTTGGGCATTCGCTCCGCACCGAGTTCAGCCTTGGCAGGGGGGGACGCGGCTAGCAATGCCGCCGTGGTCAGAAGAGTGCTGGCCGGAGAGGCCGGACCGATGAGCGATGTGGTTCTGCTCAACTCCGCCGCCGCTCTTGTGGCTGGCGAACGCGCGGAGACCCTGGCGGAAGGGCTAGATCTGGCCCGTGCCAGCCTGGGAAGTGGGGCTGCCGCAGATGTGCTGGAACGCCTGATTCGCGTCTCGCAGAGGCTAGCCCGGTGAGCCTATCGACAGCCTCCCGCGCTCGGCTTGGACCCCGACTGCAGGCTCTCTTGGAGCTCTGCCCTGCCGAGGGACCCGTCGCCGACATTGGCAGCGGGCACGGGCGACTGGCGCTCGAGCTCGCCCGGCGCCTACCTTCCGGGCAGGTCTTCGCAACCGAGGCCAAGTCGGGACCGGCCCGCGAGCTGAGGCGGCTGTTGGGGGCTGACGATCGCGTCAAGATCCTGGAGGGCAACGGGCTCAGTCCCCTGCGCCACCTGGGTTGCCGGGGAGCGGTCTTGGCTGGGATGGGAGGACGGACCCTGGTGGAGATTCTGGAGGCCGACCGTGACATCCTCGCTGAGCTCAGCTGGATCTGTCTGCAGCCGATGCAGCGGGTCGAGCGGCTGGTGGAGTGGATCGGGAGGCAGGGCGGCTGGTCGGTGGTGAGTGTCACCACCCAGGAACGCGGCCACCACTACGCGGGCTTTTTGCTGATGCGGCAGTGAGGGTCGCCGAGCGGCTCGCCGCGCTCGCCGACGCGGAGACAGCGCTGAGGCGGCTCGAAGAGGAGCTGTCAGCCATCGAGACGCGCGCCGCCTCAGACCCAGAGCTAGATGAGCTTGGGCGCTCCGCGCACGAGCTGGAGGAGAGGGCCCGTGTGCGCGCATCTCAGGTGCGCCAGATGGAGCTGGAGGTGAGCGAGATCCGTGATCGCGCCCGCAGCCACGAGCGGGCCCTCTATGACGGCAGCGTGCGCAACCCTGCTGATTTGCAGCGTCGCCAGCATGAGCTTGACACCCTTCGTCATCTGATCGGAGCACGCGAGGAGGCGGAGCTGGAAGCGATGGAAGAGATGGAGCTCGTGGAGGCCACTATGGTGGATGCTCGGGCGCGCCGGGACCGTCGGAAGACCGAGTTAGAGGCCCTCCGGGCTGAGGATAGGGAGAGAGCCCCGGCACTGGCCCGAGACTCTGAATCGGTGCGCTCTGAGATCTCCACACTCAGCGCGGACCTCCCCGACGCGGCGCTCCGTCTCTACCGACGAGTCGCCGCCCGGCGGCAGCCGGCGGTAGCTCCGGTAGTGGGAGGAACCTGCAGTGGGTGCCGCCTGCCATTGGCGCACCGGATTCTGGAAGAGGCCCGTGGCGACGCGCTAGTGACCTGTGAGAACTGCGAGCGGATCTTGCTGCTGTGACAGGTGGCCGAATTCCCCAACCAGAGTGGGTGGATGCTTACAGCGATGGCGCCTGCAGTGGCAATCCCGGTCCCGGAGGGTGGGCCTTTCTGATCCAGTGGCAGGAGGGTGTTGAGGAGGGGTCCGGCGGTGATCCATCCACCACCAACAACCGGATGGAGCTGGTCGGTGCCCGCGAAGCGCTGGCGGCGTTCGCTCGCCGCCGCAAGGCCACCCAGGGACTGCGCCTCCATGTGGACTCGTTGAACGTCATCGGCTGGCTCTCAAAGGGATGGAAGCGCAACGCCAATCCGGAGCTCTACCCGCCGATAGATCGACTGCTCCGGGAGCTTTCCGGAGTCGTGGAGTTCGTGCACGTTCGCGGCCACCAGGACTCCGTCGGCAACAACCGAGTCGATCGGCTGGCTGTGGAGGCGAGCAGACGCTACCAGCGCTTGTGACCTTCCATCACGCCCGCGTCAACCAACCGTCCAGGGGATCCGTCGGGCGGCCTGCGACTGCCCGGCCCTTCGCGGCTGATCCAGCTCCCGCGGCTGGCGCACTGTGGCGCCGGGAGCTCCCGTGAAAGCGAGCTCGCTGATCGCACTGCTACCACTGCTGGCCATGTTCTTGGTGGCGATCTGGGGATTCCTCATGCTTCCGCCTGGAACTCGGGTACCGATCCACTATGGCTTGGGAGGCGCCAATCGGTGGGCGTCAAGGACGGTGGGCCTGCTGCTGTTCCCTCTAATCGGTGTGGTCCTGGCGGCGTTTGAGATCCTGGTCGGCTTCAGCACCAAGCAGGGGGTATCTGCGGTAGCTGTGCCCATGGGGTTGATCCTGCTCATCCTGCTGGTGTTTCAGCTGATGGGCGCGACCCGCGCTGCTCCCCCACGATGATAGCCGCCGGCTGACCTGCCCCCGAGCGGGGAGCTACGATGAGTCTGGGTGGCGGGCAGATGGCCGCGGCCGGAGAGACCGGTCGAGGAAAGTCCGAGCTCCAAAGAGCAGGACGCCGGGTAACACCCGGCGAGGGAAACCTCAGGGAGAGTGCCACAGAAAGACACAGCCGACGGTCTCGTCGGCGAAGGTGAAATGGTGGGGTAAGAGCCCACCGGCAGCCGGGCAACCGGCTGGCCAGGTAAACCCCGTTCGGAGCAAGACCCGGCAGGGTGGGGGTGGCAACACCCGTAGGCTGCTCGCCTACAGTCACCCGGGTGGGTCGCCGGAGGCGGCGGGAGACCGTCGTCGCAGATGGATGGCCATCGTCTCTGGGGGGGAGCCCGCGCTGCGGGGGCCCCAGAGTCACAGAACTCGGCTTACAGTCCGCCGCACCCCTCCCCGCAGGGGGGCCGAGCCCCCCTGCGCCACCCCCGGGCTCGCGCTGCTGCTCGAGGTGAGGGACGGAGTGGGTTAGATTCCCCACCGACTCGGAACTGTAGTTACATGGTGTCAAGTTTGGCTCAGCCATTGACCCACGCCTCTGGAACTGCTACAGTCCGTGCATTCCAGATATTGGTGGGGAGAAGTGGTGAACAGCCTTGGCGAGCGGATGGCACATGGGTCTCAGGGGTAGGAGCTGCGCATGGCCTTCTATGGTTCCTATCTGCACTCCCTCGACGAGAAGGGCCGGGTGGCCGTTCCGGCCAAGTTCCGGGAGTCCCTCTTGGGCGGAGTCGTCACCAAGGGGCCGGGGTTCTCACTCGTGATGTACCCCCCGAGCTACTGGGAGAAGCTGGTCGGCGAGCGGGATTACTCGGATGTCGCCGACCCGGATTACCGCGAATACCTCTTCCACTTCTTCTCCTCCTCGCAACAGATCAATTGGGACGCCCAAGGCAGGCTCCTGCTGGCTCCCCAGCTCCGTGATCACGCCGAGCTCTCGCGCAACGTCGTCTTCGTCGGGCTGAATCAGGCGGTCGAGGTCTACAGCGAGGAGCACTTCGGCGCGCTGGCGAAGAGAGTCGCGCCCGACGACTGGGAGAGGATTCGCAGCCGCGCGGCAGCTGTGATCGGACAGGGACCGGTCCCCACCCCCGAAACCGGGCTCCGCGCATGAGCGTCATGCTGGGGGTGATGGGCGAAACCGGGAAGGGCTCCCGACGCAGCGTTAGGCGGCGACCCTCGGCCGCCGCCAGGCCGCCGCACGTCCCGGGCGACCACCAGCCCGTGATGGTCGCCGAGCTGCTCCAAACCCTGACCCCAGCCCCCGGCGAGACCGCGGTAGACGCGACCCTCGGCGGGGGCGGCACCTCAGCTGCGCTACTACAACACGTCCTCCCAGGCGGCCGGGTTCTGGCATTGGATCGGGACCCGGCCGCTGTATCCCAGGCCGCGCTTCGCTTCGGGGCGATGGGAGAGGCTTTCCACGCCGTCGTGGCGAGCTTCTCCGGACTCCAGGAGCTCGCCGACGAGCAGGGTATCCAGGCAGATGTGGTCGTGATGGACCTGGGCATCTCGTCGATACAGCTGGACAATCCCGAGCGGGGCTTCAGCTTCCAGTCGGAGGGGCCGCTGGACATGCGCCTCGACCCCTCCGACGGTGGTCCGACCGCGGCTGATCTGCTCGCGGACATGGACGAGCCCGGACTGGCCCGGCTCCTCTTCGACTTCGGGCAAGAGCGGCACGCGAGGGCGATAAGCAGAGCGGTGGTGGAGCGACGGCGCGTGGCGCCGGTGCTCCAGACCACCGACTTAGCGGCGCTCTGCGCGGGCGCGATACCCCGAAGGCTCTGGCCGCCGCACATCCATCCCGCCACCAGAACCTTTATGGCCCTGCGCATCGCTGTCAACAATGAGCTCGATGAGCTCAGTCTCGGCATCTCCGCTGCTGTTCAAATTCTTCGGCCCGGTGGGCGATTGGGGATCATCTCCTTCCACTCCCTCGAGGACACCGTTGCAAAGCGTTCCCTCCACAACCTTGCACTGACCTGTGTTTGTCCTCCCCAACAGCCCATCTGCACCTGCGCCCACCGGGCCACCCTCTTTCTCCCGCGACGAAAGGCGATCAAGCCGACCGATGACGAGGTGGCGCGCAACCCCAGGGCGCGCTCAGCGCTACTGCGCACCGCGGTGAAACTAGCCGTCGAGGCGCCATGAGGCCAACTACCGCCCGCTCCTGACCAAATCGTCAAACCCGTCGCACTTCACGTCCCCGCCACAAATGCAGAAATAGCCATGAGCACAATCGCCGCCCCCCGCCCTCGTTCCCACTATCTCCCCTTCGACGAAGAGGAGTCGCTACCCACCCGGGTTAAGGTGAGGAGCAGCCTGCGAACCGGCGTCGCCTGGGTTGCTCTCCCCCTCTTAGCCGCTTTGGCGGTCGCGGCCACGGGGTACATCGCGGAGACTGCGCAAGGAACCACCCTCACCTACCAGATTGCCTCGTTGCAAGCGCAAAAGGCGCAGCTCGCTAACACCTCCCAGGTTCTGACCCAGGAGTTGGATCAGGCTGACAGCGCTGGAGCGTTGAACGCGGCAGCCACCCACCTCGGGATGGTGCCTCCGCCCACCTGGCAGGTGCTGACCCCTGCGGCCAGAACTGTCCCGGATCCGCTCGTGCCGGTTCTGCTCGCCCTCAAGGGCGCCTGAGGAGGTGGCCTCCCGCCCCTACTCGCGCCGGCGACCCGCCTCGAGCACCCGGCGCCGACCGGCGGACCAGGTGAGGCAGGGTGGGCCGGTTGCGGTGGCCGGTGACCCCAAGCGCAGGCTGGCGGTGCTTTCGGCACTGTTGCTCATCGCGGTATTCGGCCTCGGCGCTCGCTTGGTCGAGCTCCAGATCAAGCAGGGTCCGGAGCTAGCTGCGGCGGCGCTGTCGCAACAGGTCACCCAGCTGACCATCTCAGCCACCAGAGGCCTGATCTTGGATGATCAGGGACAGGTGCTGGCGGGGAATGTGCCCACCTACGACATCTGGGCGGACCCCAACCTCATCGCCAAACCTCAGCGGCTGAAGGACGCGACCGAGCTCGCCCCGCTGCTCAACCTCCCGGCCAACCAGCTGCTGACCGTGCTCAGCAAGCCCTTGGACTTCGTCTACCTCGCGAGGGCGCAAACCTCCGCGGTGGAGGACCACGTCGCGGCCCTCAACCTGGCTGCGGTTGGGGCGATTCAGGGGGAGACGCGATCGTACGGGCCCGGCGCGACGCCGGGCACCAGTCTGGCCGCCAACGTCCTGGGCTTCGTCAATGCCAGCGGGCAAGGCCAGTACGGGCTGGAGGGCTACTACAACAAGGTGTTGGCCGGCACCCCGGGCACTCAATCGGTGGCGACCGACCTGCTGGGAAATCCCGTCGTGCTGGGCTCCGCGCCGCAGAAGCCGGCTGTGGATGGACGCAATCTGCAGACCAGCCTGGACGCCAACATCCAGGCGGTGGTAGAGAAGGACCTGGCAGCGGAGGTCCAGAAGGTCAACGGCTCCTCCGGGACGATGATCGTCATGAACGTTCACACCGGCGGCATCGTGGCCTGGGCCGACTACCCGAGTTACAACGCCAACAACTACGCGACGACCCCGGTTAGCGCCTTCACCGATGCCGGTGTCGCCAGCCTCTACGAGCCCGGGTCGGTCGGGAAGGTACTCACCTTCGCCGGCGCACTCAACCGCAATGTGATCACCCCCAACGAGACCTTCGATGAGACCGGTGAGGTCACGGTGCAGGGTTGGCAGATCCGCGACTGGGACCTGCGCGCTCATGGTGTCATCACCATGAACTGGGTCCTGGAAGACTCACTCAACGTTGGCGCGGTCCATATCCAACAGTGGGAGGGGGCGCAGCCCTTCTATAACAACATGAAGGCCTTCGGAATCGGGGTGCCCACCGGAATCGACCTGGCGGGGGCTTCCAACCAGGCCCTTCCCCCGCTCTCACAACTTCAGCCCATTCAATTGGCGACAGCTAGCTTTGGGCAGGGGTACGTGACCACGCCGATCCAGATGCTGTCGGCGGTCAATGCGGTCGCCAACGGTGGGGTTTGGGTGCAGCCGCATGTAGTGACCGCGATCACCGGCGGCGGCAAGCCTACGACTTACGTCAAGCCCAGCACCCACAGAGTGATCAGCGCCGCGACCGCGCAGACCTTGACCAAGATGATGGTGGGGGTGGTCGACGTTCCTGGTGCCTCGGGCTACGCCGCCAAGATATGGCCCCAGTGGAAAGGAGAGATCGCCGGCAAGACCGGCACCTCGTCCGTGGCCGCCGCCCAGGGCGGGTACGGCAACAACACCATCGACTCCTTCGTGGAGTTCTTCCCCGCCACCAATCCCCAGTACTCGATGCTTTGCATCATTCGGGACCCCCAGGTGCCCCCGGCGCAGCGGGAGGGCGCCTACGATGCGGCTCCCACCTCCAAGCTGGTGACCGAAGCGCTGATCGCCCGCTTCAAGCTGCAACCATAAGATGCCCCGAGTGAATGGACTGGTGGTCGCAGGCGCGTTCGTCGGCGGGCTAGTGCTATATCCGCCGGCCATCCGCAGCCTGCGGAGGTTGGGGCTGCGTCAGGTAGAGCGTAGCGACGGCCCCCAGTCCCACCTCAGCAAAGCCGGGACCCCAACCGCCGGCGGACTGGTCTTTTGCATCCTGCTGGCTGCGGTGTGGGGGCTCGCCCTCCGCGACCCACTTGGCGGGGTAGTCGTCGCCGCGGCGGCCCTCGGGGGCGCCATCGGGCTGCTGGACGATCTCCGGAAGGCTCATCGAGGGGAGGGCCTCCGAGTTCGTCCAAAATTCCTGCTGCTGACCGTCTGCGCCGCGATCCTGGCGTTGGGGCTGTCGGCAACCCACGCCTCCGTCGAGCTGGTTCCCGGGTTGGGAATGAGGGACCTCGGGTGGGGCGGCATCGCTCTGGCCGCTCTGGCCATGCTGGCGACCGCCAACGCCGCCAACCTGACCGACGGAGTGGATGGTCTCGCCGCCGGTTGCGCTATCCCTGCCCTGGTCGCCTGTGGGTCGGCTGCGGCGCTGGAGCAGAAAATGAGCCTGGCAGTGACGTGCTGGTCCGCCGCGGCGTTGATTTTGGCGTTCCTATTCTTCAACCTCCCGAAGGCGCGGGTGTTCATGGGCGACGCCGGCTCTCTCGCCATCGGCCTTCTGATCGCGGCAGCCGCGGCGGAGACCGGCCTGTTGGTGCTGCTCCCGCTGTTGGCGGCGGTCTTCCTCGCCGAGACCCTTTCTGTAATCGCTCAGGTTGGCTACTTCAAGCTGACCGGGGGGCGCCGCCTGCTGCGGATGAGTCCTCTGCACCACCACCTGGAGCTGGGGGGCTTGAGCGAGTGGGCAATCGACCTCCGCCTTTGGTCGGTATCGCTGGTGACCGCCGGGCTGGTGGTCGGGTGGGCTTTCTGGTCCGGCATCCAGGGAGTTCATCCGTGATCGCCCGGGTCGAACGCTGGATACCCGCGGCCAGCACCCACCGGGGCGGCGGTGCTAGGGCACGTGAGTCCCGTCTTCCAGACTGCGACGTCTGGCTGCTGCTGGTCACCACCGCCCTCTGCGGTCTGGGGCTGGTCATGGTCTACGTCGCCAGCGAGGGGTTCGCATATACGTGGTACAACGGCAACGCCGCCTATTTTTTCGAGCACCAGGTAGTGTGGCTGGCGCTCGGAACCAGCGCTTTGGTCGTCTGCCTGCGGATGGACTACCACCATTGGAGGACCTTCGGCCCGTGGCTGGGTGCGCTGAGCGTCTTCCTCCTTGTGGCTGTCTTGGTGCCACACATCGGCATTCAGGTGCTGGGGGCGCGCCGCTGGATCGGGGCGGGGCCGATCCAGATTCAGCCAAGCGTCATAGCCCAGTTCATGATCGTGGTCGAAGGCGCCGTCTGGCTTGACCAGCACCGCCGGGTCATGGGAGACCTCCATCAGGGGGTCCTTCCCTATGCCTGGCGGATTGGGGTGCTGGCAATCCTGGTGGTAGCCGAGAAGGATCTGGGGTCCACCATGGTACTAACGCTTCTGGGCCTGGGCCTGCTGGTTCTGGCCGGGGTGCGCACGCGCTACCTCGCCGCCCTGGTTGGGTTGGGAGCGGTTTTCGGCGCGCTGCTCATCAAGGCCGAACCGTATCGGGTGGCACGCCTGCTTGCCTATCTCAATCCCTTCGCCCACCCGCAGACGACCGGCTTCCAGGCGGTCCAGGCGCTGTACGCCTTCGGCTCCGGAGGGCTGTTCGGTACCGGCTTCAGCAGCCCGGTCCCGACCTCGCAATCGCTTCCGGAGGCGCAGAATGACTTCATCTTCGCCGTGATAGGGCAGGACCTTGGGCTGCTGGGAACGCTGGCGGTGCTGGCCCTGTTTGGGGCCTTCGCCTGGAGGGGATATAAGATCGCCCGGAACGCGCCGGACCATCTGGGCGTCCTCCTTGCTGGCGGGGCCACAATCTGGATCGTCGGGCAGGCGCTGATCAACATCGGCGGGGTCACAGACACGATCCCCTCGACAGGGGTCCCGCTCACCTTCATAAGCTACGGAGGATCTTCGATGGCCCTCTCGCTGGCGGCCACCGGGATCCTTCTCAACATATCGGCCCGGCGCCGCCGCACGGGGGGGTCCAATGCGCGTTCTGATCACGGGAGGCGGGACGGGCGGCCACTGCACTCCGGCGTTGGCCGTCGCCGAGGCGCTGAGCCGAACTGATCCCTCCTGCGCGGTCACCTATGTGGGGCGGGCCGGCGGGCCCGAGGCGGGGATTGTCGCCGAGGCAGGGCTGGACTTCGTAGGGCTCACCCTTGGCAGCATGGGCTCAAGCCGCCTGACAGCTACGCCCCGCCTCTTGACTCGGCTCCCTTTGGCGTACGCCCAAGCGAGCCGGGTCGTGTCTCGATTTCGACCCGACGTGGTCCTGGCGACCGGCGGCTACGTGTCGGTCCCGGTGGCTTTGGTGGCCCAGCGTCGGCATATTCCGCTGCTCTTGCTCGAGCAGAACGCCCTCCCGGGGAGGGCGGTCAGCTGGCTGGCAGGGCGGGCCTCGGTCGTGGCGACCTCCTTTCCCGAGACCGTGCAGCATCTGGTGGCGGCGCGAACCGTGTGCACCGGCAACCCTGTGCGCGCCGAGTTCGCCGATCTGGCCGCGCCGGCGATTCCGACCGAGGCGCCGCCCGGTCTGCTGGTGATGGGCGGATCCCAGGGCGCCCGTCACCTGAATGATCTGCTCCTAGAAGCGCTCCCTCAGCTGATGACGTCCCGCCCGGGTATGCCGATCATCCATCTGACTGGCCCCGGTGACTACTCCCGGGTCGTGCGCGCGGCGGCCGCCCTCCAGTTGCCGCATTCCGCCCTTTATCAGCCACTACCCTTCAGCGACCGGATGGCAAGCCTTCTGGCGCGGGTCGGCCTGGTCGTGATGCGGGCAGGGGGTAGCTCGCTGGCTGAGGCCGCCTGCCTGGGGAAGCCGATGTTGCTGGTGCCCTACCCTCATGCGGGTAACCATCAGTTGGCCAACGCGATCCCGTTTGCAGAGGCGGGCGCGGCGGTGGTGGTGGACGACTCCGAGATGAGCGCCGCGCGGCTGGTGACGGAGGTGAGCGGCATCTTGGGGAGTCCAGACCGCTGGGCTCGCATGGCCGAGGCGAGTTGCGGGATGGCCCGCCCTGGGGCTGCGGAAGCGGTGGGCGCACTGCTCCGCGAACTCGGTCGGGGCCGCCGGTGATCGGGTCGATGGAAACAGGTCGCTCCGGCCTTCCGCCGCTTGGCGCCCACCTGCACCTGTTGGGGATCTGCGGTTACGCGGTCTCCGGCCTCGCGCTCGCCTGTCGGCAGATGGGTTACCGCGTGACCGGCTCGGACGAGGACGCCTACCCGCCAACAACCGAGATTCTCAAGGAGGCGGGGATTGAGTTCGCTCGGGTGCACACCCCTGCCAACCTGGATCGGTGGGGGGTGCCCGACCTGGTCATCCTGGGCAATCAGGTGCAGGCCAGCAACTCGGAGCTGGAGGGAGCGATCACGAGAGCGCTGCCCCTCCTCAGCGAGGCCGAGGCGCAGGGGTTGCTCGCCCGCGGCAGGCTGCGTGCCGTGATCTGCGGTACCCACGGCAAGACCACGACATCCTCGCTCGCCGCCTGGATGCTGGAGGGAGCTGGGCTCGACCCTGGCTTTCGTCTGGGGTCGACCTCGCGCGACTTTGGCATGG
>Ga0307372_10012701_pt1 | contig 10982 bp, 11 predicted proteins | sample OX1MG_FD_202533 | JGI IMG/M metagenome (GOLD analysis project Ga0307372, IMG submission 202533) | Soil microbial communities from Risofladan, Vaasa, Finland - OX-1 | ecosystem: Environmental > Terrestrial > Soil > Coastal area > Acid sulfate soil | place: Finland: Risofladan, Vaasa | collected...
TGGGCGGCTACGGTGACGTTCGTTCGGGCGCGTGGGGACTCTTCTACATCTCCGATAGCGCCCTCCATTTCCAGACCTTCCCGAATCAGAACTGGTTCTCGACGATCTTTCGCTCTGTAACGCGCAATCGCGCGCGAGACCAAGAGACGACCGAGATGGAGTTTACCCTTCCGCAAGCGTCGATCCGGGAGGTGCAGCTCCACGGCGAGCGCTCGCTGTGGAAGCGCGTTGTCGCGCCCCAGCCTCCGACGGTGAGCGTCTTCTACATCAACGAGGACGGCAACGAGTCCGAGCTGCGTTTCTTGATGGACATGAAGGTCAAGGAGTTCGTAAACCTCTTAAGCGCTCGCGCTCCGTGACGCGCCTATCCGTGAAGGGCGGCCTGCCGCTTGTACTGGTCTTCGAGAATGATGGCGGTCATCGCCTCGACAACCGGGACGATTCGAGGGCAGATGCACGGATCGTGTCGACCCTCGGTCACGATCTCCGCATCGTTCCCGTCGACGTCGATGGTCTTCTGGGGCACGGCGACCGACGAGGTCGGCTTCACGACGATGCGAAAGACGATATCCTGACCGGTGGAAATTCCGCCAAGGATTCCGCCGGCGTGATTTGAGAGAAAGCCGCGTGAATCCCGCCAGTCGTTGTGCTCGCTTCCGTGCATGTCGGCGGCCGGAAAGCCGGTGCCGAACTCGATCCCTTTGACCGCTCCGAGCGAGAGCATCCCGCGGGCGATCTCGGCGTCGAGCTTCTCGAAGACCGGATCGCCGATCCCCGGCTTGACCCCTTTCACGACGCACTCGATGATGCCGCCCGCGCTGTCGCCCTTCTCGGCAAGCTCGCGCACGCGCTTCGCCATCTGGGCTGCGGCGATGGGATCGGCGGCGCGCATCGGATTTCGCTCGATCTCCGCGTAGTCCACGGTCTCACACTGCACCCCCGCTGCGCGCAGGGTGTAGGCAGTGATCATCACCCCCCGACGGGCGAGGAGCTTCTTCGCTATGGCACCCGCCGCGACCCGAGCGGAGGTCTCGCGTCCAGAGGCGCGGCCGCTTCCCCGGTAGTCGCGCAGGCCGTACTTCATCAGGTAGGTGTAGTCGGCGTGGCCCGGGCGAAAGAGGCGCTTGATTGCCTGGTAGGCCTCGGGGCGTTGGTCCTTATTGTAGAGGATGCACAGGATTGGAGTGCCGGTCGTCTTGCCCTCGAAGAGACCCGAGAGGATGTGGATCTCGTCGGTCTCTTTGCGCGGTGTGGTCACGTCGGACTGACCGGGCTTGCGACGGTCGAGCTCCTTTTGGAGGTCGGCTTCGGCGAGCTCGACGCCCGGCGTCACCCCGTCGACGACGACCCCCACGGCACCTCCGTGCGATTCACCGAAGGTCGTGATCCGGAAGAGGCTGCCGAAGGTGCTACCGGGCATAGCCGGCCTCGGCGAGCGCCTGAACGAGCTCAGTGAATGCCTGCTCTATTTCCATTCCCATCAGATGTACCACCACGTGTGCACGTTCGCGGAACAGGGGAGCCCGCCGCGCGAAGACTGCGAGGAAACTGCCATGCGGATCCGCGGGATCGAGGAAGGAGGGAAGCCCTCGCGCGGCAACTCGCTCGTAGAGCACTTCGGCGGACTCCTCGAGGTAGACAAGAAGCGCCACCTTCGCGAGGGCATCCATTGCCCGCGCGCTCTCCACGGTCCCGCCGCCAAGGGCGGCGACGAGGCCGACCCCCTCGGGAGCGCTCTCCGCTATCATGCGGGCAAGCCGCTCGGCGGCGCGCTCTTCGAGCGACCGGAACAGCCGCTCACCGTGGACTTTGGCGATCTCCCGGCAGGAGAGGCTGCGAGCCGGATCGAACTCTTTCTCGGTGAGCTCGTCCAAATCGACGAAGGGAAGCCCGCGAGTCTCCGCGAGCGCGCGACCGAGGGTGCTCTTGCCGCAGTGCTTCATCCCCATGAGGACGATTCCCTTGCGAAGCCCCGCGACCTCCGGAGCGGAGGCAAGCCTCCCCTTCGTCGATATCGAACTATGTGCGCGGCCGTTGCTGCTCATGTGCGTCGCGAACAAGGTAGCCGCCCGCCTTTGCCGTGTCAACTCGGCCCGACCCCGCGAATCAGTCCGCGATGTGCAGGACGATGCGCCCCGTACCATGGCCGGTCTGACTCAGCTCCTGCGCCTTTCGCGCATCCGTGAGCGGGAAGACCTTGCCGACCTTCGGTACCACCTTCTTCGACTGGATGAGCTCGGTAATCTGCGCGATATGCGAAGTTGCAGCTCTGCCGGTGTATTTCGCTCGAATGCCGAGGCCCTCAGCCCGCTTCGGATCGACCATTCCCGCGATGGAGAGAAGCAGCCCACCGCGCTTCACCATCCTCCATGCCGACTCGAGGGTCTCTCCGCCGACCGTGTCGAGGACCACATCGAAACCTTCGAGCTTAGCCACCTCCGACGGCGAGCTGTAGTCGATCGCCGCCTCGGCTCCGAGGGAGCGGACATAGGCGAGGTTTGCGGCCGAAGCCGTCCCGGTCACGCTTGCTCCCTTCCATTTCGCAAGCTGAACTGCAAAGAGCCCGACCCCCCCCGCCGCGCCAAGAACGAGGATGCGTTGCCCGTCGTGGGCCTGGGCATCCTCGATGATCGCCTGCCACGCGGTGAGCGCCCCGACGGGCACCGCTGCCGCCTGTTCGAAGGTTATCTGATCCGGCTTGGCAACGATGTCGCCCGCTGCGGCGACCGCGTACTCGGCGTAGGATCCCGTAATGATCCCGAAGACCGCCTGCCCGGGCCGGAAGCTCTTGGCCTCGGCGCCGACCGCTTCGACGACGCCCGCGCCGTCGAGACCGGAGGTCCACGGCAGGGGAATCGGGGCAAAGTCCTTCATATAGCCCGCGCGGAACTTCCAGTCCGCCGGATTTACCCCCGCCGATTTCATCCGGATGAGAACCTCGTTCGCCTTTGGCGCCGGTCGGGCCAGCTCATCGACCACGAGCTTCTCCAGCCCGCCGTATTCGTGGAATCGAACCGCCTTTGTTGTGCTGTTTGACATGGACTTTCCTCCTGTTGGGTAGCAGGTGTATTGCGCAGGAAGCCCGGTGCGCTCTTCCTTGACCGTCCGGGTCTGCGTTCAGTACACTATACATAGTGCAAGACTATCATTGGATATAGCACTATATCGAATATAGTGAAAGGACCGGTCGGTGTCAAGGAAAAGCGCGGATCTTCTTCCCGCCTGCATTCAGTCGGCGGTCACAATCATTGGGGACAAATGGACCCCACTCCTCGTCCGTGCTCTCGCTTCCGGGCCGCTTCGCTTCTGTCACCTGCAGCACGAGGTCGGCGGTGTGAACCCCCGCACCCTCTCCGCCCGGCTCGCCTTCCTCGAGTCCGAGGGTATCCTGCAAAAGGCCACCCTCTCCGCAATTCCGCCTCACACCGAGTACTCTCTCACGGCGAAGGGAAGGGACCTTCTTCCTATTATCACGGCGATGGGCGAGTGGACCGAGCGGTACGGCGGAAACGGCCGCTCCCATATGGACTCCTAAGCGTCTCTTCACCGGGGCGACTGCTTCAGGGCGCCCGATTCATTATCGCCCCATCCATTCCCGCTCCCCCCGGCCTGGCCGAAAGTCCGCTGAAGCTGTCGGTGCCAATGAAGAGATAGGGACGGAGGTCGGTCGCGACGTTGAAAGGCGCAGCGAAGCTCCGGTCGACCTTGACCGCGAGCCCGAGTCCGACAGGAATGGGACCGAAGAGCTCCTGATCCCCGACGAAGGTCACCAACTCCAAACCCGCGTAGAAGCTGCGATCCACCGTAAGCGCCGCAGGCGAGGTACCGAAGTCCGCCCCCTCTTCGAGATGGATTGCTCCTCCGATTCCCTGCAGGTTGAGGCCGAAGAGAAGCAAGGGGGTGTCGAGAAGCGAGATCGTGAACTGGTAGTCGAGGGCAGCGAGCAGGCGGCCGGGCGTCGTCTGGACGACCGGGTCGAAATCCCCTCGCGGATTGACGATCTGGTAGAAGGCGCCAGGAAGAGTCCAATAGCTTGCCTTCGCCCCGAGCTTGATTACTTGGTCGCGAACGGGCGAGGGAAGCGAGAACGAGAAGAGTCCGCTTGCAACGGCTCCGGTACCGATTGCGGCAACGCCCGGCGGGTAGAAGGTGAGCCCTGCGGCGGCGACGAGATCGTTCGGCGCAAAGAGGTTCGCAGGCGCGGTAAGGGGGGTCCTCTGGTAGGTCGCACTCCCGAAAAGGCCAAAGTCGTGCTGCCAGGTGAAGCTTCCGCTCGTCTGGCCAGTGGAGAGGGGATCGAGGAAGCCGAACGCGTTCGCGCTTGTAACTGACAGCGTGTCGACGAGACCTCCCGACAGGGTGAGCGAGCGGGTGAGGCCGAGGAGCGACTCGGCGACCGCGGGGTAGCTCACAGCGAGCTGCTGATTCATCTGCTCGTGGATGTCGGTAGGGTTGGCATCCGTATAACCCTCCGAGAGGCCATAGGCGAGGAGGCTGCGGCCGACTGTGGCGTTCAGGCCGAGCTCGACGGCGGGCTGCAGCGGGGCGCTTGAGAAGGGGGGAAGGCCCTGGCCCCCAAGGCCCGGGATGGTCCCCTTACGAAGCGAGATCGCCAGATCGTAGGAGCTTCGCCCCATGTTCGAAACGCCGTAGATGAGCGCGCCGGCGCCGAGCGCGCCGAACTGAGAGGCGACGGTGCTGTAGTAGAAAGGAATCGGCAGCCAATACATGAAACGCGGAAGATCGTAGTAGGGCGTGCTCGGCGCCGGCGCCTCGGGCTGTGCCGAAATCTCGGAAGCCAGCGGCATCGGCTCCCGTTTCGCGAGAAGCTCGGGCCCGGACTCCGGCTTTCTCTCCAAGAGCGTGTAGCCCGTGGCGCGGTAGCTACCATACAGAACGCTGCCGTTCACGAGGAGGCCCGACCAGATGCCGACGGGATCGCGCGCGATGAGGCGCGGCGGCTGCACCGCTCCGGGCCTGAGCCTGACTTCGTAGAGGGCGAGGCCGGTGGCATTCGATCTTCGCGAGGTAAAGAGAAGGCGATCGTTTCCGGCAAATTGGGGGTAGAAGGCGCCGATCGCGTCAGGGCCGACGATGGCGCGGGATGCCCGGAGGTTGAAGTCGCTTAGGGGCGCGTTCGGAGCGATCGGCTCGCTCTCGACCGAGAGGGGCAGGACGAGAAGGACCCTCTCGCTTCCCAGCAGAAGCTCGAAGGCCACCGTGCGCCCGTCCGGCGAGATCGTTGGGGTCGCAATGACGCCCCGTCGCACCGAGAAGAGAAGGCGCAGGCTCCCGCTTCGCTCGTCGACCTCGACGAGACGGCTCCCCGCTTCCACACCCTGGACCGCAATGAGTCTCCGTCCGCCGGGGGAGAGAACCGGCTGCCAGAGGTGCTCGCCGGTAGTGATCCTTCCTACCGCGCCCGTGGCCGGGTCGAGGCGGAAAAGGTCGGAGGTGAGCAGGCTGCCGCTGCGGCCGATGGTCGCGTCAAGCGAGGCGAAGACTATTCGGCTGCCGTCCTTCGTCGCGCTGAGCGAGGAGTGGTCGGTGAGGGTGGTCTGGAGGATCACCCGCTCTTTGCCCGTCGCAGGATCGATGCGAACGATGGCAGGCGGCTGATCGAGGTTGCTCCGGTAGGCGTACCATCCCCGCGCGGTGACGACCGGGAGGTACCAATTGCCGGCCTTGTCGGGGCTGACGCGACGTCCGTCGGGGACTTCGCGCTCCTCCCGATAGCGGGCGGCGAGCTCGGCCACCATGGCGCGATAGAGCTCGGGAGTGCTCTTGCCCGTGACCGCCTCGATGGCGTGCCACGGACCGAGGAAGGGAAAACGGACGAAATCCTCGTGGATCTTTGTGAAGGCTTGGGTCCCATAGTGGTCGAGAAGATAGTGCACCATGAGGTAGCCGCCGATGTAGATGCGGTCCTGGGGTGGAAAGGCCGAATCATAGGCTGCCCGATCCAGCGAGAAGAAGCGCCTCTCGTAGATGAGCCCTTTGTACTGCAGCTGGAAGAAGGGGTCGCGTCCTCTGCCTCCGTGGGTAAAGATGGTCTCGTTGTTCACCGCGATTCCCTCGATCATCCAGCCGGGAAGGAATGCGCTGTCGGCGCCCCGCATACCCTGTCCGAACACTCTTGCGAGCGACGCGAAAAACCCTCGACTGTATTCGAGATGGACATAGTGGGTCAGCTCGTGGGTAAAAAGCTCGCGCAGCCAATCCCCCGAAGTGAGACCGGAAAGGGGTTCGGAGGGCGCGGTGAGATAGAGAGTGAGGTGAGGGGGTATCGGGTTGAAGTCGCCGTTCGCCTCATCGATGCGGCCTTCGACCACCACCCAGATCTGCTTTGGATAGGAATGGAAAAAGCTCGTAACGGTGTGGTAGACCTGCTCGCAGAAACCCATGATCTGCGCGACCGCCGCATCGTCGCGGGGCTCGTATACGAAGACGAAGTGCTCGGTTCGAGCCTGCCGCCAGCCGACGAAGCCGGGCTCGAGCGAAGCGGCCGGTTCGGCTGCAAGGGGCAGCGCCGCACCGGCGGCAAGAAGCGTGGCAAGAATGGCGAGGCGAGCGACGTTCATGGTCGCAAGTATCGAAGGTCGTCGCGGCGAGTGTCAACTCTGGGCGCGTCCCGGCCCGCGCATTTCTCTCTTCGCGCAGACGGGCGAAAAGCAGCGTGCTCTGGCGCGCCGACGCACCTGTAGCGTAAGCGAAGACTTGCCGTAAGCCGCCGGGCCGGGTCGGGCCCTGCGCGGGTCCCGTGTTCGCCGCGAAGCGCGTCGAACACCGCCTTCGGCGCCGCGCTGGTCCCTCGCGCGAAGACTGCGGCTTTCGAGTGCGCGGGGCGAATGACATGAACGAAAAGCGAAAAACAGTCGGAGTGCGTCCGGGTTCAAGCGCCTTACGCAGAATCCTTCTCGTAGGTGAGGTTGAAGATCAACTCGGTGAGCCACGTGCGGAAGGGCTCGTTGTCGCTGAACTGCTTGAAGAGCTCGGTATCGTCCTTGGGGAGCGACGTCATAACGCGCACCAGCGCCTTGTCGTGCTCGATCCCCGCGTTCTGCTTGTCGGAGGTCTTCTTGGCGTTCTGGTAGGCACCGTCGGCCTCGACCCACTCCGGAATCTCCTGGTGATGAGCGATTGGACTCGGTCCGCATCGGTCCACTTGATGTTGCCAAATTGATCGTTGAAGCCTTTCAGGATGTTGGAAAGTCTTTCCATTTCCGTTTCAGGCTTGTGGCCGCCGCCGTCGTCCGGCACCGGACCGATCACGCCGTCCTCGTCGGGCAGGAGGATCTGAATGGCCGCTTTCTTCTCGACGCGGTAGCTGTCCATATTGATCATCTGAAGGAAGCCCCTGGAGAGATCCTCTTCCTCCGGCGCCGGAAGCTTCGGGATCAAGAAGTTCAGGAAGATCGACAGCTTCTCCCATTCTGCGCTTGGATAGGGGAGGATGCAGGAGAGAAAGGCGTAGGTCGAACGAATGCTTTCGCCTTTCCCTTGAAATCGATCTGCTCGTCTTCGTCAAGAATCTCGAGGTAGGTTGCCACGGAGACGTCGAGGATCGGATCAAGAAGATCGCGTTGGGCACCGCCCTGATCCCCACTGCTTTCTGGTTGCCTGGAGTGGGCGTCCCGAAGAAGAGATCGATGTTGAGCGGACCATGCTAAAAGCCCGCCGCGCAGTACGTCGATTACTCCACGCTTCGTGATCTCGCCCTGAAGCCGAGAGAGGAACTTCTCGCGACTGATGCCCGCGCTGCCGATGCTGACGGCTTCGGCGACCTTTGGCTGTGACGCGACCAGAAAGGTCGCAAGCTGCTTCAGATCGACGGCATGCTCTCGGTCGTAGTCGTGCCAGTCCCCGAGTATCCAGCCGACGCCGCCGTAGAACGAGGTGAATCCTCCCGTCGCATCACCCGAGGCGGTCCCTGAGACCTCCCGGCCGGTCATCGCGGCAACGATCAGGTCTTCGAGGCCCTTTTCGCTCGTGTCGCTCCTCACGGCGAACCTACTCGAGTGAGGTTGCGAATCCAACCGTTGCGCAAGAGGACTTCGACCGTCAGCCCGATTTGACGTGGAGTAAATTGTCGTTTTCTCTCGTTCCAGAGGTAGGCCTGAGCGACGACGTCATCAACTGAATGAGGATGCTCCTTGTTGATAATCCAATGCACGGTCGACAACAACTCCAATCCAAAAGACGACTCGAATCCTTCGACGAGACGGGAAACCCTTTCGAGCCGTGCTTCAGTGTCCTGCCTGCCATCCAGGAACGTCTGTGCATCCCTGAACGCACCCGGTACCAGCTGCAATTCGTTGCCGGGCAGATCGCCACTGTCGGCATATCCGCATACGAGGTGTCCTTCGATGGCTTTCAACACATGACGGAGGTTTTCTGCATAGGGACCATACGGACCTTTTGTGTACTTCAGCCGCAACGGCTCTCCGGCAACCTGCAAGAAGTACATCAGCTTGTGGACCTCAAGCAGCGTCAGGAAAGGATCCAGGAGGCCACCAAGATAGCGATGCATGAGGGCAACGAGCGCCGCTCTCCCAGGGGTCATCTTGGGAACCTCGCTCGAACGCTTCATTCGCCCGCCTTGCGGTGTGCCTCCTGGCTCGAATATGACGGCGTTCACGTCACTTAACTCTCGAAGCATGGCCTCGATCCGTGGGCGGACCTCGGACCAGTCCAGCCCGCCCAATCCGGCCCCCAGCGGTGGAATCGCGATCCTCACTTTGTCAATAATACCAGTCCGGCTTCAATTCAACCATCGGTCTGTGTGTGGCATGTGCAAGGGCATCGTTCACCAGAGCGATCGTACTCTGCGAGGCAACGCCGATTCTCGTGATCAATTGCCAGGAGAACTGCTGCTCGACAAGGAACTCTGCCTGCTTGCCTTCCTTGAGGTCCCGCCAATCGGTCGCCTGCACCGCGGTCCAGTTGATCTCGTCTAGCTGTGAAAGGTCGCACCGGTCTTCAAAGTAGTAGGCGCCGGCGTTCGACAACGTGAAGGCCCAGCGTAGACCCTGCGCCTCGGCCCATGTCACGGTCTCGCGTAGATCGGCTTCGAGATGAACAATGGGACCCTGCCCACCACGATAGAGCAGATCCGGATGATTCGCCTGATAGATGAGGTAGAGCATGATCGACCGCGGACAGAAGTAGAAGGGCACACAGTCGCCCACATGCAGGTCCGGGTGGTTCGTCAGGGTCAACTCCTCGAGGCGCCGCCGCTTGATGCGGTTCATGCCGATCGTAGTGCCATGCGGGGAGCGGCGAACGATCTCGGCATCAAACCAGAGCCGACCATCCTCGATAATCGAGGGCAGCCGGTCCGCATGAACGATGTGGTAGATCTTCGGATCAGCCGGCATCGTCATGGTTAGTCTTCCACGGCTTGGGTGGTCTCGACGTCCTCCTCAACCTCCTCCGGAAGCACCTCCTCCTCGATAGGTTCCGGTTCGCCCGCTTCATCGGGAAGGCGCGCCGCAGCTTCGCGAACGTCAAGTTTGCCGGTGACTACATCGGCGATCAAGCGAGTGCAGTATTCGCGGAGGAGGAAGATCTCCCTTTGTAAAGAGATAATCTCCGAACTCAGAAGGCCGGTGCGCGCTTCAAGGTAGTCCGCGATCCTTTCTTGCTCTGCGGGCGGCGGCGACGGGGATGAGATCTGCTTGAAGTCCTGCCAATAGAGCCTGTTGCGGTCCTTTACGATGCCACGTGACCAGTTGTCGACCTCACCCATATAGGCCGGAGTATGGAAGAGGTAGTCGTAATAACGCGCTTCGACCCCGTTCAGAGGCCTTGCGACCACATAGGCGGGACTCGCCAACCCATCAACCGGAGCGACGCCGACCGCCCCTTACCACATGCGCATCATGTTGTAGGCGATGTCGCCCTTTACGGCTCGTTTGTATTTGCCACGGTCCGACATCAGCTGCTTTCGGTTGGAGTTCTCGAACACTCTAACGCGAACACCAGTCTTGAGGGATACTTCCAGGACGGGAAGATCGGCGAATCCGGTCTCATTGCGCTGGACAAAAAGTTGGGCGTTTCGCCTAGCGTCCCAATGCCCGGGAATGTCCCCGAGCCATCCGACGCCGGAAGGTCTGAGCGGGACGTCGGGGTCAAGACCCCGAATCACGGCGCGTTGGATGATAACTTGCTTCTGATCCTCAAGAAGCCTGATCAGCTTCTGTTTTGCACTAACGTTGCGGCTGATTCGTCGGTCATTGTAGTCGAGAAAGCGGGCGATGGCGGCTTGCTCGTGCTGCGGCGGTAGGGGAAATGGAGCACCGAGAAACGCTTCGTCGGTCAGCTGTAGTCGCGATATCCAAACGCCTTTCGAGCGAACCCGCAGTTCCCAGTTGAACGGAGCGGAGCGAACAAGCTCGTGAAAGTAAGCCGAATAGTTTGTGTACTGTGCACGCAGAGGGTAGACGCCGTAGGCAGAGCTGACAATGCCGTGGCGTCTGGAAACACCAAGCCCGCGAGCCCACCAAGCCCATAGACTGTTGATCACCAAATCGCCGGGCCAACAAAGCTTGTATCCCGCATAGGATTCTGCCTTAAACATCGTGACCGTCGTGGACGAACGCGGTACAACGCCTCCATCAGACGACACCGTCAGAAGCTCTTCGGTCCCAACGCGAGAGCGAATATCGATGCAGCGAAACAAAACCTTACCACGCTTGACATCCCAGTGACCTGGGACCTGCCGCAGCGACGGCACACCGGAATCTCTCATCGCGGGATAGGGCTTCAGATGCGCGATCATGTGGGACTTACACCTCTCAGCGGAACGCGAATACCAAGTCTATCTCTCACTTCTTGGTATATCGGAATCTTGACTCCTTCAGCGACTTCCAATGTAACCGCCAGAGCGTATCGTATAGGCTCAGGGATGTCGCCAGCGTCGGCTCTACAATTCACCTTGATCGCGATTGTCTCTCCATCTTGGAAGTCCACAGCATTTGAGC
>Ga0307372_10012703_pt1 | contig 10980 bp, 8 predicted proteins | sample OX1MG_FD_202533 | JGI IMG/M metagenome (GOLD analysis project Ga0307372, IMG submission 202533) | Soil microbial communities from Risofladan, Vaasa, Finland - OX-1 | ecosystem: Environmental > Terrestrial > Soil > Coastal area > Acid sulfate soil | place: Finland: Risofladan, Vaasa | collected...
CGAGCTGGTGCCGCCATCGGTGCGGCCGCAGGCCGATCGATAAAGAAGTCGGTCCTCGAACTCGGTGGTTCGGATCCATTTGTTGTATTGGACGATGCTGACCTCAGCGCCACCGTGGCCCTGGCCGTGCGCTCACGATTCATGAACGCCGGACAAAGTTGCATCGCCGCGAAGCGATTCATCATCGCCGATTCGATATTCGACCTGTTCTCAGAGCTATTCTCCGCCGCCGTAAAGGAATTGAAGGTCGGCGACCCTCTTGAGGAGTTAACCGAGATCGGACCCATGGCCCGCGCGGATCTCGTCGACGTTATCGACCGTCAAGTCGCTGCTTCAGTCGCACTCGGTGCAAAGGTCCTTGTCGGCGGACACCGAATCAAAGGCCCGGGAAACTTCTACGCGCCGACGGTACTTTCGGATGTCACGTTAGAGATGGCTGTTTGCGAGGAGGAGACTTTCGGTCCCGTAGCGGTGCTGCTTCGAGCCACAGACGACAATGACGCCGTCAACATCGCAAACGCCACGCGCTGGGGCCTGGGCGCGAGCGTGTGGACTACGGACTTATGCCGGGGCAGGCTTGTCGCCGCACAATTGAATTCAGGCGCCGTGTTCATCAATGCCATCGTTGTCTCTGATCCCCGCTTGCCCTTTGGCGGAATCCGCAAGAGTGGCTACGGCAGGGAGCTCTCCTCGCAAGGAATAAGGGAGTTCGTCAACGTCCGCACCTGGTGGCTCGAGGATCGCCCCGCAAGAGTGGCCGTCGCACCAACAGAATAGAACTAGCGAATTCGCCGATCTGGCGTGAGAAACGCTGTCGATTCATGATGCCTCCTAACGACTTGCTTTTGGACACTGATGTTGGCTGCAGGCATGGTTGGATCGAGATTCGCCGCCCAGTGAATCTCGCCAGCGAAACAGAAGCCTCTCTCTCATCGAAATTGCGACAACGACCTGCCTCAATTTCTCACCATCACTCTTTTGTTCAATCCTGATCATATAACGCGCACTGGTTTGAATCCCGTTGAAGATACTTGCAACGGTCCGTTGAGTAACATGTCAGGCAGAATGCGAACTCATACCAGTGGATGGCCTCCACTCTTCGACGATGGCCATCCTTCAAAGGCAGTGGGCGCTACAGCAGTGGGGCCTAGTACTCAGGTCCCGGTTCACTGTCGCTAAGTCGGACGCCCGGTTCGAATCCCCGTTCCCCGGTTTTCGAATCCTCTGCATCCGCACCGCTGCAATTTTGCCTGGTACTCAGATGCCCGGTTGCTGTCGCGAAGTCGGACGATTCTGACGGGCTCGTGGCTGTGACGTTCGGATCCAGTGCCCTTCGGATCGTGGTCAAGGCCCCTCAGGTGTCTTACACCGCGGAGATCAGACGCGATGCATAGCGGTCCAGCCGGTCATTACTCGTGTTGGGGCGAGGTCCGCTAGTTCCTGACGGTCCTGTCTTCGTTACGGTCCCGTGTAGTTAACCGTGAAACTATCGCCACTGACGTCTGACGGCACGGAGAGGATAACGCCATTCTGAACAATTTCTTGTGCATCACTAGCGGTGAGCGACCAAGACGGGATGCTTGTCCCGAGGTTCGTAAAGGATTCACTCCCATAATTAGCGAAGGACGTGCCCGGCTCGACGATCCACTCTGCTGAATAGCCGCCTGAGTACGACCACCCACTGCCGTATTGCTGGAGAGGAACGATTAGTGAGTTCGTCGCAATCGTCGACACGTCCCAGCCAACTCCGACTTCGTAGACGCCTTGAATCCCCGTCGTAACGTCTTCCAGAACAGCCACCCATCGGCCCTCGGTGTTGATGCCGACCTTTCCCAAAATGGTGTCACCAGCAGTTATTGGAAAGTCTGAGAAGATGAGGCTATATGTGCTCATGTAGGGGAACAACTCAAACCAAGCTGACTCTTCCTGGACCCCATTGACGCAGTTGTTTGCCGTGCCGGTTTGGAAAAGTGATCCTGACGTACCACCCTTCGGCCACGTTGCGCCTCCAATACCAACCCATATCCCTGCCTGCGCATTAGGCGTGTCAACGCAATTGAGGTGGGGCACTACCCACTCGGCGGCCGCCTGGGTGAGGATTGTGCTGCTGGGTAGGACATAACCAGACCAGTTCTGCGAGTATGTCCCGAGAAACACTGCGGACCATTGAGCGTAGAGCGTAAGGCTCGCGGCGAACGCGTAGGTGGCACCGTCGGCATAACTGGTACCGCTGCCATTTGCGTCAGTGTTCCAATCGGTGAACGTGTAACCCGAGTAGGTAAATGTGTTGACGGTGAGTGTGCCAGTCGTGTCGTACGGCTCGGTTTCGCTGGCCATAGTGCCCGATCCGCCGTTGGCGTTGAACGTGATGGTGGTCGTCGTCGTACTTGCTGGCGCAATCGGCGTGACGAATTTCGACGGAGCCGAGTACAAGCTTCTTCCGTATCTATTGACGGCTGCAACCGCGAAGCGGTAACGGACTCCGTTGGACAAGCCCAGTATCGAGCAACGAGTCGAGTCACATCGTCGGATCGCCGAGCTCCTCCCGTATTCCTTAACGTAGTAATCGGTCACTCGCGAGCCACCGTTAGAAGACGGGGCAACGAAACTGACCACTGTCGAATTGTCTCCCGCGATTGCTGTGACCCGGCGAGGGGCACTCGGGTGAGCTTCTGTTGTCGCCGCTGATGCGGGAGAGGCTGAGAGTACTGCGAGGGCAAGCAGTGTTAGAGCTGTCAAGATGAGTCCCTGTAGAAGCAACTTCGTCCGTAGCGGATGAGATGATGATGCGTCGACCGCGAAAGATAACCGCCGACTATTTGGTAACGAGACTTGCATTTGATGGAGCCGCCAGTTTTCCGATTGGGTCATTCCGATAATCCGCGCGATTACCTCACCGTGCGCCTGGGAACGTGGATCATCCTTCACGATTCACAACCTACGGGCACCTTGTGACACACGTTCACGAGTACCCCTCAGGACCGATCTGTCCGAGCGCTTCCCAGTGTCTCTGCGCCGGGACCAGCTTCCCCGACCTGATCACGGACGCCGTTGACTTCGCCACGCCACAGGCTCGCATGATCTGTGACAGGGTCACACCTTCTAGTCCAGGGAGGATCGACCGCCGGTACTCTTCGGGGTCGCCTCTCTCACCAGGGTGCGCCTCACGCCACTGCCTCTCTAAGGCCTTCTTCTCCGAGATCGCTACACCACGCTGGTTACGCGTCTGAAAGTCCTGACCAGGAAGGCTCTCCCAGCACTGGGGACAACGGACATGACTTCCCCGAGAGAGGGGTCCTCCGCACTCGACACAGTTACGTAGAGCCACCTCGACTGCCTTCGTAGGTCGCTGCTTCGGGGTGTCCTCCTTGGCTCTCGCGAGGTCTCGGTAGACGGACTCCCTGGCCTTCCTCGCCTTGACGGTCCTCTGTGCCGCGGAGTGGTTCTCCTTCGTAAGGGGCGTCACGGACTGGTACTTGCCCTTCATGGCCTCTCCGAAGAGGTGCGCCACCTTCTCCGCCCACGGGGCGACGGCCCTACGCCACTGACCCATGGTGTCGGCCAGTTCGTGGGTGAGTGGGGCCACGAGTCGCACGTGTCCGTCGTCGGTCTCGCTGAAGTCGGTCCGCTTAAATGCGCGGTTGGCGAGCAAGTCCAGCGTCCACTGTTCGACGAGGGGTCGCACCGGTTCCATGAGGTCGAGCGCCATCGACTGACGGCCTCGGGTATCGAGGTGCATGATGCCCAGTCCCGGATCGATGCCGATGGCGTGACAGGCCAAGAGCGACTCCACTTCCAACAACGCAAACAGGTAGTTGAGGATTGCGTTCGCCGGTCGCTCGGCCTTCTTGTTGCCGTTGCTGGAATAGAGCACCGAACCTCGCCCGTCGTAACGCCGCCAGTGATCAGGAATGCGGGCAAGGTCCTTCGCAGTGAACTTCGGCACGGCCAGTGGCGAGCCGCTCCACGTACTGAAGTAGCACGCCGCCGCTGAGGCTTCGAGTTGTCGCATCTGGTCGAAGGAGAACGACTCGCCGAGTCCCTCGCGCAAGGTCAGGATCGTCTCGGCGGAACCGTCGTTACCAAAGTGCGTTCGCAGAACCCGGGCCTGTCCGTCAAGTTTGGCCGCGAGCAACAGCCGGGCAATATCCACTCCCAGGCCATTCTCCGGGGCGAGCGCTTGGACTCGGCGAAGTCGCGCGTCGTCGGTCCCGGGTGGCGTGGACGTGAAACTCACCCGTGACGATCTGGCGTCAATGACCACCAGCGCGATGCCCAGCCGGTCACAGTATCGCAGGGCGTCGAGACTGACCGAACCACTCTGGCCCAGCACGACCAGTCGGGTTAATCCGTGAGTGGCCTTGTGGAACCGTCGCTCCCGGCGAAATGGTCCGAGCCCATCAGTGATCACGAGGTGATTGCGATCGACGCGGATGCTGAGGCCCATGCCGTCCACGACGCAGATCGATCCAGTGCCGCCTCGTTCGTAGGTCGCTCCTGCGGCATCCACGAATGCTTCGAATTCGTCGGCCGCCAACTCTTTCTCTATCTGATGACTACTGTTTGCATTGATCATGGAGTTACCTCTCCTTGGTCCAGGCCCCGGGGAGGTTTCCGCCTCGCCCGGGGCGTTTCTTATTTACGTCACTGCTTCGGCGGTCGGTAATTGTTTGGGAAAAAGGTCGGGTCGCGATCGAATCGCTCGGTCAATCTCGTCTGCGTGATCGGCTCTGTAATTAGCGATTCTCGCTTCGTGTCTCCTCATACCGTCCTCTGATTCAATCGCCAGTTTCATTCTCTCTGGCGTTACCAACTTGCCCAATCCTGGCACCGCCTCGGCAAGGTATCGCAGACGAAGATAATCCTGAAAAGTGACTCCATTGAATTGGGCCATTCTTTCCTCAAACTCGGGAAGGTTGTCTCTAATCTCAGGATTCCTCAAGAAGACTGCTAACAACAGGATGGCCAGAACCTGCTCGTCAGGATCCCGTGACAACTTCTCGAAGCTAGTCCCAGCCAGCCCAAAGCCCTTGCCCGTGCCCCCGTAGGTGGCGCTCATCATCTTGCCAATATTCGACATCGACTGAAGAAGGAAATGGGCGAACTGCCGAGTGAAGCGTAGTTCCGCCTCGTCAAGTGATTCGGCAACTTCCGTCGATGTGCTATTTAAGCATTCCATGATCATTCCAAAGGCACCAGCACCCGCCTGGTCGACGCCGTCTTCATCAATGTCCGACTCAAAGTTGTAACCGGTAGCTGCTTCGAAAAGGCTGACTTCTCGCGGGCCGAAATCGTCGAGCCTGCCGGCCATGAGGTCGACGAAGAGTCGAGCGGACTCTACGTACTGTTCCTCATTCTTCCGAAACCGCCTGCGCATGGTGCCCAACGGAAAATTGGTCTTCTTCTTATGGAACAACTCGTCGAGAAGATCACGCTCGCCCTCAGTACCTTCGATTCCATCAAAGACATCGGCTGCTCGACGGAGCATCCCTCTGCGAACATCCCAGCGAGCGGCACCCTTCAAAAGAAATGTGCGGATCAAGGTGAAGTCAATGTCGTACCCCTCCCACCAAAGGCGCCACGCTATTTCGTCGAATTTCTTCGTCGTCACCTTTAGCTGAACGATCCGCAGTACTCGTTGGGCCGTTCCCAAGGGGTAGGTAGTCTCTAATCCCCGTCGTCCGCCCGGATAACGGGTCTCTACCGGACCGATCAGGCGCTTCTGGTGCAAGCGAACCAACTGGTCACGTGACAGCTCGTAGCCGGAGAAGTGCACAAAATCCAGCACTTCCTGCGCGCTCTCTCGAACTTCATTCTTGGGATCAATCACCACGTCCAGACCTTACCAGATATGACACCCACCAAACAGGTGGAGTTAGCACATACCTCCATTGCTACATTTCCAACAGGGAGATAGTTACTGAGAACTGGAGAATAAGTATGGATAGCGCGAAAACTGAAATTACGGTCGCCTTGAGCGACATCGTCATCGATCCCACGATCCAACCCCGCGTGGGCGGCATCGACACCGACCACGTCCGCGCATTGGAGGAAGCGGTGGACAGCCTGCCGCCCCTGAGTGTGGTCGTCCTCAACGGCGGTTACGTGCTCTGCGACGGTTGGCATCGGCTCGCCGCCCTGCAGAACCAGGGTCGCCAAAAAGTCTCGGCGGTCGTCCTGCCCGTTCCGGATGACGATGACGTGCACCGGCTGGCCTTCGAGTTGAACGCTTCGCACGGTAGGCCACTGTCATTGGACGATCGGCGCGCCGAGGCCGCTCGCGTGCTCCATTTCGATCCAGCCACCTCGGACCGGGAGATCGGCCGGCACTGCGGGCTGTCCCAGCCCACGGTCGGCAGGATCCGCACCGAGATGGAAAGAACCGAAACTATTGAGCAGACGACCGAGCGCCGGGGTCGGGGCGGCTACCGCTACAGCACGGGGTCGCCGAAGGTAACTGACGACGCCACCCGACAGGCCAGGAACTTCGAGCGGTTCCTCCGCTACGTGGCCGAGGCCGTCGAGTCGGACTGGTGGGACGAGGGCGCCTTCGTGCAGCTATTGCTCGACAGTTGTGAAGAAGGTAATCGCGCGAACATCCTCAAAGCGCTCCGCGACATCACCAACCCGCTCGTCAGTCTGGCCGACCTCTTCGAGTCGTCGATCTGAGGTCGCTGTCGTGTCCCTACCCCTCGCGCGCCGGTCGTCTAAAGATCAAGACTTCACACCTTCCAGTGTGGCAATGGCGGTGCAAATCCGACCCCGGCGCTCCATCGTGCGATCACTCGTCGTTCGTGACGTCTCGCCACGACAACTTTCGGCGATGATGACGGACTTTCACTACCTCCATTCGATGCCACCCGCGGCAGTCGCTTGCTTCGGTGTTTTCCTCGACGAAGTGCTGGTCGGCGGCGTGGTCCTCACGACGGGCGCGCGACACGGCCATCGAATGCTGGCTGGGTCACGGTCCATCGACGTACTCACCCTCGCACGCCTGTACCTCGTCGATGACATACCGAAGAACGCCGAGAGTCGAGTACTCGGAATCGTGACTAGAGAGATGCGTCGGCGGCACTGTGTACGGGCACTTCTCTCGTACGCCGACCCGGCGGCTGGTCACGCGGGCACGATCTACAAGGCCGCTGGATGGACCTATATGGGCCGTAGTGAACCCACGCGTTACCTCGACTTCGGCGACGGTGTACTGCGCCACCCGCGATCGGTATCGACGGCCTACGGCACGTGTTCGCCTCGCCGCTTGGCCCGACAAGGGATTCAGGTAAGAGCAGTCGAGACCGAACCCAAGCACCGTTTCTGCTACCTGCTCGATTCTTCCTGGGCGTGGCGTCTCACCGTGCCAAGTGGAGAAGTGGTCTAACCATGGCCCGTCGTCCACCTAAGGGTTTCGCGAACTGGTCGGGGTACTACCAGTACCGCGTAACCCGTGGTGAGGCGATGGGTCTCTCTCGCTCGCAAGCTCGCGGACACCCGAAGCGGGGCGAGGTTCTCGCCTCCAAGATTACGAAATCCGTCAATATCGCCGGTCCGCGAGGGGAAACTCAAGTCGAACTCGCGGGGACCCGAGCGCGTTCGCGGGCCGCTCGTTACGACAACGACGTGCAGGCGTTGCTAAAGGGTCGCATGAAGCCGAGCGTCTTTGATCGCAAGTGGCGCGGCAAAGTAATCGGGGAAGTATCGCTACCAAGTGCGAATCAACTCATCGCGCTTTCGCTCCAGGGCATGGCGAACTTCGACGAGTTCTACCCGAGTGGGTCCTCATGAAGGGCCCGTGTTTCTTCTGTGGTCACGTGGGCACTCTCGAAGTGCACCACATTGTCGGAAGGATCAACGGGGTGCCGATCCATCACGGACTGGTCGTCACACTTTGCGGACCGTGTAACTTGACACAGTTCAAACTTTGGAAGGTCGCGAGACTCGACGCGCGCAGCCCCTCCATGTCAATCAAGCTGCGTCGTACCGCCGCGTTCTTCGCCATCCGAGGAAAAGAACTCGATAGGGCCTTGGCTCACTTCCTGACCGAGCAGGCAGAAGAGCTAGAAGCGGCGTCGTGAGTACGCCGGTGCCCATTCGACTACGGGTAGCTCCCACCATGCCCAACAAAAACGTGCCCAAGCCACGAACGTCGTGGCCGGACTGCGTCTTGATCTTCCACGCTGACTGTTATCCCGACGGCTCACTACGACTGGGCGTTCTCCTCGAAGTCGTGGGTCAGTGGCCGGTCAACGAGTACCTGATTACACCCGAGGTCGACGTAGAACCCGAGATTGCGGAGTACTGCGCCACGCACCGGGCGAACGTTCTAACGGGGTGCTTTACAACCCTCACCACGATTCCCCTCGACCGGGTGAAACGTAGTGACCATTGGTCCGGACTCGGTTATCTACTTCGCCATCGGGGTTATCGCGGTGGCTGGGCCATCGTGAGCGCGGATCAGGCTCGAACGATAACGAGCGTGGCCGAACACTGGAGCGAGTCACACGACCAACCCGGCGTCTGGTCGGTGGCCCTTCGAGGACTGGGCGAATGGACCAGCGCCAACGGACCGACTCGATATCGCAAGTTTCCCGACGCTCCGCGGGTGAAGGTGACGCCCGTTGGTGATCACGCTCTGGTGCGCTGGGGGTCCACCAAAAAGATGGAAGTCATCCCCAACGAAGAGACGCCGCTCTACCCACAGTCCGGTCCCTTCGTTGACGTGCTCGCGGGTACTAGCGCGTTAGCCGGGCGGCCCGTGCGCGATCTCGAACAGGCCTGTGCTCTCTTCGGAGTTGCGTTTCCGACAAAGATTCGTGGACCGATTGATCGACTGCGCGCTGAGGCAGCAGCGATCAACAAGCTGTACCAAGAACTGCTCGTCATCCTTCGCGAGATGAGTATCGATCTTTCGACCCTGGTGTCAACCGGTGGCGTCGCCACTGCGCTGCTGCGTTCTATGGAACTCCCCAATGCGTCGTGAGTACGACGACCGTATACGGGGAGCTATTGCCTCCGCTTTTTACGGAGGATGGATGTCGGCCAACGTTACGCACGTTTCGATCCCGGCCGCGCTGTTCGACGTTTCGGGCGCCTACTCGTGGAGTTTCTCGATCCAGAATCTCTGGCGCTTTGTGATTGCCGAGAGCGTCGGAGTGTCCGACGTGACCGAGGAGATTCGGCCGCTGGATCATCTTGAATCACTCGTTGAAGGTCTCACCAATGGCGTGGTGCCATTCGAGTCACGTGCGGTGCTCGTGCGACTCATAGCGACCGGGAGTGAGATCCTGCCCACCAAACCGGTTCGTGACGGTCGGGCACGTTTGATTCTCGCCCCGACCGATCTCTCGGGAGCGGCTAACTGGTGGTGGTTGAGCGACGTACTCGCCGGCGTGGCGCTGGGTGGCCAGTTCCCGAAACAGATCGTTGCAGCGATGGAGTTCGTGCCACGGGACGTTCGTGCTGACGTGCAGCCCATTCACCTGCCCACCGGACGCGTCGTCGATCCCTACCAGGAAGACGTGGTCCGTGCCATTCGCGAGGAACGTGATCGCTTACGCGATGAAGTTGACCCTGACGGTTTATCTCGCCGAAACGCGGACCTCCTGCGACTGCTTGGAACCACCCTCACCTTTGGCAACATGGCCCGCGTCGACCGCTCCACGGTTCGCCGTGCCATCGAAGAGGTGATCATTGGTCCCGACGGAGCACGCCTGACCATCGAGACCACGCACCCTGAACAACCAGGTCCGCACTTCAATTTCATGATCGCCGGGGCGGTCACCGCCCGGGTGCGACTCGCCATGGCCGCCTCCATTGCTGGCCTTCATGAGTCAGGTGGCACGTGGTTACACGTCGCGACGGATTCGCTGCTCATTGCCGTTACCGACTGTGCAAAGCCTGAGTTCGTGCCGTGTCCGGGTGGTCCAGTACGGCATAGAAAACGTGAGGGTGTGCTGGCGCTACCGGTTAATGAGATCACCGAGTTACTCGCACGAACCGGCGCGCCGTGGCGTGCTCAGCGCGGACACGACCAACGACTAACCGGCCACGTGGTGGGCACCAACCGGTACGCCGTTGTAGGTCGTGATCGCGAGAGTTCAACGGCCACCGAGTCCGGTCTCGGTGGTGTCTACGCCGATCCGACGGGCACGAACGAGCGGACCAGCGACGAACACTGGAAGTGGGCCGTGGACGCTCATCTGGCGGTCGCGCGGTCCGAGGCTTCGTGGAACGGTCGCGGTGAACTGCCGAAGATCGAACTGCCTAGTTGGGGATCGCTGCCCGCGGTTCGTCTCGGCGTGGCGAACACCGCCGAACAGCTTGACCGCTTAGCGACCGTCTTTCCGGAGCGAAGAATCCGACCCTTCACGCGGTTCATGACGGCGGTACTCGACCCTCTGCAGGGTGACAAGGTGACCGTACTATCACTCGACGTGGAACTACCACCCACCAAGTGGCTCGGTGCCCACTGGGTGAATGCGGCCACGGGCGAGTCTGTTGTATTGAGCACCGGTCAGCGGCCAAGATCGGACACGTATCGGGTACGCACGTACGCCGAACTCATTGACGCGTGGCGTCGCACGGATGATTCCAGCAGTGAACCAGTGTCACCTCAGGATCACATACTGCAACGCGGCCTGCGTCGAACGTTGCCGGTGGTGTCACGGGCCGAACTGGTGGAACTGGTCGGCAAAGAAGGCGACGATCTGTTGCGCCAGTTGGACGATCCGTTGGCGGTACCCGACGACGATCTGACCATCTACCGTCGAGCTGACCGGTGGAAGGCTATTCAAGAGGCGGCTGAGCGACTTGGTTCAGAGGCGCTGGCCACGCGCTCGGGATTGAACCTTCGCACAGCCCAACGAGTGGTGAAGGGTGAACGCGTCTCGGATGCCACGATGGCGCGGGTCTCTACGGTCATAGAGGATCTCGGTGACGCGTTAGGACTCGAATCGTCGAATACCTGTACGCGTCCCGGGTGCG
>Ga0307372_10012704_pt1 | contig 10980 bp, 10 predicted proteins | sample OX1MG_FD_202533 | JGI IMG/M metagenome (GOLD analysis project Ga0307372, IMG submission 202533) | Soil microbial communities from Risofladan, Vaasa, Finland - OX-1 | ecosystem: Environmental > Terrestrial > Soil > Coastal area > Acid sulfate soil | place: Finland: Risofladan, Vaasa | collected...
GACACCATGATGATGTCCGCCCGGAGCTTCACCACCTCCGGATAGTCGAGACCCCAGCCGCGCATCACCCGCGGCGTGAAATTCTCCATCAGGATGTCGCCCGTCTTGATCAGGTCGCGCAGCACCTCGCGGCCTTCCGGCCGGCGGAGATCGAGGGCCACCGATTTCTTGCCACGGTTGAGCAGGTTGAAGGTGCTGGCGCGATTCCAAGGGTCCGCTCCAGGCTCGTTGTCGGGATGCATGCCGGATGTCGGGTTGTGGCGGGTGGAGTCGAGCCGGCCCGGCCCCTCGATCTTGATCACCTCGGCGCCGAGATCGGCGAGCAGGCCGCCGGCATAGGGTAGGGAGAACACGTTGCTGATGTCGATTACCCGCAGCCCTTCGAGCGGCGGCCTGGTCGTTGCGGTGCCGGTCCGCGTCGTCTGCGCTCCGTCGTCTTCCATCGTCCCGCCCCCTTCAGATGACGCCACGCTGCCGCAATCCCTCGAGCTCCGCCGCGGTGCAGCCGAGCAGCCCGGTGTACACCTCCGCATTGTGCTGGCCCAGCAGCGGGGCCGGATGCTGGTAGCGCGCCGGGCTGGCGCTCATGTTCCAAAGTCGGAATGGCACCCGCAGGCGGCCGATCACGGGGTGCGCGATCTCCTGGTAGAATTCCCGCGCCTCCAACTGCGGGCAGGACGCGAGATCGGCTGGCGTCTGCACGATACCGAACAGGATGCGGAATTCCTCGGACGCGGTACGGAACATCTCGGCCATGGTCCGGTCGCGCGTCGCCTCCAGGATGATCGCATCCAGTGCCTTGCCGTTGGCGACGCGCTGGGCAGGGTCGGCGAAGCGCGGCTCGTTCAGTTCGGGGCGGCCGAAAAAGGCGGCGATATCGGCCCAGGTGGCGCTGCCGCCTTCCTGGCAGATGAAATATCCGTCCTTGCAGGGCATCACCTGGCCGAACAGGCTGCCATCCGGGCGGCGCCGACCCTGCACCCCGCCGCACCAACTGTAGGCCGGCTGGTTGATAACGAGGCTCGAGGTCACGACGTCCTGCACCGAGACATCGACATGCTGGCCGCAACCGGCCAGGTCACGCGTGAGCAGGGCCACGAGCGTCGCCAGCATGCCGTTGAAGCCGGCCTCGTGCAGTGCCGGAAATCCGCCATGCTGCAACGGTTCGCGATCCGTGGTGCCACTGATCGCCATGATGCCGCTGGTGGCATAGGCGACGATCTCCGCGCCCTGATAGCCGCTGTGCGGGCCGGTCTGCCCGAACGGCGTGATCGAGGTCATGACCAGCCCGGGATTCGCCTCCTCCAGGCTGGCGTGATCGAGACCGAGCGAGGCCAGGTGACCGGGCGGGAAGCTCTCCACGATCACATCGACCATGCCGGCGAAGCGGCGGAACAGCGCAACGCCTTCCGCGCAGCCGAGATTGAGCGTGATGCCACGCTTGTTCAGGTTGGTCAGGAGGAATGCCAGGCTCTTTTCCGGATCGGGATCGTCCTGAAAGAACGGCGGCATGCGCCGGGCGCAATCGCCGCCCGGCGGCTCGCTCTTGATCACGTCGGCACCGAAATCACCCAGGAGCTTGGCGCAAAGCGGGCCGGCGATGCCCTGGCTGAGATCGAGAACGCGGATATCATCGAGCGCGGACGGCATCATCATGCCCAGCCTCCCCGGATCTGAACGTGCGAGCCGGTTCGCCGGCGCGTGTGGTCATGGCAAAACATCAATCCTGTCCCGCCATAATGTCATGGCAAGTGGCTGCAAGATCGACTGGCCGAAAGATCGTTGCATCCGCTGTGACCGGCGCGAACTGCCATACCGGCGCGCCGTGGCGCGGCAGGCCCAGCAGCGAGCTGCAGGTCGTTCCGTAGCCGGCGCGCGGCGCCACGGTGAGCTGTTCGGCCGGCCCGCCGGATCGATCGGTTAGGATGGCGCGCCACGCGTCCCAGCCATCCTCATCCGGGGCCGGTGCGGCGCGAAACCGCGGCAGGTGCCGGGCCACACGCTGGCTGGTGACGTCGTCGGTATCGCGGGAGGTGACCATGTGCAGGCCGGCGTCGAGCGCGCTCGCCTCCGGCCGGCCGACGCCCAGGCCACGCAGGAAGAAGGCCGCGCCGGTGGCGTCGGCCACCACCATGTTGAAGCTGCGCCAGAACGCTCCGTCCAGCATCGTGATTGCCGCCGCAGCGGAAGCCGCGGAGTCGTGTGCGAGCGCCAGCAGCGGCAGTTCCCCGCGTGAGCGCTTGCCGGGCGCCGGCCCCAGGCTGCCCGGACGGTTTAGTACCGCCGCCACCACGCGATGGCCGTTCACCCCCATCCACGTCCCGCCGCCGGAACGATCCCGCCCGGCGACAATCCTGGGCCACTCGGGCCACCAGGCGGCCGGCGAGTCCCAGGCGCGTTCGAACCGCTCGTCACGGTTGGCTGCCAGCATCAGCGGCCATGGGTGATCGGGTCGGCTCAGCAGGACAACGGTGCACATGTTCGCTCCGCTCGCAGCCTCGGGGGGTGATCCGTACCCCGGTTGCCGGTGCCCCGGCCGGGAGCGCGATGCCTGGCGTGCCGGATGGCGGCGGGCAGGCACGCCGATCACACCATCGGACGGCGCGACCCGTCAACCCGCCGCACACGCGGCTCTGGCTTGAGCAACCAGCCAGCCTGCGTATGCTTCGCGCCCAGGAGAAGCAACGCAATGCACATGCCCGTGCCGGCCGCGGTCGGCGATCATCGCATCATGCGGACCCACCGCCCGTGAAGCTCGGGATCGTTTCGGATATCCACTGCAATCTCGCGGGGCTCGATGCCGCGCTGGCCGCGATGGGACCGGTCGATGAACTGCTGTGCCTTGGTGATGCGATCGATCGCTTCCGGTTCTCGAACGCGGTGGTCGGGCGGCTGCGGGCCCTCGGCGCGCAGCTGATCCTGGGCAATCACGAGGAGATTTTCCTGTCCGAAGCAGGGCTTCCGGCCCGCGGGCGGGCGGACGTGGATGCGTACCTGGTCGAATACCTGGCCGCCCAACCGCACCGGCGGCTGCTGAATTTCGACGGCAAGACGGTGCTCATGGTCCATTCCACGCCGTGGGAGCCGCGCGGGGCGTATATCTATCCGCACAGCCCGAAACTGGCGCGATTCGCCGAGGCCGGCGCGGATTTCGTGCTGTATGGCCATACCCATGCGCAATTGATCCGGCACATCGGTGGGGTGCTGGTGATCAATCCCGGCTCGGCGGGGGACGGCCGGGACACCGGGCACGGGCGGCATCTCAGCTGTGCGGTGCTGGAACCTGCGACTGGCGAGGCGCGGCTGATCGACTACCTGGACCCGCGCTTCCCCGCCGGGCCATGAGGCAGCTGCGAACCCGGCCGGCCACTATGCCCAGGATGTTTCGGCGGCGGCATTGCGGCCGGCGATCCGCCCGAACGCCAGGCATTCGCCGATATTGCCGGTGCCCTGATACAGATAGCTGTAGATGGAACCGAGCTCGCCCGCACTGTACAGCCGGCGGATCGGGGTACCGTCCGGCCGCACGATCTGCGCCCGCTCGTTCCGCCGCGGTCCGCCCTGGGTGTTCAGCATCGAGGGCGAGAGTTCCACCGCATAGAAGGGTTCCACAACGATTGGCTGCAGCATCAGGGTGCGGCCGAACTGCGGATCGCGACCGGCCGCGCAATGGTCGTTCCAGCTGCGCACGGTCTCGGCCAGGTTGAACGGATCGAGCTGTACGGCCGCGGCAAGCTCCGTGAGATCCTCTGCTCGCGTGATCCAGCCCTTCGCCAGTTCGACGCTGTTGTCCGCACTCCAGTCGTAGCGCTCGACGATCTGCGTCCAGCCGTGGCTCGGCGTCTTGTCGTAGAGCGGCCCGGCCGAGAACAGCGTGTGATCGAAGATCAGGAACATCGGGCACGGGGTGGGAAGCGGAAACCACCGCCCGTTCACGGGGATCTTGCCGTGCCTGGCCTTGTATTTCTCATCGGCGAAGCGTCGCGCGTCCGGCCCGACGACGATCATGCCGCCCGGCATCGTCTTGCTGTAGTGCAGTGCCTGCATGGAAAAGCTGGTGCGGATTTCGGGCACCTTCAGCGCCAGCGACGGGCCGGCATAGTTGTTCATATGCCACAGATCGGCGCCGACCGACATCGCCATCCGGATCCCGTCGCCCTCGTTGTATGGGCTGCCGGAGGTGTAGCAGTAGGGCACGCCCGGAAGATACGTGCGGATCATCTCCTGATTGTTCTCGAACCCACCGCAGGTCAATACCACCGCCTTGCGCGCCCGGACATGGATCGAGCGACCGCGCTGGTGGGCACGCAGGCCGAGGATCTCCCCGGTGTCGGGGTGCTGGATCAGTTCGTTGCCCGGGGTTTCGTACAGGATCGGGATCGGGCGCTGCTTTACCAGATGCTCGAACTGCTTCCAGGTGTTGGAATAGCCGTAGGTGGGCCCGTCGTGGAATTTGTGCACGCACTCCGCGCCAGGCAGGTCGGGGAATTCGATGCCGACCGGCGGATGCTGATGCTCCTGCGGGTCGGCACCGAGGCTTTCGAGCCAGGCATTGTTCCGGCACATCTCCTCGGCCCACACCCGCACCATGGCGGGCGGCACCGTGTAGGGCCCGCACAGCGCGGTCAGATAGGCGATGGCGGGTTCGACCGCGGATGTGTTCAGATAGCCCTGGCCGGCGACGCGCGTGTTGCCGCCTTCCTGGCCCTCGGGCGCCTTCTCCAGGATGAGGACCCGGGCGCCCAGTTCGTGGGCGGTGACCGCCGTGGCCATTCCCGCCGCGCCGAAGCCGACGACGACAACATCGGCTTCCACGTCCCAGACGTCCGGAACTGACGATTGCTGGTCCATCATGTCTTCCCGCTGGTAACGCGCGCCCGCCATGCGCGCGGCGCCGGTTTTGCCCTGCACAGACCGCTGCACCGCCGCCCGCGGCGGACGTTCCGGTAGCCGTTCATTGACCCCCAAACGAGGCGCTCGCTAGCACGGTTGCGTCGCGGGGTGCAATTCGGCCCGCGCACGCCACGTTGCGCGCGGACGCGTAAGGGTGCAGATTTCTCCGGCCGGACCACCGGAGCGTATCCTGGGTTCCAACGGAGATGAGCTGCCATGCATTTCGCGTACACCCCGGAGCAGGAGGCCCTGCGTCAGGAGGTCCGTGCGTTCATCGCATCGAACGTGACGGACGAAGTACTGGCCGAGCGGGGCCAGTCGGAATCGAACACCGTGCCCGGTGGCGGCGCCGGCGCCGGCGCCGCCACGCAGGAGTTGTACCGGAAGATCCATGAACGCGGCTGGCTCGGGATCGCCTATCCGAAGGAATACGGCGGCCAGGGCGGTGACCGTATCAGCCAGTACATCGTCGAGGAGGAGTTCACCCGGGTGGACATCCCCGTCGGCATGGGCGGCAGCGGCGCACCGGCAATCATGGCGGCGGGCACCGAAGCGCAGAAGCAGTACTACATCCCGCGCCTGATCAAGCGCGAGATCTCCTTCGCGCTCGGCTTCACCGAGCCGCACGCCGGCGCCGACCTTGCCTCGTTGCAGTGCCGCGCGGTGCGCGATGGCGACGACTACGTCATCAACGGGCAGAAGATGTACACCTCGTCGGCGCATGTCTCGACCCACATGTACCTGATGGCGCGTACCGATCCGACCGTGCCGAAGCATCGCGGCATCTCGATCTTCCTGTTCGCGATGGACACGCCCGGCATCACCGTTCGGCCGCTGTGGACGATCCAGAACGATCCGCTCGCCCCAGTCGGCACCACCTACGGCCACCAGCGCACGAACGAGACCTTCTTCGACGACGTGCGCATCCCGGCGTCGTCCCTGCTCGGGCGGGAGAACGAGGGTTGGCGCGTCGGCGCCATGGGTCTCAATCTCGATCGCGTCGGCGCATCGCGCTACCTGATCTCGGTCCGCCGCGACGAGGACATCGTCAATTTCGTCAAGTCGCAGGATTTCGACGGCTACAGCCCGGCGCAGGACCCGGCGATCCGCGACAAGATCGCCGAATTGTGGATCGAGGCGCAGGTCTGCCGGCTGATGACCATGCGCAGCATGTCGATCGTCGAGCACGGCGGCAATTTCACCTACGAAGGGTCCGCCGAGAAGGTCTGGGCGCCCGAGCATGGCGTGCGCACGACGGAGGCGATCAGCCAGATGCTCGGTCCCTACGCCCAGCTGCTGAACGGCTCGCCACACGCGATCGAAAGCGGGGTGTTCGCCCACAACCTGATGGGCTCGTTCCAATCCGGCATCAACCACGGCAGCACCCAGGTCATGCGCGACCAGGTGGCGCGCCGCGGCCTGGATATGCCGCGCAAGTGACCCCCGGACCGGAGAGGAATCGGAGATGACCGAGACGCATGCGCACGAGACCCGCAGGCTGCTGGACTGGGAGGCGCTGGAGGTGGGCGAGCAACTGCCGTCCTTCTCCTATGTGCTGACGCAGGAGATGATCGACGCCTACCGCCGCGGCGTGATGGACCCGGACGCCGCGTTCCCCACCATCTCCCACAAGGTGGACGTTCATCCCTATCACATGGTCTATCGCGACAACGGCTCGGTCAACGCGCGCTGCGCGTTCTATTGCTACAACTCGCCTGTCGCCGGCAAGCGGATCACGGTCCAGGCCTGGATCGCCGACAAATACGCCCGCCGCGGCAAGAACTACATCGTCACCGAAGCCGTCTCCGTCGATGAAGACGGCCGTCTGCTGGATCGTGTCATCACGCACGAGCTCAAGCAACCCTCGGAGGTTGGCAAGAAATGGCAATGACGCGCAGCTACACGGTCGGCGACACGATCCCGCCGCTCGTCAAGACCATGACGCAGGAAGCGATCAACCTGTTCGAGCAGAGCGGCGGCGCGACCGGGCCGAGCCAGTTCACCGACGTGGCGACTGCGCGCGACACGCTGGGTACCAGCGGCACCGTCGCCTCCGGGCGGATGTCGCTGTCGTTCGCCACTGAACTGCTCCGCCGCTATTTCGGCGCCGAGACCTATAACCGCGGCGGCATGGTGGAGCTGCGCTTCCTGCGTCCGGTGCGCCCGGGCGATTCCATCACCCTGACCGCGGCCGTTACCGGGATCACCAAGGTTACCAATGGCGGGCGGGTCGCAGTGCAGGTCACCGCGACCAACCAAAAGGGCGACACCACGGCGGTGGGAATGGGCGCCTGCATCGTTCCCAGCCACTGCGTGCCGGAGGAGGACTAGCCGCCCAGGGCGTCCATCAGGTCGCTGACTGAGCCGAGCCGGTCGAGCCCCTCCAGCGCCGCGATCGAGCGCTCCAGCCGTTCCCCCGTCAGCACGCGGGACGCGCAAAGGCGGTATTTCTCCACCAACTCCTCGCGCGTCATCGGATTGCCCGGGCTGCCGCGCACCTTGTCCACCGTGCGGGTGAAGACGCGCCCGTCGCGCATGGTGATGGTGACCGGGGATCTGCGTCGGGACGTATCGTCCGCGGGCCATTCCGGATGCGCGTTGACCTGCACCTTCTCCAGCGCGGCCCGCAAGCGCGGCGCGTTGCAGTAGTCGTCGGTGAAGGAAGCCAAATCGACGCGGCCGTCCAGCAGCATTGCCGCCAGCACGTAGTCGAGCGAGAACTTGCCGCGGAACCCCTCCGTCGGCTTATGGAAGCGCACGATGCACAGCAGGTCCGGATGCACGTCCACCTGCAGTCCGGCCACGTCGTCGATCCGGATATCATGCTCGGCCAGCAACCCCTGCGCCGCATCGAGCGCGCGCAGATTGCCGCCGCAGCACGGGTAGCGCTTGATCGTCAGACCGGGATCGACGATCGCCCAGTGCTGCCCCAGCCCGACCGCCACCTTGCCAAGATCGTAGTTGCCCGGCCCGTGGAAGGCCGAGAAGAAGCCGTAGTCGCCCTCGATGCCGGCGAGATCGGCAACGTAATCCTTCGCGGCCAGCAGGACGGAGGTGACGCCGGCGCGCGCCGCGTTGCCGGCATGGATGCCCTTGCCCCAGGTGCCGAAATGCTGCGTCAGGCCGCCGGCGTTGGCCGCGGCCAGCCCGATCGCAACCGCCATCTGCGCCGGGTTCAGCCGGACGATGTTGCCCGCCGCCGCGGCGGCTGCCGAACACCCATACAGCGAGGTGGGGTGGAAGCCGCGGCGCCGCAATTCAGGCTCGTGCTGCCGCCCGGCCAGCGACAGCCGCTCGAACACTTCCAGGCCCGCACACACCGCCGCCACCAGATCGCCACCGCTCCCGCCCGTCCGCTCGGCCATCGCCAGTGCCGCGGGCAGGATGCAGGCCGTCGGGTGCGAAAACCCGGTGTCGTCGAAATCGAGTAGATGCGCGAGCGCTCCGTTAGCCCAGGCCGCGGCCACGGTGCTGGTAGCCAGGCCGGAGCCGAACACGCGCGCCTGCGCTGCCCCCCCTTGTTCGGCCGTGATGTCGCGCACGATGCGCCCGGCCGGCTCGACGGAGGCCGCGAGTGCGACGCCGGAGCAATCCAGGATATGCCGTTTCGTTGCAGCAATCGCGGCGGCGCTGATGTCGCCGATGCGGATGGCGCTGGCGAACCCGGCGAGCAGCTCCGTTGCACCCATGGAAGTTCCTCCTGTTGCGCGCCCACGGCGCTCGCCGCGCCATACGGCCCGGGGCATTCCCATCTTGCGCCGGGCGTGGTCAGATTGTCACCCCGCCCGATCTGCGGCAGGGCGTTCATGGTCGTGGCAGAGGGTGCTGTGGAGAAGCGAATCGAACAATTTGCGCCGGAACTCGAGCGGATAATCTCCACTTCGCAACCGGTCCAGGAACTGGCACGCGGCTTCGGCGGAGCTCAGGGCCCCGCGGAGGGACCGGTCTGGTGGCACGAAGGCGGCTATCTGCTGTTCAGCGATATACACAACGACAGACGCATGAAATTCACGCCCGGCATTGGCGTGTCCCTGTTCCAGGAGCCGACCAATCGCGCCAATGGCCTCACCCGGGACCAGAAGGGAAGGCTGATCGCCTGCGAGAATGCAGCGCGGCGGGTCGTCCGGCAGGAACACGATGGCAGCATGACCGTCGTCATGAATAGCTTCCAGGGGAAACGGCTCTACCGGCCCAATGATGTCGTGGTGAGGTCGGACGGCTGCATCTACTTCACCGACCCGTGGACGGGCACGGCGGCGCCGCAGGAGTGGGATCTGACCGTGTCGGGCGTGTATCGGGTGACGCCCGACCTCGGCACCAGGACGCTGCTGACCAGCGACTTCATCATGCCAAACGGGCTTGCCTTCTCGCCCGACGAGAGGGTGCTCTACATCAACGATTCCCGCCGCCGGCATATCAGGGCTTTCGATCTGGCGGCCAACGGCACGCTGGCGCAAGAGACCGACCGGGTCTTCGCCGATTTGTGCGGCGATGAGCCAGGTATCCCCGACGGCATGAAGGTGGACACTGAGGGCAACGTCTATTGTGGCGGCCCGGGCGGGCTGTGGATCATGGATCCGAATGGCAGGAAGCTTGGCCGCATCGTGCATGGGGCTTCGGCGACCACCAACGTGGCATTTGGCGGCGATGACTGGAAGACCTTGTTCTTTACGACTCGTAACGAACTGGGGGCCGTCGCCGTGAATATCCCCGGCATCCCGGTTCCGGCGGCCGGGAGATAGGGCTCACGCCCGACCTCCGGCGGCGGCGAATGTCGATCGGGCGGTTATGGCCCGCGACTGCAGCGTCGAATCTCCTGCATGACCGCTCCGCAGAGTCACACGGGCAACTTGTCGCAAGGGCGGTCTCACGAGCGACCGGGGCCAGGAACGCCGGGATGACGGCGGGTTCGCCGGGCTTGTCGGGCACAGCTTCCCGGCCGAGCAGCGGACGGGCGATGGTGGCGAAATGCCCCTGCAGGACGGCCGGGCGGGACTTGCCCGACGCCAGGTCGGGGACAGTGCTCATGCGGGTGGCTCCGAGTCGAGACGGCCGCATCGAAACGACAAAACACCAGATCGCCACCCGCGGTCATATGAGTTCGAAGCCCTGCCGTCCGGCAGCGGGATTATTGACAATCCCCCGTGCAGGGCGAAACTATCCCTCGCTGCGCGAAGGAGAAAACGCATGCGTCTAATCGCCGACAGCCTCACCGCGCGCGAGACCGCGCGCCGGCGCACCGCCAACGGGTGGAACACGACCTTCATCGGCGCCAATCGCCACACCCGCGCCGCGAGCGATCCGGTTCCGGAGCCAGGCGCGCTGTACCCGATGGCGTTCCTGGTGGAGAAGGAGGCCAGCGCGGTGGTGCATCCGCATTTCCATCAGGCCGACCAATTTCAGGTGGTCATCGGTGGCTCCGGTCAGCTCGGCCGCCATGACGTGGCCGGCATCGCGGTCCACTACACCGATGCCTGGTCGGCCTATGGCCCGATCGTGGCCGCCAACGATGGGATCGCCTGGTTCACTCTGCGCAACAGCTGGGACCCGGGCGCGCGCTACATGCCGGGCGCGCGGGCCGAACTGCGCGCCGGTCGCGGTGACCGACGCCACCGCGAGGCAACGGTCGCCCCTGAGCCCGCGACCACGACCGAGGTCCTGTCCGCCCTGTCCGCGCCGGTGTGCCACGCGGTCCTGGAGCCGGGGACCGACGGCCTGGCGGGTTGGCGCCATCGCCTGCCGCCAGGTGCGCCATTGCGCGGCGCCGACCCGGCCGGCGGCGGGGGACAGTTCTGGCTGCTGCTGGCGGGCAGCCTCGCGCTGGCCGATCACCCGGTCCTGCCGGCGCAATCCTGCGTGTTCGTCTCCCCCGACACGGCAGCGCTGGATGGGAGCGCCGGGGAAAGCGGGGCCGAACTGCTCTGCCTGCAATTCCCTACGAACCACTGAGCGCGCGGCCCGCCGTGGGGCATCGGCGGGTGCTCCCGCCGCGGCCCGGGTCATTGCCCGGGTGCGGCGCGGGCGTTGCCCGTCAGGTTACCGGTTGATCCGCTCCAAGGTCATTTGCCGAGCCGAGGGGCCAGGTGT
>Ga0307372_10012706_pt1 | contig 10979 bp, 11 predicted proteins | sample OX1MG_FD_202533 | JGI IMG/M metagenome (GOLD analysis project Ga0307372, IMG submission 202533) | Soil microbial communities from Risofladan, Vaasa, Finland - OX-1 | ecosystem: Environmental > Terrestrial > Soil > Coastal area > Acid sulfate soil | place: Finland: Risofladan, Vaasa | collected...
CCCGGCCGCCATCGCCAGGCGCAGCGCCTCGCGATGGCGCTCACCCAGCAGGCCCTCGGCTCGCCGCGCGTGGCGGGCGGCCCGCTCGGCGCCGGCGCGAACGGCGCCGAGAGCTGCCTCGCGTGCCGACTCAGCGGCATCGGGGGAGCGGGCGAGCGCCAGGCCCTCCACCGCGCCCGCCAGCCCGGTATCGATCTCCGCCAGCTCCTCCGCCAGCTTGCGCGCCCGCTCGGCCGGAGCGGCGCCGGTGCCGAGGTCGAGTGTCAGCGGGCCCAGCTCGGCCCGCAGCGCCTCCAGGGCGGTGGCCAGCTCCGCCTCGCGCCCGGCGAGGCTGGCGGCGCGCACCGCCACCCGCTCCTGCTCTGAGCGCAGCTTGGTCAGCAGACCCCAGGCGTGCGTGCGCTCGCGGTCGCGGACGGCGAAGCGCTCCTCGGCGCCGCGGCGGCGCTCGCTCACCTCGGCCAGACGCTCCTCGATCCCGGCCCGCTTGGCGCGGGCCCTCTCCGCCGCCTCCTCGGCGGCGGCGGCCCGGTCGGCGTCGAAGCGCAGGTCCTCGCAGACCAGCCGCCCGCGCAGGCCCAGCTCCTCGCGCTCGATCCGCGCCCCCAGCTCCGCTGCCTGCGCCTGGCGTTTCAGCGGCCGCAGGTGAGCGCGCGCCTCGCGCTCCACATCGAGTGCCCGGTCGAGGTTGTCGCGGGCGGCGCGCAGCTTCAGCTCGGCCCGCCGGCGGCGCTTGCGGTGCTTGCCCAGACCGGCCGCCTCCTCGACCAGCAGGCGTCGCTCGCGCGGTTTGGAATGGACGATCGACTCGACCCGGCCCTGGCTGATCACGGAGTGCATCTCGCGACCCAGGTTGGCGTCGGAGAGGACCTCGACCACATCCACCAGGCGGCAGCGGGCGCCGTTGAGGCGGTAGCCGCCCTCGCCGGAACGGTCGAGGCTGCGTTGCACGGCGATCTCGGAGAACTCGCTCGCCGCCCGGCCGTCGGAGTTGTCGATCACGACCTCCACCTCGGCTGAGCGCCGCAGGCCGACCCCCTTGCCTCCGGCGGAGATCACGTCCTGCATCGAGGCGCCGCGGACCGCCCCCGGGCTCTGCTCACCCAGCGCCCACAGCACCGCGTCGGTGATGTTCGACTTGCCCGAGCCGTTGGGGCCGACGATCACGCTGACCCCGGGCGAGAACTCAAGCCTCGCCCGTTGGGGGAACGACTTGAACCCCTTCATCGTGATCGATTTCAGATGCATCTCGTCCCTCGTCCTCGGTTCTGGTTGGCCTAAGGCTCGCGATTGTGTCGGACGCGAAGCCCCCTCAGCCCCCTCAGCCCCCGAGCAGGTTCAGCGCCTGCTCGGCGGCGGCCTGCTCGGCCGCCTTCTTGCTCCGGCCCACCCCCTCCCCGACCCGCTCGGAGTCGACGATCGCCGCGACCTCGAAGGTCCGTCGGTGCGGTGGGCCGGTGGCGGCGAGCACCTCGTAGCTTACGCGCGACCCGCGCCGGGCGAGGAGCTCCTGCAGGGCGGACTTGAAGTCGATCCGGGTCTCGGCCGCATGCTCTATCCGCGGCTCAAATGCCGCCGCCACGGCGGCCGCCGTTGGCCCGAAGCCAAAGGCGACAAAACAGGCCCCGATCAGCGCCTCGGTGGCCTCGGGCAGTGGCCGCTCCCCGCCCAGCAGGACCTCGGCCGGGATCGCCGCCTGGAACTCCTCGGGCTCCGCCTCGCGCAGCATCTCCGGCACGCCCAGCAGGCGGCCGACCTCGGCGCAGGAGACGCCGCTGACCGCCTGGTTGTGGACCTTGGTCAGGCCGCCGGCGTCGAGGTCGGGGAAGCGGTCGAGCAGATGGGAGGCGACCGAGAGCCCCAGCACGCTGTCGCCGACGAAGGCCAGCCGCTCGAAGGAGTCGACCCGGTCCTCGGTCCAGGAGGAATGGGTCAGCGCCCTGGCGCGCAGATCCTCGGGCAAGGCCCGGATCAACTCCTCCAAACCCTCAACCGCCACGGGGCGCCGGCTACCCGCCCGCCTCTGAGCGCGGCGGCGAGCGAAGATCCATTTCCGCCTCCCTCCTCGCGGGCGGCAGCCGATGAGGGGGGCGGGATCCGATGTTCATCGTTTGAGCACGAAGGCGACCGCGTCCCCGACCGTCTCGATCTTCACCGCCTGCTCCTCGGAGATGGAAATCCCGTAGCGGTCCTCCAGCTCCATGACCAGCTCGTAGAGGTCCAGGGAGTCGGCGTCGAGGTCCTCCTTGAAGCGAGTCGACTCGGAGATCCTCCCCGGCTCGACCTCCAGCTCCTCGGCCAGGTGGGAGCGGACCAGGTCGAGGACTTCATCGTGGGTCATCCTCTGTTCCTATCAGGTGTCGGCGGCGAGCGAGCCGCGCGTGGCGCCTGCCTCGCGCAGCAGCGATGCGGTTCGGTCCACCGCATCGGTCTCCACGCAACGCGCCGCCAGGCGCACCGCGTTGGCGATCCCCTCGGCGCCCGAACTGCCGTGCCCGACGATCGCGATCCCGCGCAGGCCGAGCAGGATCGCGCCGCCGGTGGTGTCGGGGTGCAGCTCACGGCGCAGGCCGCCGAGGGCCGGGCGCAGCAACAGCCCCCCGGCGGCGGCCAGCGGGCCCGAGCGCGCCGCAGCGCGAATCGCGCCGCTCAAGGCGCCCGCCGTCCCCTCCATCAGCTTGAGCGCCACGTTGCCGGTGAAGCCATCGGTGACGACCACGTCGGCCACGGCGGCCGGCAGGTCGCGCCCCTCGACGTTGCCGATGAACTCGATCCCCCCGACCGCTGAAAGCGCCGCGTGCGCCGCGACCACCTCGCCCCGGCCCTTGCCGGGCTCCTCGCCAACCGAGAGCAGCCCGACCCGAGGCCGCCCGACCCCCAGCACCGCGGCGCTGAACGCCGCGCCGAGGAAGGCGAACTGGATCAGGTGCTGGGGGCGGGCCTCGACGTTGGCGCCGACGTCGAGGAAGAGCACCGGCTTGCCGGGGACCGGAAGCCGCACGGCCAGCGCCGGTCGCTGCACGCCGTGCAGGCGCCGCAGCCCGAAGGTCGCCGCGGCCATCGCCGCCCCGGTCGAGCCGGCGCTGGCCATCGCGCCCGAGCCTCCCTCGGCGACGTCTCGGGCCGCGCGCACGACGGAGGCCTGCGGCCGGGAGCGGACCGCCGCAATCGGATCCTCCTGATTCGAGATCCACTCCGAGGTCGCGACCACCTCGACCCCCTGCACCCCCTCGAGGCCAAGCGCCTCGGGTGGACCGAACACCCGCACCCCGATCCCGTCGGCGGCGGCGAGCCTCGCCCCCTCGGCCAGCAGGCTGAATCCACCCTCCGCCCCGAAGCCGTCGAGGGCCACGGTCACGCCGCGCCCGGCGGGCATCACTCCTGGTTGTCGGAGGGCGCCGCGGGGGTCTCGGCGACCCGGTGAGAGATCACCTCGCGCCCGGCGTAGGTACCACAGGTGGGACAGACGCGGTGGGGCAGGCGCGGGCTGTGGCAACGCGGGCACTCGTTCAGCCGCGGCTTTGCCGCCCGGTGCGTGGCCCGCCGCTTGTCGCGCCGGGCGCTGGAGGTTCTCTTCTTCGGGACGGCCATCGGTCGCGGAATGGTAGCCGTTAGGCAAGGTCCTGGTAGACGGCTCGGACAACTGCCAGCTCCTCAGCCTGCCAGACCACCTGCCCTCCGCACCAGCGGAGCACTCGCTCCAGACGCTGGGGCTCAAAGACGTCGCCGATCACCAGCGAGCGCGACTGCTCCCTCACGCGGCGAAAGAGGGCCTGCATTTGGCCATCGTCGAGCCGGTTGACGGAGAGGACCGAGATCACCAGGTCCCAGGGGCCGTCGGGAAGCGGGTCCTCGATCCGAGCGAGCTGGACGTCGTCATAGGTCTGGCGGGCGCGAAAGACCATGTCGGGGCTCGAGTCAAGGCCCACGACCCAGGCCTCGGGATAGGCCTCGATCAGGCGCCGGGTGGTCTCGCCGGTCCCCATTCCCAGCTCCAGCACCCGGTCGGGGGCGAAGGGGATCGCCGCCACCGTCTGCTCCTGCAGCTCGTCGTAGCGGGGCAGCTCGGCGCGAATCCGCTCCAGGTAGACCTCTGGTGTCCAGTCGAATTGGTCCATTCCGTAATCTCGTCCTTAGGGGGAGTTTCCATCGTAAGTCTCGGCCCAGCGGAGGAGCGCCATAAAGCAAACCCCAACCACGATCGTCGACCTCTCCCGACTCTCGCTGTCTCATGGCGAGGGCCGGCAAATGGCCGTGGGGGTCCTGCTCGCCCGATTCGAGTTGGGCGGAGCGGACTACTCGGCGGGGCGGGGGAGAATCGAGGCCCGCCTCGACGTCTCCCGGACCAGCGGTGGCCACGCCCTTCGCCTTCGCTTCCCGGTCGAGGTGGAAGGCCCCTGCATGCGCTGCCTGGGCCCAGCCGCGCTGGAGCTCGAGATTGACGCCCGCGAGGTCGACCATCACGACACCGAGGACGAGGAGCTGCTCAGCCCCTACGTCGAGGAGGATGAGCTCGACCTGGGCCGCTGGGCCCAGGACGCGATCGCCCTTGCCCTACCGGCGCAGCTCCTCTGCCGCCCCGACTGCGCCGGCCTCTGCCCGGTGTGCGGGGAGTCTTTGAACGGCTCCGACCCGGCGACACACGCCCACCGCACGGGCATCGACCCCCGCTGGGACAAACTCAAAGAGCTGGGAGCGAAGCCGCGCTAGGCACGCCCACCGAGGGCCGAGCGGCCCCGGTTAGGGCTGCTCCAGCTCCGCAGCCGGCTCTTCGTCGCGGCCGGCGAGGCGGTCGCGGCCCCGCTGCACGGCCGCCAGGAACTTCTGCAGGTTGACCTCCAGGGTGTTGAGGATCTCGTCGGCGTAGTCCTCGGCGCCGAGGCGGATCTCCCGCTCGCGGGTCCGCGCATCCTCGACGATCTCATCGGCGGCGCGCTCGGCCTGCTTGGTGACCTCCTCATCGGAGATCAGCCTGGCCTGCTGCTCGCGGGCCTCGCGCACGACCCGCTCCGCCTCCCGTTTCGCCTCGGCGAGCATCTCCTGGCGCTCCTTGACGATCCAGCGGGCCTGCTTGATCTCCTCGGGGATCGTAGCCCGCATCTGGTCCAGGAGGTCATAGATCTCCTCGCGGTCCACGCGCACCTGGTCCGTCAGCGGGACGGGACGGGCGTTGTGGACGACGTCGTCCAGCTTGTCTATGAGGACCAGAACGTCCATCAGCAGGTCGTAAGCCTACGTGTCGGCGGCAACTTTGGTGAAGAAGCCGTTATTTCGCCGGCTTTTTGCAAACTCTCGCCCACAGAACCTCCGAACCCGGCAGCCTATCTGTCGCCGAACCGCGCCGCCAGGGCGGCGGCGACCGGCGCCGGCACCAGGTCGGAGACGTCGCCGCTGAAGGTGGCCATTTCCTTCACCCCGGTGGAAGAGAGAAAGCTGTAGTGGGGAGAGGCGATCACATAGACGCTCTCGATCCCGGGATCCAGCTTGCGGTTGAGCTGGGCCATCTCAAACTCATACTCAAAGTCAGAGATTGCCCGCAGCCCCTTGACGATCACCGTGGCGTTGTTTTCGCGGGCGAACTCGACCAGCAGGTTGGAGAAGATCCTCACCTCGACGTTGGCCAGGTCTGCCGTCGCCTCACCGATGAACGCCTCCCGCTCGGGCGCGGTGAACAGCGTCCGCTCCTTGCGCAGCGGGTTGTTGACCACGCCGACCACCACCCGCTCAAAGACCTGGGCGGTGCGAGTGATGATGTCGATGTGGCCGTTGGTCACCGGGTCATAGCTGCCCGGGCAGACCACGATGCCATTGCGCTCGCTCATCGACTCACCGCCTGGCCATAGATGGAGACATCGGCGGCGCCGTAGCGGCGCTGGCGCAGGCGCTCCAGCGAGTCCAGGCGCAGCGGGTTGCCGGCGCCGCTCTCCACCACGATTCGCCCCCCGGGGGCCAGCAGGCGTGGCAGATGGTTGTCGAGCTCAGGTCCCACGCGGTCGGCGAGTCTATAGGGGGGATCGACGAAGACCAGGTCAAAGCGGGGCGGGTCGGGGGCCTCGGCGACGCCGAGGAGCCAGCGCCCAGCCTCGGCGCGAACCAGCTGCGAGCGCTCGCCAAGGCCGAGGCGCTGGAGATTGCCGAGCGCCGGCCTGGTCTCGCGATCGACCAAAACGGCGTGCGCCGCGCCGCGCGAGAGCGCCTCGATCGCCAGGGCGCCGGTACCGCAGTAGAGGTCAAGGACGCGGGCCCCGGGCGGCGTCTCCCCCAGGGCGGAGAAGATCGCCTCGCGCACCCGGTCTGAGGTCGGCCGCACCTTCCAGCCGCGCGGGGCCGCCAGCGTCTGCCCCCGCAGCTCTCCCGCGATTACGCGCATCGCCCCGGATCGGTGCCGGCGCTCCTCACCCCGGCTGCCCTCATGCCCCGCGGCGCGACGATCGGCGGACGCCGCCTCACAGCGGGATCAGATCGCTTTGCCCGGCGCCGAAGCGGCGCCGGGCGGCCTCCATCAGCGGGCCGAGGGCCGGGGCGTCGAGGGAGCCGTGGCGGCGCAGCAGGGCCAGGACCTCGTCCCGCGCGGCGATCAGGGTTGGCGTGTCCTCGGGGAGGGTGGCGACTGCAAAACGCGGCAGACCGTGCTGGCGGGTACCGAGGATCTCCCCCTCCCCGCGCAGGCCGAGGTCGATCTCGGCAAGCTTGAAGCCATCGCCCTCTCGCGCCACGGCCTGCAGACGGCGCCGCGCCAGCTCCCCCGCCCGCTCGCTGAAGAGCAGGCACTCAGAGGGGTGCTCCCCCCTCCCCACCCGACCGCGCAGCTGGTGCAGCTGGGAGACGCCGTAGCGCTCGGCCCCCTCGATCAGCATCACCGTCGCGTTGGGCACGTCGATCCCGACCTCGATCACCGTCGTCGCAACCAGCACGTCGGTTGCGCCGCGGACAAACGCCTCCATCGCCTGGGCCTTGCGAGCGGAGGGCATCTGGCCGTGGATCACGCCCAGCTCAAAGCCCTCAAGATCCTCCGCCGCCAGGCGCGCGGCCTCCACCTCGGCGGCCCTGCCCGCCAACTTCTCGGACTCCTCGACCAGGGGGCAGACGACGTAGGCCTGGCGTCCCTGGCGCAGCCGCTGGCGCACGAACTCGTAGGCCTTGGCCCGACCCTCCTCCTCCACCACCCGCGTCCGCACCGGCGCTCGCCCGGCCGGCAGCTGCCGCAGCGCGGTCATGTCCAGGTCGCCGTAGGCGGTCAGCGAGAGCGTCCGCGGGATCGGCGTCGCGGTCATGTGCAGCACGTGCGGGGCCATCCCCTCCACCCCCTTGGAGTCCAGGGCCCGGCGCTGCTCGACCCCGAACCGGTGCTGCTCATCGACCACGCAGAGGCCGAGCCGGGCGAACCGCACGGCGGGATCGATCAGGGCGTGGGTGCCGAGGACCAGGCCCAGCTCGCCGCTGGCCAGCCGCTCATGCGCCTCCCTGCGCCTCGGCGCCGGCGTCGCTCCGGTCAGCAGGGCGAACGGTGTGGCCGCCGCCGCCAGCAGCTGACCCAGGGTCCCGGCGTGCTGTTCGGCGAGCGTCTCGGTCGGCGCCATCAGGGCCGCCTGGAAGCCCGCTTCCAGCGCCCGCAGCATGGAGTAAAGGGCCACCACCGTCTTCCCCGAGCCCACCTCGCCCATCAGCAGCCGCTGCATCGGCTGGCCGGAGTCCAGGTCGCGATCGATCTCCTCGAAGGCCCGCAGCTGATCCCCGGTCGGGGCGAAGGGCAGGGACTCGATCCAGCGCTCCACCATCGCTCCCGGCTTGCCCAGCCGCGGCGCCGGCCGAGCCACCCGACGCGCCCTTTTTCGCACCGTCAAAACCGCCTGGTAGAGGAACAGCTCTTCGAAACCCAGCCGACGGCGAGATTCCACCACGTCGGCCTCGCTCTGGGGAAAGTGAACGGCCCGGATCGCATCCCCCACCCCGGCCAACCGCCGCCGCGCCCGCAACTCCGCCGGCAGTCCCTCGATCGCGTTGGAAGCCAACCCGCTCGCCTCCTTGACCCAATCCCGTATGCGCTGGGCTTTCAGCCGCTCGGTCGCCGGATGCACGGGCACCAGCTCCCCCCCGCGGGGGCCCTCTTGGGGCGGCTCCCCGCTGGCCCGCGGGTCAGCCTCCACGAACTCGTGTTCGGAGACTCGGAAACCACGTTTGTCCCTCGAGCCGGTGAGCAGCAGCGCCGTTCCCGGCGTCAGTTTCGCCCCCACCCACGGCTGGTTGAACCAGGTGGCCCTGATCGAGCCCGACTGGTCGCCGACCTTGACCGAGAGGATCGAGAGGCCGCGCCGGCGGAACTGGCTCGGCCTGGCGCCGAGCACCTCGACCGCCACGGTGGCCCGGCGCCCCGGCTCCAGCACCCCCAGCGGTTCGATCGTCCGATCGCGGTGGCTGTGGGGGAAGCGCATCAGCAGATCGCCGACCGAGGAGATGCCGCCCTCGGCGGCGGCCTCGGCGAGCCTCGGCCCGACCCCCTCCAGGGCCCTCAGCGAGACGTCCAGGACGCTCGGGCGCGGCCAGTGCACGGGTGCCTGGCGCAGCCGCGCCCGGTCCACCCGGGAGGCACCGGCGAAGGAGCGCACTACTGGGCGGCCAGCAGCCACCACCAGCTCGGCTGGCCGCCCTGATGGGCCTCGATCTGGACCCCAGCGGGCAACTGGGCGTGGAGATCGGGCAGTGGAATCGGGGCACCCTCGCCGACAATCACGCTGACGATCTCCGCCCCCTCGGCGAGCTGGGCGATGGTCCTCGCCAGAGTCGAGCCGGCGGGGCCCCAGGCGACGATCTCCCCCTCCACGAAGCCCACCGCGTCGCCCTGGCGGAAGCGGCCGCCAGGGTCCTCGCGGGCCGCGGGGGCAACGCCACCGGTGGCGATCCTCCCCAGCACCTCGCCCAGGCGCCGGGCGTTCACCTCGGCCGACTCGGCGGGGTCGAGCTCGACCAGGGCCAGCAGGCCCGCCTGCTGGGAATGAGCGGCGAGGACCAGGGCCGGCTTCTCGGAGAGCTCGCAGGCGCGTTCGGCGGCCATCGCCACGTTGGAGGAGCTGGGCAGCACCAGCACCTCCTCCGCCGGGACCTCGTGGATCCCCGCCAGCAGCTCATAGGTGGAGGGGTTGAGGGTCTCACCGCAGGGCACGACGTTCGCGCCGAGCTCGGCGAAGAGCCGCTCCATCCCGGCGCCCGCGGCCACCGCGAGGACCCCCGTGCGCCCCGGGGCGAGCCTTGCCTCGCGCGCGGCCACCTGCTCGCGCATGTCGGCGACGTCGAGGTTGGTCACCTTGGCCTCGCCCTCAAAGAGGGCGACGGCCGCCTCCGGCTCGTCGGTATGGACGTGGACCTTGAGCGTCACCTCGTCCCCGACGACCAGGATCGAGTCTCCCAGGGCCTCCAGGCGCGGCACGAACTCGCGCCCGGAGAGGTCCCGGCCGGAGACGATGAAGTTGGTGCAGTAGCGGAAGTGACTGTCCGCGTGGTGGGGGCGGCTGAGGCGCGGAATCTCGGGCCGGGGGACCTCGGGCAGCTGGCTGCCCTCTCCCCGCAGTCCGGCGACCACCCCGGCGAGGATCAGCACCAGGCCATAGCCCCCGGCGTCGACGACACCCGACTCGCGCAACACGCCGAGCTGCTCGGGGGTCCGCTGCACCGCCTGCTCGCCGTCGGCAATCGCCCGTTCGAGCACCGCGGCGAGGATCGCGTCCTGCTGCTCCTCGCTGACCTCCCGGTCGAGCCGTTGGCTGCCCGCCTCCATGTGGGCCAGCTGGCGGGAGATCGAATGCGCCATCTCGCGAAAGACGGTCAGCATCGTCCCCTCCGCCGGTTCGCGCACCGAGTCATAGGCCGCATCGGCCGCGCGGCCGAAGGCCGAGGCGACCAGCACGGGATCGATCAGCTCCCCCGGCCTGCTCGCCAACTCCTCCGCCGCACCGCGGACGATCTGGCTGAGGATCACGCCGGAGTTTCCGCGCGCCCCCATCAGCGCCGCCCGGGCCAGGGCCTGGACCAGCTCGGTGCGGCCGACCTCGTCGACCTCCAGCTCGGCGAGCCGGTCGAGCTCCTCGGTCACGGCGCGCAGGGTCATCGCCATGTTGTCGCCGGTGTCGCCGTCGGCGACGGGGAAGACGTTTAAATCGTTGACCTCCTGGCGCCGCGCCTCGAGTGAGGCGTAGGCGGAGATCACAACTCGGCGGAAGCGGACGATCGATGGATCCGGCATCTAGCCAAGGAATCTATTCGGCGCCGTAGATGGCTGAAGACACCGGGCCGAGATGCCATTGCTAGCGTGACCCAATGCGCGGCTTCGCCACCTGGTGCACGGGTCACCGCAAGACGGTGATCATCGGCTGGTTCATCGCCCTGATCGGGGTGGGAATCATCGCCGGCACCGTGGGGGCCAACTTCAACGAAGAATTCAAGCTGCCCTCATCTGACTCCAAGCAGGCGCTTGACCTGCTGGAAACCAGGTTCCCGGCGCAATCGGGGGCCACCGCTCAGATCGTCTTCAAGGCCGAAAGCGGAGTCCGATCGCCCGCGGTCCGCAGGAGGATGGAGGGGGCATTCGCCGCGATTGAAAGGTTTCCCCACGTCAGCGAAGTGGCCAGCCCATACCGCAAGGGCGGCGGCGCGACGATCAGCGGCGACGGCAGGATCGCCTACGCGACGATCCAATTCGACGCCCAGGACAACAAGCTGAATAAGGAAAAGACCAAAGAAATCATCGCCACCGCGCAGGGCGCCGCGGGCAACGGAATGCAGGTCGAGCTCGGGGGGCAGCCGGTGCAGGAAGCGACCGCCGAAAAAGGCGGCTCCTCCTCCTTCGCCATCGGCCTGCTGGCGGCGATCGTCGTCTTGCTCCTCACCTTTGGCTCGGTCGTGGCGATGGGCCTGCCGATCCTCACCGCCCTCTTCGCCCTCGGCGTCGGCATCAGCCTGGTCGAGCTGGGCACCCACGTCTTCGA
>Ga0307372_10012708_pt1 | contig 10977 bp, 9 predicted proteins | sample OX1MG_FD_202533 | JGI IMG/M metagenome (GOLD analysis project Ga0307372, IMG submission 202533) | Soil microbial communities from Risofladan, Vaasa, Finland - OX-1 | ecosystem: Environmental > Terrestrial > Soil > Coastal area > Acid sulfate soil | place: Finland: Risofladan, Vaasa | collected...
CTATGCCATCTGTGCCCCCCATGCCCCTGACGCGTGACTTCATTATACGAGTGCCGGTAACACCTCCGATTACCAGACAACAAACATGGGTACGAACGCCCAACCCGGCGCATATGAGCATACGGGCAGCGCCTGTTACGACATTTGTGCCAACCATAAAAAGAAGTAGAGAGGCGGGCAGCGGCGAAGTCTTGCTGGGATGCGCGTTTTTGCTACTAGCGGGACTGCTCGCGCTGGCATTGCTCTATTACCTCTCGATAGCGATATAGGCGACCGTTCCAGGGCGACCGCAAGGGTCGCCCCTACCCTGTTACGACGCGGGGCTGGTCCCTTCTCCTGGCCAGCCGATTCGCCAATAGACTTCGTGTAGGTGAATATCAAGCTTGCATGCTCAGTGTATACCCTGATACAATTATTAGACATTGGTTGGTCGAGATATCTAACGAGATACCCGACGAGATACCCGACGGGATACCCGGCGTGATACCCCGATGCGATCATCGAAGCATCATCACTTTAGCGGGTTGATAGAGAAGATATCGCGTATGAGAAGCTCACTGAAAAGGCTTACCAGTGATATATATGACTTACTGTTTGTATTATGGATATACCTGAGCGCGAGCTGGCGTCACTATGGCTGGCGACGACGGCTCAGGTTCCAGCGATATGGTATAGTGGAAAGCAATCAAACGGGTATGAAACAATCCCTGCTATTTATCCGGCATGGGCAAACAACATGGAACGTTGAACATCGTCTTCCCGGCCAGTTGCCGGGCATCCTACTGAATGATACTGGCAGACAACAGGCGGCGCGGCTGGTCGACGCATTATCGGCTCTTCCTATAAGCGCGTTCATTAGCAGCCCGTTGGAAAGGGCGCGCGAAACTGCCGAGATTATGGCGCAGCCGCGTCATCTTGCTATTCAGCTTGAGCCAGGCTTGATGGACATTGATGTGGGCCACTGGGCCGGGCAAAACCATGACGAGTTGAATAAGAACGACGAGACGTGGAAAGCCTTTGTCAAAAACCCGACGGTCGCTCCCCCGGATGTTGAAACATTTCCGCAGGTGCAGGCGCGCGCGGTAGCCGCTGTCGAACACTGGCGCGCGCAGAAGGAAAGCGGCACATACCCGGCGTTTGTGGCGCATGCCGATGTCATCAAGCTGCTGCTGGCCCACTATACAGGGTTGGAGGCGGGACAGGCCGGAAAACTGGTGATTGATAATTCCTCGATCAGCATTGTTGAAGTCGAAGACGATAAACAGCCGCGCATTGTAGCTATCAGTTGGAACCCCAAACCTGGATGGCTGGAAGCGCCCAAAACTGAAACTGAACGGAAACAGAGCGAGGCTATCCTGGCAGGAGACGAGAAAGTACCGCAAGAATAATAATCCAGTTCGCGTGTGGAAGGGAACGCTTATATGTTTGATCCACGTGACCCTAGAGAACGCTTATGGTGGCATTACGACTCAAGACGCCCATTATCACTGGCGCAGATCGCGGCGATGGGCTGCATCGATACGCAGTCGGTCGCGCTGATCTGGCTGCTGCTGGAACGGGGCGCGTCGCTGACGGTGGCCGGGCCAACCGACCCACAGCCGGGCGTGGGCAAGACTACCACACTTAACGCTCTGATGCAGTTCGTGCCAGAAAATTCGGCGCTGGCGTATATGTCCGGCATGTACGAGAACTTCGCGTTCACGCAACTGGCCGATATCGAACCGGAGCATACCTACGCTCTGTGTAACGAAGTGAGCGATCACCTGCCCATCTATATGTGGGGACGCGTCGCGCGTCGTTATCTCACGCTGCCCGCCGATGGTTATCATATTGCTACCAGCGTGCATGCCGATACCATTGACGATGTACTCTACATGTACCAGCGTGACCTGCGCCTGACCGCCGAGGATGTGCGCCGCCTGGGGCTGGTCATTAATATCGGGTTGGTCGGTCACGTCTATCCTCTGCGCCGCCGCTGGCTAACGACGCACTTCTTGCAGGCGCATCCCGACCCAAAAAAGCCGCAGGCCGTCGTGCCTCTTCCACTATCACTCTGGAACGAATTTGACGATGCTTTTGAACACGCCGACCAGTCTATCCTGGATGATCTAGCGGATTGGGCAGGGATGACGCCAGATGCTTTCGCCAAAGCTCTCAAGCTGCGCGCCGACTGCATGCAAGAAATCGCGCAAGGATCGGGCGTTGATATACGCCAGATGTACGATGAGATCGCGCAACTGCGCCAGTGCGAGAAAGAAGCTAAACCATAGAATAAAATGATAGGTCAAGTTGTTCGATTAGGTAGTGACTCGAGAAAGGAGTACGCCATGTTCAGACACATCAAGCTTGTGAGCGAAGGGCGTTGGCCGCGCATCTGCAATGAACGTTAGTTACAACAGAAAAAGAGGAGCATACTAAAGTATGAGTTATTCTATCGCTATGCTCAGCGTCCACACGTCTCCGCTCGATTTGCCGGGGTACACAAAAGATGCTGGCGGCATGAACGTCTACATCCAACAACTGGCTCGCGAACTGGGCCAATCACAAATCAACGTCGATATCTTCACTCGTCGCGTCAACACATCCACGCCACACATCGTCAACCTTAGCCCCCGCGTGCGCGTCATTCATATCGCAGCAGGGCCGGCTCTCCCCATCCATAAAGATGAACTCTATAATTACCTGCCCGCGTTCGCGCAGCACATCGATGAATTTCGCATCAGCACAGGCAAACACTATGATCTGCTGCACAGTCATTACTGGCTATCGGGGGTAGCTGCCATGCAACTTGCGCAGCGCTGGAACGTTCCCCACATCACCATGTTTCACACGCTGGCGCATCTGAAGCAACTGGCTAACCCTGGAGCGCCAGAACCGCCCTTGCGACTTGAAATGGAACGCCTTCTCATCAAGCAGGTTGATCGCATCATCGCAGCCACAGCCGAGGAACGCGCGCAGATCATTCGTAACTGCGGGGCAACCTCAAGCCAGGTACAGGTTATTCCCTGCGGGGTCGATCTCAAACGTTTTATGCCCTGTGACCGCGAAAAGACGCGCGAACAACTGAGATGGAAACAGGACAGCCCGGTGCTGTTATTCGCGGGAAGGCTTGACCCGTTCAAGGGGCCTGATCTGCTGCTGCGCGCCGCGGCTTTGATGAAGGAAAAGGCGCAGGTCGTGATAGTCGGCGGCAAACAGTCGAACGACTGTGAAATACAAGAACTGCGCCAGCTCGCCAGCGATTTGCGCATAAGCAAAAGAGTGCATTTCCTGGGCGCGCGCCCGCAGCAGGAACTACCCATGCTGTACAGCGCGGCTGATGTGACGGTCATTCCATCGTATCACGAGAGCTTTGGCCTGGCCGCCGTTGAGTCGCTGGCCTGCGGAACACCCGTTGTGGCGACACGCGCGGGTGGCCTGACCACCGTCATTCGCAATGGCGAGACGGGCTTTCTCGTCCCGCGCTGTCCCGGCTTCTTCGCTGAACGCCTGGATACACTGCTGCAACAGCCCGCATTGCTGGCAAAGATGAGGCAAGCAGCGCGTCCCTCGACGCTCCAGTATAGCTGGAAACATGTAGCGCAGCGGGTGCGCGAGACGTATGAGGGCGCGATTGAGGGAGATCGTATTCTCGCGGCATTATAATTGCTTGAGAATATACCCGGCGTCATGGTTGGTACCGCTGAGGATGTCAATACGCACCCCGCTTATCTCCCTTTGTATTCAGGCTTGCGCTTCTGCAAAAAGGCCATGACGGCGTTGCGGTGATCTTCTGTCTCAAAGGCCATGTCTTGCAGTTCGCCTTCGAGTCGCAGCGCGCTCTGGAGATCAGCGTCGGCGGAAGTATAGATCTGCTGCTTAATCAAGGCATAGGTGCGGGTAGGGCCATTAGCCAGTCGCCGCGCAAAGGCGTTAACGGCTGCATCGAATTCCGCCGCCGGCACGCATTTATTGACGAGTCCAAGACGCTCGGCTTCCGCGCCACTCACCTCATCGGCCAGCATCGCCAGTTCCATAGCCTTGCCCACGCCGACCAGCCGGGGCAGGAAGTAGCCACCACCGCCATCGGGCACGAGGCCAATCCTGGCGAAAGCTTCGATGAAACGCGCGTCGTCAGAGGCGATACGCATATCACAGGCCAGGGCGATGTTGCAGGAGATGCCGGCTGCCGCGCCACGTACCGCCGCGACGACGGGTTTGGGCATGTTGCGAATCGCCAGAACCACGCGGTGATACTTTGCCAGGTGTACGCTCACCGTTCCCAAAGCCCCGCTGGAGCGGCCTTCAGCCATGCTGCGCAGGTCTTGCCCCGAACCGAAGGCTCGGCCCGCGCCCGTGAGGACGACACAACGCACCGTTTCGTCCTGCGCGGCTGCTTCTACAGCCTCGGTCAATTCTTCCAGCATAGCATCGTTGAAGGCGTTGAGCACTTCGGGCCGGTTCATGGTGATGGTGAGTACGCCACCATCCTGTTGAATGAGCAGGTTTTGGAAGTCGGTTCGCATGGGTTCTCCTCCTTATTACCTCATGACAGGTAAATCAAGCATCAACACCTCTAAGGCGATGCGCGCATTGACGTTCTGGTCCAGAGCTTCCATGGTGCCTAAGATGGCACGCACCATGCGCTGGGATTGGGCCGGGCCTACTCTGGCGGCCTGTTTTTGGATGACGGTGGACATATCTACGTTGACGACGAGGTCAAGGCTGTTGTTGGCTGCTAAGAGCATGTCGCGCCACCAGAGCAGCCACAACTCAAGTATACCACGAAGTTTGTCGCTGTCGGCGCTGAGTCGCTGCGCGATGTCGAAACGCTGCGCGGTGTTGAGGACGGGCAGGCGCGTCAGGGTTTCCAGTTGTGTTTTGCGAGCAGCCAGCATCTCTTCATCTTCGACGGCCTGCACAGCCCAGCCCATGCGACCGGCTGCCAGGGCCGCGATCAAGGTGGCCTCTTCTGTTTCAACCTGCCACTGCTGTTCAAGGGCGGCTTTGATCTGCGCGGTGGTGAGCAGATTCATAGAAATTTGTTGCACGCGCGAGAGGATGGTTGGCAGTAGTTGGCCGGGATCGGGTGCGGTGAGCAGTAAGACCACATCCGGCTCTGGCTCTTCCAGCGTTTTCAAAAGGCAGTTGGCGGCCTGGATGTTCATATCTTGCATGCCATCGATGATGAAGATGTTGCGGCGACCCTCCAGGGTTTTACGGGAAGTGTCGCTCTGCAAGGCACGTACCTGGTCGATGAGGATGAACTGGCGGTCGGGCGGTCGGGCGATATAGTGAACGTCAGGATGATTATTATGCATAACCTTGCGACAGGAGAGGCAGGTATTACACGGGTTTTGCGGCGCGACTGTGGGGTCTGGCCCACCTGTGCAGAGTAAGGTCTGGGCGAAACGTCGCGCGAGAAGGGCTTTCCCGATATGCTCAGGGCCGGTGAGCAGGTAGGCATGCCGCACGCGCTCGGATAAAATAGCGCGGCGCAGCGCGTTGATAGCATGATCGTGGCCGACGATGCCCCAGTCATGGGCGAGAACAGGTGCTTCACTCATAGAAACATGGTAGCAGAAACGCGTGATGATAGCAAGATGCACGAGTGCTGCGAGCATAGCTATGTCATGGTATAATGGTATACTAAAAGAGCGAAATATACTGATGCCCGGTGGTAGGCAATTGCACCAAATGCTGCGCGTGAAACGTGTATGCATCAGACACGAATGTCCAGAAATAGGACAAATTGCATAAATGTCAACTACTCCACAGTAATTTATGGGGAAATATGTTATGCTACGAAAGTTAAATGATACTTGCAATTATGTCTCATGCCGTTTTAATGAAAAAAAGATAAGGTTAATGTAACCAATGGACACCTCTATCCGTCTCTACAACTCGAATGGTAGATCGCGCTCGACGCTGGATACTGAAACTCCGGGCTACGCTAGCAGTCCTTTACAGGGCGATGAAGATAGACGCGCGGAGGTATCCATCGTCGATGGAGAGCGAGTAACCGAAACCATCTCCGCGCAATCTTTAAGCGCGCTGAAAGAACCGGCGCAGCGGGTAGATGTGGCAGACTTTGAAGCGATTTTTGTGCGCTTTCAAGGGCCTATCACAAATTTCATCTACCATCTTATTGGCAATCGTGAACAAGCGTATGATCTGGCGCAGGATGTCTTCGTCAAGGCGTACAAGGCGCTGCTCAACGGGACGGTGGTGCAGCCGGGGGCTTTATCAGCCTGGCTCTATCGCATCGCGTCGAACACGACGACTGATACGCTGCGCAGAAGGCGTTTGATTTCCTGGCTGCCTCTCTCGTTGTTCAATGAAGATCGCGGCATCGGCGCGGGCGTGGTTTCCGACGCGGGCGGCACGGCTTCTGAGAACTTTAGCTCGAACAACGAAGATGGCGAAGGGAGAAGTAGCTCTATCACCTCGTTGTACGAGCGTGGCAGCTATGACGGCGGGCGGTTTGAGAACCGCGTGGCCGACAGGGAAATTGTGGAGCGACTCTTTAAGCAGTTGCCCCCCAAATATGCCATCTGTTTGTGGCTCTATGAGCATGATGGGTGCTCCTGCGCAGAGATCGCTGCGGTATTGAACATCAGCGCGTCAGCGGTAAAAATGCGCTTGATGCGAGCGCGCGAAAGGTTTACGATCCTGTATAGGCAAGAAGTGGGTGACAACAAGTGAACTGCGAGCAGGCTCGGACAATGATGTCCTTATATCGCCAATTGAAAAACGGAGAGTTCGATACAACTGACCTGGATGTTCACCTGGAACAGTGCGCGTCGTGCCGACAAACGCTGGCCCGCGACATGTTCATCGGGGAGCAGGTGCGCGCTTTACCTGTGCTGGAAACGCCACCAGATATGCACGCGAAGGTGATGCGCGCGCTGGCCCAAGAACAGACAGAATTTCTCAAAAAGGCCGCGCCCGGAAGCGTCTCTACGCCAGAATTTCTCAAACCTTACCTGCACGATTCCGCTCAATCCATGCAATCATCGCATGCTGTCAGTTCGTTCTCGTCGGCGGAGACGGGACCGCTGCCTGTCATTCATGCCAGAAGGCGCAAAAATCGCCCGCGCTCGCATATGAGCCAGTTCGCTGTACTGGGCGTGGCCGCCATGTTTTTAATGGTGCTGATGATGGGCGGAGTAACCTCTCTATTGCTGCTGGCTAAGGGCAGCGCGACCCACCTGGCTCATATCTCCAACACTACAAGTAACTTGCTGACGCGTATCGATATTCAAAAAACTACCTATACAACGACAACTTCCTACACCCGTATTGCCAGCGCGGTGGCTGATCGCAATGCTATTTACTATACAGCCTACCAGGATGGGACGACGCCTGCCTGGATGCTGCTCCAGATGGAGCGCGCTACGCGGACAAGCACACCATTGCTGGCACAGCCGGGTGGCCAGGCGATGATTTTACTGGGAAGCAATGCGCAGTGGGTTGTCTGGTTGCAATATGACGACCCGGTAGTACACCCTTATAAAAACAATCCCACAGGCAATCAGAAACAGGTACTATCGCCCTGGAGTTTACGCGTCCTTCCACTGGCGCAGGTAGCCCAGGCGACCTCTCCCATCACGCCGACCGTTCTTCTCAAAGGGACATTTGACCAGCAGACGGTGCCAACCTGGGTGCATACTCCAGTACAGGGCATCTGGTTAGCGCAAAATGTTCTGCTAGTGGCTACGATCGATGAGAATGGCAAATCGCATCTTCTGGAGTATCAACTGGATTTAGCCAGCAAGCCCGCTATGACTGAGATCGCGGCGGCAACCCTCGACCACCTCATCAGTTCGCCGACCACGAATAGTGACGCCACGGAGATCTACTGGGCCGATGAATGGATATCTGATACCGGAGTGCTGAATAGTAATATCCTGATGCAGCAGGAAACTGATGCACCTGGTATCATGCGTCCTTCGCATGGACGCTGGATGGGATACCCCGCTCAGATTATTAAGCAGGGATCGTTCCGCACAGATGGGATGTCGTTCCGCCCGCAAATAGCTGACAACATGCTATTCTGGTTGAGTGCCGCGCCCGTTTCCAACGCGCCAACCGGAACACCGACGACTGGCAGCACAAGCACGCCGGTTGCAACGACAACGCCACAGATCAGCACGTCTCTCATCCCGCGTACCGACAACAGCATTTACGCGCCCGCGCTCGACGCCTCGGTACTGGGACAGGTACTTATGCTGCCACTGGACAGTGACGCACTGACAACGCCGGTATCCCTCAATAACACAGGCCCGGCTTACGCGCTACAAGTTGGCTCCGATTTCGCGCTCTGGCAGGGGGACAAAGGGTATGAGATGTTTGATGTTCCCACCGAGAACGATGTGACAACCGGCAATGTTCTGAATGACGCAGCCTTCCTGGCGGTCAACGGGGATTCAGCCGTATGGACGAGTGACGCTGCCCCAAACGTTACTACCAGTTCTAATAGCGCGCTGACAACGACAAACCTCTTCACATTCGACTGGCCGAAATAGGGAGAGTAGCACTTCCGTTCATGAAACAGGGCGACCGCGAGGGTCGCCCCTACCATATACGAACGGGGGTTTTTATAGCATCTTATGAATTTCCAGCTACATTGTTTTCTTCCAGTGATTCCTTGCTTAACTCGACGATGTCGACACCCAGCTTTTCAGCCAGCGTTGGATCGAGACGGACGAGATGTTCCTTTAACTCCATATGCTGCTCTTCAATGCGCTTTACGAGTTGGAGCATTACTGTGTCCTGGTGGTCAAGGTGCTGCATGATGAAGCGGATTTCCTCTTCACCTTTGCTGTCGGTCTGGTAGTCATTCTGCGCGGTGAGGCGATCTTTCTCCGACTGGCGATTCTGGCTCATCATGATCACAGGCGCCGCATATGCAGCTTGACATGATAGCAACAAATTCATGGCGATAAAAGGATATTGGTCCCATTTCCAAATCCAAAATCCAACGGAGTTGAGTATGGCCCACAGCACAAGTATCGTGCTCTGGATGATAATGAACCGCCAACTACCCATGCCGGTTGCTACTCTATCCGCAACCCTCTGCCCCATCGTCATCTGTTCATCCGCAACTTCATTCACGTCAATAACAGCAGGATGGTCGTGCTTAAACGTAGGAAATTTGAAGTGAATCCCCTCTAACAGGTTCTTACGTTCGTGATGAAACTGATCATTGTTGCGAGCAACACCTTGAGACGCGGGAGTGATATCCATACGATTTCTCCTTAGCTGGTTGTTAGCACCCCAGGAGTTTGGCGATCAGCATACGCTGCACCTCGCTGGTGCCTTCACCAATTTCGTTAATTTTGACGCTGCGCCAGTAACGCGACACCGGATATTCGTCCATGAAGCCGTAGCCGCCGTGTATTTGCACAGCCTGGTCCGCGGCGCGTTTGGCGGTCTCTGATGCAAAAAGTTTGGCAATCGACGCCTCGCGCGTATACGGTTTGCCCTGCACATGCAACCAGGCAGCCTTATAATACATTAAACGGGCTAATTCTATTTCTGTATCCATATCGGCAAGTTTGAACTGAATGGCCTGGAATTTGCTGATGGGCTTACCAAATTGCTTGCGCTCCCTGGCATAAGCCAGCGCTTCATCAAGGCAGGCCTGGGCCAGTCCCACGGAAAGCGCGGCAATGGCGACGCGCCCGGCATCGAGGATGTACATGAATTGCTTGAAGCCATCGCCACGCTGGCCCAGGATGTCGCCCTCGGGAATGACGCAATCTTCAAAGGTGAGAGGGCGTGTATCGGAGGCTTTCCAGCCCATTTTCTTGTAGGGGCTGCCGATAATATAGCCGGGTGTGCCTCTGGGAACAATGATGTTGGTGATTTCGTTGCGCCCGTCTGGACGTTTGCCGGTGATAGCGGTGATGGTAACGCCGCCCGTCATATCGGTGCCAGCATTCGTAATAAATGCCTTCGAGCCGTTGATATGCCAGTATCCATCACGCAAGATGGCACGCGTCTGGGTGCCACCTGAGTCGGAACCAGCTTCAGGCTCGGTCAGACCAAAGGCCCACAATCGCTCGCCGCGCGCCAGTGGAACAAGATACTGTTCCTTCTGCTGCTCGTTGCCAAAGAGGTAGAATGGACTGGCTCCCAACGAAGTATGCGCCTCCATTGTAATGCCAACCGAGACATCACCGCGCGAGATTTCTTCTATAGCGATACAATAAGAGAGGAAATCGGCGCCCGCGCCGCCGTATGCCTCTGGAAACGGTAATCCCAGCAGTCCCAGTTCGCCCATCTTACGGATGAGTTGGTAGGGGAATTGCCCGGTACGGTCCATCTCTTCGGCAAGCGGTTTGATCTCCTGTTCGGCGAAATCACGGCAGGTATCACGAATTGCTGTTTGCTCTTCACTGAGCGAAAAGTCCATGATGTCATACTCTCTTTCTCTGACTGGCCTTGACTTATAGCACAGATAGAATAGCCGCTTCTGCTCAACTGCTTCTGCTCAACTATTATACGGGTTTTAGCAAGCAATGCGTAGCAGGGTTAACTCAGCAGCAAAGGATGAGGTCGTCAAAGCTGCTTATAATAACCCGGCTGGCAGGCCAGAAACACTGTATCGCTACCTGGCTTTGCAACCGGATGGCGCTTTCATCGCGCAAGAAGATGGGCGAATTGTAGGATTTGGCGGCGCGATCAATTATGCTGCGTTTGGCTATATCGGCCTGATGTCTGTGCATCCAGCCATGCAAAGGCGCGGGGCTGTAACTAATTATAGGTTCTCCGTCCTTCCGGGTGATTTGTAGGGACGCGATTGATCGCGTCCGCGTGGGCGAGTGTCGATGTGTAGGGACGCGATCAATCGCATCCCTACACATGTGCGTCCTTTTTCACCCGGAAGGGTTTGGATAGCAAAACCTGCTCAGGCTGTTGCCTGATCGCTTGTTTCGACGCTGGCACCAACGCCGCGGCGCAGCATGGGAACCTTATCGAGAGCCTCCCAGG
>Ga0307372_10012710_pt1 | contig 10976 bp, 11 predicted proteins | sample OX1MG_FD_202533 | JGI IMG/M metagenome (GOLD analysis project Ga0307372, IMG submission 202533) | Soil microbial communities from Risofladan, Vaasa, Finland - OX-1 | ecosystem: Environmental > Terrestrial > Soil > Coastal area > Acid sulfate soil | place: Finland: Risofladan, Vaasa | collected...
TCAGACGACTCGCAACTCCCGCGGGTGCTGCGTCAACACCTCGCATCCCGCCTCAGTTACCAGCACCGTCTCGCTCATGCCCACGCACAGCCGCTGGAACGCGCGCAGCGCCGGCGGCATATGGAACACCATGCCGGGCTCGAGTAGCCGAGGGTCGTCGCGGCGGAGGCTGACGATGTGCCCTTCGCCCCAATCGGGCGCGAAGGCGACGCCGACGGAGTAACCAGTGCGCTTGCGGAACATCGCCTCGTAGCCCGCTTCCTCGATCACGCTCCGGCAGGCTTCGTCGACCGACCCCGCAGTCACGCCCGGCCTGATCGCCGCGATCGCGGCGTCGAGCGATCTGACGACGACATCCGCCATCTTCAGCACCTCGGCTGATGGCTCGCCAAGGACGGCCGTGCGCATGAGCGCGCCGCCATAGCGGCTGACCGTCGCGCCAAGTTCAACGAGAACCGTATCGCCGCGCTCCAGGCGGCGGTTCTTAAAGCTCGTATGCGCGACCCCAGACCGCGGGCCCGACGTGACGATTGGGTTCGACACGAGCGGGTCGGACCCTCCGCCGACCATCGCTGCATATGCGGCGACCGCGACTTCGTTCTCGGTCCCGGTCTCACGCACCGCGCCCAGCGCCGCGTCCATGCCGGCAACGACAAGCCGGCATGCGGTGCGGATCTTCGCGATCTCGAGCGCAGACTTGATCGCCCTGACCGGTTCGACGATCTCGGACCCGTCGGCCACCCGGTCCGCGCCAATTGCGGTCTTAAGGCGCAGCCACGTGCGGGCCGTCATGAATGGCGCCGTGGCCTCCATCGCAACGCGCCGCCCGGCTAGCCCGCGCCGGGTCAGGGCATCGATGGTGCGCTCGATAGGGTCGTCCGTGTCGCCCGTCGTGGCGAAGTCGGTCAGCCAGGTCGTCGACATCGCGACGCCGCGCTCCATCTCCCGGATCACCATCACCGGGTCGTTGTCGAGAGGGAGGGCGAGGCAAAGGTACGACGAGTAGCCGATCGTGTCGTACCCAGTGAGGTAATTGATGTTTTCGGGCGTGAATACGAGCAGTACTTCGATCGCGCGCTCCGCCATCGTCCGGCGCACCTTCTCGATCCGGGCGGCGTATTCCTCGCGCGGGAACGCGAGGTCTTTCCACCCGTCGGACGCAACTGTCGAGGACCGCTCTATCACGACTCGTGCCTCCTTCGACTCGGTGCTACTTGACTGCTGGCAAGAAGAATACTAAATTTTGGATCCAAGATTTTGAAAGCTACACCCGGGCGAGCAACGCCGGTTCGTGACAACACGACTTCCGCACTGGAGGACGGAGACAGCATCGATTACCGAACAAAGGTGGACGTTGCCTACGAGCAGCTCCGCCGCTGGATCCTGAGCGGCCGCCTGAAGCCCGGCGAGAAGCTCGACCAGGCATGGCTGGCAACCCACATGGGGGTGAGCCGGACTCCGCTGCGTCAGGCGATGCTCCGCCTTGCGTCCGAGCGTCTGATTGACGCCGAGCCCCACCGCAGCGCTGTGGTCGCGCCGCTGTCGCTCATCGAGATCGAGGACCTCTACCAGTCGCGACGCGCGCTCGAGTCGATGCTGGCCGAGGCCGGCGTGACGCGGCTGACTGAGTCGACGATCCGGCAGATGCAGGACGTGATCGAAATGCAGGAACGCGCGGTGAAGGCGGGCGACCCCGATCGCTTCACCGAGCTCGATCGCGAGTTTCACTTCGCCCTCTATCGCGCGGCCGGGTACGCGCGGGCCTACGACCTGATCCAGGGCCTGCGCGACTCGAGCGAACGCTATGTGCGGTTCTACGCGATTTACAAGGATGGGGCCGCCGAGTCGCTCGGCGAGCACCGGCGCATCCTCCAGTTCTGCATCGACCGTGATATTGCCGGTGTGCGACACGAGGTTGAGCACCACGTCATTCACGGACTCGACACACTGCGGACGATCGCGGGTGAGCTCGCGTGAACGAACGGCACGACGCGCCGGAGCGCATCCGCAACCTCGCACTCCCCGAGCGTGACGCGCAGTTCGGCCGCTCGGTGCGCGCTCTCGAGCGCGAGCTGGACCAGGTTTCGTACAGCGGGCAGCTCCTCGACCTCACCTATGCCGACACTCACCGGTTCCCGCCACCGCCGTGGGTGCTGCCTGACTTCAGCGCCGCTGCAGGAGGCGGCGGTATGACGTACACGCCGTACCGGGGCGACCGCTCGGTGCGCGCGGCCGTCGCCGAGTCGGTTTCTGGGTTCCTTGGCATCGATGTCAATGCAGACACCGAGCTCATCCTGACGCCGGGCACGCAGGCGGCGCTGTTCGGAGCTCTGGCCTGTGTGGTCGAGCAGGGAGACACGGTCGCGCTCGGCGACCCCGACTACATCTCCGACGAGCGGATCATCCGGTTCCTCGGCGGGCGGGCCCTCCAGGTGCCGCTGGTCTGGGACGATGCCGACGCAGAGTCAGAGCTCGACCTCGACATCCTCGAGTCAGCATTCGTCGGCGGCGCAAGGACGCTGTTGTTCTCGAATCCAAACAACCCGACCGGGGCGGTATTGACCGCCGGCAACGTACGCGCCATCGCACGGCTCGCAGTTCAGCACAACGTCATGGTCATTGTCGACGAGCTCTACTCCCGCCTTGTCTATGACGGCCGCACCTTCACCCATCTGATCGCTGAGGAAGGCATGCGCGAGCGCTGCATCACGCTGCTCGGCCCATCGAAGACGGAGTCGATGAGCGGGTACCGCGTAGGCGCTGCTATCGCGCCGCGAGAGATCGTCGACCGGATGGAAGATTTGCAGGGCGTGTCAGTGCTACGCGCGCCGGCGTACGCCCAGCATGTAATGCCGCGCTGGCTGTCCGATGACCACGACTTTGTCGCCGCCCGCATCCGCGACTACGAGGCGCTTCGCGACCGCACCGTGGAGACCCTAAACGCGTCGGGACTCCTGCGCGTGCGCCCGGCGCAGGGGACTGCATACATGTTCCCGGACGCGACCGCGGTCGGCGCCGACACGCAGGCGATCGCACTCGCGCTGAAGTCGGACGCGGGTCTGCTCGTCAACCCGGGCTACCAGTTCGGGCCGCGGGGCGAGGGCCACTTCCGCATCTGCTTTGCCCAGGAAGAACGCGCGTGGGACGCCGCGATGGCACGTATGCTGGCCACGCTGCGCGCGCTCCGTGAGGCGTCGATCGCGGGGATGTCGGGGAAGAGCAGGCGATGACCGTCCGCATCGGTGCCGGGTTCCTCGGCGCGATCTCGTCTGTCAACGGGGTTGACCACCTTCGGGAGGCCGCGCGTGTCTGCGAGGACGGCGGCATGGCGAGCTTCTGGGTCGCCGACCAACGCTGGATGCGCGACGTCTACGTGAGCCTGACCGACCTCGCCGCGCGCACGAAGACGATGCTGCTCGGCACCCGCGTCACCGATCCTTATATCCGCCACCCGGCGCTCACGGCGGTCGCGATCGCGACCCTCGACGAGGCGTCGGGAGGGCGTGCGATCCTGGGGATCGGCGCGGGTGGGTCCGGCTTCCGCCAGCTCGGCATCGACCGGACGAAGCCGGCCGTCGCGGTGCGGGAGTCGATCGAGGTCATCCGCCGACTGTGGAAAGGCGAGGAGTTCGATTTCCGCGGCGAGATCATCAACTGGAACCTGGGCGCGCTCGAGTTCCGCTGCAGGCCCGACATCCCTATCGTCATCGCCGCCCGCGGTCCATACCTCCTCGAGCTGTCCGGCGAGATGGCCGACTCCGCGATCGTTGCCTCGGGCGTCTCTACCGGCGGCGTCGACTGGGCGCGGCAGCGGATTGCCAAAGGCGAACGCAAGGCAGGACGCGCCGAGGGCTCGACCGAGCTGATGCACATGACGTACATCTCGATCGACCCCAGGCCCGAAATCGCTCGTCAGACGGTGAAGAAGGCGCTCGTCGGAACGGTGGTCGGCAGCCACCCGACCTATGACTTCCTCAAGGCCAATGGCCTCGAGATCCCCGCCGACCTCTTCGCTTATCTCGACTCCGGTGGGCGCACGTCGGCGCGGATCATCGACCTGATCCCGGACTCGTTCGTGGACAAGCTCGCGATCGCCGGCACCGTCGACGACTGCGCCGACCAGATGCAAGCGCTTCTCGACGCTGGCATCCAGCACCCGCTGCTTGCGCCCATCCCCGTCGAAGACGGCGGCGAGATCGAGCTGCTGCGCACGTGCGTCGACCGCATCATCCCGCGCCTGAAGGTCGTGTCACCACGATGAGGGATGTCAAAGCCGATGTGCTGGTTGTCGGAGGAGGGCTCGCTGCGCTGCGGGCCGCGTACGACGCGCTACGCGCGGGCGCGAAGGTGACGGTTGCCGTTAAGGGCAAAGCGGGACGAAGCGGCTCGTCCGCGATGACGTCCGCCGGCTACTCCACGCCCCAGTCCGAGTCAGACTCCGCCGAGGCGTACTTCGAGGACACGATGCGCGGCGGCCGCGGAATCAACGACCCCAAGCTCGTTCGCATCCTGGCCGAGGAAGGTCCGAGCCGGCTGTCCGAGCTCGTCGCTCTCGGCGCACCCTTGGGCACGGACGACCGTGGAGCATGGCGGATCATTCCGAGCGGCGACCACAGCATCCCACGCACGGTCTCGGCGGCCAACCACACCGGGCGCGACTTCACTGAGCCGCTCACCGCCGCGGTGATCCAGCTGGGCGCAGAAGTGCTCGAGATGACGGCCGCCCTCGAGATCGTCGTGGCCGGCGGTCGGGTCGCGGGCGCCGTTTTGCTCGACTACGAGCGCAGCGAGGTCGTGAACGTCGCTGCGCCCTCCGTAATCCTGGGTACTGGCGGCGCGGGCAGGTTGTTCGCCGTCACGTCGAACCCGAACGATGCGACTGGCGACGGCTATGCGCTGGCCCTTCAAGCTGGCGCCGCCCTGCGCGACATGGAGTTCATCCAGTTCTACCCGTGGCGCTGCATCATCCCGTTCGAGCACAACCGGATGCCGATCCAGCCGTCGACGTTCGTGCTGGGCGGCAAGCTGTTCAACTCCGACGGCGAGCGCTTCATGCTCCGCTACGACGCGGAGCGTGCCGAGGCCACGACGCGCGACGTCGCGGCGCGCGGCATCTACGACCAGATCAACGGTGGCAAGGGCATCAAGGGCGGCGTTCGCCTCGACGTCTCGACGTTGACGCTCGAGCAATGGCGGACGAGCAACCCGAAACCTTCGCGGTACTTCATCGAGCGTGGGTTGGATTTCCACGAGCAGGAGATGATCCTGTCGCCAGAGGCGCACTTCTTCATGGGCGGAGTGGCCGTCGACGAGTGGGGCGAGTCGGCAGTTCCGGGGCTTTACGCGGTTGGCGAGGCGGCGGGCGGTGTCCACGGTGCGAACCGGCTCGACTCCAACGCGATCCCCGAGACGCAGGTCTTCGGAGCTCGGGCGGGTCAATCCGCGGCGCGCGCTCGCTCTCGCGCTGGCGCGCCTTTGCCTGACGCGCCCGGTGCGGCGTGGGAGCGGCGGCTCGCCGAGGCGTTGAGCCGACCCGACGACCAGGGCAGCGACTACGCCTCGATGCGCAAGGACCTCCAGGCCACGATGTGGCGCTCGCTTGGTATCGTGCGCACGGCTGAGGGAATGCGACAGGGCCTGGCAGAGGTCGAGGCCCTCGGTGAACGCCTTCGCGGCGCCGTTCCTGCCGGCGCACGGTCGCTGATGCTCCACGCGACGATGGCAAGCTCGCTTCTCGTCGGGCGCGCATGTCTTTCCGCAGCGCTTGCGCGCGAGGAGTCGCGCGGAGCCCACTACCGCATCGACTTTCCGGTCCAGGACGATGCGCGGTGGAAATGCTCGCAGCGCATCGAGCTCGTGGGCGGCGAGCTCCAGGTGAGGAGGCTTGGCGTTGAAGCAGCCGCCTAGAGTCGCGCCGTCAGAGACCGCGGTCCTCGTCGTGGACGTCCAGAACGACTTCGTGCACGACCGTGGCCGTGTCGCCCGCGATGGCGCCGATATGCAGCCACTGCAGCACGCCGCGCGCGAGATCAACCGTCTGATCGAGGCCGCTCACGATGCGGGCGCACCCGTTGTGTACATCGTCGTCGAGCACGGCGGCAAGGTCGACAACCCGCCCTACCAGGGGCGCTACGAGCGGCGAGGCATGACGCCCGATGACACCATTTGCCACACCGGCACGTGGGGCGCGGAACTGTACCCGGAGCTGACCCCGCCGAAGTCCAGCGATCTCCGGCTCGTCAAGCACGGGTACGACGCATTCGAGATCCCCGAGCTCGACGCTGAGCTGCGCCGCCGCAATGTGCGCGCTGTCGTCGTCACCGGCGTGGTCACCGAGCTGTGCGTGCGAGCCACCGCGATGTCGGCCTTCGAGAAGGGCCTCTATGTGATCGTGCCGCGCGAGACCACGGCGTCCAGCGAGCCCGAAGTCGCGGGCGAGGCGCTGGAGAGCATTGAGCGCTGGTACGGCGAGATCGTCGGGCTCGACGCATTGCTGGAGCAGTGGCGCTCGTCGGTCGGCGCGGGAAAACCGTCGTGAGCGGCGCCGCCGTCGCAACCGACGCACTGGCGCGGAAGCTGCGCGCGCTTCTGTCCGAGGAACGGACGGCATCGATCTTGGCCGACCTCGTTCGCGCCAGGAGCCAGAACCCCCGCGACGGTGAGTCGGAGGTCGGTGCCTACCTAGCGTCGTTCCTGGAAGGGCTGGGCCTCGAGGTCACGCGCCAGGAGGCCCTAGCCGGCCGCGCCAACGTGGTCGGCCGGCTGCGTGGTGAGGGCGGAGGCAAGACGCTCGCCTTCAACACCCATATGGACACTGTGCCCGAGGGCAACGGATGGACTCGCGACCCGTTCGGCGCCGAGGTGGTCGATGGCAAGCTCTACGGCCGCGGCTCGGCGGACGCGAAGGGCCCGCTCGCCGCATTTCTCGCCGCGATCGAGGCGATCGTCAACTCCGGAGTACGCCTGGGCGGCGACCTGGTCATGACCGCGGTCGTCGATGAGGAGGCAGGCAGCGCCGGCGCACGCAAGCTGGTGCCGACGCTCGACATCGACCTCGCGCTCGTTGGCGAGCCAACCAGCATGCAGGTCGGCATTGCACATCGCGGCAGCCTGCGCCCGGTACTCGTCGTCACGGGCCGGACCGCGCATTCATCGCGACCCGAACAGGGGATTAACGCGATCTACCAATCAGTGCCTGTGATCGAGGCATTCGTCGGGTATGCCCAGCGTATCCGGGTCCGCTCGCACCCGCTGTGCGGATCACCCTCGGCGGCGATCACGTTGATGTCTGCGGGCATCGCGGAGAACGTCATCCCGGGTACCTGCGAGATGACGCTCGACCGACGCATGGTTCCAGGCGAGCTCGAGGCTGACATCATGGCCGAGATCGAAGGCGTCCTCGCCGACGTCCGCCGCTCACGTCCGGATGTCGACGTCGCGATCGATCACATGCTCGTGACGACCGGCGGCGCGTCCGAGCTCGAGCCAACACACCCGCTCGTCGAGCTCGCGCTGGCGGGTGCGACTGCCGCGACCGGGAAGCAAGCGGCGATCATCGGCCTCAGCGGGGCCTGCGATATGACGCACTTTCGCGCCCGCGGAGTGCCCTGCGTCGTGCTCGGGCCGGGCGACAGCGCTCAGGCGCATCAGCCCGACGAGCACATCGACCTGTGCGATCTAAGTCAGGGCGCGCTTGCGTATTCGCTTATCGCGTTGGGGGCGTGTGGCCATGGGTGAACCAGGTGCAGTCAGAAATCTGAGTCGAAGAGGAGGAAGCAATGTCGTCAGGTGACTTCACGGACCTCGAAGCGCTGCGCTTCAAAGAGCTGTCGCGCCGGGGTTTCATGCGTGGCATGGTAACCGTCGGCGCGGTGGGTCTCGCGCTGCCGGCGGTCTTAATCGAGGCTTGCGGCAGCACACCGTCGCCATCCTCGAGTTCGGGCAACGACCTGCTGTCCAAGGTAAAGAAGGCGGGCGTTATCAACATCGGCCTCGCCAACGATCCGCCCGCCAGCATCATCAACCCAGATGGCTCGGTCACCGGCGAGGGTCCGTACACCGTGGAGAAGATCATGGCCAAGTTAGGCGTGCCGAAGGTTAACGGCATCGTCGCCACGTTCGGCGAGCTGGTGCCGGGCCTGCAGGCTGGACGTTGGGACATGATCGGCGGAGTCATCTCGGTGACCAAGGCGCGTTGCGCGCTCATCCAGTACACCGATCCGTTTCAGTTCAATGGTATGGAGATCGCGTGGTTCTCCGACGCGGTGTCGCAGGCGCCCACCAGCATCGGCGACGTGGGCAAGCGTGGTTTAATCGCGGGATTCAACGCCGGATCTGCCTATATCGCCGTCGCCAAGAACCTCGGGGTGCAGGACAGCAATATCCAGCAGTTTCCGGACACCGCGGCTCTGCTCGAGGCGCTGCGAACAAAGCGCATCCAGGTCATCATTTCGGACACCGGCTCTCTCAACCTCACGGCAGCGCAGGTGGCAAAGTATCCGTTCCAGCACCTGGACTACCCGCCGGACGGTCCCTTCATCGCGGGCGCGCTTGCATTCCGGCAGTCGGACACGACGATCTATGACGCGTTTCAGAAGGAGTTCCGGGCGATGAAGGCGTCGGGCGAGTTCGACCAGATCGCGCAGCAATTCCAGTTCCCGCCGATCCCGGCCGCTTATAGGAATCTGACTCCGGAACAGGTGTGCGCCAAGGTCGTCTGACGAAAAGTGTTGCGGTCGCCGTCCATACCGGGCGGCGGCCGCCGACATTGCAGATCGCATGACCTTTCAGTGGGACTGGGGGTTCGCCCTCCAGACGCTGCCGACGCTTTTCCGCGGCTTGGTCTTCACGCTCGAGGCGACATTCTTCGGCTCGTTGCTCGCATTTGCGCTCGGCATCGTCTGGGCGCTGGCGCGGCTCGCCGAGGTGCCGGTCGTCTCGCAAGTGATCCGGCTGTGGGTCGAATTCGTCCGCGGTACGCCTCTGCTGATTCAGCTCTACTTCCTGTTCTTTATCTTCCCGAGCTACGGCGTCACGCTGCCTGCACTCGAGACCGGGATCATCGGTCTGGGCATCTACTACAGTTCATACGCGAGCGAGGTCTACCGAACCGGTATCGAGGCGGTGCCTCGGGGACAGTGGGAAGCATCTCTCGCCCTGGGCCTGCCGTTGCGCCGCGTTTGGGGCCGGATCGTGCTGCCGCAGGCTATGCGCTTTGCCATACCCGTGCTTGGCAACTATGTAATCAGCATGTTCAAAGAGTCGGCTATCCTCTCCACGATCAGCGTTCTCGAGCTGATCGGGCAGGCCAACATCATCGGCGCCGAGACGGCGCGCTATGTCGAGCCGCTCACGATGGCCGCGCTGATCTTCCTCGTGATCAGCTACCCGGCGGCGCGGTTCGTTCGTCTGCTGGAGGCCCGTGCCGGTGCCGCGTGAGGACCGATCGGGGTCGGTAGCGATGCCGGAGGACGCGCTCCTCGGGATGCGCGACGTCACGATGCGTTTTGGGAGCCGCGTCGTCGTCGATTCGCTTGACCTCGCCGTCAAGCCACGCGAGAAACTTGCCATCATCGGGCCCAGCGGCTCGGGCAAGACGACGATCCTCCGTCTCGCGATGGGTCTCGAGCGTCCGAGCGCCGGCTGGATCCGGATCGATGGGCAGTATCTATGGCACACCGAGAGAAACGGTGCCCTTATCGCGGCCGGAGAGCGGCAGGCCCGCAGGGCGCGGCGCGCCGTGGGCATGGTCTTCCAGCAATTCAATCTATTTCCGCACATGACTGCCCTCCAAAACGTCACCGAGCCGCTGATCCATGTGCTCGCCCTGAAGCGAAGTGAGGCACATGACCGTGCAAGCGATCTCTTGACGCGGGTCGGTCTGGCGACCCACTTCGACCACCGGCCGGCGCAACTTTCGGGAGGTCAGCAGCAGCGAGTTGCGATTGCGCGCTCGCTCGCCCTGCGGCCGAAGCTGATGCTCTTCGACGAAGTCACATCCGCCCTCGATCCCGAGTTGGTCGGCGAGGTGCTCAACGTTATCCGCGACCTGGCGCACACGACTTCGATGGCGATGATGATCGTGACCCACGAAATCTCGTTCGCCGCTGATATCGCCGACCGTGTGCTGATGTTCGATCATGGCCGGATCGTCGAGGAGGGCGATCCTCAGGTCGTCCTGCGCCAGCCTCAATCGCCGCGGACCCAGCAATTCCTGAAAGCGATCCTCGAGAGGTGAGCGACCAGTCGACTCCGACCCTGCGCGACTACCTGCCGTTGTTGTTCCAGGGTGTACCGGTCACGCTTGAGCTGACATTCGCCTCGATCATCGTCGTGATCATCGCCGGATTCACCTTTGGCCTTGGCAGATCCTCGAAAAGCCGGTTCATCCGCTGGCCCGCGGGCTTTGCCGTCGAAGTGCTGCGGGGGAGCTCGGCCATTGCTCAGCTTTTCTGGGCGTTCTACGTGCTGCCTTTCCTGGGCATCGACCTATCGCCGTTCGTTGCTGGTATCGCGGTGCTCGGCCTCAACGGCGGTGCCTACTTTTCGGAGGTGGTCCGCGCTGCATTCGCATCCGTGCCGAAGGGTCAGACCGAGGCGGCGGTCGCGCTCAACCTTTCGAGTTGGTTCCGACTGCGCCGCATCATCTTGCCCCAGGCGCTTCCCCTCATGGTGCCACCGTTCGGCAACGCCCTCATCGACATGCTCAAATTCACGGCCTTGCTGTCGCTGGTTACGATTCAAGAGCTCGCATACCGGGCGGATGCAATCCGAAGCGTGCTCGCCGACGCCGGGCCCGTCTACGGGCTGACGCTTCTCATCTACTTCGCAATCTCGCTCGCGCTATCCGCGATCGTCCAGCGGCTCGAAGTGGTCGTCAATCGTTGGGCAGGCCGCACCGGACACGTGCAAGATGCTTCAGCTTCACCCGAGCGCCGGAGCTCAGGTGTGCCGCGCTGGGCTTTCGGGCGCTGAAG
>Ga0307372_10012713_pt1 | contig 10973 bp, 5 predicted proteins | sample OX1MG_FD_202533 | JGI IMG/M metagenome (GOLD analysis project Ga0307372, IMG submission 202533) | Soil microbial communities from Risofladan, Vaasa, Finland - OX-1 | ecosystem: Environmental > Terrestrial > Soil > Coastal area > Acid sulfate soil | place: Finland: Risofladan, Vaasa | collected...
CTGGGCGGCCGAGGGCGGCTACGAGCCGGTGGCCGAGGCGCTGTTCAACGAGCTCGCGGTGGACGGCTACTTTCTCGAGTACGACGACGCCCGCTCGGGAAACTTCGCGCCGCTGCGCTTCGTGCCGCAGGGCAAGATCGTGGTGCTCGGGCTGGTCACCACCAAGCTCGCCGCGCTCGAGCCGAAGGACCTGCTCAAGCAGCGCATCCTCGAGGCGGCGCGCCACGTGCCGCTCGAGCAACTGTGCCTGTCGCCGCAGTGCGGTTTCTCGAGCACCGTGCACGGCAACCAGGTGAGCGCCGCCGACCAGGCGGCGAAGATCCGGCTGGTGGTCGAAACCGCGCGCGAGGTCTGGGGCGACGCCTGAGGCGGCGGGCGCTCAGCCGGCGCGCGCCTCGAGCGCGATGCGCCGGCGCAGCTCCCGGTAGCGCTCCTCGGACTCGTCGCCGAACAGCGGGTCGCGCCCCGCCGGAGTTGCCGCCGCGACCGCCGCCCAATCCTCGCGCGTCAGAAGCTGCGCCGCCCGCGGCAGGATTTCCTTCTCCTCGGCGGCGAGGTGGGCGCGGTAGTAGACGAGATAGGTCGCGGCAGCGGCCTCGACCGCCTCGCGCGTCACCACCTGCTCGTCGATCGCCTCGTTCAGCCGTTCGAGCAGCTCCCCGCCCGCGGTCGCGAGCACGCGGTGCTCCTGCGCCAAGCGGTTGATCTGCGCGCGCAATCCCGCGTCGCGCTCGACCAGGCGCGCGAAGGCCACGTCCTCGCGCGGGTGATGGATGCGGTCCGGATAGTGCCGCAGGTAGCTGGTGATATCGAGCATCAGCTCGTAGTTCGGACGCTCGCCGGCGTGGAACACGGCGATCTGCCCTTCCAGGAGGTCGAGCAGGCGCGCGAAATTGACGTGCTCGGCGTGCCATGCGGCGATGGGGTCGTTCATTGCGTTCTCCGTTTCACGTGATGGCGGCCGCGCGCCGCCTGCCACTCCTCGACGTAGCCGCGCGCCGCGGCGTGCAGCTGCCCTCCGATGCGAGCGTAGGCCTGCTCGGGCAGGTTGGCGAGCGACACGCGCACCGACCACTGCGGCCCGGCGAAGCCGCCGCCGGGCATGAGCACGATCGAGGACTGCTCGGCCAGACGCAGCAGCAGGTCCACCGGCTCGTGCCGGCGCGCGAGGAACTCCATGAACTCGCGGCCGTAGTGGCGCTCGGCCCACCCCATCAGGTCCAGCTCGCAATAGTAGCCCGCGCGCAGGGGATCGGCGGGCAGCGGCGCGCCCAGCCCGCGATACAGCGCCGCCAGCCGCCGCTGCACGATGCCGCGCGCGAGGCGCTTGTAGCGCGCGCCGTCACCGAGCAGGCCGAACAGCGCGAGCAGCGCCATCTGAACCTGCTGCGGCGTCGACAGTCCCGCGGTGTGGTTGAGCGCAACCTGCCGGCTGTCGGCGACCAGGCGGTCGATGAACCTGAGCTTGGCCGGCTCGAGCGCGAGGCCGGCGTAGCGCCGCTCGATGGCGCGCCGCCGCCGCGCGGGAAGCTGCGCGATGCGCCGGTCGAGCACGTTGTCCTCGTGCAGCGCGACCACCCCCAGGCGCCAGCCGGTGCAGCCGAAGTATTTCGAGAACGAGTACACGCCGACCGTGTTGCGCGGCAGCTCGGCGAGCAGCGAGCGGAAGCCCTCGACGAAGGTCGCATAGACGTCGTCGGTGATGACGATCAGATCCGGGCGCTTCGTGTTCACCAGTCGCGCGAGGCGCCGCACCGTGCGCGCGCGCAACGCGACCGAGGGCGGGTTGCTGGGATTGACCAGGAACAGCGCCTTGATCGACGGATCGGCGAGCTTGTCGATCTCGGCGTCCGGATACTGCCAGGCGTGGCTGGCGTCGGCGCGGCGCTCCGAGGCCTCCAGCCGCACCACGTCGAACGCGTAGCGCGCGAGCTGCGGGATCTCGACGTAGGGGGTGAAGATCGGCACCGCGAGCGCGATGCGATCGCCGCGCCGCAACAGGCCGTTGTGCAGCAGCGAGTCGAACAGGTAGCAGATGCCGGCGGTGGCGCCTTCCGTCGCGAACAGCTCGAAGCGCCCGCGCGGCGGCCGATCGCCGCACAACTCGCGCGCCAGGTACTCGTGCACGACGCGCTCGGCGTGCGGCAGCATGCGCAGCGGGAAGGGATAATGGCCCCCCAGCACGCCGGCGGCGAGCTCGTGCACGAACGCGTCGGCGTCGAGGTGGAGCTCCGAAACGCCGTAGCGCAGCCCCTTATTCAGCAGCCCCGCACCGGGCGTGGCGGGTTGACGCGCGAGGAAGGCGCGCAGGCGGCGCGCGATGCCCTCCATGCGCGGTGCGCCGCCCATCTGGCCGCGGGCCGAATCCTTAGGGTCCCAGGCCCGGCGCGATTCCCCGATCGCGAAAGCGCCGAGCACGAACAGCGCTTCGCGCGCGCCGGTCGCGACCCAGTTCGGATTGCCGCGCCCGGCGTTGAGCAGCACCTGCGTCCCGCGACGCGCGCTCTCCTCGGCCAGCGCGATCAGCCGGTCCTTCAGCTCGAACGGATCGAGGCGCCCGAGCGCGCGTTGCGTCGCGCGCGAGCGCTGCCCGCCCTCCGTTGTCGCCTTGTGCCGCAAGCCCTTTCCTCCCCCTGACGGTCACCGCCTTTCCCGAGCATGCCCGCGGCGCAGCGCACGGGCTTTGACCTGGCGCAAAAGCTGCGGCGCGGCTCCCGGTCAAGAATGCGGCCGTTGCCGCACGGACTGCCCGGATGCAAGCCGCCCCCTCAGACCCGACCCGCCAACCTCAGCCGGAACGCGCGCGCTTCCCGCACGCGCTGCCCGCGTCCGAGGTGCTCGAGGCGCTGGCCAGCTCGCGTCACGGCCTCCCCGCTGCCGAAGCGCGCGCACGCCTGGCCCGGTTCGGGCCGAACGCGCTGCCGCGGGCCGCTCCGTCGACGCTGCTCGCGACCGTCGCACGCCAGTTCAAGAGCCCGCTGGTCTACGTGCTGCTCGCCGCTGCGCTGGTTTCGCTGCTGCTGCGCGACTGGTCCGATGCAGGGTTCATCTTCGCGGTCCTGCTCATCAATGCGGGGATCGGCACTTTCCAGGAATACACCGCGGAGCGCTCGGCGCAGGCCCTGCAGGGGCTGATCAGCCCGCGCGCGCACGTGCTGCGCGACGGTGAAGTGCTCGAGGCCGACGCCGCGGAGCTGGTGCCGGGCGACGTCGTGCTGCTCGAATCGGGCGCGAAGGTGCCCGCCGACTTGCGCCTGCTCGAAGCGCGCAACCTTACGCTCGACGAGTCGCTGCTCAGCGGCGAATCGCTGCCGGTGACCAAGGACCCCGCCGCGCTGCACGAGAGCGATCGGCTGCTCGCCGAGCGCGGCAACATGGCCTTTGCCGGCAGCATGGTCACCAGCGGCCGCGCGCGCGGCCTGGTGGTCAGCACCGGCCTGGACACCGAGCTCGGCAACATCGCCGCGGCCGTGCTCGCCAAGCGTTCGCCCAAGCCTCCGCTGATCATGCGCATGGAGCGCTTCACCAACCGCGTCGCGGCCGCGGTAGGCATCGCCGCGCTCGTGGTCGCCGTGCTCGAGGTCGCGCGCGGCTCGCCGCTGGCCGAAGTATTCGTGCTCGCGGTGGCGCTCGCCGTGTCGGCGATCCCGGAGGGCCTGCCGGTCGCGCTCACCGTCGCCCTGGCCGTGGGCATGAACCGCATGGCGCGGCGCAACGTGATCGTGCGCCGCCTGGTCGCGGTCGAGGCCCTGGGCTCATGCACCTACATCGCCTCGGACAAGACCGGCACCCTGACGGTCAACCAGCTCACCGCGCGGCGCCTGCAGTTTCCCGACCAGCCGCCATGGGAGGTCAGCGGCGAAGGCCTGAGTCCGGTCGGCACGTTCGTGCTGCCGCAGGGCGCCGCTCGCGCCGCGCACGAGGCCTTGCTGGTACGCCTGGCCCGGACCGCCGCGCTCGCCAGCGAGGCCCGCCTGGTGGAGCGCGACGGCGAGTGGATCGGAGACGGCGACAGCGTCGACCTCGCGCTGCTGGTGCTCGCGCACAAAGTGGGCGTGACGGCGGCCGAAGCCGAGGAACGGGCTCCGTGCATAGGCCGGATCCCCTACGAATCGGAGCAGCGCTACGCCGCCAGCCTGAACCGGTTCGCCGAGGGCAGCCGCGCCTCGGTCAAGGGCGCCACGGACAGCTTGCTCTCGATGTGCCGCCACATGGCCGCCGCGTCGGGCAAGACGCCGCTCGACGCCGGGGCGATTCTCATGCAGGAGCGCGCGCTCGCCGGCGAAGGCTACCGCGTGCTCGCGGTGGCCGAAGGCGCGGTCGGACTCGCGCCCGGCGAATCGTTTTCGCGCGAGCACCTCGCGAACCTGACCTTCCTCGGCCTGGTGGCGCTGAGCGATCCGCCGCGCCCGGAAGCCAAGGACGCGGTCGATGCCTGCCTGCGCGCCGGAATCACGGTGGCGATGGTGACCGGCGATCACCCCGTTACGGCGCTCGCGGTGGCGCGCGACCTGGGTCTCGCGCGCGAAGCCGGCGAGGTGGTCACCGGGGCGCAGCTCGCCGAGCTCGCCGTCGAGGGCGAGCACGCGTTCGACAAGGCGTGCGCCGGCGCGCGCGTATTCGCGCGCATCGAGCCGCAACAGAAGCTGCGAATCGTCGAAGCGCTGCAGCGCGGCGGCCACTTCGTCGCGGTGACGGGCGACGGCGTCAACGACGCGCCGGCGCTGCGCGCCGCGCAGGTGGGGGTCGCGATGGGCCGCGGCGGCACCGATGTGGCGCGCGAAACCGCCGAGCTGGTCGTCACGGACGACAACTTCGCTTCCATCGTCGCCGGAGTCGAAGAGGGGCGCGTGGCCTACGCCAACGTGCGCAAGGTGATCTTCCTGCTGATCTCCACCGGGGCCGCGGAGATCGTGCTGTTCGCCCTCGCTCTGGCGGCCAACCTGCCGCTGCCGCTGGTGGCGGTGCAGCTGCTGTGGCTGAACCTGGTGACCAACGGCATCCAGGACGTCGCCCTCGCCTTCGAGCCGGCCGAGGGCGACGAGCTCGCACGCCCGCCGCGCCCCCCGCGCGAGCCGGTGTTCGACCGCGGCATGCTGGAGCGCGTGCTGATGTCGGCGCTGGTGATGGGGGGCATCGCCTACGCCGCCTACCACTGGCTGCTGGCGCGCGGAGCCGCGGTCGAGGACGCGCGCAACGGCACGCTGTTGCTGATGGTGCTGTTCGAGAACGTCCAGGTCTTCAACAGCCGCTCCGAGACGCTCTCGGTGTTCGCTCACAATCCCTTGCGCAACAAGCTGCTGCTGTTCGGCGCGCTCGCCGCGTTGCTGGTGCACCTCGCGGCGATGTACACCCCGGGCCTGAGCGCGGTGCTCGGCGTGCACCCGGTGCCGGCCTCGACCTGGGCCGCGCTGGTGCCGCTCGCGCTGCTGCTCCTCGCGGCTATGGAGGCGTACAAGACCTGGCGCCGCCGCGGCGGCCGCTGAGCGCGACGCCCGAAGTCTTTGGCCTGGTGCGCGAAACTTTCGGCGCTCCGGGCAGTCGGAGCATTGACCTGGCGGGCCGCAACGGGCACGCTTGACCTGCGTCAAGACGGGGCCAAGCGGTGTATGTAGGCTTGCCGGAGGAAGAAGAACAAGCTGCTGCAAGGTGCTACCGCCGTAGAGGGACAGACCGTGGCGGCGGGGCTTTTTCTAGCGCGCAACACCGGAGAGGGGTCGTGAGCGTCGCCGAACCGGAAGCGGTGGGGCCGGGGCAGGCACCGGATGCAGTCGCCTGCCCGCATCTCGATTACTGCACCTTGCGCGAACAAGACAACCCGCGGTTCGTCAGCCACCTCACCCGGAACACCTACGGCATGGTCCTCGCCGGGGGCCGGGGCAGCCGGCTGCTCGCGCTCACCGACTGGCGCGCCAAGCCCGCGATGCCCTTCGGCGGCAAGTTCCGCATCATCGACTTCACGCTGTCCAATTGCGTCAATTCGGGCGTCCGGCGCATCGGCGTGGCGACGCAGTACAAGGCGCAAAGCCTGATCCAGCACCTGCAGCGCGGCTGGAGCTTCCTCGACGGGCGCATCCGCGAGTCGCTCGACATCCTGCCCGCCCAGCAGCAGATCGAGGAGCGCTGGTATCGCGGCACGGCCGACGCCGTGTTCCAGAACCTGGACATCCTGCGCCACGACGGCTGCCGCTACGTGCTGGTGCTGTCGGGCGATCACGTCTACAAGATGGACTACGGCCGGATGCTCGCCCACCACGTGGCGCAGGGCGCCGATGTCACGGTCGCCTGCGTGGAGGTGCCGCTGCGCGACGCCCCCGGCCTGGGCGTGATCCGCGTCGACGGCGACGACCGCGTCACCGGCTTCACCGAGAAGCCGGCCAATCCGGAGCCGATGCCCGGGACCACCGACCGGGCGCTCGCCAGCATGGGCGTGTACGCTTTCAACGCGGCGTTCCTGTTCGAGCAGGTGATCCGCGACGCGGACGACGCGGCCTCGAGCCACGATTTCGGCAAGGATCTGTTTCCCTACGTGGTGTCGCGCTATCGCGTGTGCGCGCACCGCTTCGCCGACAGCTGCGTCGGGATGCTCGAGGGCCGCCCGTACTGGCGCGACGTCGGCACGCTCGACGCCTACTGGGAAGCCAACATGGAGCTCACCAAGATCACGCCGGAGCTCAACCTGTACGACGTCGAGTGGCCGATCTGGACCTACCAGGAGCAGCTCCCGCCGGCGAAGTTCGTATTCGACGACGACGGGCGGCGCGGCATGGCGGTCGATACCATGGTCTCGGGCGGCTGCATCGTCAGCGGGGCGACCGTGCGCCGCTCGCTGCTGTTTTCCAACGTGCGGGTGGAGAACTACGCCCGGGTGGAGGACTCGGTGGTGCTGCCGGAGGTGGAGATCGGCGCGCGCGCGGTGCTCAAGCGCGCCATCGTCGACCGGCGCTGCCGCATCCCGGAGGGTCTGGTGGTCGGGCTCGATCCGGTGGAGGATCGCAAGCGCTTCTACGTCACCGAGCACGGCGTGACCCTGGTCACGCCCGACATGCTCGGCCAGCGCGTGCACCAGGTGCGCTGAGCGCGCGAGGCCGGCCGCGCCGGGTGGTAAGATGGAACGCTCGCGGCGGGTTGCGTGAGCGCCTTCTGCTCGCCGCTCTCGAACTGACTCCATGCGCGGAACACTCTATCGCCTCGACGTGCGGCCGCAGCTGCCGCAGCGCCTGCAACGCCTCGACGAGCTGGCCAACGACCTCTGGTACAGCTGGAACCGGACCACGCGGACGCTGTTCGCGCGCCTGAATCCCGCGCTGTGGGCGGCGGTCGGTCACAGCCCCAAGAACTTCCTGCGCTCGATCGACCAGAAGCATCTCGAGCAGGCCGCCGACGACCCGGTGTTCCTCAACGCCTTTCACCGCGTGCTGTCGGCCTACGACACCTACCACGGTCAGCCGCCGCTCGGCGTCGCGCGGCTGGAGGCCGGCGACCGGGTGGCCTATTTCTGCGCCGAGTTCGGGCTGCACGAGAGCCTGCCCACCTATTCCGGCGGGCTCGGCATCCTGGCCGGCGACCACTGCAAGACCGCGAGCGACATGGGGCTGCCCTTCGTCGCCGTGGGACTGCTCTACCGGCACGGTTACTTCCAGCAGACCATCGACGGCGAAGGCCGCCAGCACGCCGCCTACGCCGATACCGATTTCGACCTGCTGCCGGTCACGCCGGTGCTGCGCGCCGACGGCAGCGAGCTGCGCATCGCGCTCGGCATGCCCGGCGGCGGCCTGCAGATCAAGGTCTGGCAGGCGCGCGTCGGGCACGTCATGCTCTACCTGCTCGACACCGACATCGAGGAAAACAGCGCGCGCGACCGCTACATCACGCACCAGCTCTACGTCGGCAACCAGGGCACGCGGCTCGAGCAGGAGATCGTGCTCGGCATGGGCGGGGTGCGCGCGCTGATCGAGATGGGCGTCGCGCCCGCCTGCTGGCACCTGAACGAGGGCCACCCGGCGTTCCTGGTGCTCGAGCGCATCCGCTCGCTGATGGCGGGCGGCCTGGACTTCGACGCCGCGCTCGAGGCGGTGGCGGCGAATACCGTGTTCACCACCCATACCCCGGTGCCCGCGGGCCACGACCATTTTCCCGAGGACCTGGTGCGCCAGTACCTGGTGAGCGCCTGCCCAGAGCTGAGGGACCACCTCGACGCGGCGCTCGCGGTCGGGCACTCGCCCTCGACGCACGACTTCAATCTCACCGCCCTGGCGGTGCGCGCCTCGCGCCACCAGAACGGCGTGTCGCGCATCCACGGCCAGGTGTCCGCGCGCGTGTGCGCCGAGCTGTGGCCGCAGATCGATCCGGACGAGAACCCGGTGCGCCACATCACCAACGGCGTGCACGTCTCGACCTTCCTCGCCGACGCCTGGCACGACCTGTTCGACGAGCACATCGGCCTGGGCTGGACGCAGCGCCTCACCGACGCGGAGCACTGGCACCGGGTGCGCCACATCCCGGATTCCCAGTTCTGGAACGTGCACCAGGTCCTGAAGGCGCAGATGCTGCACCTGGTGCGCTTCCGTATCCGCGAGCAGCACGCGCGCAACCAGGGCTCCGAGGCGCACCTGGACCGCATGCTCAAGCTCGCCGACCCGGCGAACCCGAACGTGCTCACCATCGGCTTCGCGCGCCGCTTCGCGACCTACAAGCGCGCCACGCTGCTGTTGCGCAATCTGGACTGGCTGCGCGAGATCATGGGCGACCCCAAGCGCCAGGTGGTGTTCATCTTCGCCGGCAAGGCCCATCCCGCCGATCAGCCCGGGCAGGATCTGATCCGCCGCATCGCCGAGGTGGCGCGCATGCCCGAATTCGAGTCGCGCATCCTGCTGGTCGAGGGCTACGACCTGCGCCTCGCCCGGCGCCTGGTCTCGGGCGTCGACGTGTGGATGAACAATCCGGTGTATCCGATGGAGGCTTCCGGCACCTCGGGCATCAAGGCCGGCATCAACGGCGTGCTCAACCTTTCGGTGCTCGACGGCTGGTGGGACGAGGGCTACAACGGGTCGAACGGCTGGGCGATCAAGCCGGCCTCCAGCGCGCTCGACGCGCAGCGGCGCGACGACGAGGAGGCGCGCACCCTGTACGAGCTGCTGCAGGACCAGGTGATCCCGCTGTACTACTCGGTCGGGCCGGCGGGCTACTCGCCGGGCTGGGTGGCGATGGCGAAGGAATCGATCGCCTCGCTCACGCCGCGCTTCTCGTCGGTGCGCATGCTCTCCGAGTACGTGGAGAACTTCTACCGGCCCGCGATCCGGCAGTGGCGCGAATTCGGCCGCGACGGCTTCCAGGTTGCGCGCGGGATCGCCGCGTGGAAGGCGAAGGTGCGCGGCGCCTGGGATGGCGTGAGCCTGCGCCGGCTCGACCAGCCCGTCGCGCGCATCGACTACGGCGGCAGCATGCGCATCCTGGTGGCGGCCAAGCTGAACGGGCTCGCGCCCGAGGACCTGGCGGTGGAGGCGCTGCTCGCGCAGCCCGGCACCGAGCTCGCCAGCGAGAACCTCGGGCGCACGCAGCTCGCCTTCGAGCGCGCGCTGCCGGAGAGCGGCGAGCACGTCTATGCGCTCGATCTCGTGCCCGAGCTGTGCGGGCGGATCGAATACCGCATCCGCGCCTACCCGTGCCACGACCAGCTGACCCATCCGTTCGAGATGGGCATGATGACCTGGCTCTGAGCGCGGCGCATACGCGGGCGCGCGCCCATCCGTTCCCGCGACCACGATGACGCAGCCGCTTCGAGTGCTGTACGTAACCCCGGAGCTCTCGCCGTGGGTCAAGACCGGCGGGCTGGGCGACGTCGCGTGCGACCTGCCCGCCGCGCTGGCGCGCGAAGGCGCGGACGTGCGCATGCTCGTGCCCGCCTACCCCGCCCTGCGCGCCGCGCTGGAGGCGACGCCGGTGGCACAGCTCGCCGCGCCCGGGGGTCAGTTCGCCGCGGCGCGCCTGCTCGAGGCGCGCTACCCGGTGCCGACGTACCTGCTCGAGTGCGACGAGTATTACGCGCGCCCGGGAAGCGCCTACCAGTCTCCCGAGGGCATCGACTGGCCGGACAACGACCTGCGCTTCGGGCTGCTCTCGCGCGTCGCCGCGCTGCTCGGGAGCGCCGGCAGCGCGCTCCCCTGGACACCCGATGTCGTTCACTGCAACGACTGGCAGAGCGGGCTGGCGCCCGCCTACCTCGCGTTCGCGAGCGGAGCGCGCGCGGCGACGGTGATGACGATCCACAACCTCGGCTACCAGGGCCTGTTTCCGCGCAGCCGGCTCGCCGCGCTCGCGCTCCCCGAAGCGGCGTTCCAGGTCGAAGGCCTCGAGTACTACGGCAAGATCTCGTTCCTCAAGGCGGGGCTGCACTATGCCGCCCGGCTCACGACGGTCAGCCCGGCCTATGCGAGCGAGATTCAGACCTCGGAGCTCGGCTTCGGCCTGGATGGCCTGCTGCGGCGCCGCGCCCCGGAGCTCACCGGAATCCTGAACGGCATCGACACCACCGTCTGGGATCCGGCGCGCGACGCGCATCTCGCCGCCCCCTACGACGCCGCGCACCTCGAAGGCAAGCACGCCAACAAGGCCGCGCTGCAGCGCGAGCTCGGCCTGCCGCAAAGCGCCCAGGCGCCGCTGCTCGGCATGATCAGTCGCCTGGTCGAGCAGAAGGGCGTCGACCTCGTTCCCGGCATCGCGCCGATGCTGGTGCGCGCGCGCGCCCAGCTGGTGGTGCTCGGTCGCGGCGAGGCGAAGCTCGAGAACGCGCTGCGCGCGCTCGCGGCCGGGTATCCGCGCGCGATCGCGGTGCGCATCGGGTTCGACGAAGCCCTCGCCCACCGGATCGAAGCCGGCGCGGACATGTTCCTGATGCCCTCGCGCTTCGAGCCCTGCGGCCTGAACCAGCTCTACAGCATGCGTTATGGAACGCCGCCCGTGGTGCGGCGCAC
>Ga0307372_10012715_pt1 | contig 10971 bp, 10 predicted proteins | sample OX1MG_FD_202533 | JGI IMG/M metagenome (GOLD analysis project Ga0307372, IMG submission 202533) | Soil microbial communities from Risofladan, Vaasa, Finland - OX-1 | ecosystem: Environmental > Terrestrial > Soil > Coastal area > Acid sulfate soil | place: Finland: Risofladan, Vaasa | collected...
CGCCCGGCACAGCCCGTTCATCGAGGAAATCGTCGTGCACGGCAAGGGCGAGTTCGACCTGGAGACCGAGGTCGACCTGTTCGCCGCGCAGCTGTCGGCGCAGCTCCGTGCCGCCCGCCAGCACACGATGATCATCGCCGACAAGACCATCGCGAACGTGATGGCCTACGCCTGGCTGGTCCTGCAGACCCCGCCCGGCAGCCGCGAGGCCGCCGTGCTGGACGCGATGAAAGCGTTCTGCGAAGCCTGGGCTCCCACCTACGACGCGGTGTTCTACTGCTGCGACCGGTTCGCCCAGCACCAGGCAGGCGACCCCTACCGGTCCAAGGTCCTGGACCTGCAGTCAGCCGCCGACCGGGTCGTCCGCTCGACCTGCGCTACCGTCGGGCAGCGCGTCATCGACATCCCGCCCAACATGACCACCGCCGAGCGGGTCAAGTGGATCGCCGCCCGCGTCACCAAGCTCGGCATCACGAGGGATGTCCCGATTGCTTCATGAACCCCGCCCCGGCCAGCGGCGGCGGTGAGAGCGAGGTGACGCCCGGTGAGCGCAGAGGCCGGCCACGGCGTTCCCGGCGAGATCGAGGCGCGCCTGACGGCGCTAGCGGAAGCTGCCCGCGAGGGCGGGACGGCCCTGCGGGGGCCGCTGCTGATCCTCGGCACCTGCGAGCGAGTCGGGTCGAACTGGGTCAGTGACAGCCTGCGGCCGGTAGCGGGTCAGCACAATGAGCCTTTCCGGCAGCAGATCGCCCCGGATCACCCGTGGTCCGCGCTCAACCCGCTCTTCACCGGTATCGGCAGCACCGCCCCCTCTGCGATCGGCCTGCTGGGGCGGCACTGGCTGGTGAGCTTCGCCGTCGCCAAGTACGGACCGGACCGCGAGGTAGTGAAGGAGACAAACCTGTTCTTCGCCCTGCCGGCCCTGCTCGCGTTGCTGCCCGGCGCGCCGGTTCTGGTGCTGTCGCGCAGCCCGCTCGGCGTCGCGTCGTCCTTCATGCGCGGCGACCTGTTCCGCCGGTGGGGCTACCGGTCGCGTTACCAGCAGATGGTCACCATGACCGGGCGCGGGGACAGCTGCGCGCGCCGCTTCGCCGCGCTCGCACCCGACGACAACCCGGCGGACCTCGTCGCGCTGGTCCGCCTGCAGGTGCTCAACACGGTACTGATGGCCGACGCGCTCGCCGGCCGCGACCTAGCGCACATCTCCTATGAGACGGCGGTCACCAGTCCGGGCGATGCGCTCGCCACGCTGACCACGGCGCTCCCCGGGCTGGAGGGTCTCGCGCTGTCCGGCGGGCGGGCAGCTGATCTGCCCGGGCCAGGGCCAGCTGGTGACGGCACGTTCGCCACGACGAACCGCAAGACCATGCTGACAGCCGGCCTGGAACCGGCAGATGCTGCGCTCATCCGCGCTACCGCGGCCGCCAGCCTTGCCGCCGCGCAGGACGTGGTACGGGCTCCCGTGGCTGCCCGCGCGGCTACCTGGCTGGCTGGCGATCACCTGTACCGCCTGGACCCACCCGGGCAGCGCCCGGTAACGAGCCGGCCAGTGGAGTCCCGGCCTCCGCCGCCGGTTGCTCCGCGATATGTCCGCCGCGGGCGCCTGGAGGTGCGGAACTTGCTGGTCAGTAACGCCGAGTACGCCCGTTTCCTGAACGCGCTCAGCGCGGCCGAGATGCCGAACAGCCACCACGGGACGTACTTGCTGGCCTGTGAGATGCCGCACGAGCGCGGCGGGCGGCTGCACCAGGACCGCGCCACCGCAGTGTGGACCGTGAGCCCGGGATATGAGGACTACCCGGCCTACTGGGTCACCTGGATCGGCGCCGCCGCGTTCGCCGCCTGGGACGGCGCCCGGCTGCCCGCACGGGCCGAGCTGACCAGGCTGACCTGCGGGACTGCGACCACCGGCAACGCCGCCTACCGGTCCGGTGACGTCACCCCGGTGACCGAGCCAGGTGCCCGCGCCAGCATGATCCATCATCTGCTCGGCAACCTGCAAACATGGTGCGGCGACGGTCCAGGCGAGCAGACGCGCCTGGGCGCTCCGGCTGTCCGCTGGCTGCATGGCATCGCGTGGAACACCCCGGCGACCCAGCAGGCCGCGCAGCAGCCGCGCTGCCGGCACATCCTGGGCTGCTCACGCGGCGTCGGTATCCGCCTGGTCCGCGACGGCAGCCAGCGGCCGGTCAGCACCGGTGAGCTGGCCGCCCGCCTGGCGGCATGGATCAGCAGCCTCGCTGACCGGTCCCGGCCGCTCGCCGAGATCGACGGGCAGCTGATCCGGGCGCTGGATGCCTCACAGGCCGATGGCGGCCTTGGTTCCCATGTAGCCGCCGGCGCCGGGGAACCCTTCCATGGCCAGCGCGCCGAACCGCTCGCTGAATCCGAGCGACGGCAAGTCCGCGAGCTTGACGAACTCCACGCCCCGGATCGGGCGGGTATCGAGCCCGGCGGTCACCTGGCCGACGGTCCCGCCGGTCCGGCGAGCCTCGAAGGTGAGGTGAACCACGTGGGTGCCGTTGCCAGGCAGGTGATCACAGACATACAGCAGCCGACCAGGCTCGATGTCCAGGCCGGTTTCCTCCCGCATCTCCCGCACCAGGGCCGCGGCCAGGGTCTCGCCGTCCTCGACCTTGCCGCCCGGCAGGCTCCACGACCGCCCGGTATCGGTGTCCTGGTTCAGCAGCAAGATGCGGTCATCTTCGATAACCACGCCGGTCACTCGCACATGCACCCGGTCAACCTACCTCACCGGTTCCCGGCATGACCCGCACCGATGCCACCCGTGTCGTGGTCTGCGCCGGCGGCCTGGGCACCAGGATCGCCAGCTGGGCGCGGTACATCCCGAAGGAGTTCTACCCGGTAGACGGCCGTCCGGGAATCGTGCACCTGCTGGAAGAGATCGCGGCACTGGGACCGGCCGAAGTCGTGATCGTCAGCCACCCGTACTATGACGCGTTCACCTCCTGGGCGCGCGCGGCACTCAGCCAGGACGGTCACGACAGCTACCACCGCGCGGCGCAACTCCCGGCTGCGGCTTCGCCCGCGGGTGCGCTCACGGTCAGCTTCATCACCCAGCACGGCACTTACGCTGACATCACCTCGTTGCTGAACGGCGCCGGCTACCTCGCCGCGCACGAGGATCTGTACGTCGCGTTCGCCGACAACCTCTACCGCGGCGATAACCCGCTGCTCGCCCTCCAGGCCCTGCCGCCCGGATTCCCGGCGGTCCTGGCCCGCGCTTACCAGCCGGAGCTGGCAGCAAGCCGGGGCGTGATCGCCGCCCGCCGCCAGGACGAACAGCTTTTCATGCTCGATCTGGCCGAGAAACCCTCGCCACCCGCGGCCCGCGCTCTCGAACGACGATACGGCACCGCGAACCTGCTGCTACTGGAAGGCCGTGCCCGGCTCACCGCCGGCTTCATCCGATTCGCTCGCAGCTACCAGGCACCAGCAGGCACAGAACCCAAGCTGGCACTGGCAATCGCCGCCTACGCCCGCAGTCACCCGGTCGCCGTGACCACGACCAGCAGCCAGGTCATCGATCTGGGAACCGGCCCGCCAGCAGGCGAGTTGACACCGTCCACCTCACCATCCCTGGTCCAGGCTCACCAGCCGTCGAGGGAGAAAGCTGCTTCCCGCGCAATCGCGGCCAGCGCTGCGGCGGTGTAGGGCACGGTGTTCGCTGGCGGGCAGGCTGGATCGGCCCAGCACAACCCTGCGCACTTGTGCGGTTCCCGGTTGGCTGGCTCGCCCTGCCAGCGGGTGGTGGTGAAAAAGAAGCCGATGCGCGCCTGGCCCAGCGGGTTGCGGTGATGAATGACGTGGCTGAAGACCAGGTCACCAGGTTCGACGAGCACTCCGGTTTCCTCACGTGCCTCGCGGATCACGCCCTGGACCACAGATTCCCCTTCCTCCAGGTGGCCAGAAGGCGGGCACAGCTGGCCGTCGGCATAGCCAGTGCCCGAACGTTCGAGCAGGAGAATCATTCCATCAGGACGCTGCAAAAGGACGTAAAGGTCGACGATGCTGCCGTAGCGATCCGCGACGAGGGTTCGTTCCGGGTCGCGATCGAACGCCTGCTTCCTGCGGCGGTCGTGATTGCCATTCACAGTCGCAGAGCGTAGTGCCACAGCCCGGCAGAGCCGGCCTTGGTCCCCGCGCGGGTCGCGGATTAGCCGTCTCTGTACCGCGAGGCTGAATGCCTTCCGGCGGACCGGAGTATCCCGGCGAGGCGCAGCACTGTCAGCGCACTTCATGCGGCGCCTAATCGCAGGCGAAACGGCCGGCATCTCGTCACTAAGATCAGGACCAGGTTCGCGGGACAACCACCCGCCGTCAGCGTGCCCGCGCTCCCGGCGGGTGACTGTGGCGCATGCTCGCGTGTGGGCGAGACGTAGGGGATACGGTGACACTGCCATGGATCATCGCTAGCGCGGCTGCCGGCGTGATCGCAGGCCCGCGGATACGCGCCAGCGTGTTCTCCCGCAGCACCGAATCCGGCCAGCCGCCCCGCCGCGCGTGCCCGGCCTGCGCCCGCGAGATCGTGCCGGACCGCTGGCGGTGGCGGGCGCTGCTGCCGGTCACCGGCCGCTGCCCCTGCTGCCGCGCCCGGATCGGCCCGTACCCGCTGCTTGCCGAGCTTGCCGCCGGGCTCGCCCTGGCCGTCGTGGCCGCCCGCGCATCCTCGGTGTGGGAGCTGGCGGCACTGGCCTGGCTAGTCCTGCTCGCCGTCCCGCTCGCCTTCATCGACGTGGCGGTGCGCCGGCTCCCCGACCCGCTCACCGCCGCCGCCTTCGCCGGGACCCTCGCGCTGCTGGCCGTCACCGCTCTCGCCGGCCATCAGCCTGGCCACCTCGGCCGTGCGGCCATCGGCGCGGTCGCCCTGGCCTGCTTCTACCTGGTCCTGTCGGTCATCAGGCCAGGCGGCCTGGGCCTGGGGGATGCCAAGCTCGCCGCCAGCGCCGGCGCTGCGCTGGGTTGGATCAGCTGGCAGGCACTGCTGTCCGGCACCTTTGCCGCGTTCGCCCTGGCCGCCGTGTACGGCGGCGCGCTGCTGGCCCTGCACCGGGCCACCCGCACCAGCCACCTGCCGCTCGGTCCGTTCATCATCTTGGGTACGCTCGCGGCCATCGTCTTGTGACTTGTAGGTTCTTAGTTTCCGCGGCATATTCTCGCGTGCCTTGGCATCTGATCGGCATATGTGCCCTCCGAATGAGAACGGGCCATACGCCGAGGTACCGGTTGCGTCATCGTCACCCACTCGCCGGTGCGGTTGATGTCGCGCATCAGCTCACGGTTGCGGTTAGCGACGCGCAAGGTCACGTCGCCTTGGGCGCGAAGACGTCGGGCTCGAACTGTCTACGCACGAATTGGTCGAGGAGCGGGATCGCAAATGAGTAGCGGCCGTGGCGGTTTTTGTAGATGAGGTCGTGTTCGCACAACACTGCCAGCATCTGATTGACGTTGCTGCCGCCGAACGGCTTGTGAAGGAGTTCGGCTGACCGGTTGACGATCTCCTGCACGGTGAACTCACCGTCTGAGTTCGGCAGTTGGGAGATCACCCAGAGCAGCTCGCGCTGGCGGTCGGTGGCCCTAGACCAGCGGCCGGCGAAGAAGTCGTTGTCCAGCTTGCGGGTGATCGCTTCCATGGGCACGCCGGGGGGCGTCTCCCCTGCTTGAAGTTGCTGCAGGTAGACATCGAATGCCTCCCGGCATATGAACTGGATGAAGTAGGGGTAGCCTCCGGACTCTTTCACGATGAGGTCGATGGAGTTCTTGGTGAACCGGACGGGGGAGGGGGGCTTCGCGTCGTTGAGCGGCTTGTCGATCGCCTGGTGACTCTCGGCAGGCTCTAGTTTGCCGAGCGTGATGACGTGGAACATGCGTTCAGCGAACGTCCGGGCCTGGACGAGCTTCGGGAAGAGAGTGGGGAGCCCGCTGAGCACTAGCATCAGCGGAAGGTCCTTGCGCTGCAGGGACTGGAACACGTCCAGCAGGACCGAGAGCGGGAACTGGTCCCGGGCAGCGTTGTCCGACAGGTTCTGTGCTTCGTCGTAGGCGAAGATCAGACCGCGGTGGCCATGGGGCTGGAGTCGCTGCCAGGCGTGCTCCAGCAGCACCTTCAGCTTGTCTTCAAGCAGGCCCGGCGTGCCCTCATAGATGGCGACGAGGGCCTGGTAGTCAAGGGTCTGCGGGAGGGGCGCAGACTGTTCGCCGAACCCCGTCGGCATCCGCTTCCCGACCGCGACCATCGAGGTGGTAACTGAGAGGTCGGCCAGGAGGCGGATCGCGAGGTTGGCTTCGGTGGCGCTGGCTGACTCGGACAGATCCGTGCCCACCCACAGCCAGCCTCGGTTGACGGCGATCGGCTTGAGCGTCTCGAGCAGTACTGTCTTGCCGACTCCCCGCAGCCCGGTGAGAACGACGTTCTCCAGGATGACGGGCTGGTCGAGCAGGCGGTCAAACTCGCGCTGCTCGCGCTCCCGCCCCGCCAGGTGCGGGGGCATGTGGCCCGCGCCTGGACGATACGGATTCCGGGACTCAGTCAACGAAGTCAAGCGCCCCTTAGCTCCTTGCCTAAATTTAGCTTCCGACCTAAACTTAGCTTGCGGGGTAAGTCTTCGTCAACGAACTGGGATTGGTGATCATCATGAACGATGCCGCGGACGGCAAGGGGCACGGGAACGGCAGCACCGTCAAGGTGACGGTCTTCGCCCCCGGGCTGGTGGAGGGACGAGAGTTCACTTTCCGGAAGGACCTCACCGTGGGCCAGGCGGCGGCCGAAGCGGCAGCAGCCTTGGGATTCCATGCCAACGCACCATCATTCCAGAAGGATGGAGAGCCCGTTCTTGACCGGACGAAGACACTTGCTGCCGCCGGGGTGCGCGATGGTGACGTGCTGGAACTCGTCGACGCGGGCGGCGGCGTCTGAGCGATGGTCCCTGCTGATGTCACCCGGGCCGTCCTCACTGCCGAGATGGAGGCTGTCCACGCCTGGGCCAAGCGGCGGTGCTGGTCGGTGAAAGAGGACCTGGAAACGCTGACCGTCACTGCGCAGACGGTGCATCCCGCTGACCAGCAACCGCTCGTACTGCACGGCGCTTTCGACGGGTACCGGGTATTGCCGCCCCTGTGGCGCTTCATCGATCCCGTCAGCGGCGAGCCGGCCAGAACCGCTAACCCGGCCCCAGGACCTATCTACGGCCAAGCGTCGATCTTCCACCCAGAAGGATTCATCTGCGCACACTGGAGCCGGGCAGCGTTTGCCGAAAGCGGAGGACCTCATGGCAACTGGGGCGCCGCGTCGAGCTGGATCAGCGTGCGGGAAGGCACCCAGGCCCACGAGGTGGCCGAGATGCTGGCTGCTGTATGCGCCCACCTTCAGTTCAGCCCCGGGCGGCTGCAATGAGGCGCCCGCCGCGGCCTTCGCGGGTGGCGCCGTCGGCCATGGCAGACGCACAAGACATGACGGATGACCTGGTTCACCGCCGTAGACCCCTGCCGGAGGCACCAGCCCGCGGGCGCCTCATCGTGACCGAAGCGACCCTGCATGAGACTGCCAACGCTTTGCGGGCTTTCCGGGGTCGCCACGGCCGCCACGAAGGCATCGTGTTCTGGGCTGGGCGACTCTGCGGCAATGACACCCTGGTGGCAGCGGCGCTGCTGCCGCGCGCCGAGCACGGGCCCGGCTTCGTCCGTGTCTCTCATGCCGAAGTTGGCTGGATGGCCAGAAGCGCCCGCCGGCTTGGTCTCGCCGTGATGGCGCAGGTGCACAGCCATCCAGGTAGTGATACCCGCCACTCCGACGGCGACGACGAACTCATCGTGCTCCCCCGTGAGGGCATGTTCAGCCTTGTCGTCGGCCGATACGGCGACGGCTCGGTCGATCCGCGTCAAGGTGCCGGGCTCCACCAGTTCCAGGACGAGCACTGGGTTCGCGTGATGCCCGCGGAAGACGCCTTCATCACGGTCACAGCGGCGATCCGGCCATGAGTACAAGCGAGGAGTTTTATGCCGCGCGGGATGCGAGGACCCTCGCGTACGGTGTCGACCCCGGCATCCTGAGCAGGACCGTCGGCATCGTAGTGGGTCCCGACGCTGCGGGGAACCCAGCCGCCCAGGCCACAGCCCTGGCCCTTGTCAATCTCCTAGCCCGGGTGCACAGATCCCTCACACTCTGGGTTCCAGATGTTGAATTGCTGGCCCCCGCCATGGTCGAGGCAACCGGTCTGGCGGAGACGTGTGAAGCCGTCGCTCGGGCGATCGATCCCCACATTCAGGTCATCGCGGCCAACCCGGGCGACATGAGTCGCACTGAGCCGGGAGTCCCGTCCATCGCGATCGGGACGGACGTCCCCCCTGGCTGCGCTGTTTACCTGGGGGCGGAACGATTCCTGGCGGCCGTGGATGACCATCCCGTGCCCATCAGCGCCGCGCCTTCCTCGGTCCTCGGAGGAGGGCTAGCTGCATGCTTGGCGGCCGGCGAACTGATGCGCGCGCTCTACGGCCACCCAGCCCGGTCCCGCCGGGCTTCCCTCTGGAATCTCGGCGAGGGCGATGCGGCAGAGGCCGGACCAGCGCTTGGGATGAGCCCGATCGACGTCGGTGACGTCGCGGTCATTGGCGCTGGTGCCGTAGGTTCCGCATTCGCCTACTGGATACGCCAGCTAGGGCACGTGGGGCACTGGGTCGTCGTGGACCATGATCGGGCCGAACTCCACAACACCAACCGCTGCCTGGGGATGATTGCCGCCGATGCGGGGTGGGCTGGCGGTAGCCCCGGCGGCGTGCCCGCCGGCAAGGCGGAATTGGCGGCCAGCCTCATGGATGCCAAAGCATACGACGGCTGGTACCACGAGTGGGTGTCTCTTCCGGGTCGACGCCCCGATCTCGTCCTGCCGCTTGCTAATGAGTTCGACGTCCGCCGGGCCATAGGCCAGCGTGGCGAGCCTGTCCTCATCCATGCGACAACCTCACCGAACTGGACAGCGGAACTGCACCGGCATCTGGCCGGCCGCGACGGCTGCATCGACTGCCGTCTCCCGCAAGCCGCGACCGGAGCCTTCCGGTGCGCGACAGGTCCCCTGCCGGAATCGCCGACCGCCTCGCAGGACAGCGGTGCCCAACAGGATCGGCGGCCAGATGCAGCCTTGCCGTTTCTGTCAGCCGCTGCGGGCCTCCTGCTGATAATGGCCTTGATCCAGCTTGAGCACGGCGTATTCCCAGCGCACCAGCAGAACCATTGGCGGCTGCTGTTCGGTCCCGGACCCCGTGTCTGGAGCCGCTCCACCCACCTGTGCGTGGAGGGATGCCGACTTGAACTGGCACCAGAAATCCGGCAGATCCTGAATCAAGGCAGGCGCTGGGCACATCTTGGCTGACCCCGGCATTTGCTCACCCGGACGGAAATTGACGGGCGTGTCCCCTAGCTTGGGATGACGTCGGCCAGCCAGCCATCGCTGTCATTCGTACAGCCGAACGCTCCAGGGCGAGGATCGGCGACCACGACCCACTCACGCTATTGAGGAAATGCCACGGCAGTGAGACAGAGCCAACCGGCGAGAATCCGGCAGGACCGCAGGTCTCCGCAGCGCGGTATGCCATAGTCGCTGGGAACCTACATGACTGCTTGTAGGTTTTCACTTCCCGTAACGTGTTCCCGCCCCCCGGCTGTCGGTGGCAGGTGGCAAGGTGAGGAGCATGGAAAGCGGGCAGGGCAGGCTGGCGGAGCTGCGCTCAACCATCGGCGCAGTAGACGCGCAGGCTTTCGTGCGGGTCGCGGTTGAGGCCGGCAGCCAGGCCGTGTGGCATGTCGACGCGATCGTCTCGCCCCCCTCCGTCCCTGCCGGGTGGCAGCCGCTGGTCTGGCGGTACGAGCACGTCACCTTCATCGCCGCCCAGGTCCCGGTCAAGTCACTCGTGGCGGCGCTCAGCGCTGAAGCCCCGCAGGTGCTTTCGGTGGCTGGCCACGACGTTGTTTGCCCTTCCTTGTCCGACCAGTTCACCTGGCAGCGCAAGCCGAGCCGTGCCCGGTTCGACTCCATGGTTCTTCCCTGGCCAACGTACATCTGCTCTCTCCGCGAGCCGGACAACCCGCAGCGGCAGGCCCCGCAGGGCTATCTGATCGGGGACGATTGCCCGTCCTTCCCGCGCTACGACGATGCCTTCCGGGCATTCTTCTACGGGGATTCCTCGGGGTCGCCGGGTGGGCAGGTGCCATCAGAATTCGCGATCGTGCGCGTGGTAGAGGGAAGGGCCTGGATAGAGCGGGTCCTGATCACCGGTCTTGCTGGAGGTCAGCGTCAGCGGGAGCGACACCACCGGCATCCGCGTTGAGCTGAACACTGCGACCTACCGTGCTGACGCACGAGTCACGGGGGTCGCCCGGGTTCAGCTGCCTCTTCCTGGTGGGCTCCCGCCAAATGCGTGGCTGTACCTCTCGCGGGACAAGCAATGGCTGGACTACCGCGCCATCGGGGAGTATGCGCGAGCCGAACTCGAACGGGCAGGTGTGGAAATCGAGCTTCCGGATGACCCTGAGGCGGAGATCCAGGCCCTCCTGTCGCAGGGCGAAGGCCAGCAGATCGAGTTCAAACGCCAGCTCCCGCAGGACACCACCGAGTCCAAGCGGACTGTGTTCAAGACCGTCGCGGCCTTCGCCAACGGATACGGCGGCAATATGGTGTTCGGCATCGAGAAGGACGAGGCCACCGTCTGCGGCCTTGACGGCATCGACCCGCTGGGGGAGAGGGACCGGCTGGCGCAGCTCGTCCGGGCGATCGTCACGCCAGCACCGGAGGCAGAGGTCCGCCAGTACAACGTTGACGGCAAGGTGCTGCTGGTGCTCTCGGTCGGGGCAGGCGCGAACCGGCCCTACGGCATCACGCTGCCGGGCAGGAAAGACAAGCCGGTGGAGTTCTACGTCCGGCGGGATGCCACGACTTTCCCGGCCACAGCAGATGAGGT
>Ga0307372_10012716_pt1 | contig 10970 bp, 11 predicted proteins | sample OX1MG_FD_202533 | JGI IMG/M metagenome (GOLD analysis project Ga0307372, IMG submission 202533) | Soil microbial communities from Risofladan, Vaasa, Finland - OX-1 | ecosystem: Environmental > Terrestrial > Soil > Coastal area > Acid sulfate soil | place: Finland: Risofladan, Vaasa | collected...
CCCCGCCAAGGAGCGGACTGTGCGGGCTTCGGACCCGGACAGGAGCGGCGCCACGTCGGCGAGCTCGACGTGGCGCAGGTAGTAGAAATGGAGATAGGTAGGGTCGGTGTAGAAGCCGCCGTCGGGGGTGCTGGTGACCAGCGCCGTGTCGAGGGGGTGGGCGGCATGACTCACCGGCAACCCGCCCGCTAGCGCCGCGACCGCCTGGGTGGCGCTGGGACTCGACGAACAGCCCGCCAGGAGGCCGAGGCCGGCCAGGGCCACGATCAATCTGGCTCGCTTCCCACCTCGGGACAGCAAGGGCAGCGGACTACCGGTTGCCACCGCGCACCGTCATCCAGGCGCGGGTAGCGCCTGGCCGTCCGGGGTCAACAGGTCGCGGCGGCGGAACACCGAACGGGTCCGATAACCAGCTGCTTCGAGCCGCTCTCGCCCACCTTCCTCGCGGTCGAGCAGGGTATAGATGGCAGCGATGCGCGCTCCGGCGTCCACCACCTTCTCGGCCGCTTGGAGCAGGGATCCCCCCGTGGTCAGGGCATCGTCCACCAGCGCCACCTGGTCGCCTGGATCCGGCCGAGGCCCGGCGCACCAACCCCCGGCGCCATGCTCCTTCACCTCCCTACGGATGATGAAGGCAGCAATTTGAACGCCCTGGTCGAGGGCACTGCAGAGGGCGACCGCCGTGACCATCGGGTCAGCGCCCAGAGTAGGCCCGCCGATTCTGGTCACCCCATCCTCCCGAGCGAATCGCAGGATCGCCCGTCCGACTAGCAGCGCTCCCCGAGGGTCCAGCGTCACCAAGCGGCCGTCGAAGTAGTAGGGGCTACGCCTGCCACTGGTGAGGACGAAATCACCAACCCGGAAGGCTCGGGTCAGCATCAGGCCGAGCAATTGGCTCCGCTCCTCTTCATCCTCGCTCAACCGGATGGCGCGTCCGGCCGCCAGCGCAACACCGGATGGCGCGCGGCGGTAACCTCGTCGACGCGACCAACCGGTGCCTGATGGGGCGCGGTACGGAGGACCTCGGGGTCACGCCCCCCTTCTTCCATGATCGCGCCGATGACGGCTGCCAACTCATCCAACGACCGCTTGGATTCGGTTTCTGTCGGTTCGAACATCATCGCTTCCGGCACCGTCATGGGGAAGTAGACGGTGGGTGGATAGACGCCGTAGTCAATCATCCGCTTGGCGATATCCAGCGCCTTCAGATTGGAGTAGGGAGCTTGAGCGCGCTTGGGACTCGCCACGAATTCGTGGAAAGAGTCGCCCTCGATGGCGACCGGAAGCCAATGCTTGACCTGCTGGCGCAGGTATCGGGCCCCTAACACCGCGTCACGTGCCACCTGAGCGATGCCATCGCCGTAGGCGCGAATGTAGGCGTAGGCGCGGACCAACATGCCAAAGTTGCCGTAGAAAGACCGCACTTTCCCAATGCTGTGGGGCCGCTCATAGTCCCAGTCAAAGCGACCCTGGGTACGGCTAATGCGCGGCACGGGGAGAAAGTCCTCAAGTTGCTTGGACACGCCCACCGGGCCCGCGCCGGGGCCGCCACCGCCATGAGGTGTCGAGAACGTTTTGTGCAAATTCAGGTGCACCACGTCAAAGCCCATATCACCTGGCCGAGCCACGCCGACGAGAGCGTTGAGGTTGGCGCCGTCGTAATAGAGCATGGCTCCGGCAGCGTGGGCAAGGCGCGCCATCTCTTCAATGTTCTTCTCGAAAATCCCCAACGTATTGGGGTTTGTGAGCATCACGGCCGCCACCCGCGGGCTCAGTTTGGCCGCGAAGTCCTCGAGGTCGACTGTTCCATCGGCGGCGCTACGCACGGTGACGACCGTCAACCCACACTGGGCAGCACTGGCGGGATTAGTCCCGTGTGCGCTGTCGGGAATGATCACCTCGGTCCGGGCATGATCCTCGTGGCGAAGGTGGTAAGCCTGGATCATTCGCAATCCCGTCCATTCGCCATGCGCCCCCGCCGCCGGCTGGAGGGATACCGCCTCCATACCGGTGATGTGGCAAAGCATCTGCTCCAGTTCCCACATCAGCTCCAAGGCGCCCTGGATTGAGTCGACCGGCTGGAGCGGGTGGATATCGGCGAAGCCGTCTAGGGCCGCGGCCTGCTCGTTGACCGCGGGGTTGTACTTCATGGTGCAGGACCCGAGGGGATAGGCACCCTGCTGAAGGTTGTGGTTGCGCCGTCCCAGGCGCCCAAAGTGGCGCGCCAAGTCGGGTTCGTTGACAGCTGGAATCTGAGCCCTACGCCGGCGCCGCCACTTTTCCGGCAGGCCTTCACCAATGACCGGCCCATCGACCCCGGCCGCGGGCAGCAGCGGTACCGGACCTTCCTGCCGCGTCAGCTCGAAGAGCAGGGGCTCCGCGCCCGCCCAAGCGGGCTCGGGAATCTCGCTCATCCCACTGCCCCCACCGCCAGGCTGGGAACAGCCACCTGGCTCAGTCTGCTGACAAGCCGGTCCATAGCTGTTGGCGAGGTGAGCTCGGTCGTGCAGACAAGCAGGCAATTGGCCAGCTCCGGGTCGGCTTCACCCAGGGGGTAGCCGGCTAGGATTCCTTCCCCCGCCAGTTCACGCGCCAGGGCCCCGGCGTCAGTCGGGGTCTCTAGGACAAACTCCCAGAGGAAGTCACGGTCGGGGAACTTGAGGCTGAAGCCGGGAATCTCGGCCAAACCGCCTGCCAGATGGTGAGCTCGGCGGTAGGAGATATCGGCGATGCCCCGGAGTCCAGCTTCGCCCATCTTGGCTAGGTAGGCGGTTGCTGCCAGGGCCATCAGGGCGTGGTTGGTGCAGATGTTGGAGGTGGCACGTTCCCGGCGAATGTGCTGCTCCCGGGTCTGGAGGGTCAGGCAGTAGGCGCGCCCACCCCGGGAATCGATCGTCATCCCCACCAATCGACCAGGAATCCGCCGCACTAGTTCGCCGCGGCAGGCCAGGAGCCCCACCGTCGGCCCACCGAGTTGAGGGGGGATTCCCAGTTGCTGACCGTCGGCGGCGACTAGGTCGACACCTAGCGCGCCCGGTGGCTCAAGCACAGCGGCAGCGATGGGATCGGCCACGGCCAAGACGAGCGCTCCCGCCTGGTGGGCCAGCTCCACCAGCTCCCGGACCGGCTCAAGCAAGCCGAGGAAGTTTGGCTGGGAGACAACCACGACCGCCGCTTCCCCTTCAGCCAGGGCGCCCCTGGCCGCATCCAGATCAACTGTGCCCTCCCTGCGAGGTAGGTTCACCAGCTCGGCGCCTCGACCAGAGATGTACGTCTCGAGTACCGCGAGGATCTCGGGGTGGAGGGTGGAGGCGGCCAGGACACGGGGCCGATTGGTTTGAAGGGTTGCCAAAAGGGCTCCCTCGGCGGTGGCCGTGGCGACGTCGTACATGGACGCGTTGGCGACATCGAGGTCGTAGAGTTCCGCCACCATTGACTGAAATTCGAAGATGGACTGTAGGTATCCCTGGCTGGCCTCGGCTTGGTACGGCGTGTAGGCGGTGTAGAACTCGGGCCGACCGATGGTGGCGCGCACGATGGCAGGGATAAAGCGGGAATAAATCCCCGCCCCGAGAAAGCAATCCCACTGCGACAAGGCCCGGTTACGCCCGGCCAGACGACGCATCTCGGCTATCAGCTCCAGTTCCGAGAGTGCCGGCGGGAGCGCCAACTTGGGTTCACGTAAACCCGGAGGTACGTCTCTGAAGAGGTCACCAACGGACGCCAGCTCGAGCGCAGCAAGCATCTCGGCTCGATCTGAGTCTGAGTTTGGAAGATAGGCCATGAAAGGCTGGAGCCTCCGGTGAGAAGTCCGACCGCTAGTGGGAGTCCGCCTGCGCGAAGGAATCGTACGCGGCGGCGTCGAGAAGGTCGTTGGGAAGATCTCCCTCGACGCGAACTCGGATCAGCCAGCCCCGGCCCTGGGGGTCCTGGTTGACGAGCTCGGGCGAGGCGCTGACGTCGCCATTCACGGCGAGCACCTCTCCGCTCACCGGGGCATACAAGTCGCTGGCTGCTTTCACCGACTCCACGGAGCCGAAACGGGCTCCGGCGGTGATGGCGGTGCCCTCCTTCGGTAGCTCCAGGAAAATCACATCTCCGAGCTGGGACTGGGCATGATCGGAGATCCCCACCAGGGCCTCCCCGGACCCCTCCGGCTTGACCCACTCGTGAGTCTTGGTATACCGATACGCGGTCAAGTCGGGCACCAGCTCTCCTCCCTTTCGTCCACTTGAAGCATCAGCTCTCGGGGCGTTGATAGAAAGGTAGCGCCACCACCGGCGCTGTCGCCCACTGCTCGGGGTCGGCTCGGAGTTGCACCCGAAGTTCGGTGCCCGGAGAAGCGAACTCGGGCTCGACGTAGCCCATGGCCAAGCCAGCCCCTACCGTGAATCCGAAGGACCCGCTGGTCACCTCGCCCACTTGGCGTGAAGCATGGTAGATCGGATGTCCATGGCGGGGGATTTCCCGAGGGCCCATCTTGAGCCCGATGAACGTGCGGGGCGGAGAGGGGGCGATGGCGGCCAGGGCGTCGCTGCCGACGAATCCGCCCTTGGCCGGCTTGACCACCCAACCGAGGCCGGCGCTGAGCGGGTCGGTGTTCTCACCGATATCCTGGCCGTAAAGACGGAAGCCCGCCTCCAGACGCAGGGTGTCCCGGGCGCCGAGGCCGGCCGGGATCAGGCCTGCAGAACTCCCCGCTTCCAGAAGAGCAGTCCAGAGTCGCTCGGCATCGCCTGCATCCGCGTAGAGCTCGAACCCGTCCTCACCGGTGTAGCCCGTGCGGGAGATGCGGACGGGTAGACCGGCGACCTCGCCTGGGCGATGGTGGTAATAGCGAATCGCGCTCACGTCGCGGCCTGAACTGAGCTCCTGCACTATTCCCATGGCGCGAGGTCCCTGCACAGCGAGCAGGACCGTCCCCGCCGAGACGTCCTCGAGATTGGCGTCGTACCCGGCTCGGCACTGCTCCATCCAGTCCAGGTCGACGTCGTGGCGGGCGGCGTTGACGACGCACATGTAGCCGTCTTCATCCCGATACACGAGGAGGTCGTCGACGATGCCGCCATCGGGATGGCACATAACCGTGTACAAGGCGCGCCCGGGGGCCAGCTTGGACACGTCGTTGGTCACCAGTTGCTGCAGGAAGTCGAGGGCGCCAGCACCCCTGACGTTCACCTCGCCCATGTGAGAGACGTCGAAAAGTCCGGCTCGCTCGCGAACCGCCTGGTGCTCTCCTCGGATGGAGCCGTAGTGAAGCGGCATCGAATAGCCGGCGAAGGGGACCATCTGACCCCCTGACCTCCGGTGGACGGCGTCCAGAGGGACCTTCTGATCAGCCTCGCTCATGAAGACTCGATCTCACCCAGGATGTTGATCAGCTCCACATCATGCTGAGACCGGGCCTCATCGACGGCTCGACGGAGCTGAGCGACCCTGCCCACCGGCCAGCTGAGGTGGGCGGCCAGCTCCAAGTCACTGGGCGCCACGTCTGAATCAAGACGCAACTCCGCCTCGGCGGCGAAGAGGCGCTCGGCGTCAGCCGCCCAGCGGAGATCCTCCAGCCGAGCCGCGTCTTCATCGGCCACCAAAGCGTCGATCAACTGCCCCACCGCCTGGCGGACCCGGGCCAGGAACTGAGCCGGCGACAGGGGTTGGCCGGAGTCGAGGCCATGGACGATGGTGACCAGGGCGGTGCTGCCCTCCTGGAAAAGGTCCTCCAGGGGGAGTGTTTCGGACTGGCGCGCCTCAGCGACCTCAAGAACCGCCCAGAGAGTCCCCTCAACCAACTGCTGGGCTGGGGCAACGCCTTCGCCCGAGGCGGGCCGAACCCGCAACAAGTGGTCCAGACGCTCTCCGGTCAGCTTCGGAAAGCCGGCGACCAACTGGCGGATGTCCTGCGGTTGGGCCAGGGCGTCTGTTACCGACTTAGATCGTGCGCTGACCACTGGTCGAGTATAGGAGTGGGCGCTGTGCTGATCTGAACGCGTCACGCGGTTGCAGCCTTAGACTCCGACCGTGGCCCCAAGTCACCTCCGCGTCCCTCCAGATCAAGACCTCCTGGTCTTCGGTGTCACCGGCGACTTGGCCCAACGCAAGTTGCTGCCAGCGCTATATGAGCTCAGCTTGCAGGGCCTGCTGCCGCGCAAATGCGACATATTGGGGACGGCGACGAAGGAGCTTGGTGATCCTGGCTTCCAGGAGGTAGCCCAGGCCGCCGTCAAGCAGTTCTCGAGAACTGGCTTCCAGCCCGAAGGTTTCGCTGCCTTCGCCAAGCGCCTGCGCTACGTGCCCACCAGTCATGACCAGGTGGGAACTGGGGAGAAGCTGGCCAAAGCACTGCAGCAGCCCCACCGGCTCATCTATCTAGCGGTCCCGCCTTCGGCCCTCGTGACCATCCTTGAGGAGCTCAAGGGCGCTGGACTGGCCGAAGGTTCCTCGGTGATTATCGAGAAGCCGTTCGGTCATAACCTCCAGTCCGCAGTGGAGTTGAACGTGGCCTTGCACGAGATGGTCCCCGAGGACCGGATCTTCCGGATTGACCATTACCTGGGCAAGGAGACTGTACAGAATCTCCTGGTTTTTCGCTTCGGGAACACCCTTGTCGAGCGGATTTGGAACCGCGACGTAGTAGACCAAGTGCAGCTCACCGTAGCTGAGGACATCGGGATCGAGAGCCGGGGCAGGCTCTACGAGGAAACAGGTGCGATCCGGGACATCTTCCAGAACCACCTGCTCCAACTGCTGGCCCTAACCTGCATGTCGCCGCCTAGTTCGTTCGACCCCGAAGCCCTGCGCGACGAGAAGGTCAAGGTGCTTCACTCCATCAGGCCGGTGGATCCCAAGGACGTGGTCCGCGGTCAATACACCAGGGGCTCGGTCAACGGCGCGATGATGCCGGGCTACCGCGAGGTCGACGGCGTCTCAACAGACTCGACCACGGAAACCTACGTGGGCATGCGCCTGGCGGTGGACACCTGGGATTGGGCTGGAGTGCCCTTCTACCTTCGCTGCGGCAAGGCCCTGTGCACCCGGCGCACCGAGATCATGCTCTACTGCCGGGACGTTCCCCTGCACCTGTTCGAGGGGACGGGCATCGAGCACCTGAGTCCCAACCGGGTGACGATCCGGATCCAGCCGGAGGAGGGGATCTCCTTCTCATTCATGGCCAAGCAACCCGGCGCCGCCGTGGTCGAGCAGCCAGTGATGATGGACTTCTCCTATGGTCGGTCGTTCAAGACGGAGCCGGCCGAGGCCTATGAGCGACTCCTCCATGACGCCCTGCTGGGAGACCACACCCTATTCATCCGGCAGGACGAAACGGAGGCGGCGTGGACGGCTCTCGAGCCGGTTCTCGAGCACATGCCTCGGATCAAGTTCTACCCGGCTGGTAGTGAAGGGCCGGAGGCGGCGAACTCGCTGCTTCTCTCTGGGTCGTGGCACGACCTCTCCCACCATCGCGACGCAGGAGACCCCGACAGCTGAGCTAGGCGGCACCCACACGCGCCGGTACCAAGTCCGGCACAAGCTGATCAGCCTCGATCCAGCCCTCTTGTACGTCCTCACCGAAGCCCGCCTGAACCCTCACCCAGCGCCCCAGCTGCTCCCGCGCCACAAGCGGAGTCGCTGGCAGAACCGGAAGGCCACGCCGAGCGCCATAGTCGGGTGCCGTGAAAAGAGGATACCCCGTCCCCGCCCAGCTCTGAACGATGGTGCAAGGCCCTGGCGGTACCGCCCGTGACCGGTACACGGTGAATTCGTCGCGTTCCCCCCGGGTCAGGATCCGGAGCAGGTTGAGAGCCCGCAGCGTGGCACTCCTCTGTCCTTCCGCTACCAGGATGAGCTCGGTTCCCCTGGTGCCGGCATGGCATTCGATCCGCACCTTGGTCTTGGGCCGCTTGACCTTGCTCCACTGGCCGAAGAGCCCGTTGGCCAGGACCTGCGCCACCTCGGCGGTGTTCTCGTCGATGACCCTGAAGCTGAAGGGCGGAAGCGCCATCACCTGCTCCGCAACCGCAAAAATCTCCCGCGGAGGCGTGTAGACGGTGGTCACCCAGCGGTTGGTACGGGGACGGCCCAAGTACAGCACGCTCCGATTCTAGGCGACCACCATGGGCAACTGGCCGGTCTTCAGGTAGGGCGCTGGACTAGCGAAGCAGGGGCCGCCGCCGCAGCATCAACGCTTCCAGTCCGTGCACCACGGGATCCAGGGGTCCCAGCACCGGCGCAATCAGTAGGCCGCCATAGCTGCCCAAGTGGCCACCCCACTTGGTCTTGAACTTGGCATAACCGTGGGCAGGATTGGCGCGGTCGAAGCGCCGCGGAACCCCCCACATGTCATAGATCGAACAGCCTCGCTCGATGCCCCATTTCATCATCGCCCATTGCATCGCATAGCTGGCGTGGGCACGAGGTACCGCCGGGCTGGTACCCCCGAAAAGGTGAACCAGCCGTCGTCCGAAGGCAACGGTGAGACCGGCCGCCAGTGGCTGACCCTTGTAGGAGGCGATGAAGATCGTTGCTCCCAGGTCCTTCGCTGCCGCCTGATAGTAGGAAAGAGGTCGGGAATGCAGTTGCTTGCGGCCGACGGTGTCCATGTGCAGCGAGTAGAAGACAGCCACCGCGTCGGGCCCCTGCTCCGCCCTGACCACGACGCCCTCGCGGTCGGAAACGCGGATGCAGTACTTGGTCGCGGAGGGAATCCGCGAGTAGACCGCCTCGACTCCGCCGCTCAGGTCAACTAGCCATGTCTGTCGGTGCTGCACGTCGAAGCGTGCCTGGTGCAAACCGCAGCGCTGGCGCAGCAGACCAACCTCCCTCGAATCAGCCGGCCACTCGGGGTCGCACTTGAGTTGGAACGACCTCGCTTGTCGCAGTCTTCGGGCCGCCGCACCCAAGAGCAGTTGAGCCGCCGCCACGTCTTCCAGAGATGAGAGCACCGGTCCCTGCGGTGCGTATCCCCAGCCCAGACCGCCGGGTCCGATCTCTTGGCGAAGCACCTGAATCGCCCCTACCCATTGATCGTCACTCCCGCGGACGGCCGCCAGCCTGAAGACGTGCCACCCGTAGCGCCGGCGCAACTCACCCCAACCCCAGGCCTGGAGCAGGTTTCCGGTGGCCTGCTCACTGATGTAACGGTTCCATTGGTCCTCGGCGCCGGTGCCAACCTCTAAGAGGCGGAGACGGTCAGCCGCCGAGGTCGTCAACTCGCGGCGATCACGACAGCTGCCATCGCCCCATTATCCGTCTGCGACTTCGCGTTCAAGGGGAGTTCGAGCTCCGGGCGTATGATCGAAGCGCCATGGGTCGAGCGCCGATTGTGGGTGCGGTTCTAGCAATCGCTGACGGCTCACTCGGGAGTCACCTATCTCCAGTTGTGGCCAATCCGACTGCCCAATTAGTCAGTCATCATGCCGGGATAGTTGGTGTTCTGGCTAATCCCACCCTGGCCTTCGTACTTCTGCTGATGGCGATGCTTGCGGTCGGTCTGGAGGTCGTCCACCCCGGCACATTGGTGTTTGGGGCCCTGGGACTGGTGGCGGGAGCTCTGGCGATCGTGGGCTTGGCGAATCAACCTGTCGACTGGGTAGGTCTGGTTCTCGTGGGATCGGCCGCTGCATTGCTGGTTGTCGATACCTCCCTGCACTCCCACGGGCTGATCAGCTTGGCCGGCGTCGTTGCCGCGGTATCTGGTGGGCTGCTCCTATACAACACCGCCCCAGGCCAGGGCGGCGTCAGCCTCTTCGCACTGATCACGGTGCCAGTCGTACTGGGTGGGGTCTGGATCACATTGAGCCGTCGTGCCCTGCGGGTGCGCCACCTGCCGTTCGGTAGCAGCAGCCATGAGCTACTCGGACTGACCGCCATAGTCCGCCAACGGGCCGATCCAGACGGGGCCGCTGCCGTGGAGGGTGAGCTGTGGAGGATCAACGCCCGGAGTGGTGGCCCTCTGGAAGTCGGTGCGGAGGTGGAGGTCATAGCCCAAGATGGACTTACTCTGATAGTGGAACCGCTGCCCGGCCCGACGACGGCCAGCGCAACAGTCGCGGCACCCGGCGCTCGCGCCGGGGCGCATAACCGATAAGGAGGGCGAGGCGATGGGTGCTGGTCTAGTCGTTTTAGTGATTGTCGTGGTCATCGCATTAACCACGTTTTCCACGGGATTTCGCGTAATCAATGAGTACGAGCGGGGCGTCGTCTTCCGGCTCGGCCGCCTCATCGACGTCAAGGGGCCCGGGCCGCGTCTGATCATTCCCTTCGGGATCGACCGTCTGCTCAAGATCGACCTGCGGATCAACGTGCACCAAGTGCCGCCTCAGGACATCATCACCAAGGACAACGTCACCGTGCGGGTCACGGCGGTGGTCTTCTTCCGCGTCGTCGATGCCCGGGACGCCTACGTCAAAGTGAACGACTACCGGGGCAGCATCTCCACCGCCGCCCAGACCACGCTGCGTTCGATCCTGGGCCAGTCGACCCTGGACGAGCTACTAAGCCAGCGCGACAAGGTCAACGCCGAACTCCAGACCGTGATCGACGACCAGACCGAGCCCTGGGGCGTCAAGGTCACCGCCGTGGAGGTGAAGGACGTCGATCTGCCCCAGTCGATGCAGCGGGCTATGGCGATGCAGGCCGAAGCCGAGCGTGAGAAGCGAGCCAAGATCATCCGCGCCGAGGGTGAGTTCCAGGCAGCTCAGCAACTGACGAACGCGGCGGCAGTGATTGGCCGGGAGCCGGCCACCCTGCAGCTGCGCTACCTGCAGACACTGGCCGAGATTGGGACCGAGCAGAACACCGTGGTGGTCTTCCCGCTGCCCCTCGATCTCATCCAGCCCTTCTTGGACATCAGCGCCAAAGCGAGCTCCAACGGCGAGACCCCTGGTGCGGCACTCAAGGCGCTCAAGGACAAGGTGACCCCTGCTCTGACTGGCCCGAAAACCTCGAGGGCTAAATCGGGCTGACAACGCCGA
>Ga0307372_10012717_pt1 | contig 10970 bp, 14 predicted proteins | sample OX1MG_FD_202533 | JGI IMG/M metagenome (GOLD analysis project Ga0307372, IMG submission 202533) | Soil microbial communities from Risofladan, Vaasa, Finland - OX-1 | ecosystem: Environmental > Terrestrial > Soil > Coastal area > Acid sulfate soil | place: Finland: Risofladan, Vaasa | collected...
CGCGACAGGGCATACGCACAGAGCCACCGAGTTACCATTGAAAAAGAGCTGGTCGAAAAGCAGGCGCGCGCCCGGTCTGCCTATTTTGCCTATCTTACCCACGAGCTGGGTTCGCCGCTGATGGCCATCCGGGCGTTTGCCGGGGCGACAGCAAACCTGGTTCGCGGGACACCGGAACACCGGAAATGCCTCGATTACTGTGAACGGATTGACACCACCACGACGCACCTGATGGATATCATTGGTGAAATTCTATCCTATGCTCGACTCGACGCTCATGAAATCACACTCCAAAAGCAGGATATTGACGTTGGGTCAGAGATCCGCAACATCATCAAGATATGGAAAGTAAAAGCAGAACGAGAAAAGCTTACATTGGGCAGTCGCATCGCGCCGAAATTGCCCACCTTTTTGGTCGATCGGGTACGTTTTCGCCAAATACTCTTCAACCTTCTGTCAAATGCAGTAAAATTCACGCTGTCAGGGGGCAATATCAAAGTAATCGCCGGCGTCGAGGGCACCGATCTCGTAATACGCATCGCCGACACGGGCGTCGGGATCAGTGCCGAGGAACTGCCGCTCGTGCTGCAGCCGTTTGCCCAGGCCGCCAATGCACAGCAAGAGGGGCGCGAGGGCAGCGGCCTCGGACTTCCGTTCGCAAAAGGATTGGTGGAGCTGCACGGCGGAACGCTGGAGTTGGAAAGTACGCTTGGCGCCGGAACAACGGTCTCGGTTCGCTTTCCGCTGCAGGCACTGACCGAGCCGCGCGTGTGCGAAACGCTGCGCTAGAGGGCGGTCGGCGCGGTGCCGGTGCTGCCGCGCGTCAGCCGGCGAGCACGCTGTCGGCGTCGCGCACACGACATAGATCACCGGGATCACCAGCACGGTCAGCAGGGTCGACGAGGCGAGGCCGAACAGCAACGAGATCGCCAGCCCCTGAAAGATCGGGTCGCTGAGGATCGTCGCCGCGCCGATCATCCTGCTCGACCCCGAAATATTCGAGATCGTCCTGATCGATGCTGATGCGCAGCCGCGGCCGGGGATGACCGTAGGAATCGGTGACGTCGACGATGAACGGCACCGATTTGAACAATTTTTTGACCTCTTGCGCCACGGCGAGGCGCGTCTTCTCGTCCGGACCGTAGATCTCGGCAAGCAGCGTCGCCAGCACCGGCGGCCCGGGCGGCACCTCGATCCGCAGCAGCAGCTTCTGGTCGGCGACGACCGCGATAACCTGGCCTTCCCTCACCGCGTCGCCCTGGTGCACCGAGAGCGAGGCGATCGTGCCGTCGATGCGCGCCCGGGCCGGCACGACATACGGGCTCTCGACCGTGGCAAAGACGGCCTTCTCGTCGGTGGTGTCGGCGAGGTGGACGGTAAACGTCGCCTGCGCGCGGGTGCTCGGGCCGGCGGCACAGATCAACGCGAGGGTCAGAACTACGAGCCGGCGGCGCATCCTGGATCGCCCACGAGATGACTAGCGCCATCCGCCGCTTCTCGCCAGCAATCGACACCGGATCGCGGCTTGTCACATTGACCCAGATCAAGGCGCCACCCGGCGCGTACAACGATGCTGCGCTTCAAGAGCCAGCAATGCCAACTGTCGCTTGGACGCCGGCGGCTGTGCCCAGCAGGAGACAGCACATGGCCGAGATCGTCGTGCTTGGCGCCGGATTAGGCAGCACCCTGATGAGCTATGAGCTCGTCCCGCAACTGCGGCCGGAAGCGTCAACTGGTCGGGAAAGGGAAATGGGTGCACCTCGCAAAGGTCGCATTCGAGAAATAGTTCTTGCGCAAGGTGCGCACCGGCGCATCAGCGAACCGTTTTACGAAAGCTTCGGGCTGCGCCGGCTCGACCTGCACAAGCTGAAGAAAGCCGGTTGAGGTTATGAGATGGCCGATATTGCCCATGTGGTCTGCCCGCATTGCGGCGCAATAAACCGGGTGCCGGAGGACCGGCCCGCCACGGCGGCACGCTGCGGCAGGTGTCACCGCGGGCTGTTCGAGGCGCTCCCGGTCGCGGTCGACGAGGCTGGGTTTGAGCGCCACGTTGCGGACAACGACATTCCGGTGCTGGTCGACATCTGGGCGCCGTGGTGCGGCCCGTGCCGGTCGATGGCGCCGCACTTCGAGCGCGCGGCGGCGGTGCTCGAACCGCGCATCCGCCTGTTGAAGCTCAACGCCGATGCCGCGCCGCAGACCTGCAGCCGGCTCAACGTGCGCGGCATCCCGGCGATGTTCCTGCTGCACAAGGGCCGGGTGCTAGGACAGACCGCGGGGGCGATGGACGCCGACGCGATCGTGCACTGGGCGCGCGCGCACCTTGCGGCCCAACCATCGTGAGCCGCCCGCAAGCAAAAAGGAGATGACCGTGTCGATCGATCGCGCAGTGCTGTTTTTCGCCGGCGTCGTCGTGCTGCTGAGCGCGCTCTTGACCTGGCTGGTAAGCCCGTGGTGGCTGTTGCTGACCTTTTTCGTCGGGGCGAACCTGATCCAGGCCAGCATCACCGGCTTCTGCCCGGTGGCGAAGTTCTTCAAGCTGATCGGGTTCAAGCCGGGCTACGCGTTCCGATAGCCCCGCCCGCCGGATGGTGCTGCCGGCGGGAGCGGGCGGCCGCCGTCAGGCGACCCGGGCGATGCCGGGAAGCTCGCCTTCGCGGGCGACGACGCTGTCGGTGGTCCGGCGCAGATGGGCGTTGGCCGCGGAGACGGCACGGTCGGGGTCGCGCGACAGGACCGCGTCGAGGATCGCCTGATGCTCGCCTTCGACGTCGCGCGGCTCGGAGCCGTCGGCAAACGCGAGATAGCGGTACCGGGTGTTGCGGTCCATCAGCATCGCATAAAAGTCGATCAGCCAACGCGAGCCGCACGCCGCGATCAGCGCCAGATGAAACGCGCGATGCCGCTCTTCCCATTCCGGATTGAACGAGGCGTAGCCTTCCTCGCCCTCGCGCGGCACGCGCGACAGCCGATGCGCCGCCAGCACGACCGCCTCCTCCCACGCTGCGTCGCCATTGCCGATCGACTCGCGCAGCGCCAGCTCGGTGATCCAGCACAGGGTCTTGGTAAGCTCGGCGAGATCGGACAGGCTCACCGGCGCGACGCGAAAGCCGCGCTGTTCTTCGCGGTTGACCAGCTCCTCGGCCGACAGGCGGTTGAGCGCCTCGCGCAGCGGCGTCGCCCCGATCTCATAGCGCTCGCACAACCCGTCGATGCGCAGCCGCTCGCCCGGGCGAAACACGCCGCGCAGGATGTCGCGGCGCAGCCGCGCATAGATCGACGTGGCGAGGGTGTGCGGCGCGTCCATCGGGCGTCCGGAGCGGTTTTCTGCCTCACGCTAGCAGCAACGTATAATCAAGAAAATATATTTCTCTGCCTTGATGGCGCATAAAATATATGGTGCTGTGATCCAAAGGGCGCGGCCACCCGCCATGATTCATCCGCGGGCCGGTGCGCCGGAGGAGAGTCGATGGAGCTCTGGAACCATTGCGAGAACCCGTACCCGTTCGTGCCGAACGAGGTACTGGAACAGGCCGAGTCGGTGCGCGCCAGCCTGCCGAACCAATATTGCGACCCGACGATCGCGGCTCGGCTTTACGACGAGATCTTCGACGAATACCGGCTGTGCGACGACATCGGCATCAACATCGTCACCAACGAGCACCATTCCGGCATTAACAATTTGTGGGCGGCGAGCCCCGTCATCACCGGCATTGTCGCCAATATCACCAAGAACGTCCGCATCCTGTCGCTCGGCACGCTGATCACGGTGCGGCCCGACCCGGTGCGGATCGCCGAGGAATACGCGACGATCGACATCCTGTCGAAGGGCCGGCTCGAGATCGGGTTCGTCAAATCGGGCGCGACCGAGATGGTGTCGGGCGATGCCAACCCGATGCGCATCCGCGAGCGCGAGTGGGAGGCGATCGACCTGATCGAAAAATCGCTGACCACGCAAGACGGGCCATTCAGCTGGGAGGGCAAGTTCTTCACCCACCCGCATGTCAACATCTGGCCGCGCCCCTATCAGCAGCCGCGGCCGGAGTTCTGGGCGGCGACGAGCGACCTGCCAACCTGCGCCGAGCTCGGCCGCCGCAACATCGTCAACACGCTGTTGTTCGGTGGCTATGACCGCACTCGGCAGGCGTTCGATTCCTACAAGCAGGCGCGGGCCGTGGCGGGACTGCCGGCGCCGGGCGAAGACCGGTTTTCGTACATGGCCTTCGCCTATGTCGGCGACACCGACGAGGAAGCATTGCGCATCGGCCAGAAGATCGCTTGGTTCTTGACCGTCAGCATCAAGAGCGCGCCGCAATTCTCAAAATTCCAGCCGGGCGCGGTACTGCCCGAAATGGCGCCGGCGGCGTGGCGCACCGGCGCCTCGCGCCGCCCGCGCCCTGCAAATCTCGACGCCGAGGTGCTCGTCGGCCAGGGCCAGATGTTCGCCGGCAACCCCGACACGGTCGCACGGCAGATCAAGGAGTTCCGCAAGCGGGTCGGCGGCATCTGCCACATCATCACGATGACGCGGCAGGGCCTCGTGACCCACGCCGAAGCAGAGGCGAGCTTCAAGCGTGCGGCGAAATACGTGCTGCCGCAATTGCAGGACCTGCCGCCCGTCGACGCCGATGAGACGGCCTGGGAGGCGCGGCGCGCCGCCGCGGCGGCGCAATGAGCGACGTTTTGGAGCGCCCGTCGGCTGCGACGCTTGAACGGCTGGCGGTCGGCCCGTTCGATCTCGAAGTGCTGCGGCACGCGGCGAAACGGCCGGGCGCGCCGACCTTGCTGATGCTCCACGGCATCAATAATATCAGCTCCTTGTCGCCGTTTCTTGGTCATCTATCTGAGCATGGCGAGATCGTCGCGCCATCGCATCTCGGCTTTGGCAAATCACCCGATCCCGGCGATTGCGACACGATGTACGACCTCGTGCACCTTTATCATAGCGTGCTCGATGCGCTGCCGGCGAACCGGGTGACGCTGATCGGGTTTTCGTTCGGCGGCTGGCTCGCCGCCGAGCTGGCGGTCAGCAGCCATCCCAAGCTCGACCGGCTGATCCTTGTCGACCCGTTCGGCGTCAAGCTTGCCGGGCGCGAGCACCGCGACTTCCCGCACCTCTTCAACACCAACCCGGCCGAGCTCAACCGCCGGGCCTGGCACGACCCCGCCGCCCGCCCGCCGGGCTGCTATGGCATCGGCTGGCACGCCGCGATCGGCGACGCGATGAGCGACGAAGAGATGATGACGCTGGCCCGCAACTGGGATTCGCTATGCCTCTACGCGTGGCGGCCGCATATGTACAACCCGCAGCTCAGGCACTGGCTGCACCGGATCTCGGTGCCGACGCTGGTGCTGTGGGGCGCAGGCGACCGCATCGTGACCCCTGATTACGGCCGCGCCTATGCCGGCCTCGTTCCTGGAGCACAGTTCGAGATGATCGACCGCGCCGGGCACCACCCCGAGCTGGAACAGCCGCGCGCCTTTGTCGAGCGCGTCGCGCGCTTTATCGACCGTGGGGCAAGTGCATGATGTTCATCGTTCGTGGCACAGGCGACGCGCCGGGCGCGCCGGGGGTCGCGGTCAAGGCGACCCGCAAGACGCCGTCGATCGTCCCCAACGGTGCCGGCAAGACCGATTATTTTTGTGTCGGCGAGGCCGAAACGATGGGGGCGCTGCGCGAGCAGGGCCTCGAAATCGTCGAGCTGCGCGACGGCTGGTACGCCGACGACGCTGGCGGCGGGATCGGCATTTCGGGCCACGGCCGCTACTGGGAAATCCGCGACACGCCGCTCACTGTCAAGGAAGCGGTCGGGCCGTCGGGCGCGCCGGACCCCGCCGAGGCCGGTGACGGCGAGCAGGTGAACGTGCGCAAGGCAATCTTTGGCGTCTGATCGCGCTGACAGGAGAAGAACATGGCACTCGACGCGCTGCATCACGTGACGGTTCAGACCGACGACCTGGAAGCGACACGCGATTTCTATCGCGACGTTCTGGGACTGGCGGTCGGCTTTCGCCCGAACCTCGATTTCCCCGGGTACTGGCTTTATTGCGGCGACACCCCGGTGGTTCATCTGGTGCCGCGGAGCAACGCGATCGGCGGCGGAAAATCGAACGACACCGGGCCGTTCGACCATTTCGCGTTTCTCGCCTCCGATTTCCCGGGGGTCAAGGCAACCCTCGACCGCAAGGGCATCAAATACCGCGAAAACCACATTCCGAGCCCGCCGATCGACCAGCTGTTCTTTCCCGACAACAACAACGTGATGGTCGAGCTGAACTTTCCGCGCCACTGACGGCAGAAGCGCGGGAGAGATCACCATGTCCGGAAGTGTCGGGTTGCTCGGCGAGCAAGACGGTTATGTCGCGCGGGCCGAGGCGCTGATACCGCTGCTCACCGAGGCCGCGTCGCGCACCGAGGCGGCCCGCGAGCTGGCCGACGACGTCGTCGCCGCATTGCATAGGGCCGGGTTGTTTCGCGTGCTGATGCCGACATGGCTGCACGGCGGCGAGACCAAGCCATCGGTGTTCATCGAGCTGATCGAGACGATCGCGCGCGGCGACGCCAGCACCGCGTGGTGCCTGTGCCAGATGAACGTCTGCTCGCTTTCGTCGGTCTATCTTGGCCGCGAGGCGGCGCTTGAAGTGTTCGGCGCGACGGGCGCGGCATTGGCGTGGGGCAACACGCCTTATGCCAAGGCGGTCAAGGTTGACGGTGGCTACCGGGTCAGCGGCGAGTGGGATTTCGGCAGCGGCTGCCATCACGCGAGCTGGCTCGGCGGGCACTGCCCGGTCATCGACGAGCACGGCCAGCCGATCGCCGACGAAGACGCGCAGCAGGCCGAGCGGACCGTGCTGTTTCCCAAATCTGCGGCGCAGATCAGCGACGTGTGGCATGTTATCGGCCTGCGCGGCACCGGCAGCGACCGCTATTCGCTCGACGGGCTGTTCGTGCCCGAACGGCACGCGATCACCACGCTGATGCGCTGGCCGGACGCGCCGCGCCAGGAAATGGCGGCGCCCTATTGCTTCGGCGGCGGCAGCCTCTATGCCTCCGGGTTTGGCGCCGTGGCCCTCGGGAACGCCCGCGGCATGTTCGACCTGTTTGTCGATCTGGCGCGCAGCAAGACCGCGCGGGGCATGCCGAACCCGCTCGCCGAGAGCGCACTGACCCAGGTCGCCATCGCCGAAAGCGACACGATACTGCGTTCGGCGCGAACCTATCTGGTGCAGACCTTGCGTGAGTTCGAGGATGCGGCGACCGAGGCGGGCGGCCTGACGATGGATCAGCGGATGCGAATTCGGGCGGCGGGGACGTTCGCGATCCGGCAGGCCACCCGGGTCGTCGACCGGCTTTACGAAATGGCGGGCACCACGGCGATCTTCGAGGGTAATCCGTTCGGGCGCCGGTTCCGCGACGCCCACACCGTGTCGCAGCACCTGCAAGGGCGGATCAGCCATTTCGAGACCGTCGGCAAGCATCTGCTCGGCGTCGCCAACGAGCCCCGTTTTGTGTGACGAGACCAAGGCCTCGCCGGGAACACCTTCGATCCGACATTATTTTCAAGGCCGTCGCCGATCGGCCCTTGATTGCTGAGGTTGCCGCCAACATATTGGCGCCAGCAGTGTTCGTGCCCGAGCGGCGCGTGACCGAGCCTGCGTGAGCGCCACCGGCATGGTGGAACTGGCCCGGCCTTTATCCCCTGCCCTCCCAGGACAGCCCTAATCGCGCGGGTCGTCTCCCGATCCGAACGTCGCGCTCCTCTGAGCGCAATTCGGCGTATTGACACGGAAGGTCACGCCCACTTTGCCCAATTTTTCCGAGCTTGGACTCATCGCGCCGCTTCTCGGCGCGCTCTCGACCGAAGGCTACTCCACTCCCACTCCGATCCAAACACAGGCGATCCCGCCGGTAATGAGCGGTCGCGATCTCTGCGGCATCGCCCAGACCGGAACCGGCAAGACTGCCGCCTTTGCGCTGCCGATCCTGCAGCGTCTGTCCGTTGAGCGGCGCCGGCCGGCCCCGCGCACCTGCCATGCTCTCGTGCTCGCCCCAACCCGCGAGCTTGCCAGCCAGATCGCCGACAGTTTTCGCGCCTATGGCGCCGGCCTGCCGCTGTCGATCGCGGTGGTGTTCGGCGGCGTCGCGATCGGGCGGCAGCGCCAGCAACTGGCCCGCGGCGTCGATATCCTGGTCGCGACCCCCGGCCGGCTCCTCGATCTGGCCGATAGCGGCTCGCTGACCCTGGCCGCTGTCGAGGTGCTGGTGCTCGACGAGGCCGACCGGATGCTCGACCTCGGGTTTATTCCGGCGTTGCGGCGCATCGTTAAGATGTTGCCGCGGCAGCGTCAGACCCTGCTGTTTTCGGCGACGATGCCGGCAGCGATCGCTGCACTGGCCGAGCAGTATTTGACTGATCCGATCAAGGTCGTCGTCACCCCGGCTGCGACCACGGTCGAGCGCATCGAGCAGAGCGTGGTGTTCGTCGCGAGCGAGCGCAAGCGCAGCGTGCTGACCAGCTTCCTGCGCGATCCGGCATTTGAGCGCGTGCTCGTCTTCACCCGCACCAAGCACGGCGCCGATCGCGTGGTCCGCCATCTCGACGGCAGCGGCATCGCCGCAGCCGCGATCCACGGCAATAAGTCCCAGCCGCAGCGCGAGCGGGCACTCGCCGCGTTTCGCAGCGGCGATGCGCGCGTCCTCGTCGCCACCGACATCGCCGCCCGCGGGATCGATGTCGAGGGGGTCTCGCATGTCGTCAATTTCGAGCTGCCCAACGTGCCGGAGGACTATGTCCATCGCATCGGCCGCACCGCGCGGGCCGGCGCTGCGGGCATCGCGATCGCGTTCTGCAGCGACGAGGAACGGCCCTATCTGCGCGACATCGAGAGACTGACGCGGCGCCCGGTCCGCGTGGCGCCGACCCCGGCCGGCGCCGGATTGCCCTCGCCCACCGCGCCGGAGCCTCACGCCGCGGCAACCGCAAGCCGCGCCGCCAAACCGGCCGGGCGGCCGGCGTCGGTGCCCGGCGAGAGCGCGCTTCCCGCGTTTTTGCACCGCGGGCGCGGGGATTTCGCAAAGCCCGGCTCGCCCGGCCGTCGCCAATCCCAGCCGGCAAGGAAACCGCGCCCCGACGATCGCGCGCGGCGTGGGAGAGATCGCCTGCCCGAGGGAAACGCGGTGCGGTCACAGAGTCCGCGATTCCCATGAGCTGGGCGCCGGAACCGCGCCTTCCCCGAGACGGCGCGGTTTCAAACTCCGGTCCGCGTGAAGCGCTTCGGCCAAGTCGCGATTCGTTCGCGGCTGCTTCGCGTCCTGCGCCGCGATTTATGCACCGTGGGGCGCAGAAATGCGCCGCATGGTGCCGTCCCGCCCGGTCGTCGCTTGCAGAGCTTAACCCTTTCGGCAGGAGTCGGGTCCGCAAATGGCCAGACGTGATAAAGTGGTGCGAAGCGCCGAATACGTGCTGTTCGATGTCCTCTACGAAGACGGCTCGCGCAGTTCGAACCGCAAGGTGCCAAGCTCCGAATTGAGTAGTCTCGATGGCGACACGCCGGCCAAGCCCTACATCGAGGCGCAGGATCGAAAGATCGCGGAGATGTCCGGAAGGCCGCGCGGTCCGATCAAATCGCTGTCGCGTTCGCCGATCCGGTAGCGGCAAACCGCGCAAGGTACTGTCAGAGATAGGAGGCCACGGTGGCCCGCAGACCGAATTACCGCTTCGAGCGCGCCGAGCGCAATCGCGCGAAGGAAGCGAAAAAGGAAGAAAAGCTGAAGCGCCAGCAGGAGCGCGTGTCGGCGCGCGCGCCTGACGATCCGGCGGCGTTGCCGGCAGACCCTCAGGAAAACTGAGCCCGCCGTCTCAAAAACGGCAAGCGCGCCGGCCCCCTCAGCGCGCCATGCCGGGCGCGCCGGCCGGCACGTCGTAGAACGCCAAAGTCATCGAGACGCCGGTGTAATAGCCCATCAGCGTGATCACATCGGTGATGCCGACATGGCCGAGTGCCTCGACCGCGCGATCATAGAGCCCTTTTGAGGCCCAGCGCGAATTGCTGAGGCAGACCGCCATCTCGTAGACCACCTGCTCGCGGGCGTCGTCGAATGCGGCCGGCAGGCCCGACAGCAGCGCCTCGACCTTGTCGGCGGGCAGCCCGACCTCCTTGCCGCGCCGCTCATGCGCCGCAGTCGGGTAGGCCGCGTGCCATTTGCTGTTGATGACGATCACCGCGATCTCGCGCTCGCGCTCGGTCAGCGAGTAGCCGCCCGGATGAAAATGCGCCCCGAGCGGCCCGATCGCCTTCGCCAGTTTGGGATTGTGCACCCATATCTTGCGCGGCCCACCGAGCGGGCCGCGGGTTTCGAGCAGCGCGCGGTACCCCTCCTGCTGCTCGGGCGTCATCGCGTCGTGGGGCAGCTCGGCATAACGGCCAAAGGTCGGGGTCTCGGGCATTGCGCGCCTCCTTTCGGGTTCAGCCGCGGGCCAGGGCGTAGATCTGCGTGCCGCCCGGCGGTGGCGGCTGTGGCGTCCAGGTCTCGCCGGCATCGCGGCTGGTCCATACCTCGCCGCCATTGGTGGCGCACGACATGCGGCTCGGGTGGCGCTCGTCGAACGCCACCTTGAACATCGTATGCGGCACCGGCATGCCGACATCGACCTGCACCCAGCTGTCGCCGCCGTCGCGGCTGTGCAGCAGGATGCCGAGGTCGCTGATGAACCCGGAGCCGGCGGCGAGCCACAGGTGGCGCGGGTTGCCCGGCACCTCGCGAATGTCGCGGCAATAGATCTGGCCCTTGATGTTCAGCGGCTCCAGCGGCACGTGGCTCCAGTGGTCGCCGCCGTCGGCGCTGCGCCACATGCCGGCGCGGGCGATGCCGAACACCATGCCGGGCCGCCAGCGGCTCGCCAAAACCCCGTGCATGTCGACCATGTCGTCGTTGATGTACTGGCCGTGGCTCAGGTTTTCCCAATGCT
>Ga0307372_10012721_pt1 | contig 10967 bp, 12 predicted proteins | sample OX1MG_FD_202533 | JGI IMG/M metagenome (GOLD analysis project Ga0307372, IMG submission 202533) | Soil microbial communities from Risofladan, Vaasa, Finland - OX-1 | ecosystem: Environmental > Terrestrial > Soil > Coastal area > Acid sulfate soil | place: Finland: Risofladan, Vaasa | collected...
CTTCGCCGGTGAGCAGCGACTCGTCGACCTCGATGGGCTCGTCCGACTCGAGCGGCCCGTCGACGACGACCTGGTCGCCGGCCGACAGCCGAAGCAGGTCTCCCTGCACGACGTCGGGCACCAGGATGGTGAGCGGGGCGCCATCTCGAACCACGGTGGCGCGCGGCGCTGCCACGATCGCAAGCCGGTCCAGCGTCAGCTTGGACCTCAGCTCCTGCGCGATGCCGATCAGCGCGTTCGCGACGAGGATGATGCCGAACACGGCGTCCTGCAGCGGACCGATGACCAGGACCACGATCAGCAGTGATCCCAGCAGCGCGTTGAAGCGCGTCAACAGGTTCGCCTTGAGGATTTCCTTCAGGCTTCTGCTGCTCGGGGCTGCGACCCTGTTGGACAGACCCCGCCGGACTCGCTCGCTTGCTTCCGCCGCGCTCAATCCGAGCGCGGGCCCCCGCCGCTCGGGCGTGTTGGCCGGCGCACCCGGCGGCATCACGCTCGTCCGTGCCATCGATTCGAGAGTAAGCAGCTCGATCGCCGCGGCGGAATGGCCATTGGCCCGCCTGGAAAGGGGCCATTGACCCTACGTGCGCCTTCCGACCTCTGCCAGCGTGTGTCTGACGTGAAGCACCTCCAGCGGTTGACCCTGGCCGACCTCGCCAACCTCGCGGCCGAAGCTCTCGACACGCCTATGCACCAGGGCGCCCTCGGGATCTTGGACGGCTCATCCCTCCTGGACCAGGGAGGGCGAGTGCGAATCGAGGCGATCCGGACGCACATCGCCGCAAGGCTGGACCGGGTTCCGGAGCTGCGCCGCATCCTGTTCCTGACCGGGCCGCTCCAGGGTAGGCCGCTGTGGGTGGACGACCCGGAGTTCTCGATCGAAAACCACGTCCTGGTGGCCAGATTGCCCGCGCCAGGCGGCGAATCTCAAGCCCTCCGGTTCGCCGAAGGGATGATGGGTTCCCTGATGGACCGCTCGCAGCCGATGTGGCAGATGTGGTTTCTAGAGGGCTACGGCCAAGGCAAAATCGGGCTGTTCCTGAAGCTGCACCATGTCTTTGCCGACGGCCAGGGGATCCTCAAGATCGTCGGCCTGTTGTTCGACCTGGAGCCCGGTGTCGTGGACACCCGCCGCGCCTCATGGACGGCTGCGCCGCCCCCGTCGCCGCGGGCGCTGGCGATCGACAACCTCGCCCGCAAAGGCCGCTTGATGGCGCGCGCCACGCGACGGCTGGCGCATCCCGTGGTCCTGGCGAGATCCCTCGGTGTCACCGCCCGTGCGATCCGGGCGACCATCCAGGAAGGCCGCGGCGCGCCTCGCACGTCGCTCAACGTGCCCGTCGGCCCGGCCCGACGGGTCGCCACCATGACGCTGCCGCTGGCGGAGGTCAAAGCAGCGGCCCACACCGAGCGCGTGAAGCTGAACGACGTCTTCATGGACCTGATCGCAGGCGGTCTGCGGGAGGTCCTCATCGAGCGCCGCACAGCGGTCCACGGCCTGCGGATCAGGGCCTCGATGGCGGTGGCGCAGAAAGCGCCCGGCGAATCGGAGCTCGTAGGCAACCACGTTGGGACGATGATCGTCCCGCTTCCCATCGACGTGGAAGACGTGCGCGAGCGCCTGGCCATGATCGCGGCTGCCACCATCAACGCCAAGGCCCGACAGCGAAGCGCCGTCCCTCAAACCCTGATGGCCGCTCTCGCAGCTACCGGCCTGACCAGGTTCTTCATCCGCCGCCAGCACCTCGTCAACGTGCTGGTGACCAATCTGGCCGGGCCGCAGTTCCCAATCTACGTCGCGGGTGCGCGGCTGGAAAGCGTCGTCCCGATCCCGCCGATCGCCGGCAACGTCACCGTCGCTTTCGCCGCCTTCTCCTACGACGGACGCCTGACGCTCGCGGTCCACGCGGACGCGGAGGCGTGGCCCGACCTTGACGCGCTGATGCGTGGCATGGAGCGGGCGTGGATGGGGCTGCGCAGCTCCCAGCCCATCGTTCCGGCCGGGATGGGTTCTGTGGCGCTTTCCGCGTGACGAGGTTCCGTTAGCCAGCAGAAGTGAGCGGCTAAGCGCTGCGGCGCACCGGGGGGAACAGCTCGCGGGGCCACGTCGATGGGCTGCGCTGCGGCCTTCGAAGGCGGTCGGGTCCACCCCGCGGCAGAGATGAGAGAAGCCGCCCAAGCTCGGTCCCGCGGAGCGTCGCGGCCGTCGTTTTGACTGCGGTGTCCACGACCTGGTTGAGGTTGCGACGGCTCATGTAGTTGAATCCCATGACCCGAATGTCGTCGGCACGCGGTTCGATCAGGACGACGCGTTTGCCCGAGCGCCTGAGCGCCAGGGCCTCCCGGTCGAGCAGGCGGCGGTTGTCGCCCCTGATGAGCGAGGCAATGGCCCCCGTCGGCTCGAACACGCCCCCCCGATGACGGGAGGACATGGGGTTGAGACAGACGATCAGGTCCGCGTCAGCATCGGTCATGAGGTCCAGGTTCGCCGGCGAGTACATTCCGCCGTCGATGTACCTGCGGCCACAGATCTCGACCGGGTGGTAAAAGCCCGGGATCGCGCACGATGCGGCGACCGCGTCTGGCAGGCTGGCGCGTGGAGCACCGGCGCGGCCGAAGACGACTCGCTCGCCGGTGTGATAGTCGATCGCCGGGATCCACAGCCTCTCGTGCGGTCCCCATCCACTGGGCACCACGTCGCGCACGACACTCTTCAGCGGCTCGGTGGAGATGACCCCGTGGGGCAGCCAGGCGATGATCCCGGCCGGGCCGTACTTCCACGGCTCGCGGAGGCTGCGCAGGGCGAGGGAGGGTGAGCCGAGGACCGGGCGGGGGAAGCTCCGGTGGAGCTGGAACGTGGTCCCGAACCTCGCCGCTCCCGGCTTGCCGAACTGCGGCAGCCCCGCCGTGTCCTGTCCAGCCGCGTAGGCCATGAGCAGCCAGGGCGGAACCGCCGACGCCAGCAGGGCACCGACCATCGCGCCGGCCGACGTCCCGAGCACGTAGTCCGAGCTGCCGGGGTCCCAGCCGGTCTCGCCGGCGATGGCATGTAGGGCGCCGACCATCCATGCCCCTCCCACCAGGCCCCCTCCAGACAGGACCAATCCCGTGCGCGGCGTGTTTGCCATGCTTCCAGCCTCGGCGCTGCGCCCTGGGCCCGCGACAGGAGGGCGGCCCGAATCGTCAGGGCCGATTGCCACTTGGCCAGGCGACGGGCAGTCCGCATTGTGGTGTCAAAACGGAGGTGACACCATGTCCGAAGGCTACGTCGTCAACATCAAGAAGGCCGCCAAGAGCAACGACTTCTTCCGCCAGGTGCTCTTTACCGCGCAGAAGAGCCAGCTCGTCCTGATGGCACTCCAGGCGCACGAGGAGATCGGGGAAGAGGTGCACGAGGTCGACCAGGTCCTATACGTGGTCGAAGGTGAAGGCAAGGTCGTGCTCGACGGCGCCGGCCAGGAGTTCGAGAAGGGCATGATCGTGGTCGTGCCCGCGGGCGTCAGGCACAACGTGATCAACACCGATGACGAGCCGATGAAGCTCTTCACCATCTATGCGCCGCCGCAGCACGCGCCAGGCACCGTCCACCGCACCAAGGCGGACGCCGAGGCCGCCGAGAAGCGCGAGCTCGAGCCGGCGAAGCTCTAGTCCGCGACGCTACCGGGGTCGGGCGACCGCGCTGGTCGGCCCGACCGCCGCGGGGCTTTCGCCCCTGCCGGGGACAGACTGCGCGCAGGAGACTGCTTCTATGAAAGTGGATAGGTTCTATCGCCCCCATTTCGCCCAGGCGGCGCCCGCTGACACCCTGCGCGAGGCGGCCAGGCGCATGCGCAGCGGAGGCTGGAGCTGCCTCCCCGTCGTGGACGAGGGCACCGTGATCGCGCTGATCACCGAGCGCGACCTGGTGGACGCGGCGGCCCACGGCGCGCAGCCGTCCGATGCGCTGGTGAGCGATTACATGAGCGACGGATCCGTCACGGTGACTCTGGACGACGAGATCTCGGTGGCAGCCAGCAAGATGTTCGCCATCGGCTGCCGCCATCTTCCTGTCGTGAGTTCGGGACGTCTCGTCGGCATGGTGTCCGCGCGTGACCTGCTGCTCGAAGCCTCGAAAGCCGGCGCCAGGGGAGTATTGGTCTGATGAGCTGGAGACTGACCACTCGGACCGCGCCTCGTCGCCCTCGCTCCGGAGCGCGTTGGTGGATGGGCGCAGCACTCCTGGGGGCCGGTGCCCTGGTCGGCGCCTACCTGCTCGACCCGGTCTGCGGCGACACCCGGCGGGCCGGCCTCGCCGAAACCGCCAGGCGCTTGGCGGGAAGAGCACGCGCGCAGATCGGGCGCGCGTTTCCGTTCTTGGACCTGGATGAAGACGCCGGGCACCCTGCCGACTGGCCGGACGAAGCGCCTCCCGACGTGGATTCGGAGTCCTGATCGGAGGGGGTCCAAAGGCCCTACCCCAGACGGCACAGCACGCTTACCCTGACAGTCGCCCCGAGGTTCTGAGTAAGGTAAGACCAGGGAAGCCCTCACGTTGACCGGGTGAAAGGTCAAAGACCTGAAGGCCGGGAAAGCAGATAGGGCGGAACAGGGTGAACCCCAAAAGGAGCCTCGGGTGAACTGTTTTTACGCTGATGTTTGACGACGAGACCGTGGTGGCGTGGCGCGCTATGCCGTACCGGGCGCCGGTGGTGGCGGCGGACGGCTCGACCATCGGCTCGGCCGAATCCCTGCTCGGTGACGAGGAGGAGGACATCTTTCACGGCATCGTGGTCAAGCGCCATGGCGACGGCCACCTCCTCGAGGTGGCCGCAGCGAGGATCAAGAAGATCACCGAGAAGCACGTGGTGACCGATGTCCCCGCGGGCGACCTTGGGTCGCTACCGGCCTATCACGAAGAGCGCTGGTATCACATCGGGTGGGGCGGCCTGTTCCGCAAGCATCCCGAGTGGGACGACACCACCAAGACCTGAGTCTCCCTGCCTTCTCGCGGCGGGCCGTTCGGCCCTTCTGAGGTCCGAGCGGACGGGCGGATACTCGGCTGTAAATGAAGCGGTGGGTCCTGCCAGTGGTCTTGTGCGTGGTCCTCGGGGTTCTCGCTGCCCAATACTTCGTCACGACGAGCACTTCGCCCGGCGTCTGGTCGTACTCGGAGCTGATCAGCCACGCGCAGTCCGGCCAGGTCGCAAGCATCACAATCGGCCTCGGAACCGGCGTCGCCACGGACACCTCGGGCCACAAGTTCAACGTCTCGCTGCCCCAGGACCAATCGGTTACGCTCGCCGACGAGCTGAAAGCCGACGGGGTCAAGGACGTCCAGTTCCAGTCCACGGCCGACCTTGGGACGCTGCTGCTCAGCTTCCTCCCCAACCTGCTCTTTCTCGTCCTCATCGGCGGTCTCGTCTACTGGTCGTACAGGTCGATGCGGCGCAGCCAGGGCCAGGCGATGTCCTTCGGGCGCTCCAAACCGCGCCTCATGGCGCAGCAGTCGGTCGTCACCTTCCGCGACGTCGCCGGGGTCGAGGAGGCCCAGTCGGAGCTCAAGGAGATCGTCGAGTTCCTGAAGACCCCCGAGAAGTTCCGTGCGCTCGGCGCGCGCATCCCACGAGGAGTGCTGATGGTGGGCCCTCCCGGCAGCGGGAAGACCTTGCTGGCGCGCGCGATCGCGGGCGAGGCCGGCGTCCCGTTCTTCAGCATCTCTGGCTCGGAGTTCGTCGAGATGTTCGTCGGGGTGGGTGCCTCGCGGGTACGCGACCTGTTCGACCAGGCCAAGAAGGCGAGCCCTTGCATCGTCTTCGTGGACGAGATCGATGCCGTCGGCAGGCAGAGAGGCGCGGGCCTTGGTGGCGGCAACGACGAGCGCGAGCAGACGCTGAACCAACTGCTGGTCGAGATGGACGGCTTCGACACCGACACGAACGTGATCGTGATCGCCGCAACCAACCGGCCTGACGTGCTCGACCCTGCGCTCCTCCGCCCCGGCCGGTTCGACCGTCACGTCACGCTGGACCGCCCGGACGTCCGGGGCCGACGCGCAATCCTCGACGTACACGTGCGCGACAAACCGCTCGCATCGGAGGTCGACCTCGACATCATCGCGCGGCAGACGCCGGGCTTCTGCGGCGCGGACCTGGCCAACCTCGTCAACGAAGCCGCGATCCTGGCCGCTCGGAACGACCGCAAGGCTATCGGGATGCAGGACATGGAAGAGTCCATCTACAGGGTGATCGCGGGACCGGAGCGCAAGAGCATCCGCATCTCCGACGAGGAGAAGCGCATCGTCGCGTTCCACGAGGCCGGCCACGCGATCGTCATGCACGACCTGCCGCGCTGCGATCGAGTCCATCGCATCTCGATCATGTCGCGCGGGGCCGCGCTGGGATGGACCCTCAGCCTCCCGGGCGAGGACCAGCACCTGGTCAGCGTCGCCGCGCTGCACGAGCAGCTTGCCGGGCTGATGGGTGGACGCATGGCCGAGCACCTGGTCTTCGGCAACGTGACCTCGGGCGCCGAGAACGACATCAAAAAAGCGACGCAGCTCGCCAGGCGGATGGTGACGCAGTGGGGCATGAGCGATCGCGTCGGCCCGGTGACGATGGGCGAGAACAACGAGATGGTCTTCTTGGGCCGGGATCTCGGCGAGCGGCGGAACTACTCGGAGGAGATGGCCGCCATGATCGACGAGGAGGTTCGCACGATGATCGAGGAAGCTGGTTCCGTGGCGCTACGCATCCTCACCGAACGGCGCAGCGCGTTGAGCCAGCTGGCGGAGCGGCTGATCGCCGAAGAGACGGTCGAAGGCGCGGAACTGGACCAGATGCTACCGACCGCCCAACCTAAGATCGCCATCGTCGCGACCGTCTAGCGAACGTTCTCGGGCCTTCGGCCTGGAGACCGCAGCGCGCCTCGATTGGCACCGTTGCCGGCTTACGCGGTGGTCCTTGGGAGGGAAGCGTCAGGCGGGGCCGGGTCTTCGATTCGGAAGGCTGCGAGATGCGGCGCGACCACCGCATAAACCGCGGGCAGGGCGATCGAGATAAGCAGGCCGCTGAAGGGCACTATGAAGCCAACCACGATCGAAACGAAAGCAAAGCCGAGACTGGCCAGGCCGTATGTCAAGGCGACCCTCAACGACACGTCGTGGTTGGCGCGGGCGAGAGCGAACAGGCGAGTCGGGTCGATGGCGCGTGCGGCGCCCAACCTGTCCGAACCGATGAGGATGGCGGCGGTGAGATACAGAGCCCCCAGCCACCAGGCGATCAGCAGTACCAACGCCACGAACGCCAGGAAGACGGCGACCGCGACCTGGTGCGGGTTCGCTATGACGATTGCGATCGCGCTGCCGACCAGGGAAGCGATCACGAAGAGGAACACGAGGCCGTAAGCGAAAGTAACCAGGAAAGGCGCGACGCCGCGCTCCAGGTACTGGAAGCCCGCCGGCGGGAGCTCACGCCAGCCGCGCCGCAGCATGTCGGTCGCCACGAGCGTCCAGCCGAGTAGGTTGATCGTGCCGACGATCGGGATAAGAGCGATCAGGCCTGTGATCGCGACCCGTCCGAACCAGTCCGGGGTGGTCGTGAACCACAAGGTGTCGAGCGGGCCTTCGACCACGCGGCTCTGCCAGCGGGCGCCGTCCCACCACCACCTGCCGTCCTGCGAGATGAGCGCCGGGGACATCGCATCAGCCTACCCCGATCAATTACACGTCGGCGACGAAGCAACCTGACACGAGCGGCACGCGAAACTCGCCCTCTTCTTCAATGATCGCCTCGATGCGTCTTCGCATCGCGGCCTCGAGATCCGGATCGTCACGCATCGACCGCCAGTAGCGCAACGCGGACTCAGGCTCGGGGAAGACGAACTCGTTGCGGAGCACTTCGACGTACGCCGTCGGAAAGATCTCGCGCACCCGCTCGACGTCTTCGAGGCGGAAGGGGTTCTCGCGACTGAAGCTGTCCCTGCGACCGATGTCCCGCGCGGCAAGACGCGCCACCTCATACATGCGCTGGTTGGTCTGAGAACCGTTGGTGGCGATCACGACTCGACCTTCCGAACGCGCGATGCGGCGCAGCTCACGCATCGCGAGCAGCTGGTTCGGGACGTGATAGAGGACGTGGTTGCACATGACGCGATCGAAACCGTGATCGGGGAGCGGCAGCGCCTGGGCATCTCCGACGACAGCCATGCAGCCGGCTGCGGCCTCGCGTGCCATGCCCATGGAACGGTCGAGCCCTATGACCCGTGCGCCGCGAGACCGAAGGATCGGATGGTACAGGCCATGCCCGCAGCCGACATCGACGACGGACATGCCCGGCCGGAGCTCGAGAAGGTCGACCAGCCACTCGACGAAAGAGGTCGAGTTGGCGCTGTATCGCCGATGGGTTTCCTGCCTGATACGCAGCCGGGCCGAATCCGAGTACTGCTCCGCGAGACGCTCCGAGGACGTGTACCGATCCACGGCGGCAGTGTGCCGCATCGGCGCATGATCGGGATGCCCGGACCGGCGCCGCCGGGCGCTGACCGGCATGAATCGTCAACGCACACCGGCGGGGTTTCAGGAGGAAATAGAGTGGAGTTTCGAGAGCTGGTTTTGAAGCGCCGGATGGTTCGCGAGTTCGATCCACGGCCAATCCCACGAGACGCGCTGATGCACGTGCTGGAGGTCGCGCGTCACGCGCCGTCGGCAGGCTTCAGCCAGGGATTCGACTTCATCGTTCTTGATCAACCGTCACAGGTCGAGTGGTTTATCAACACGACCGAGCACCCGAAGTTTCCCAACGAGCCCGGTGAGTTCGAGCACCCGCCGGCGTGCATCGTCCTTCCGATCTCGAACAAGCCAGCCTACCTCGAGCGTTACTCACGTCCCGACAAGGAGCGGTTCGGCCTGCAGCAGGCGGAGGCGTGGCCGGTGCCGTGGTGGGACGTCGACACCGGCATGGCGATCATGCTGATCTTGCTCGCCGCCATCGATGAGGGGCTTGGCGGGTGGCTCTGGGGCATCTCGTGGGGCGAGCAGGAGGTGCTCCGAGAGCTGGCGGTGCCCGAAGGATGCCGGCCGGTCGGGGTCGTCGGGCTCGGTTACCCGCTCGGCGGGGTGGAGTTCGATCGGGCCAGGTTCACGAGCCGGCGCCGAGCGCTCGACTCGATGGTCCATTTCGGACGCTGGGGCGGCTGAGCATCTGCTGAGTACTTGCCTCCTCGGTGGAGATGTAATAACGACAATGGGCGGAATGAATGGCGCGCCGGTGGGGATTTTCGACTCCGGGGTCGGTGGGCTATCCGTCCTACGCGAGATTCGGGCCGCACTGCCCCACGAGTCGATCTGTTACGTGGCCGATTCGGGCAATGCGCCCTGGGGCGACAAGAAGCTCGAGTTCGTCCGTGAGCGCGGGCTGAAGATTGCGCGCTTCCTGGTCGGCCAGGGCGTCAAGGCGATTGTCATCGGTTCCAACACGGGGACGGCGGGGTCGGCCGACGCGCTTCGCGGCAACCTTGCCATTCCCGTCGTCGGCATCGAGCCTGGCGTCAAACCCGCAGTTGCGGCGACGAAATCGCGCGTGGTCGGCGCGCTGGTCCCCGCCGCGATGGGAAGCTCGGACCGCATGGCCTCGCTACTCGACCGCTTTGGATCCGACGTGAAGGTCATCACGCAACCCGTGCCGGGACTCGTCGAGCACGTCGAGGCGGCAGACCTCGACGGTCCCGAGCTGCGCCGCATGGTCGAGGGCTACGTGCGCCCCCTTGTCGATGCTGGCGCAGACACCATCGTGCTGGGGTCGACCCACTACGTGTTTCTAAAAGCGATCGTCGCCGAGGTCGCTGGACCGAACGTGACCCTGATCGAGACGGGCACCGCCGTCGCGCGCCAGCTCGCCCGAGTGCTTGCCGACCATGGCCTCACCGCCTCTGCGGAATCGAGTTACCGAGAGCATTTCTGGACCAGCGGCGACCCCGTCGTGTCGCGGCGCGTGATGTCCGCACTGCTCGGGCGCGAGGTCAGCGTGGAGAGGCTACCCGACCTGTAGGTGCCCTTTGTACCTCTCGGCGGAGCGCCGCACGGCCTGCTTTGCATCCACCGCCACGTTCCGGTCCCACCAGGCCCCGTAGATCCGGTCGTAGTCATACGGCTCGAGGACGGCGACGACTCTGTCCACTTCCGCGGCGGAGAGCGGAACGTAGTTGGGATAGCTGTACATGAAACTCACCCACCGACGGTCCTGCGCGACCTGGACGATGTCGCCACACAGCAGCGCGCCCCGGCCCCCCGCGCCGCTCGGGCAGTGCAGCACGGTCCCTCCCGCGAAGTGGCCGCCCACGCGAATCAAGGTCATCCCGTCCCACAGCGCTTTCGATTCCCCGTCCCAGGACTCGATCCGCTCGTCGGGCCGCATCACCCAGCGGCGGTCCGCCGCGTGCAGGTAGACAGGCGCATCGAATGCCCGACTCCACTCGACCATCGACGAGTAGTAGTGGGGATGCGAGATCGCGATCGCGCGAAGGCCACCCAGCGCTTGCACCGCGGTCACCGTCGCCTCGTCGATCAGCGTGATGCAGTCCCAGAGCACGTTGCCTCCTGGTGAGCGCACCAGGAGCGCGCGCTGGCCGATGGCGAACGACGGCTTGGTACCGATCCCGCTCAAGCCGAGGTCGTCACGGACCTCGTTTTGGTGATCGCGGCGCAGCTCGTCCAGAGTGATCCATTCCTGGCCGGACCAGCGAACGTACTGGCGCTCGTCCTCGCAGACCGGGCACGCCGCCGGGACTCGGTCAGTGGGAGCGAACTGGACTCCGCAGGTGACGCAGATCTGACACCGGGGCTCGGGCTTCACGCCGCGGCGTGCCAGCTCACCCGCTGACCTTGAGCACCAACCCGATCCCGTAGGTGATGCCGCCGACGATCACTCCGGCGAGCGTCATCTCGAGCCCGGCCGACCACCAGGTCCGCAGGGTGAAGAACGACTTGGCGGCGC
>Ga0307372_10012723_pt1 | contig 10967 bp, 9 predicted proteins | sample OX1MG_FD_202533 | JGI IMG/M metagenome (GOLD analysis project Ga0307372, IMG submission 202533) | Soil microbial communities from Risofladan, Vaasa, Finland - OX-1 | ecosystem: Environmental > Terrestrial > Soil > Coastal area > Acid sulfate soil | place: Finland: Risofladan, Vaasa | collected...
CTGCCTAGCGGCGGTAGTGGGGCAGGATGCCAACGAAGGTGCGTCGCACATCCGGGATGGTGTGTGTGTAGAAGCTGCGTTCCCGCTCATAGCCGGCGGATGGGAACGCGCGCGGAATGCGTCCGTATACCTGCCGTAGCTGGTCTTCGTACTGCTCGATGGTGGCCGAGGCGGCTAGGACCTTCGTTGGCAGCCCGGATGGCCCGCCGCGCTGCAGTTCGGCGATCAGGCCTTCGTAATGACCGCCGAACGCACCGAGTTCTTCCTTGAGGAGATGCATCTCGTCCTGGACGGTTAGTGCCGGAACCGGGTCCTTCACCTGCCGCGCCGACGGGTGCCCGTGTTTCGGAGGCGGGCACAGATCTGGCCCGACCGTGCACGTCCGCCTAGTGGGAACGCTGAAGTAACCGTGCTTGGGACAGCGGAATCGTGGGCCGCGGCTGAACGCCGTGAATTCAGGGAACCAGGTGTAGCCAGTGAGCTTGTCCACGGTCGAGATGAAGACCGACGGCAAGTACCGGTAGACCTCTTCGTCGGTCATGTAGAGGGGCAGCGTTCGGCCGCATGCGGCACACTGGTGCGCAAGCCGCACCGCATCGATGTCGAGGGTCAGGATCACTTCATCCCGGCCGCAGTCTGGGTACGGGCATCGGGTGACAAGACGGTGATCCTCGTGATCGACGGAAAAGGTCCCTTTCACGGCGCGCCGGGACTCTGCCTCCCAGCCTTTCCACCAGCCCTGAGGCCATTTGAGCGAGTTCGGCGTTCCGCCAGCTCCGACCAGGTAGCCGAGTGCGAACGGGTCGTCGTCCACGGATCCGATGCCGCGCTCGACCCGCAAGTCCTCAGCGATAACGAGCACGCGCAGCATGCGGAACAGTTGCTGGACCGACAGCATTCGAAGCGGGAAGCGCAGCCAAGAGGTGGCCCCGGCGTGCTTGCCTCGCATCCGGTCGTAGAACAGGGCGGTGATTATGAGACCTAGGTACGCCTCGGTCTTCCCGCCGCCGGCCGGGAACCACAACACGTCGACGTGGTCGAGTTCGCGGCGCAACTCATCGTCCACGTGTTCGCGTGCGGCGAGCGCCGGCATGTGCGAGACGATGTAGACGATCTGGAACAATCGCCACGTGTCGAACGACGCGCCTGCGTTCGCCCTTGCGAAAACGTCGTTGGCTAGTTTGAATGCCTGCTCAAGGCGAGGGTCGTCACGCATCGCGCGTCGGCCCAGGCGGAAGCGGCGCAGCTCGTCGGAGAATTGCCCGAGGTCTTTCTGCGCATTTCTCTGGTACGGCTGCCCTTCAGCCATGGCGACGAACTTCGCAAAGTCGCTTCCGAAGTCCTCCATCGCGACCTGGATGCTGGTGAGAACTGGGGCCGGGTCACGGGCGAGTTCTGTCCACCGAGGCGCGACGATATGATCTTCGCGCGGTTCGATGACCGGTTGTGTGTAAGTCGGCAGCGTCTCACTGCGGATACCGCCAGTCCCGGCGGGGACAGCGACGCAACCGGTGCCGTGCCCGATGACGTCCGCCAAGTCGGCGAGGCGGTAATCGTCCGGCGCTAGGTCGAATCGCTGAGGGACCAGCGGCGTCGCCGCGTCTGGGAATACGGCTAGATGACAGTCGTAGGCGGACAGGTCCTGCAAAGGGCGGCCCGTCAACTGTGTGGCGTTGCGCAGCGACACGCTTACCAAGTATTCGTCGCCGCCGAGCGGTTGAGCGAACGCGGTGACCATGAGTTCCGGATAGGTCGGCTGCCACGTCATGTCGAGCGCAGCTGATACAGCAGAACCGAACTCGGCCTCGCTGGCGAGCGCGGACCGGGGAAGCTCGTTACGTGCCTTCGTGAACGGCCGCATCGCGTTCGGTTGCGCGTAGTGCGCGTCGACTATCGATTGCGCCAGTAGGTCGAATGGGTCGCTGACGGTCACTACTTTGCCGTTGAGGGGCAACTGGACTCCAAACCGCGGCACGCTGATGTCGTTGCGCCGCCACGCGCCCAGCAGCCTCGTCTTGTCCCTCCGTCCGCGTTTCCCGCCCTGGCCCGTACCGGTCGTTGCAACGGCGTCGCTCGCGGTCAAAACCGAGGTCTGGTCGGCCGTCGAGTCCACTAGCCGGGTATCTGCGTGCCCGGCCTCTCCGGCCGCAGATTGCGCAGCGGTCGGGTCGATGCCGAGATTCGTGATGCCGTTTGTATCCGTCGTGGTCAGCGCTTGAATGGACTCACCGACGTAGCTCCGCTGTTCGTCGAGAGTCGCGATCTCCTCGAAATACAGCGCGAAGGCAACGTCCACGTCGAGCGTGACTTCCTTCCTGCCACCAGCACGGACCCGGAAGTCGACACCGAGTGATGGGATCTCGCCGATCGGGGTTCTCGCCTGTTCGGCCTCAGCTGTTTCGCTCGTCTCGCCTGCATCGCCTGCATCGCCTGCATCGCCCGCGCCCGCAGCGTCCTCACCGGTCGTGACCTCGGGCGGGCGAACCCAGATTGGTTCGAGCACGCCAAGCAGGACGTTCTGCTTCGGTTCCCACGGCGGCGCGTGACGGATGCCACCACGGTCAGCGAGACGCCTCGCGAGGCGGTCGATCAGCAGATCCACCACGGCGGCCTCACGCCGGTTGCGCATGGACGCGTTGTCAGGCGCTGACGGCTGGCGGCGTGCTGCTCCGGACAACGGGAACTCCTTCTACGATGGCTGGGCGGTGCCGGCCTGCACTGCGATGATTCGGCGTAGTTGACCGCTGGGAACCAGCGCGGTAGCACCGATGAAACGGATGCGGTGTACCTCGAATTCTTCGAGGATTTCAGTCGGGTCTATCCCGCCGCATAGCCCAGACAGCTGACGGGTCTTGTCGCCGGCACAGCCGGATGCGACCTCACCTATGGCACCTGACAGGATGCGGCCGAGTTCACGGTGCAGGCGGCGTAGCTCCTGCGCAACCGCACCCAGCCGTTCCCAGGTCCGGTTGAGGATCAGGCCGCTGTCATCGGTCAGCCACGCCACGCGGCGAATGTCCATGACGTCATCGGGTGCGATCACGGCACCGGTCGCCCAGTTCTGGCACGTCTGGCCGGCCTGCACGCTGCTCCCCCTTTGCCGCAGGCTCCTAGCCACGTCGTTCCATGTGCCGCACTGCGAATAGAGCGTCCATACCGCAGCCCGGAAACGGCGCAGCAGGATGGTGACGGCGAGCACGTCCGCGTCGCGGTGAGCGGCCTGCAGCAGCCGTTCGTACAGTTCGTCACGGGCCTCGCCACGGGGGATGAGCAAGGACATTCCGGCTGTGAGCGCGGAGACCTGCACAGAGCTGTAATGGGCGCCTACAAGGGTTTCAACACTAGCGCTGGGCGGCAGCCAGTACCGGCTGTCGCCAGGCTCAAGGGTGACCGGGCGGGCGGCCACGGGATGCCCGCTTGCTTGTGTGCGGTAGCCCGGGTCGTCGTCGGACTCGATGCCGCCCAGCGCGGCAGAGTAGGCGGTGAATAGGTCTGAGATATCAATGGATGCCGTTACAGACCCGGACTGCCCGTCCTCTTCGCCACGGCTATCGACCTGTACTGGTCCGAATACCGTTTGTGCTGGCCGCAAGTGCGACGCTGGCAGCTGACCGAGGTCCAGCTGACCTGCCGCCGAGTCCAGTGTGGATGTCCACTCGTGATTAAGGAGCCCGATCATCGTGTCCAGCCAGCGCTTATCGTCGGCGTCGGCGACTACCACGTTTTCGTTCGTCTCGCCAGACACGAGAGCGCTGCGCAGCCACGGCGCTGGTACTCCGGGGTGCAACTGGATGGCTGGGCCGGCCGCCCACGGAAACCGGTGACTGTAGGGCACGACGGCGATGAGCGCGGTTGCGGGATCGCCGTCGCTGAACTGGTCATCAAGATCGGGGCGGGCATCAGACAGTTCCGCCAGCAGGGCGCTTGCCGCGTAGCGGCTGTGCGTGCGGATGACAATCCGTGAGTGCGGCCGGTTGGCACGAGCCCAGTTAAGCAGTTCGCACAGCATCTCGAAGCGCGGGTTGAACTCATCGAGAAGGCTGGCGAGTGCCAGCGCGTCACGTCGCAGGTCTGGCCAGTCGGTGTCGCGGAATGCGCTCCATGGGCCGCGCAGCTCATCGTCGCCACGTTCTTGTATTGTCCGGCACAGCGCAGCGGTGCTGACGCCGCGCACGTGATGCACTGAATGCTCGTTTGCCGCCTTCGTCGAGCCCCAGAGTCCGTTGAGCGTGTTCACGAGCTGGATGGTGTCGGCGACGATCTTCGGGAATGGCTGGCTCGTCCGCCGGGCTGATGCGATTCCGCGAAGACATGCCCGCCGCAGCCGTGTCATCTCAGGCGCCTGGTATTCGGCGACGCCGATACGGCGAGGGGGAGAAGCGAGCAGCGAATTCGTGGATAGCGGCCCGCATGCTGGCCGGCTGCCGAGCTCACGCAGGATGTCGCGTCGCAGTCCCGGCGTCCAGCACCACCTGATCCAGCGTTGCGTATCCAGATCGTTCAGACGTGGGTCCCCCAGGTCGTTCACCACGATGACACGCCGGGCGGCGTGGGCCTGGCTCCAGGCGAGCGCGCGGTCGAGCGCCTCCGGATTGCTGAAGCTCGTGCGGTCGATGATGACTGCTCCTGGCTGGATTCTGCCTAGACTCGGCCAGCCAAGTGACGTGTTGAGGTAGAACAGCCCGTCTTTCCATGCTTTCGCGAGTGTGACCAGCCCGGGCAGATCGATGACAGTCCCGTTAGCCCGCACCCGCTGTACCTGGAGAGCTGCGGACAGGTTCTCCTCACCGATCTTGATACGGCGCAGCCTGTCGGTCATATTCGTATTGCGCCCGACGACAATGACGGGGCCTTCGAACGCTTCAGGTCCGGGCTCGAGCCTAATGCGCGCCCCGAGACGCATGAGCTGGACGTAAACGCCAAGTAGCACCGCAGTATCGTGCCGCCCGCGGGGCAATTCAAGGGACAGGTCGTTGGTCGTAGTCGTGAGGACACGCCGCACCAGGTTCAACGTCGCCTCGTCGAGCGGGCCAAGGTCGACGATACGCGCGTAATCGGTGAGGCGCCGCCGCCGCAGCCGCAGCCGCTCAAGAAGATCGCTTGAGTCGGGGACAGCGGGAACGAGGTCGTCGAGATAGACCATCGCGCCCTCCAAGATTCTTTCCGAATGCTCCTGATTGTCACCTAACGGTGATGCCGCCGCCAGGCTAACAATTGCATCCGACAGAAACACCGGCTAGACAGTTCCGGCAGGTGCGGCAATTCCGGGACGTTTTAGTCCATCGCCAACCGTGGGCGGTTCGGGAGGCCTACGCTGCTGGGGAGGGTGATCGACTGGTCAGCGACCCTTGAGAGGATGGCAGTGAGCAAGGCAGCGGGCACGGAAGACCCCGACGGTAGGGCGGGGTGAAGGCTCAGCAGCGCGGGCAGGCCAGCGAGGTTCTCGCCGCCAGCTTGCTGGAACGTCACCAGTTGCCGGTAGCTGTCAGCCGCATCGCAGAGCACGAGTCGTGGCGCAAGGAACTCCATCGGCCGGCGACCTATGTACACAAGTGGTGGGCGCGTCGGCTTGGCTCGGTGCTCCGGTCCGTTCTGCTTGCTGCCGCCAGCACGGACGGCGAGCCTTCAGCCCGCGCACTCGAAGGAGCCGTGGTGTATGACCCGTTCGGCGGGTCAGGCACCACGCTTGTGGAAGCCGTGAAGCTCGGCGCGCGCGTGGTCGCACGCGATATCAATCCGGTGGCGACGCTCACACAGCGGCAGGCGCTGCAGGCGTGGGAGTTCGCCACCGTCGAACGGCTGTTTGCCGTTATCGGGGCAACCTGCCGCGCCGACATCGACGCCCTCTACGTCACCGCCGACGGCGAACCGGCTCTGCATTACTTCTGGGTTGCCATCGCCGACTGCCCGGATTGCGGCCAGCCTGTCGAGCTGTTCTCGACCTATTTGTTCGCCAAGCACGCCTACCCGAACCGGCACCCGACGGGGCAATCAACTTGCCCCAAGTGCCACGCAGTCTGCCCGGTAAATGTAACCGCCGACACCGACGGCCACTGCTCTCGCTGTCATAGCGCGTTTGGGCTGGCAGGCCCGGTACGTGGGCGGACGATGACATGCCCATCTGGGCACCGTAGCGAAATCACTGCGGCGCTTGCCCAGCAAGCGCCGCGACGTCGCATGTACGCGAAGGTCGTCAGGACTGCCGAGGGCGGACGCGAGTACCGCGCGATCGATGAATTCGACCTTGGCCTGTACGACCGTGCATGCAAATTGCTCGCCGATGCGGCAAGCGAGGACATCGTGACCCCGGAGGGTGACCTCGCCGACGGGACGAACACGAGCCAAGCTCTGCGGTGGGGATACCGGACGTGGGCCAGCTTCTTCAACGACCGTCAGCTGTACTGCCTGGGCCGGATCGGCGCAGCCCTTCGTGACCTGCCCGGCCGCGGCCCAGAACGGGAGGCGCTAGTTGCCGCGTTCAGCAAGACCGTCGAGCACCACAACAGCTTCTGCTCGTTTAAAGGCGAGGGCACTGGCCCGGTCCGCTCGATCTTCCACAACCATGTGCTGCGACCCGAACGCTGTTCTGTCGAGGGTAATCCGTGGGGTGCGTACGGCGGATCGGGTGGATACGCGGACGCGCTCGCGCGTCTGCGCCGTGCGCACGACTACAAGCTCGACCCGACGGACCTGAACGAACGCGGTGGGACCGTCGTCGCCGAACGCGGCCTGTCAGCGCCGGTTCCGCAGACAATCGTGTCTTGCTGGGGCGACTTCGCCGCCCGACCAGGCAGCGCTTATGTCGTGACCGGCGATGGCGGCCAGACCGACATCCCGGACGGCGCTGTCACGCTGGTCGTGACCGATCCGCCCTACGTAGATAACGTCCACTACTCAGAGCTCGCCGACTTCTTCCACGCATGGCTACGCAGCATCGACCCATACCCGGGATACCCCACTGACCTGACCACACGAGACCAGCGCGAAGTCCAGAACACCGGTGCGGAGGAGTTCCGCACGATGGCAGCCAGCGTATGGCGCGAATGCGCACGGGTCCTGGCAGGCGACGGTCTGCTGGTATTCAGCTTCCACCAGTCGCGGACCTCCGGCTGGGAAGCGGTCATGCGGTCACTGGCCGATGCCGGCTTCTTCGTGACCGCAGTTCGCCCTGTCGTGGCCGAAGTGACCACAAGCCTGACCAAAGCAGCTGCCTCAGCACCGAATCGGATAGATGTCATTGTCGTATGCCGAAAATCTGGGATGCGCCCGGAACCGGCGACGCCGGCACAGGCCCGCAAACAGGTCACGGCTGCGCTGCTCGGGCTTCGAGACAGCGGATTGGCGCTAGGAGACGGCGATGCACTCTCCGCAGCGAGGGCGAGCGTGCTCGCGCTCGGAACGCACGACCCTGACTGCGACTGGCAGGCGCTCCGGTATGCGGCTGAGGCGGAGGCCGCGCAGGCTGTGGTGGAACTGCGGCCGCTGGTTGCGGCCCCCGAAGGACGATATGGAAATGCCGTGGCTCGGCTCGAGTGAGCTTTGGTGCCGCGTCAGCTCGCCTTTGCGGCGTTGGGGAGCTCCTGCTGACATGCCAGCCCGGGATGCGGGATGTAAGAGCAGCCCGGTTCTATGGGCGTGCCGTAAGCGGAACTCGTAAGCAGCAAGATCAACTTGAGTGGCAGATTGAGTGGCAAAGGGCGCTCACGAGGCCACATCTACAGCTCGCGAGCGCTAGTCTGTGCCAGCGTTCTGCCAGGTCAACGCCCTGACCTGCGACGATTCAACCGGGCGGCGGTCCCTGATAAGGAAGAGGTCCGAGGTTCAAGTCCTCGCAGGCCCACCCACCCACCCACCCACCCAGGTCGGAGCGGTCCGGCCCTAGTCGGGTCGGTCAGTTGGCCCTAGAACTTGTAGGGCCAACTGTGGTGGTTAAGCAACCTCGCCGCCAGCTTCGCCTGTGCTGGTCTGTGGTTCTTCGTATACCCGCAGACGACTGACCGCCTGGTTCATGGCGTCCAGGAAGCCGCCGAGCTGGTACCTGTGGTCGGGGTCACCTTGTGCTACGGGTTGCCAGATGTACCGGCCCGGGTTGTCTTCGATGAGCTGGTCGGCGTGCGCTTGCCTGCGTTCCTGCCGCCCCGCCTTGGCCGGTCACGCCGCGGCGGAACCGGATTCCCGCGGGGCAGGTCGGGAGCGTCCTGCCGTCGCCGTGTGGAGAGCTGGCGGCGCGATGGCCGCGCCGGGAGCACGTTGCCGCGCATGCCGGATCGGGTGACCTCCTCGTCCAGCTCGCGCGTGCCGGCCCCGGCAGTGTGGCGCGTGGTCGCGTTGGCGTTGCGTGTCGGCGCGGCACTCGATCCACATGCGCTGCTCGTCGCCGGGCTCGTCCGGCGTGATGACGGGCTCGTCATCGAGATGCCACCCTTCGCGGCATTGCGCCGCGCGCGGCGTCTTGGGGCGGTCGGCGCAGGACGGGCAGACCGACGCGAGCGCGTGGCCGCACGGGATGGGCACATGCGTGGCATGGCCGGTGTCCAGGTCGGTGCGGCGGAGCTGGATCGGTGGGCCGCGTAGGCTTGCCTCATGACCGGGTATCAGGATAAATATCATGAGTCCGGCCTTGCTGCTCAGGTAGATAGCATCCGGAAGACGGCCAAGCGTTTCGATGAAACAACGCTTGCCGCAGCAGACAGTATCCGCGACGGGGAGAAGCGTTTCCTTGAGAGCGCCAGCGACGCCGAGAAGCGTTCCGCTGAAGCAATGTTTGACGCGGCTAGTTCCGCTGCTCCTCACGCTCCGAACCTCGTCGCATTGCTAAGCAACCTTGACGGGTTACCAGCCACGATGCAAGGCGCGCTCTCAGAGCTGGTCAATGACACCAACATCGCCAGGATCATCGACGCACTGCGGCCCATCGAGAACGAAATGAACAGCTATCTTGCAGACCCAGATACCGTCCGCCTCACTAATGCGCTCGACACCGGGCTTCAGAACTTCCACCAGGCACTGCAGCGCAGCTTCGGCTACTGGCAAATGGGCCGAGACCGAGCCCGAGACCGAGACCCCGAGGTGGTGGCGGACCTCGACCTCCGCCCGGAGCGACGCCACACGTTCGCGAGCAAGCTGCTAAGAAACCTGGAGGACTGGGTCCCCGGCTCGGTCGCCGAGTTCCGGGGGTCGCTGGGTTCCGGCACCGCTGACAACTACAGCGACATCGACGTCTACTGAGTGGTGCCCGACGACAGCTTCAGGGAAGCCGTCGACACCCTGGGCGCCGCCCTCAGCCGCGCCACCGCAGTGCTGTCGCTTCGCACCGATCCGGAGTTCGCCCGCTCGGCCCGGCGGCGCCTCGTCTTCGCGCGCCTGTACGGCATGCCGCTGTTCTGGCGGGTCGACATTGATATCCGCGCCCGCTCGGTCGCAGCCGATGATCTCTACGATGCCGACAACCCGGAAGCCCGCAGCGATACGAGATGGTCAAGTCCCGCCAGCGCAATCGACAATGCCATCGCGGCCGTTAAGGCGGCGGTCCGCGGCCAGGCAGACGCCGCTGACGGCCTGCTTCGCCGCGGCTTCGAGCGGATCGGGCGCGACCCAGAACATACCGACGATCTGGCCGATGCAATCACCAGCCTCGCTGATGCGTGCGCCACCCAGGAATCCAGTCTGACGAACATGGCCGCCGAAGTGCAGCAGGTCGTAGACCGCCTCCTCCGATCCGCTCGGCCCGGAAATGGATCGCATCCCGAGCCGTAAGCCCGGACGTGCCACACGCCAGGCAGTCACACGGTTATCAGGGTGACCATGGCGCGGATGTCGTCGTCGGCGACGAACGCGGCGCGCGCGCACCGGATCGGGGTCAGCCGGTGGCCTGCGGAATGTCAGGTCGGCCAATGTGATGAAATGGTGCGCAAACGACAAGCACTCCGAGCAGCGACACGTTACCCGGGCCACATGCGCGGTGCGGGGACGGCGGTGTGACAGCCAGGGAGGCAGCGTCATGTCCAGCGCGCAGTTGTATGACACCATCGGAGCCACTTACACCGTGACGCGGCGCACCGAGCCGCGGATCGCCGCGCGGGTCTGGGCCGCGCTCGGCGATGCGCGAACCGTGCTGAATGTCGGGGCTGGCACCGGCTCCTACGAGCCCCCCGGCCGTGACGTCATCGCGGTGGAGCCGTCGGCGGTCATGCGTGCGCAGCGTCCCGCAGGCGCGGCGCAGTGCGTGGCTGCCACTGCGGAGAGCCTTCCGTTCGAGGACCAGTCCTTCGACGCCGCGATGGCTTTCTCCACCGTTCATCACTGGCAGGACCCGATCGCGGGCCTGCTCGAGCTGCGGCGCGTGGCTCGGCGCGTGGTGGTGTTCACGCACGACAGCAGTGACACCGGGTGGCTCCGCCGGTTCTGGCTGACTCGCGACTACCTGCCTGAGGTAGCTGACTTCCGTGCCGGCCGGCCTTCGCTGACCGAGCAGGCCCGCGCGATCGGAGCCCGGATGGAGCCGGTGCTCATTCCGTGGGACTGCGTGGAACTCGCCCTGACCCCTCGCTTCCGTGACTCGGCTCTGGCAGCGTGATCATCGCTCATGAGCCGTCCCTTCCCGACTGATTGGAGCAGCGCGATGCTCGCTGCCTCCCCCAAGTGGTCTAGCGCGGAGTCGGTGTATCTAGCGGCGATGGCGCGCTGGATGCTTTCCGTCGCGACGAGTAGATTCTCGTCGACCATTTCGATGGGCATGCCGAGCCAGGTGGCGGCCCAGTTGCTGGCATGTCCTGCCTGAGGGTGCGGTGGTCGACGGCTGCGTTGCCGTACCAGTTCTGCCTGGGTAGCCCGGACCCACCTAGCGGCGCCTTCGTAGCGGCTACGGAAGGCGGAAGCAACCGGCCTGCAGTAGGACAGGTTGATGATCGAGCAGGTGTCGAGCAGCAGCGCTGGTGCCGGGCTGGTCATAGGTCATGCAGATCGTC
>Ga0307372_10012725_pt1 | contig 10966 bp, 5 predicted proteins | sample OX1MG_FD_202533 | JGI IMG/M metagenome (GOLD analysis project Ga0307372, IMG submission 202533) | Soil microbial communities from Risofladan, Vaasa, Finland - OX-1 | ecosystem: Environmental > Terrestrial > Soil > Coastal area > Acid sulfate soil | place: Finland: Risofladan, Vaasa | collected...
GTCTATACCGAGAGCGCGAATCGCTGGGACCTCAAGTTCGAGGACGGGCGCCGCGCGCGCACCCAGTATTTGATCGGGGCGGTCGGAATCCTGTCGGCGCGTTTCACGCCTCCGTTCGATGGGGTCGAGAGCTTCAAGGGACGATCGCTGCACACCGGCACCTGGCCGAAGGAACCGGTGAACCTCGCCGGCCAGCGCGTCGCGGTCATCGGCACGGGGCCCACCGCGGTCCAGCTCATCACGGAAATCGCCAAGGAAGTCGGCCACCTCACGGTCTTCCAGCGCACGCCGAATTACTGTGCGCCGTTGCGCAACGCGCCCGTCACGGCGGAGACCCAGCAGCGGTTCAAGGATACCTATCACGAAATTCACCAGAAGATCCGCGAGACGCCGGCCGGCTTCGCGTACGACTTCGACCCGCGCAAGACTTTGGAAGTCCCGCGCGAGGAGCGGCTGGCGCTATATGAAAAGCTGTGGGCGATGCCCGGATTCTCGAAATGGCTGGGCAACTTCCACGACATCATGAGCAATCGCGAGGCGAACGAGGACTTCGCGGAGTTCGTCCGCAACAAGATCCGCGCGCGCGTCAAGGATCCGGCGGTGGCGGAAAAGCTTGTGCCCAAGGACCATCCGTTCGGCTCCAAGCGGGTCCCGCTCGAGAGCGGCTATTTCGAGCAGTTCAATCGTGACAACGTGCTGCTGGTTGACGTGCGCGAGACGCCGATCGAGCGGGTCACGCCCAAAGGGATCAAGACCAGCGACAAAGAATACGAATTCGACATTATCATCTACGCGACCGGCTTCGACGCGGTCAGCGGCGCGTTGACGCGCATCGATATCCGTGGCCAGGGCGGGCGCACGTTCAAGGATACCTGGGCCGACGGTCCGCGCACCTACCTGGGCATCCAGACGGCCGGTTTCCCGAATTTCTTCATCGCGACGAACTCGGCCTTCTGCAACTACCCGGTGTGCGCCGAAATGATCGTCGAATGGATCACCGAGTGCATCGGCTATTTGCGCGAGAAGGGCTTAAAGCGCATCGCGCCGACCCCGCAGGCGGAACAGGCCTGGATTGAGCATGCCGCCGAGTTGGCCAGTCACACGTTCCTGAGCGGTACGTCGTCGTGGTTCATGGGCACGAATATTCCGGGCAAGAAGCCGGCCCTGCTGCTCTACGCGAACAGCGCGCCAAATTATCGCAACAAATGCAAAGAGGTGGCGGCCAAGGGCTATGAAGGCTTTGTGCTGGAATAGCCGCGCTTGAATCGGGAGGATAAGCCGGCTCGCGGAGACTAATCTGAATGCGCGGAAGAGCGCTCCGGCGAGTCCGTCGTCGAAGTCGCCCACAAAAACGCCGCCGCGACCGTCGAACGCTCATTGGATGCGTCCGATAGTCGCGGCGGCTGCTTAATTCTACGTCAGGGCCGACCTACTGAATCTGATTCACAGCGCCTTGAACCTGCCACGGATGCGCCGGAAGCGAACGGTCTGACCCCGAACCTCCGCGAGAACCCGATTGCGGATCTCGGGCGTATCCTCCGTCAGGTAGACGGTGAGCGCGGCGCTATCGGGCGTGGCTCCCGCGCCGATCGCAATCGCGGCCACTCCGCGCATCTTGATCAGTCGCATGCGGTGGGCTTCCTTGACGCTGCGCACCTGCTCGAACGAGGCGCGAAACGCATCGCTCATCCCCGCCAGGTCCGCGCCGCTTGGACTCGTTGCTCCGGTATCAGTGAAGGGCGGGTCCGTTGGTGAGCCCGTGCAAGTCTGGCCCACCAGCGTCACATTGAACTTGGTCAGAATTGATTGGATCGGGTTAACCGCCACGATTTCGCCGCCTGAATCGGCGCCGGAACCCGAAGAACCGGCGAACACCATGCCGATCGCTTGCGGGCAGGTCATGTCATCGGTGAGCACTATCGAGCCGGAATCGCCGGTAGTGGCAAACGAGCAAACCGATCCGGCCGCCTCGCCGAGAACAATAATCTGATGGTCGAAAAACGCCACGCCCGACGACGCGGCGTTGCAGGTGGCGGGATAGGTCACCACTCCGAAGGCGTCGTACGCATCGATCGCACCTGCAGTCAGACAGCTCGACCGTCCCATCTTGACGACTGGCATACCGATCAAAAGGCTGTCGAACGGGAACGGCGTAGTGCTGATCAGACCGATGTTCAGGAGCGCGCCTGACGGGTCGACGCCAGGAACCGAAGGCCCGGCCGGACCGTAAGTTTCATCGACGACCTTGGCAATCGCCGCGTCCAACTGGTTCTCGCCGCTCTTGAAGTTGATCGGCGTCCACTTGGAGAGCTGCGCGGCGGTGTCGGCCGGATCCTGCCAGCAACCAAGATCCTGCAAGCCCGGTTGGACGATCGCTTCCTTAATCTTGGCCGCTTTGCTGCCGCTGTTACGCGCCAGCACGTGGTTGGTGCTCAAGATATACTGGGTGGCGCTGGAGTCCTGAACGAGTGCGCCCATGGTGCCCGCACAGCAGGTAGTCGCTCCGGTGGTCTTGTCAATCGTTATGCTGTTGAGGTTGCCAATCGAGACGCCAACGAACGATGGCGGGTTTTCCGCGCCGGTCTCGCAGGTCACCGGCGTATTGCCGATCTTCGAAATCGTGCAACTCGCGGGCGTCGGCGTGGCGGTCGGCGTAGCCTGCGCGTGAGCGGTTACGGAACCGAGCATCAGGGCCAGCCCTGCCAGCAAAACTGGTAGGCACAATGAGCGTTTTCCCATCAGATACCCCCTTCCCATCCGATCTCCGCTACGCTCGGTGCGCCAAAGCATGTCGTCGGTGCCAGGTGATAGGCGAATTGCAGCGTCCGGGTGGTCGCATGTTAGCGAGAACTACAATATGAAGGAAGAAGTTTCGTTCAACTGATTCCTGAATCCTGATGTTTTGTATGATTGGGTAGTGGGAATTGCTCCATCGACCACCCGATTGGAATCGTGACGCGCGTATCGCTGGCTCAATTGCCGGTCCCGGCTTTGAGCACGTAAGGCTATTGCCGGCGATTAGAGCGATGACGCTTCTGTATGACTCGACGGAGGACGGCCCGTGCGACTGCGCCATCTTGTAGCGGCATTCATGCTCGTAATCTCCGTTGCCCTGAGCGCGCACGCGGGGGTCGATTTGTCTTTGTACCAGGCCTTGCACTGGCGCCTGATTGGGCCGTTCCGCGGCGGCCGCGTACTGACCGTGACCGGCATCGCCGGTGACAGCCGCCACTTTTATTTCGGCGCGGTCGACGGCGGGGTTTGGGCCACCGACGACACCGGACGCACCTGGCGTCCGATTTTCGATGGCGAACCGGCCGGTTCGATTGGCGCATTGGCGCTGGCGCCGTCGCTTCCGTCAACGATCTACGTCGGCACCGGCGAGGCGGACATGCGCTCCGATATCGCCCACGGCGACGGCGTGTACAAGTCGGTCGACGCCGGCGCGCACTGGACCCATCTCGGCCTTACCGACAGCCGGCAGATTGGCCGCATCCTGGTCGATCCGCGCAATCCCGCCGTGGTGTTCGTCGCCGCACTCGGACACGCGTATGGGCCCAACGCGCAGCGCGGCGTGTTCCGCACCACCGATGGCGGCAGGCATTGGGACAAGGTGTTGTCCAGGAATGCCAACACCGGGGCGATCGATATGGCCTTCAGGCCCGGCGCACCGGACACGATTTACGCCGCTTTATGGCAGACTCGGCGCCCACCCTGGAGCGCCTATCCGCCGTCGGACGGACCCGGCAGCGGCCTCTACATATCGCATGACGGCGGCAATCGCTGGAGCCAGATAATCGGCGACGGCTTTCCGGCGCATCCCGGCCGTATCGGCCTCGCGATGGCTGAAAGCCAGCCCAACCGTGTCTATGCGCTGGTTGACGGCCCGCACGACGAAGGCGGCCTTTATCGCTCGGACGACGCCGGCGTTCATTGGCGGCATATTTCGAGCGACCAGCGGATCTGGCGGCGCGGCTGGTATTTCTGCCGGCTGACGGTGGATCCAAAGAATGCCGATCGCGTCTATGTGATGAACACGATCGTGTTGCGCTCCGATGACGGCGGCGGCCATTTCATCGCACTGAAAGGCGACCCCACCGGCGACGATTTCCACGATATGTGGATCGACCCGGCCAATCCGGATCGGCAAATCCTCGGCGTCGATCAGGGCACGCTGATTACGCTCAACGGGGGCAAAACGTGGAGCAGTTGGTACAACCAGCCGACTGCGCAGATTTACCACGTCAGTACCGATAACCGATTCCCGTACTGGGTCTATGGTGCGCAGCAGGACTCCGGCGCCGTGGCTCTGCCGAGCCGCGGCGGCAGCGGCGACGGCATCACGATGGAGCAATTCCACGAGCTCACGGCCGGCGGCGAAAGTGGCATGATTGCTCCCGACCCCGACGATCCGGACATCATCTATGGCGGTGAAGGAAGCGCGGTGGCCCGGCTCGACACCCGCACCGGCCAGACCCGGGACGTCGATCCGACTCTCGCCTATCCCACGATCCATTTTCGCGCCGCGTGGACGCTGCCGCTGGCATTCTCCAGACGCGACAAGCAGGCGCTCTACTTTGCGACTCAGAGTCTGTTCCGCACGACCGACAGCGGCAACCATTGGACGATAATCAGCCCCGATCTGACGCGTGCGGATGCCGGCATACCGGCCAATCTCGACGCGCCCACGGCGGCCGACGACGATAACATCAGCAAACGGCGCGGCGTGATCTGTGCGATTTCGCCGTCGCTTTTGCGCGCGCGGACGCTGTGGGTGGGAACCGACGACGGGCTCGTCTGGCGCACCGACGACCGCGGTATGCATTGGCGCCAGATCACTCCACGGGGGCTGACGGCGTGGTCGAAGATCGCCGGCATCGAGCTGTCGCCCTTCGACGCCAATACGGCTTACCTGGCGGTGGATCGCCATCGTCTGGACGACGATACCCCATACATCTACCGCACCGGCGACGGTGGCACGAATTGGACGCGCGCCGATGCCGGCATCCCGAGGGATAGCTTCGTCAACGTCGTGCGCGATGATCCGGCACGCCCAGGCCTGCTGTACGCCGGCACTGAGAAGGGCGTGTTTGTGTCGTTCGACGACGGCTCGCATTGGCAGCCGCTGCAGCAAAACCTGCCGACGACCTCGGTGCGCGACATCGACGTGCACGGCGACGATCTGGTAATCGCTACACATGGCCGAGGCTTCTGGATCATGGACGACATCACGGCGCTGCGGCAGATCGATCCGTCTCATGCCGCCGGCGCGATCCTGTTCCCGCCCGCCGGCGCGATCCGCGTACGCACGCTGCGGTTCACCGGCACTCCGATGCCCAAAGACGAGCCGACCGCCGATAACCCGCCCGCTGGCGCCATCATCGACTACGTAGTGCCGGCAATAGTCAATGGTCCGGTAACACTGACTATTTTCGATAAGCCAAATCACAAGCTCTGCGGCTTTAGCAGTGCGGATAAGGTAACGGCACCCAATCCGGCTGAGCTTAAATTTGCGCCGCAATGGATACCGCCGCCGATGACTTTATCGGCCGCGCCGGGCATGCATCGCTTCGTCTGGGATTTGCATTACCCCAAACCATCGGCTGCCGTATGCAACAGCTTTCTGACTGACGGGGTATGGGCGCCGCCCGGCAAATATACTATCGAGCTCAATGCGGGCGGCAAGAACTATAGTCAATCGATCACGGTCATGCCGGATCCTCGCGTCAAGCTTCCCGAAGCGGCTTTGCAGCGTGAATTCCTGCTGGCGCAGCAAGTCGAGCAGGCGTCGGCGCAGGTATCCGCGGCAATCGGCGAAGCGACCCGAATACTCAAGGCGCTCGCGTCGCGATCGGCACATGCGAACGACCGCATCGGCAAACAGATCGCGGCGCTCACAGCCAGGATGTCCGCTCTGTCCGAGGTTCAATTGCAGCCCGATCCGCGCGAGTTGGCCGGCCCCCCACCGCGCCGCACTGACAGCTTGCGGGCTCTCTCAGCGGCACTGGACAAGCTGGAGCGGGCGGTCGACGGCGCCGATGCCGATCCCGGCGCAGATACCCTAGCGTCGTACGCCCGGCTGTCGAAGATGGTGGCCGCCACGATCCACGAATGGGATCAGTTGAAGCGCACGGAGCTGGCCCGGCTGAACGCGGAGCTGTCGCAAGCCGGCGACCAGCCTATTCCGCCCGCTTGATTCATGGCATCAAGTCCTGAGTGGATAAGGCGACACCACGCGGTCGTTCGTATGCTTCCGCAGCTTCATTGAGATCTATTCATGGACTGCGCTAAATGAGAAACGTCAAATTGTTAATAACTACATCGTTATTGATCAGAATTACTTTCTTATAGGCTATTCTGAAGCTATCGCCCTCAGGGCGCAGCTTGTGAATTGCGTGGCCGGCAAAAATATCCATTCGGCCACGGCGCAGCGCGGTTACGTTGAAGGCCGAGCGAACGATCCGCTCAGCCCCGTTTTCGTCTTCGATTTCTATGTTTGCAACGACCCGGCTGAGCCGCGATTTCGGATCCTGCGCATACGCGGCACCGCTCTTGAGCCGCGCGATTCGGTCTTGAAGGCGCGCCTTGTTCTCGTAGACAATCGACACGTGGCGCTCAGGATCGAAATCGTCCTCGTTGCACGGTATCCAGTACAATGCGTCTTCGGTCCACAATGCCAGCCATTCGTCATAAGCATGCTGGTCCATCAGGCGCGCTTCGCGGTAGAGAAAGTTCTCGACTATGTGACGATCGACTGGCATCGCGGTTCTCCGCTCGACGTTCCGATTACTCGCGGCGACGCAGTGGTCACACCTTCACCGCGCGGCCGGGAGCGAATAGCCAGTGCCGCTTCCGTCCGGACTACTCAGACCTTCGTCGGCCGGCTGTAACATTATTTTCTTCCACTGGCGCCAGATGCCCCGCTGCGTCACCTCATCCGTGATCTGTCCAACGATCGTACGATCGGCTTCCAGGTATTCCTGCTGGCGGCCGCGCGCGAGGACGAGCCACGGATCGACCTGGGCGCTGAGGCCAATCTGATTGCGTTCAAACATCTCGAGGTCATCGGTCGCGCCGCCGCCGGCCGGCCCGTAGAACGCCTCATGCCCACGCAGCCGCGCCACATTCAGGTCATGTGGAGCGCCGGTCAACAGGGTGGGATAGAGAAAGACCTCCGTCTCGTCGATCTTAACCGGCCGAACGACGCGGATTTGCACGCCAATGAGAATCAGGTTGGGAAACACCAGCAGGTGCGTGCCACGCGCGGTCAGCAACTCGTCGGCGCGCGCCTGGCCGTGCCGGGCGATCAGCGCGTCGCGGTACACCTTTCCGGAACCACTGGTCGCCATCAACGCCCCCATGCGGGAACCATTGGCCTGATTGTATGGACGAAAATCGAGCATCACGTGGCCATTGCCCAAATCCCGGGTCTCAGCCGGCGACTGACTATTCATTATATCAGTGACATTGACCTTGGTTCGGCGCCGGACGTTGTCGAAAAAGCTCTGATGGACGAAATTACCATGGTATCCATCCATGCTATTTTCGATCTGGAACTTCCAGTTGGCCCGGTAGCCATATTTATGCACTCCGGCGGTAACATCCAGCTCGCCTTCGGGCGAGAGGTCGACGAACAGGTCAATCTGTTCCTTGACCCGCGGAACCAGATGATTGTCCAACGTGCTCCCGATCGAGTTCAGACTGCCGAAGACGAAGCCGCGGTAGATGCCCACGCGCGGCACCTTGCGCAGTCCGTGATCCTCTTCACGGAACAGCGCGTCGTAGCGATCGTGATAGGTGATGCCCGCCAGGTCGCCATTATTGCGGTAGGTCCAGCCGTGATAGGCACAACGAAACATCTTCGCGTTGCCTCGCTCGACCTGGCACACGGCGTTGGCCCGATGGGCGCAGCGGTTCATGAGTAGCTGCACCTGGCCGTCGTCAGCCCGCACCATAATCACCGACTGCCGGCCGATATCGGTAACCCGGAAATCTCCCGGCCGGGGAATCTCGCTGGCATGGCCCACATAGACCCAACCGCGCGAGAAGATTTTATCGATCTCCTCCTCGAAGATGGCCGGGTCCGTGTACACGCGCCCGTGGACCCGATCGTCCTCGACGAGCGCCTCATAGTCGATTGCGGCTCGTGCGAATGCCATGGCTCCCTCCTGTAGCACGGTCGTAACACGAAACTCGTCGGGTCGCCACACGGAAGCACGACGCCTTCCGGGTGTGCGTCGGGAACTCTCCGGCGCGATCGTGCCCGATGAGCCGATTAGACCCGCCGCCCAGGTGCCGCTCATCAGGCGGCGTTGGTTGTGAGTGACCTTCACATCGCGATATAGAGCTATCTCGGTGGTCGGCGAGGAAGTATTTTCAATCGCCCGTTAACCGCCATCGCGAGGGATGCGGATGATGAAGCGCGCTTCGGCTCCGGATACGTGGATGGATTTGCCATCACCAAAGCCATTCAGCGATGGCTTCCCGCGTCAGAATCCGTATAACTTCGGCAACCCACCCGCGATGGCACGATTGCTTGGCGATACTCTATGTCACAAGTAAAATTCACGCTTGACGAAGCTGCAATCCCGCGCGAATGGTACAACGTAGTCGCCGATATGACTAATCCACCGGCGCCGCCGCTCGGCCCGGAGGGAAAACCCATTGGTCCCGAAGCGCTCGCGGCGATCTTTCCGCCGGCGATTATCGAACAGGAAGTGTCCCGCCAACGATGGATTCCCATTCCGGAACCGGTGCGCGAGATCTATCGACAATGGCGTCCGACGCCGTTGTACCGCGCGCTGCGCCTGGAAGCGGCGCTCAGAACACCGGCGCGAATTTACTACAAGTACGAAGGGGCGAGTCCCGCCGGATCGCATAAGCCCAATACCGCCGTCGCGCAGGCCTATTTCAATCACGTGGCGGGAATCCATCGGCTCACTACCGAAACCGGCGCCGGCCAATGGGGTTGCGCGCTCGCGATGGCGGGGCAGATGTTCGGAGTCGAGGTGCATATCTACATGGTGCGCGTCAGCTACGAACAGAAGCCGTATCGGCGATCGATGATGGAAACGTGGGGTGCCAGGGTAATCGCGAGTCCAAGCAATACGACGCGCGCGGGAAGAAACATCATCGATCTGGCGCCAGATTCGCCGGGGTCACTTGGTATTGCGATCTCCGAGGCGGTCGAAGAGGCGGCCTCCCGCAAGGATACTAACTATTCGCTCGGTTCGGTGCTCAATCATGTACTGCTTCATCAAAGCGTGATCGGGCTCGAGACGAAGTTGCAGTTCGAGAAGGCGGGCGACTACCCGGATGTGCTAATCGCATGTTGCGGGGGCGGCTCCAATTTTGGCGGCACCGCATTTCCATTCCTGGCGGATAAGGCGGCCGGTAAACGTATTCGTCTCGTTGCGGTTGAGCCCGCATCATGTCCCACATTGACCCGCGGACATTACGCCTACGATTCGGGCGATACGGCCGGACTGACGCCGCTGATGCTGATGTACACGCTCGGCCACAATTTCGTTCCTCCCTCGATTCACGCCGGAGGACTCAGGTACCACGGCGATTCGCCGTTGGTCTCGCAGCTTTATCATGAAGGGCTGATCGAAGCGGTCGCGGTCCCGCAGCGCGCGACCTTCGAGGCGGGAATCGCTTTCGCGCGGGCCGAGGGAATAATCCCGGCGCCCGAGACCAATCACGCGGTGCGCGTCGCGATCGACGAAGCGATCGAATGCCGACGAACCGGCGAACGGAAAACGATTTTCTTTACCCTCTCGGGTCACGGTCATTTCGACATGACGGCGTACGACAAGTACCTTGCGGGCCAACTCGAGGATGTGGCTTACCCGGATGACGCGATCGCATCGGCATTGGCGGAGCTGCCGAAAATATCCTGACGACATAATTGCCTTCATCGATCGACTGCAGAGATAACCGAAAGGACAGACGACATGATCAGGCCATACACGGCCGTTGGGCTGATTCCTACCGTTCGCGGAATTCGCAAGCGCGAAGATATAGCCAGGAATCTCAATCACATTACTCATATGGTCAAAGCGGCGGCGTGGCTATCGAGCCTGGACTTGCCGGTGCGCCTGATTGCCCTGCCGGAAGGGGCGCTGCAAGGATTCAACGATGAGGTGCTGGATCTCGACCATGTGTCATTTGCGCGCGAATGCGCGATCGATATTCCCGGTCCCGAAACCGACGCGCTGGGCGTCATCGCACGGCAATTCGATAGCTACGTTATCGCCCAGGCCAAGGCGCATCATCCGGACTGGAGGGATCGCTTTTTCAACGTAGGGCTCGTGATCGATCCGGACGGCGAGGTTATTCTCAGACACTATAAGGTTTCGCCGCTGTTTCCGGTCGAGCATTCGGTATGTCCGCACGACATCTTCGATTGGTGGGTCGAAAAGTACGGTATGACGCTCGACGCGTTCTGGCCGGTGGTCGATACGGCGATCGGCCGGCTTGGAATCATGATGGCGAATGAGGGATCTTATCCCGAAAATGCGCGGGCGCTGGCGCTCAACGGCGCCGAGGTGGTATATCGCGGATCGTACCCGCATCCGGCGACCGGCAACGAGCTATTCGAGATTCAGAGCCGGGCAAGAGCGCTCGACAACAATATGTACGTCGTGGCGCCGAACATGGGAACTTACTATCTCGACGCCGCCAGCGATATTCCCATCGACACCTTTGGCGGGCGGTCGTTCATTATCGACTATCGCGGCCGGATTGTCGGCCGGCAGGATTACGGCGGAGTATCGACCTACGTCGCCGGAGTTATCGATATCGAGGCGATGCGCTACCATCGCGACACCGCGCAGTGGGATAATTGGATAAAGGATTTACGCACCGAACTTTACCAGATCCTGTATCGCGAGCCGATTTATCCAAAAAACCTCTACCTCGATCGGGCGCCCATGAAGCATCAGGAATATCGCCGGGAAGTAAT
>Ga0307372_10012727_pt1 | contig 10964 bp, 10 predicted proteins | sample OX1MG_FD_202533 | JGI IMG/M metagenome (GOLD analysis project Ga0307372, IMG submission 202533) | Soil microbial communities from Risofladan, Vaasa, Finland - OX-1 | ecosystem: Environmental > Terrestrial > Soil > Coastal area > Acid sulfate soil | place: Finland: Risofladan, Vaasa | collected...
TGGCCCAGGGCTCATTGGCCACGGTGAAGATCGGCGGGTACTACGAGGGCGACTTCCTGTCGGCCGGCACGACGTCGAATGGCAACGAGAGCAACAGCTATACCTTCCGCCAGCGCCAGTTCTGGGCGCAGGCGGCCTTCAACGACGGCATCACCATCACCGGCGGACAGATGTGGTCGCTGGTGACCGAAACGGCGCACGGCGTGGACAACCGCACCGAAGCGCTGCCGATGACGATCGACGCGCAGTACCACGTCGGCTTCAGCTGGGCGCGCCAGTTCGGCTTCCGCGTGGCGAAGGACTTCCACAACAAGGCGTGGCTGGCGGTCTCCGTCGAGAATCCGCAGACCACCTTCGCGGCCCACGGGCAGAGCAACAACTTCCTGCTCGGCGCCGCCGGCAACGGCGGCGGTCTGTACAACCCGACCGCGAACTACTCCTTCAACATGGCGCCGGATGTCATTGCCAAGGCGGCCTTCGAGCCGGGCGCGGGCCAGCACTATGAAATCTTCGGCATCCTGAGCACCTTCCGCGACCGCGTGTTCCCGACCGGCGGGGCGCCCTACAACGACCACAAGGCGGGCGGCGGCGTCGGTGCGAACGCGCGCGTCACGCTGGCCAGGAACCACGTGACGCTGGGCCTTCACTACCTGATGGGCAGCGGCGTCGGGCGCTACGGCACGGTCGGCCTGCCGGATGCGACCGTGCACCCGGACGGGACGCTGGCCCTGATCAAGAGCCACCAGGTGCTCGGCACGCTCCAGCTGCACTACTCCAAGCTCGACGTCTTCTTCAACGGCGGGGCCGAATACGCGGCACGCACGGCGGACGCCACGAGCGCGACGACGGCGGTCGGCTACGGATCGCCGCTGTTCAACAACTCCGGCTGCTGGACGGAGCCGAACCCGGGCGCGGGCGGCTTCGCGCCCGGCTCGCTGTCGGCCTGCACCGCCGACACCCGGGATGTCGTGGAGGGCACCGGGGGGTTCTGGTACACGTTCTACAACGGATCGAAGGGCATGGTCCGGTTCGGGACCCAGATCTCGCACCTGGTCCGCAACACCTGGTCCGGCGTCGGGTCGCCCGCGCATCCTGGCGGCGCGCCCCAGGCGGATGACAACCTGGTCTTCACGTCGTTCCGTTACTTTCTGCCGTAGGGAGAAGACACCGATGCCGTTCACCTTCTCCCCTCGGAGTGCCGAGACCGGCATGGGAAGGAGCCCTCACGGTCCGCAGTCGTTACCCGGCATCGACACGAAACCGGTGTCGTTGCCGGATTCACCATCTGGACTTCAGCGTAAGGAGACTATCTTGCCACCTCTTCGGAAAACCGTTTCGGTCCTGACACGTCGTTCGATCGTGATGGGCGGCCTGTTCGCACTCACCCTGGCGGCCGGCGCCATGACGGGCACCCGCACGCTCCAGGCGGCCGGCACCGTCAACATTCTCGAGACCGGCTCCAGCCTGCTCTATCCGCTGTTCAACCTCTGGGTTCCCGCCTACACGAAGATCAATCCGGGCACGAGAATCACGACCCAGTCGACCGGCAGCGGCACCGGCATCGCGCAGGCGGTCGAGGGCATCGCGCAGATCGGCGCCTCCGATGCCTACATGAGCGACGCGCTGATGAAGATGCACCAGGGCATGCTGAACATCCCGCTGGCCATCTCGGTGCAGATGGTGAACTACAACCTGCCCGGCCTGAACCAGCGGCATCTGAAGCTGAGTGGCCCGGTGGTCGCGGGCATCTACCAGGGCCGGATCACCAAGTGGAACGACCCGGCCATCAGCGCGCTCAACCCGGGCGTCGCGCTCCCGGCCCGCAGCATCATCCCGCTGCACCGGACCGACGGCAGCGGCGACACCTTCATCTTCACGCAGTACCTGTCGTTCAGCACGCCCGCGTGGGCGAACAGCGTCAGCTACGGCACCACCGTGAGCTGGCCGGCGGTGTCCGGCGGCCTCGGGGCGGTCGGCAATCCCGGCATGGTCACCGCCCTCAAGGACAACCCGTATGCCATCGCGTACATCGGCACGAGCTATCAGAACGCGATCGAGAAGGACGGGCTCGGCATCGCGATGCTGAAGAACCGGGACGGTCACTTCGTCCTGCCCGACGCCAGGACGGCGGCCGCGGCGGCGGCCATCATGGTGCCGAAGACGCCGAAGGATCAGCGCGTCAGCCTGATTTTCGCCCCGGGTGCCGAATCCTATCCCATCATCAACTACGAGTATGTTATGGTGAACCGCAAGCAGCCTTCGGCCGGGATGGCCGCGGCCCTGCGGAAGTTCTTCAACTGGGCGATCAGGGCGGACGGCGGCAATGCACCCCACTTCATGAATGAGGTGCATTTCGTGCCGCTGCCGGCCCCGGTCGTCAAGCTCAGCGCGGCTCAGATCGCAGAAATTCAGTGACCTCGCGTGCACGCGCTTCCGGTCTTCTTCCCCGGTGCGCCGGCGATCCCATCGCCGGCGCGCCGGGGCGTTTCAGGTCCTGCGCGGGATGACCGCTTCCCTTCGAGCCGCCACCGCTGAATCCGGCGCGCGCCCCAGACCGCGTCGTCAGAACCGCGTGTTCACCTTCCGTCGCCTCACCGCCCTGCTGGCCGGCGTCGTGCCGGGCAGCCTCATCGTGATCGTCGTCTTTCTGGCGATCTACGCGTGGCCGGCCGTGCGCTTCAACGGCCTCGGCTTCCTGGCCGACAACAGCTGGAACCTCGGCAGCCTCTACGGCAACCCGATCACCGTTCGCGGCCAGCAGATTCTGCCGGGCGCGCACTACGGCATCCTGTTCCTGATCGCCGGCACGCTGCTCAGCACCGCGATCGCCCTCTGCCTGGCCGTGCCGATCGGAGTCGGCGCCGCCATGCTGCTCGCCGAGGGCGTGCCGCCGGTGCTGCGCAGCTGGTTCTCCTTCTTCGTCGAGCTGCTGGCCGCGATTCCGAGCGTCGTCTACGGGCTGTGGGGCTACGTCGTGGTGATCCCGTTCCTCGGCCACCACGTGTATCCGTTCATGGTCAGGTGGCTCGGCTTCATTCCGTTCTTCGGCGGTCCGGCCGGCAGCGGCTACGGGCTGCTCACCGCCGGCCTCGTGCTGACCCTGATGATCGTGCCGCTCATCACGGCCACCCTGCGCGATGCGCTGGTCACCCAGCCGGCCACCCTGCGCGAAGCGGCGGTGGCGCTCGGCGCCACCCGGTTCGAGACCCTGTGGACCGTCCTGCTGCCGGCGGTGCGCCGGGTGCTGATCGGGTCCAGCATCCTCGCCACCGGCCGCGCACTCGGCGAAACGATGGCCGTGCTCATGGTGAGCGGCAACGCGCTGAACTACCTGCCCGGCAACATCTATACGCCGATTTCCACCATGGCGTCCTTCATCGTCTCGCAGCTCGACAGCGCCCTGCAGGATCCGACCGGCATGGCGGTCCGCTCGCTGGCCGAGGTGGCGCTGGTGCTCTGCCTGATTTCCATCGTGGTGAACAGCCTGGCCCGCTTCCTGATCTATTACGAAGGGCGCCAGAGCGGGAGGGCCGCCTGATGGACGCGACGGCGGTCGACCTCCGCGGCGCCGGCGGCCTGCTCCTCCGGCGTCGCCTCTTCGACTACCTCGGCTGGGGTCTGAGCGCGCTCGCCTTTCTGCTCCTGGGCGGCGCCATGCTGTGGATCCTGCTCGTCGTCTTCCGGCGCGGCGTCGGTGCGCTCACGCCCACGCTCATCACGCAGGTCACGCAAGGCACGGGCGGCGGGCTCCTCAATGCCATCCAGGGGACCCTGGTCCTCGCGACGGGCGGCCTCCTCCTCGCCGTGCCGCCCGGCCTGGCGGCCGGCATCTATCTCGCAGAATTCGATCACGGCCCGTGGGCCCCGACGATCCGCTTCCTGTCCGACGTCCTGGTCGGCGTGCCGTCGATCGTGATCGGCTATTTCAGCTACGTCACGATGGTGGTCGGTCTCGGGTGGAAGTTCTCGGTCGCCGCCGGCAGCGTCGCCCTCGCCATCATCTCGCTTCCCTACATCTGCCGGACCAGCGAGATGGCCATCCGCCAGGTGCCGCGCGCCATGCGGGAGGCGGCCTACGCCCTGGGGGCGAGCGACGGCACCGTGGCCAGGACGGTGTACCTGCCGATGGCACTGCCCGGCATTCTCACCGGCGTGCTGCTCGCCCTGGCGATCTCGGTGGGCGAAACGGCGCCGCTGCTCTATACGGCCGGCTGGTCGAACTACCTCTGGACCGGCCACCTGACGAACGAACCGATCGGCTACCTCACCTACGCGATCTGGGCCTTCATCACCGAGCCGTTTGCGAGCGCGCATGCACTCGCGTACGCCGCGGCGTTCCTGGTCACCCTGTTCGTCCTCGTACTCAGCATCCTCTCCCGCCTCGCGCTGGACCAGAACGCCGGCTGGCGCCGGCGCCGCAGCTGAGACGCCATCACGCCGTCGCCGCCGGCCGGGCGCGCCCCCGGGGCGGAGTGCGCGCATCGGCCAGTGGAGACGGCTTGGCTGTCTGTGGAATCCCTGCGTACCGGTCGCCGGAGCAGGAGAGGAGGGCGGCGGACCGCGTAACGCCGCCTCAGGGTCGTCCGGAGCCGGCCGGCGCCGGACCGGAGCCGTGCGCCGCCTGGCGCTGCGCCATCACGAGCAGCACGGCACCGACCGCCACGGCGCTGAGCGACCCCCACTGGGCGACCGTCAGGCCGAGCGCCACCCGGATGTTGATCCGGATGAACTCCAGGAAGAAGCGCTCCGTCCCGGCGCCGAGCAGGTAGACGGCGATGACCTTGAGATCCGCCATGCCGTGGCGCCGCCAGCGGACGAGCAGAATCGTGAAAAGGAACAGGAACGCCGACTCGTAGAGCTGGGTCGGATGGACCCGCTGGAGCGTCGGCGGCAGCCCGTGCGGGAACGCGACGCCCCACGGCAGGCTGGTCGGCTTTCCGTAGTCGTCTCCGACCAGAAAACAGCCGATCCGCCCGACCGCCTGACCGAGCGTGAGCGCCGGCGCCGCGGCGGCAAGGACGCCGATCAGCGGCAGCCGCCGCCACCGCATGTACGCCAGGCCGGCGAGCACGCCGCCCGCCAGGCCGCCGAACCAGCTCAGGCCGCCCCGGTTGAGCAGCGTGGAGGCCAGCCCTTCCCCCCAGTGCTCGAAGACGAAGAGCAGCTTGGCGCCGGCGAGGCCGCCGAGCACACCGACCATCGCCGCGTCCGTGCCCTCGCCCTCGTTCAGCTTGCTGCGGATCAGCTCCCGCCGCAGGAGCAGAATGCCGAGCAGCGCGCCGAGCGCCACCATCGCGCCGAAGCTCGTGACTTCGAACGTGCCGATCCTGAACAATACCGGATACATCCCATCGACCTCTCACGTCCACGATACTCGATCCCGCGCCCGCGTGGCGCGCCATGGCGGCGTCAGCCGCGCGGCCCCCGCGCCAGCCCGGCAGTCGAGGCCCTGCCGGAACGACCGGCTCCACGCGGGCGGGCGGCCGCGCGGGCTCCGGCCGCGCGAACGCCCCCATCCCTGCGCCGGCGCGTCACGCGCTGCGCTTCATCGCCGCCAGGAACTTCCGGATCCGTCGCGCGTTCGTCCCGATGTCGCTGTGGCCGATGCGCGAGACCGATCGGATGTCGACCCGGCTGCCACCGCTGGCGCCGGCCTCCACCCGGATCACGATGTCGTCCTTGAAACCGAACCAGAACGTCGTGTCGGTCGCTTCGATCCGTCCCGCCGACTGATCCTGCGCATCGATGTGCCAGCCGAGCGCCTTTGCCACGGCCAGGGCGCGATCGAACGCCTGCGCCGGCGCCACCGGCAGCACGAGCGTCCTGATGTCGGGGTACGCCTTCTCCTGCAGCGCGGCGATCTTCGGCCCGCCGTACACCGTCGTGTTCGGCGCGCCGGCGCGCAGCGGCAGCACGGCAACGAACTGCGGCGGATTCTGCGTATCGGTCGTGATGTCGTGGATCGCCGGCACCTCCCGCGCGCGACGCTGCTCGGAATACGGCATCCAGAACACGGTGAACGCGATGACGAACCCGACGAGCGACAGCACGAACCCGCCGCGCCGGCTTCCCGGCCGCGTCACCAGCAGGCCGAGCAGGCAGATCAGGCCGGCCCCGATGCCGAGGTACGCGCCCCACTTCAACATGTTGAAGCCGGTTCCGAGCGGCCACCAGCCCAGCCGGTACCCGAACCCGGACGACGCCAGCACAATTGCCCCGACGATGGCCAGCCCGAAACCGGCCAGCGCCACCGGTGACGTCCCCGCCGACCGCTTCGCCGTATCCGCCATGTGTCTCTCCTCTGCTCGCTCCTACCGAGAACGGCACCACCAGCACCGGAACGGATGTTCCGTGCCGCCGCGCGCGCGCCAGGGACGCGCCGGCGGCGCTCAGCGTATCACGGGCCTGCCCCAGCCGCCTCTGCCGTCGCCCGTCTCCTCAGGACGACGGCGGCTCGAGCGGCGCCAGCGTGATCCACCAGCTCTCGCACTCGGTCCGGGACCCGCCCGCACGCGTCACCTCGAAGACGAGATTGAGCGAAGGGATCGTCCAGCGCTGCCTCCCGGCACCGATCGGAACCCGGTACGGCTTCAGCAGGTTTTCCGGTGAATCGTGCGGGCGATGGGTCTTCTGCACGCCCTTGAAGATGGCGAACTCGTCGTACGGGCCGAGATGCACTTCGTACTGCGGCTGGCCGTCGATCGCCTGATCGAACACCCGCTCGCTGTACTGGCCGTCGGCGTCGCGGCACGACTGCCAGTTCCCTTCCAGAATGTTGCGCGGATCGGAGGAAAACGACGTGAACTGCGGGCGGGCCGGCCGGGCCAGGCCGAGACACAGCGCCATCGTGCAGGCGGCGACCAGGTGACGGGCGGACCGGTGCACGGCAGCTGCTCCCTCGCGGGTCCCGTCCGGGCGACGCGGGACCGGCGCCAGCATAGCACCAAACCTGCGTGCCGGGGCCGCGCCGCCGCGCCGCCGTTGGACTACGATACCTGCGCGCCAACCCGCCCGACCGTCCGGCCGGCGGCGGCGACAAGGAGGCTTCGCCATGGCGGACGTTCAGCGCTACGAGAACCACGCCCGGCTCGTGCCGGGATACCACTACGTGGTCCTGCCGGTCTTCGCAATCAACCTCGTCTGGTCGATCATCGTCGCGATCCGGCAGCCGGCGGCCGGCACGATCATCGCCGCGCTGGTGGCCGTCGGGCTGGTGCTGCTCGCCTTGTACGCGCGGATGTTCGCGCTGACGGCGCAGGATCGCGTCATCCGGCTGGAGATGCGGCTGCGGCTCCGGGAGCGCCTGCCGGCCGACCTGCTGCCCCGCCTCCCGGACTTCACGGTGGATCAGCTCGTCGCGCTCCGCTTCGCGAGCGACGCCGAGCTCCCGGACCTGGCGCGGACGGTCCTGCGCGACCGGATCACCGACCGCAAGGCGATCAAGAAGATGATCCGGGACTGGCAGCCGGATCAGCTCCGCGTCTGACGGCGGCGGGCGGCGTTACTTCCGGAGCTTGCGCAGCAGCCCGGGTGCGAGGAGCCAGCGCAGGGTGCCGGGTGGCGAGATCGGCGGGCCGGGAAAATCGATCCGGCAGACGCCGCCTTTCTTGAACGGCAGCGGCTGGCGCAGGCCGATCAGCCGCGCCGCCAGCTCGCCGAGCCCCGGCTCGTGGCCGATGAGCGCGAAACGCCGGCGTCGCGCGTGGTTCGCCAGCTCGTCGAGCAGCGCCGGGAACGTGCCGCCCGGCGCCAGCGCCTCGGTCGTCACCACCGGCGGAGGCGACGGCAGTTCGGCAGCCAGGATGTCGGCCGTCTGACGGGCCCGCACGAAGGGACTCGTCAGGATCACGTCGAACGACACGCCGAGACGCGCGAGTCCGCGCCCTTCCTTCCGCAGGCTCGCGACCCCGCGCTCCGTCAGCGGCCGTTTGGCGTCGTCCGGAAAGGCCGCGCCCCCGGCGGCCGCGGCACCGTGCCGGATCAGATACAGTTCGAGCTGGTTCGCCATTGTGGTTCGCGTGTCAGCCGGCCGCGCGGGAGCGTCCCGGGACGCCCCGGCCCACCCGGCGGCCGTCACGGACGGCCTCGCAGATCTGCAGCAGTCCGTCACGCCGGGCCATATAGTGCCCGTGGAGCGTGCGGCATTCGTCTTCGAGCGCCCGCTGCAGGATGTGGAGCTCGTTCCAGACGGTCAGGCGGGCCGGTTTCATGGCGGCCTGCAGGACGCGGCTGCGGTCGGTGAGCACCTGGAGGTCGTGGAGGCGCCCCAGCAGATCCTGGGTTTCCTTCAGGCGCCGCAGGGCGACGGACGGCGTCCGGGCGCCGCGCGCCTCTTCGGCCAGTTCGACACTGTAGCGCAGCTTCTTCACCGCGATCCGCACCAGATGGATCCGGTCGGGAAGGTAGAGCGCCCCCGCCTCGTCGATCGCGACCCGCGCCTGCTCGGCCCGCCGGCAGACCCGCGCCCGGAGGACCACCATCCAGTCTGGAGCCGCCGGACGCAGGGCGGCCGCCGCTCCCTCGCGGACGCGCAGTGCCGCGCCCAGGGCGGTCAGCCGTCGTGCGAGCGCGCGCGGCTCGAGGTGCGCCAGCCGGTCGCGGGCGGCGTCCCAGGCGCCGTCGCGGTCGCGCGCGATCGCCTCGCGCAGCCGGTCGAGGCTCGCCCGGTCGAACCGGTCCGAGTGTCCCAGTTCCTCGACGAGCGCCAGGCTGACGTCCATTTCGCGGACCGGCCCGAGCATCCGGCCCAGGCGCCGGAGGGTCCGCCGCAGCCGGCGGGCGCCGGGGAGGCTCCCGGCCACGACCGGCAGCGCCTCGCGGAGCCGCCGCGCCGCCACCCGGGCACGGTGGATGCCTTCGACGTCGCCGTCGGTCAGGCGCGGGAGCACCCGTGCGAAGGCGCGCGCGCGACGGGTCAGGAGGCTTCCCCGGGACCGCCGCGGCCGCATGGTAGGATCGGGGAACGCCGACCCTGCCGGTATTGCGGAAGAAGGCTTCGCCATGAAAGCCTTCATTATATACGTGGAATCCCGGGTGGACCGGCGGCAGCCCCGGCGGCAGCCCCGGCGGCGGCGCCGCCCCGCGGGCACCGGCAGGACCCATATGCGGATCGCGGCCATCGACATCGGCACCAATTCCATCCACATGATCGTGGTCCGGGTGCGCCCGGACCTGTCGTTCGAGGTCGTCGATCGGGAAAAGGAGATGGTCCGGCTCGGGGCGGGCGGCCTGGACGGGCAGGCGCTGACCGAGCAGGCGGTGGCGTCGGCCCTGCAGGTGCTCTCCAAGTTCCGGCGGCTGGCGGCGGCGCACACGGTGGACGAAGTGATCGCCACGGCCACCAGCGCCGTGCGGGAAGCGACGAACGGGGGCGAGTTCCTCCAGGCGGTCGCGCGCACCACCGGCATCCGGCCGCGGGTGATTTCCGGCACGGAGGAGGCGCGGCTGATTCACCAGGCGGCCGTGTACGGCGTGGACGTCAGCGGGGCCGTGGCGGTCGTCATCGACATCGGCGGCGGCAGCGTGGAGATCACGCGCGGCACGGCGTCCGGCGTCCGCCTGGCGCGCAGCTTCAGGCTCGGCGTGATCCGGCTGACCGAACGCTTCGTGCGCACCGATCCGCTGTCCGGCCGCGACGAGCGGAAGCTCGTCCGGCACATCGAGGCGACCGTCGAGGCGACCGCCCGGCAGATCGTGGAGGCCGGTTTCGATCGCGCGATCGGGACCTCGGGGACGATCCTGAGCCTCGGCGCGATGGTGGCGGCCGAGCAGGGCGGCCCGGCGGCCGACGGGCTCCGCAACCGCCGGATCCCGGCCCGGGAGGTCCACCGGCTGCGCAAGCGCATCGTCGCCCTCGGGCTGGACGATCGGCTGCGGCTGGCCGGTCTCGAGCCGCGACGGGCGGACCTGGCGGTGGCCGGCATCATCCTGCTCGACACGATCCTCCGCCTGATCGGCGCCGACGAGATCACGCTCTGCGATCTGTCGCTGCGCGAAGGGCTGGTGCTCGACTACATAAAGCGGAACGGCCGGCAGATCGCGCAGGTCGATCGGTACCCGGACGTCCGGCGGCGGAGCGTGATCGAGCTGGCCGAGCGGTGCAACTACTCGTCCGAGCACGCCGGGCAGGTCGCGCGGCTGGCGCGGACGCTCTTCACGACGACGCACCGGATGCACGGGCTGGACGAGCGGGCGCGGGAATGGCTGGAATTCGGCGCGCTGCTGCACGACATCGGCGTGCACATCAGCTATCTGCGCCATCACAAGCATTCGTATTACCTGATCCGGAACGGCGACCTGCGGGGCTTCGAGCCCGAGGAGATCGCCATCATCGCGCTCATCGCCCGGTATCACCGGCGGGCGACGCCGAAGAAGACGCACGAAGGGTTCCGGCAGCTCGACGCCGCGCAGCAGCGCACCGTCCGCTGGCTGGCCGCGCTGCTCCGGCTGGCCGAGAGCCTCGATCGCAGCCACGCGCAGGTCGTCTCGTCGATCCGCCTCTCGGAGAAGCGGGGCTCGTGGTTGCTCCGGGTCCGGGTCCGCGCGGAGGCGGAGCTGGAACTGTGGGCCGCCAACCGCCACAAGGCGCCGTTCGAACGGCTCCTGACCGGTCCGTTGTACATTGAACTCGACACCGCCAATGCTGAACACGCTGACAACGCCGCACGAATATCCGGGAAAGCTGTTCGTCGTGGAAGGGATCGACGGGTCCGGCAAGACCACGCAGCTGGGGCTGCTGGCCAAGTGGCTGGGCGCCGCCGGGCACCGGGTGTTCGTCACCGAATGGAACTCGTCCGCGCTCGTGAAGGCCGCCACGAAGGCCGGTAAGAAGAAGAACGCGCTCACGCCGATGACGTTCAGCCTGCTGCACGCCACCGACTTCGCGGACCGCCTGCTCTACAAGATCATCCCGCCGCTCAAGGCCGGCATGATCGTCGTGGCCGACCGGTACGCGTACACCGCGT
>Ga0307372_10012730_pt1 | contig 10960 bp, 10 predicted proteins | sample OX1MG_FD_202533 | JGI IMG/M metagenome (GOLD analysis project Ga0307372, IMG submission 202533) | Soil microbial communities from Risofladan, Vaasa, Finland - OX-1 | ecosystem: Environmental > Terrestrial > Soil > Coastal area > Acid sulfate soil | place: Finland: Risofladan, Vaasa | collected...
CCTTCAACTACACGTCGGTGAACAACGCCCTTGCCGCCATCTCCTATCCGGACGGCGGTACGAACACCGCCCACGGCATCGCTGCCGGGCGCATGGTCCTGGATGGGCCGGGCGCTCGTGCCGGGGCGACCCGTGTCCTCGTCCTGCTCACCGATGGCCGCGCCAACTCGTTCTGCGGGAATACATACTTCGCTTCGAACTACAACAGCCCCACCTACTGCCCGAGCCTGGGCGGCGGCCCGGATGGCAATAGCCCTGCCTTCAATGCCGCTATCGCCGAGACCAGGCGCGTTGCGACCGACGGCAACACCATCATCTATGTCATCGGTCTCGGCACGAACATCGACGACAACTTCCTCAAGCAGATCGCCGACGGCGGCGTTGCCGGTGTCGGGCCGTGCCAGAACAACCAGCCGAACTGCAACTACTTCAAGGCGCCAACCCGCGCCCAGCTCCAGGCGGCATTCATCGCCGTGGCCCAGGCCGCCCACATCGCCCTCATCAAGTGAGAAGCGCCCCCGGCGGGCGCTGACTCCGGTACCTGGTCCCGGGTAAAGCCGCCAGCCGGCTGCCTCACCGGAGCGTTCCAGCCGAGGGATGTCCGGTGATAGAGTGCAGGACATGGGCCGCGCACATCCATCGACGCCGGGGATGATCGCGCTTTTGGGCGCGCTGATCTGCGCCTCTGCGGTGTGTCTCGTCTTGCTCGCAGTCCGCGTCAAGTTGACCGGCTCCGGCATCTACACGTTCATGCGCTGGAACCTGATTCTCGCCTGGCTGCCCATGCTCTTCGCTCTCCTCCTGACCATAGGCGTGCGGCGGCGCGTCCCGTCCCTGGTGATTGCCCTCGCCGGCCTTCTCTGGCTCCTCTTCTTGCCCAACGCGCCATACCTGGTCACCGACGTGGTGCATCTGGGCAGCCTCTGGGCCACGGCGCCAATCTGGTTCGACCTTCTGATGTTCGGTGCTTTCGGCCTGACCGGCCTCCTCATTGGCTATGGTTCGCTCTACCTCGTCCACGCCACTGTCTCCAGCCGATTCGGTCCCGCTGCCGGCTGGTGCACGACCTTCGCTGCACTCGCGCTCACGAGCGTGGGCATCTACTTCGGCCGCGTGTTCCGGCTCAATAGCTGGGACGCCTTCACCCGGCCGGAGCTCCTCGCCGCTATCGTCCACCATCGTCTGAGCAATCCGCTCGGACACCCGGGACTCTTCCCTCTCCTCGGTGGGATGGTGGTCCTGCTCGCGGGTGGCTACGCGCTCTTCTATGCGTCCACTCGCGCCGCCCGCGAAGCCATCGCCCGCCATGGCAGCCCCGGCCTCTTTCGCTGACTTCCGCTCATGCCCCAGTGCGCCCGCGCTCTAAGCCAGGAGCTTCCGCAGGTTGGCCATCTCGATGGCGGCCTGCGCCGATTCCGACCCCTTGTGTCCGTCCTTCCCGCCTGCGCGCGCCATCGCCTGCTCCACTGAGTCGACGGTGAGCACGCCAAAAATCACCGGCACGCCCGTCTCCCTGGCGACCGCTGCGATGCCCTCGGCCGCGCCGCCCGCGACGTATTCGAAGTGGGCCGTTTCGCCGCGGATCACCGCGCCCAGGCAGACCACCGCATCGAACCTGCCGCTCGCCGCCGCCCACTTCGCGGCGGTGGGTACCTCGAACGCACCCGGCACCCAGGCCACAGCCACGTCGCCTTCCCGCAGTCCCCGCTCCCGCAGGGTGGTTGTCGCGCCTTCAAGCAGTCTGCGAGTCACAAATTCGTTCCACCGCGACACCACGATGCACACGCGCAGGCCCTCGCCGTCGAGCGAACCTTCTATCTCTGGCACCGTCACTGGCCGCCGCCGAGCGACTCCAGCCCGTCGAGCAGATGCCCCATCCGCCGCCGCTTCGTGTCGAGGTAGCGGACGTTGAATTCGTTCGGCTCCGTGATGATCGGTACGCGTTCCACGACTTCGAGTCCATACGCTTCAAGCCCTGCCCGCTTCGCCGGGTTGTTGGTGATGAGCCGCATCTTTCGCACGCCGATGTCGCGCAGGATCTGCATCCCGATGCCGTAATCACGCCGGTCCGCCGGGAACCCAAGCGCGATGTTCGCGTCGACGGTATCCATGCCCTGGTCCTGCAGCTCATAGGCGCGCAGCTTGTTGTGCAGCCCGATGCCCCGGCCCTCCTGCCTCATATAGAGGAAGACGCCACCCTCCTCGGCAATCATTCGCAGCGCGCGGTCCTTCTGCTCGCCGCAATCGCAGCGCAGCGAGTCAAACACGTCCCCCGTGACGCACTGGTCGTGCACCCGCACCAGCACCGGACTCTCCGAGTCGATCGTCCCCTTGACGAGCGCGACGTGCTCATCGGGGTGCCCTTCCGCGCGATACGCGACGATGGTCATGTCCCCGTTGGGCGTCGGCAGGCGAGTTTCGACTACCCGCTGCACGAGCTTTTCATGACGCAGGCGGTACTTGATCATCTCGTTGATGGTGACGATCTTGAGCCCGTGGCGGCGCGCGAAGCGCTTGAGGTCGGGCATTCGTGCCATCTCGCCATCGGCCTTCATGATCTCGCAGAGCACAGCGGCCGGGTAGAGCCCCGCCATCTTGCAAAGGTCGACGCTCGCCTCGGTCTGTCCGGCACGCACAAGCACACCGCCATCGCGGGCACGCAGCGGGAACAGGTGGCCCGGCTTCACCAGATCCTCCGGGCTGGTCGAGGGGTCGATCAGCACTTGAGCCGTGCGCGCGCGGTCGGCCGCGCTGATCCCCGTCGAGACTCCCGTGCGCGCTTCCACCGAGACGGTGAACGGCGTCCCGAAATGCGAATCGTTGGCCTCCACCATCATCGGCAGCTTGAGCTGGGCGACGCGCTCTGCCGTGAGCGGGATGCACACCAGCCCGCGGCCATACTTTGCCATGAAATTGATCGCGTCCGGCGTGACGAACTGTGCCGCCATCACGAGGTCACCCTCGTTCTCGCGATCCTCATCATCGGTGATGATGATGAATTTCCCGCGGCGGTACTCCTCGATCGCTTCTGGCACACTCGCCATCACGGAATCGTGCTCCGTCATACCTTCTTCCCTTCCGTCCCGCCTTCGGCCAGGAAGTTCTGGACGTAACGCGCGATGATGTCCGTTTCTATATTGATATTGTCGCCCGGGCGGCGCCGGATGAGGTTGGTGTGCTCCTGCGTGTACTGCACCAGCGAGACCGAGAAGCTCTCCGCGTCCTTTCCCACGATCGTCAGGCTGATCCCATCGATGCAGACTGGGCCCTTGACGATCATCGGCCGCAGGAGCTCCGGCGCCGCGGCCACGCGGACGATGATCGCCTCGCCCTCTGGCGTCATCGAATGGAGCTTCCCAATGCCTTCCACCACGCCGCGGACGATGTGGCCGCTCAGCCGGTCGTTCGGCCGGACGCTACGTTCGAGGTTGACGAGATCCCCGGGCCGCAACTCGCCCAGGTTGGAGCGCCGGTAAGTCTCAGGCATCAGATTTGCGAAGAACTCGCGGCCGTCCATCTCGGCCACCGTCAGGTCCACGCCATTGATCGCGATCGAGTCCCCGAGCTTCGCGTCTTGTAGCACGAACGGTGCGCGGATGCGCAGGGTGCCTTCGCCTGCTTCGGTGACGGTGCCCACCTCTTCAATGATGCCCGTGAACATTACGGGCCCTCAACACAGCATCGTGAGTGCTGAGCCAGCATGCGCGTTGCCCCCATTTGCAGATGCGATGCGGCCGGGGCGCGGGCAGGCGAAGAAGACGCGCGAATGCGCCGCCAGGCCGACTGCAACTGCAGCCAGCCAGGCGTGTCCTCTCCCATCCGGACTCTTACCGTCGGCCCCGGAATCTCACCGGGTCAGTCCTGAACTGGCGCTAGCGCGTGGCTCAGGAGTCGCGGGCTTTACCGCCGGTGGGGAATTACACCCCGCCCCGAGAACATCACCAGTATCTTTAGGTCAATGCTAAGAAGTTGTCAACAACGCGGGCACTGCCCCGTTTCGGCAGGAAAGCGTAAAGATCCTGCGATCTTCCATTGCCCGCCTTCACAACGCCCTACGCATGGCTAAAATAGGGATGGGACTGGCCCCGCGCGAAGTGTCCGCTCCACTTGCGCCGCGAGACAGTCCCGAAAGAGCCGTGGTGGCGACACCACGGCTCTTCTGCGCGTCCCTCCCCGGCGCTTGTCCGCTCAGCCGCCGGAAACCAGCCCCTCGACTCTGCGTGTCTGGCGGTGCATGCCCCGGAGCATCCCCCGGCTGATGTTCGCAAATGCTACCGGCGTGTGCTCCGCGTCCCAGGCTTCGAACTGAGCAAGGGCCGACTGCGCCTTCGATAGATGTTCGGCCGCGAGCGGTCTGAGGCCATCCTGGATCGCGTCCCACGCCGCCACGCGCTGGGCGATGTGCTCGGCTATCGCCGCGACCGCGCCCGCCTGGACCTTCTCGCGCCCCAGCCGCCCGTTCTCGGCCACCTCGCCGCCCGCGAGCGCCTGCATCGCACTCACCACCCGCCGCAGGATCAGTGCGGCTTCAAGCAGCTCCGGCGCCTTCGCCCCAAGAGTACGCCGAGGGCGGTCGGAGAAGTCGAGTACATCTCCTGAGGTCGGTGGTTCGAGGTCGTGAAGGTCCAGAAACAGGCGATAGGCACGTTCCTGCTCCGCATAGAGCGCACGTATCTGGACGCTGGTGCCTGGAAACGCACATTCGCAGAACTGCGTCAGCGCAGCTTCGCGCTCGGCCCCCGCGTCCCAGGCAGAGCGCGCCATCCACCACGCATTCCAGGGCAGCCCCACCCACGGACGGTTGCTCACCATGAGGTTCTGCAGGTTGTGGGCGCCCGGGGCGTAGGCGCGAACATCGCCGGCGAGGACGCGAAGATGGGTGGGCGCAAGGCCTTTGAACAGGATCGCGTCGCTGTAATATTCAAAGACACAGACCCGCTCCCGGTCGTTGTCGAAGAGCGCGAGCACCCCCTGGTAGGGCTGCCAGTACTCGCGGACGTTCCGGGTGCACTCCGGGTCCGCAATGTCGTGGGCGTAGCAGCGCTCGCGTGGCGCCCACAGCGCCACGACATTCGCAATCGGCCTCACCTGCGCCGGTGGCTCGACAGTGTCGTGGTAGGCGAGATAGGCGAGCTTTGCATCGGGATACCTGGCGGCCAGAACTTCGGCGACGACATTTGTGGCGCGTAACGCCTGGTCCGAGGGTGAAAGGTGCGCGCACGCCGGGCAGTCGCACCAGCCCCCACCGCGGATGTCATCGGCCCAAAGGTGATATACGCTCGCCCCGCCAAAGCGCTCAAAAAAGCGCGCGGCATTTGCGGCCAGTTCGGCCCGCGCACCGGCGTCCGACGTGCAGAGGTTGTAGCGCGCATCGCGCACGCCGCCGCGCATGGTGAAACGTTCGGGGTGCTTCTCGAATTGCGCACGGGGGAGCATCGCAGGAAGATGATGGCCCCCAAACTGGAGCCCCATGGCGCGTTCGCTCGCGGCCGCCACGATCGCCGGCCCGTCAGCATCCCAGCGCTCGAACAGCCACCCACCCGCGCCGGCGAGCGCATCCGGGTCGCTCGGCCGCACCGAGTCTGGCCTTTCCCACCTGCTGGGCGGCGTATCGTGGAAAAACAGGTCATTGAGGCGGTTCCGGCTCGCCCACTCCATCCACGCCGCCCAATCGTCCGTGAACGCGTCCTGGCCGAGGATGAGCGTCCGCCGCGCAAACGCCGGCTCCTCCCGATAGGTGCCCGGCGCGAGTCCCGACCCACGCCTCAGGCAGATCCCCTCGTCTCCCGGTTCAACCCAGGAAAAGCCTGCCTGTTCGAGGAGCCAGTAGATAGCGTTGAGTGCACCGCGCGGGCTGTCCCCACGCAGCTCGATGCGATCTTCGGCCACCTCGGCTGAAAAGCCATCGCTGCGCGACGTGCCGGCGGCGACGAAGATAGCGCCACTCGCAGCCGTCGTATCGCGCGGGACCATCGCTACGTGCAGGCGCAGTTCTGACGCCGCGTGCTTCGCTAGGGCCGCGTCCCCAATGCCACCGGTATCGACCTTCCAGCCCGCGAGCTGCTCTGCGGGGATGATCATGCGCTGCCTCCGTGGCGCCCAAGTGTACCGGCTCTGCCGCATCCGGGAGACGCTTCAAAGGTCCTCGCGAGTCTGGCGATTGTCAGCCCCGCAATGGCGGGACGATCAGGATAGGCCGATGGAGCTCGTGCAACACCCGGTCGGTCGTGCTCCCGAGGAAGACGCGCCGCGAGAAGTCTTTGCCGTGGGAGGCCATCACCACGAGGTCCGCATCCAGCTCCGCAGCGACCCGGATAATGCTCGCGGCCGGGTCGCCCTGGACCGCCAGCGGGTGCTCGCCGGCGAGCGCCACGCCCTCAAGATACCGCTCCGTGGCCCCCTGGATCTCCGCCATGAACGCCGGTGCGAAGTAGGCGTAGTCTTCCGTGAGCGGTGCGATCGGATTGCAGACTTCGATGAGCGACAGTTCGGCCCCCGTTGCGCGGGCGATCGACCGCGCCGGGCCGAGCGCTTCTTCCGATAGCGGCGAACCATCGAGCGTCACGATCGTGCGTTTCAGTTCGACCGGCGGCCCGCCCACGCCCGGGACAACCAGCACCGGTACAACGGCACCGCGGATAACGCGGTCGGCCACGCTGCCGAAGAGCGCCGCCCGGAAGCCTCCTCGCCCGTGGCTCGCAATCACGATGGCGCGCGTTCCTGGCTCCATGGCGACATCCAGTATGGCCGCGGCCGGTGCTCCCTCGAGCAGGCGGGCGCTGCAGCGGCCCGGCGGCAATTCGAAGTGCGCGGCTCGCTCCCGTGCGTATTCGTCAAAGCCCTTGCGGTCGGTATCTTCGTCCGCCGCTTCTCTGGCCTGGACAAAGACAATGTCGGCGTCATACACGGCGGCGAAGATGCCCGCGAACGGGATGGCGTTCTCAGCACTCTTTGAACCGTCGAGTGGGACAAGGATGTGTCGGTCGCCTGGATTGTTCATGGTGGCCTCCCGGTTGCCTCCAACGATCGGTGGTTCGCGGCGTCTTCGCCACGGCCGCTTGGCTCTGCCTCCGGGGCCGTTCGTTCGGTGGCACGTCTGGCACTCGCTCATACCCTCGCGTTAAGGTTAGAGTGAGACGTGTCCGTCGATGGACGCGGCCGCCGCGCAGCGCCTGTCCATCGCGCAGGGTCTGGCACGCGAGCGATGACGAAGGAGGCAGGGAGCATTGGCGACCGACTGGCGTGGCCAGCTTCGTCCGCGCTGGATGACGCGCGATATGGTGCTGGTGTTCTCCGCGCGGGGCTTCATGAGCGCCGGACGCTCTCTTTCCGCCGTTGTCGTGCCAATCTACCTCGCCCAGGCCGGGTTCAGCGCCCCGATGCTCGGGCTGCTGTTCGCCGCCACGGCGATCGTTTCGGCCGTCATTTCCAGCTTCGTCGCGGCACTCTCAGACCGTATCGGCCGGAAGCCGTTTCTCATCGGCGTGCCGCTGCTCGCGGCGGTTTCCGCGATGGTCTTCGCTGCCTCGGATGTGACGATCCTGCTGTTCGTCTTCGCTGCCCTGGGCTCCTTTGGGCGCGGCGCGGGCGCCGGGGGAGGCTCCATCGGCCCATATCAGCCCGCCGAACAGGCATACATCGCGGATTCTGTGCCTGGGGAGGTGCGGAACAGCGTTTTTGGGCGGATGGCCGTTGCTTCCTCACTCGGGGCCCTGATCGGGGGAGGGCCGCTCGCATTCCTGCCCGATATCGCCACCCATTTCGGGATGAATGGCCTGGACGCCTATCGGCCCGCCTTCGTCGCCTTCGCCGCGCTCGCCCTCGTGGCGGCACTGCTGCCAATCCCCATTGCACCGTTACGTCCCGTCCGCAAAGCCGGGCGAATGCCCTTTTCCCTGCCTCGGCGCTCCTGGTCCACACTCCGCAAGCTGTGGATCACCAATGGTCTGAATGGCCTCGCCGTCGGCTTCTTCGGCCCCTTCGTGACCTACTGGTTCTATCGCCGTTTTGGTGCGGGACCAGGCACGATCGGCGCGCTCTATACCCTTATCAATCTCGCGGCGATGGGCTCCAGCCTGAGCGCGGCACCGCTGGCAAAGCGCCTTGGCATCGTCCACGCCATCGTCATCAGCCGTGTCGTCAGCGCCGTGCTCATTGTGCCCATGGTCCTTTCGCCCCACTTCTGGATAGCCGGCGGCGTCTACTTCATCCGCATGATGGTGCAGCGCGTGAGCATGCCCCTGCGGCAGTCCTACGTCATGGGGGTCGTCCCCCCGGAGGAGCGCGGCGTCGTCGCTGGTCTCTCCAACCTCCCCGCCCAGGCAACCTCCGCAGCCAGCCCCGCCCTGGCCGGCTACCTGTTCGACCACGTTGCCATGGCGGTGCCATTTGAACTCGGCGCAGCCGTTCAGCTGCTGAACGCGGGCCTCTACTACATCTATTTCCATGCTCTGCGCCCGCCCGAAGAGGATGAGCCACGTCTGGTGGTCGGAGCACCGGACGACGAATTGGCCGCCCTCGATGGCGTCCCCTTACACGGGCCGTTCGCTGATGGGACGGAGCCAGCAACCGCGCTCGCACCCATGGAACGCAAGCCGCACCGTCACTGAGCCAGGCCCGCGGAGCCCCGGGGTGCCGGCCGCTACCGCGCCGCCGACTCCACCGTGCGCTTGATGCCCTCGTCGAAAGGCACTTCGTGCTGCCAGCCCAACGTCTGCTGCGCCAGCGAGCTATCCAACCAGATGTTGCGGACGTCGCCCGGCCGCGGCGGGCCATAGCGCGCCGGCTGCGTATTGCCGATAGAGCGCTGCAACGTCGCAAAGATCGTGTTGACCGACGTGCCTTTGCCAGTGCCGATGTTAATCGCCGCGCCGTCACCTTTGGTCAGCGCCAGCACGTTTGCACGGGCGATGTCGCCCACATAGACATAGTCTTTGAGCTGCTCCCCGTCGCCATCGATCGTGCAAGTGTCTCCGGCGAGCATCAGTCCGGTGAAGATGGCGCACACGCCCGCTTCGCCATGGGGGTCCTGGCGAGGGCCATATGCGTTGGCGTACCGCAGGATGGTCCACTGGAGGCCACGCGTCCGCCCGACCAATTCGACATAAAGCTCTCCCACGCGCTTCGACTGCCCATAGGGCGAAAGCGGGCGGATCGGGTGCGTTTCTGGCACCGGCACGAAATCCGGCTCGCCATACAGCGCGCCACCAGTCGATGAGTAGATGAGCTTCTGCACGCCGTATTCGGCTGCCAGCATCGCGATGCGGGCAGTCCCGCCGCCGTTCACGTCCAGGTCGAAAAGCGGGTCGGCAGTACTCACTTTCACGCTCGCCTGCGCCGCGAGGTGGTTCACGACTTCGGGCCGGAACGCCTCGAACACGCCCGCCGCTTCCGTCGACCGAATATCCGTCTGGTGGATCCGCACGCCGGCCGGCAGGTTTTGCCGCCGGCCCGTCACCAGCGTGTCCATCACTTCCACTGTGTGGCCCTCGCCGAGATAGGCTTCGACCACGTGCGAGCCGATGAAGCCCGCCCCCCCGGTCACGAGAATTCGCATTGGAGACTCCGGGGCTCAAGCACGAGCGATTGAAAAGTAGAGACGCGCATCCATCCGCCAGGGCCCAGTGTATTGGTCAGTCCCTGAGTTTGGCGAGGCCCCATCCGATCGCTCCACAGGCAGCCCCGGCGATAATGCCGCCTGCCAGCATGGGCGCCAGGAATGAGACCATCGATGCCGACGCCTGCATTTGCGCGTATTTCGCGACAAGCACGTTCGCCGAAAAGCCGGCGGCGAACCCCCAGAGGCTCCACTGCCATTCCCGCGGCGATCGGTTGAAGCCGATGTCTTCGAGCACATCCTGGATCGCCGATCCGGCCGCCGTCCGCGAAGCTTCCGCTTCCAGTGCGTCGACGATTTCGTCGATGAGCTGGTCGGGCAGCTCCGCGAGCAGACGCTCATATTCCGCGGCCTCATCTGCGACCTGGCGATGGAGTGGCTTGGACGCAACGGGGCCCGGACGCGGCCCGGGCGCATACGTCGCGGCGGGGCCATTCATCTTCCCGGTCCCTGCACACCGGGCGCATTGGCGCGCCCCGCGCGACCAGTCTTCGAACGGCAGTCCCTGGCCGCAGTTCGGGCAGCGCGTGCGGGCGAGTGTGTCTTCCATGGGCGCTCGCGCTGCCTAGCCTTCCGGTGGTGGCGTGCCAGCGGTGCCGCCGCTTTCGCGTGGTGGCCCCGATGGCGTGGGCGTTGCCGTCGGCCCGGCGACGGTGGGTGTCGCCGTTGGCGTGGCGGATGATGTTGCCGTGGCTGTGGTGGTGGCCGTCCCCGTCGGCGAAGGCGAACTCGCCCCTGGAGTGGTGGTGCCGCTGCCCGCTGTCGCCGTCGACGTGGCGACCCCAGCGCGCAGTGTTGGCGTGGCCCCCACGGCCCCTGTGGTGTTCGATGCGCCCGCCACGCTCGGGGGCGAAGCCGTGCTGGTGACGATCGGTGTGCCCAGGTTGACGATCCCCGAGCCCTTGCCCTGTGCGTCCTGTGCCGCCAGCACCTGGCTCTGAGGTGTGCCGCTGAACACGTCCAGGCCGGCACCGGTCGCGCTCTGCAACTGAGAGAGAAGTGATGGCAGGCGCGATGCCGCCCCCTGCGTCGGCGCGCCCGGCGTGGTTACCAGCCCGTTGGGCGTAGCCAGGCACGCCGTCGTGCCGATCACCACCACCGGCACCCAGCAAACAATGAAGGCAAGCCGGCGTTTGCGCATGGCCCTGAGCTGCATGACTCGAGCCTACGATGGCCCCCGAGGGGCGACCATCGGGAGGAATCGGATCTCACCCTCACGAAGGCCGTAAGGGAAGCCCCGAGAGTTCGCCGCCGCACCCTCCGAACCACGCCTCCGACTCGCCCCTGCCGCTCGGGCCTCGGAATGGGCCGTCTCCTCTCGTCTTTCGTCTCTCGTCTTCATTG
>Ga0307372_10012734_pt1 | contig 10959 bp, 3 predicted proteins | sample OX1MG_FD_202533 | JGI IMG/M metagenome (GOLD analysis project Ga0307372, IMG submission 202533) | Soil microbial communities from Risofladan, Vaasa, Finland - OX-1 | ecosystem: Environmental > Terrestrial > Soil > Coastal area > Acid sulfate soil | place: Finland: Risofladan, Vaasa | collected...
AGAGGCTATCCGAAAACTGATCTTGCCGTAAGTCGGGATTTGGCGGACGTTTCGTGCATTCCCATCACTTGCAAAGGAGTGCGCGAGCATGTCGAACCAAACCTTGACTCGGAAGGCGTATCCCTCGGACCTGACGGATGAGCAATGGGCGATTTTGGAGCCGCTGGTGCCGGCCGCACGCACCGAGCGCGGAGGGCGTCCACGGGAGGTTGACGTGCGCGAGGTGATCGACACGATCCTGTATCTCAACCGGACCGGTTGCCAGTGGGACATGCTGCCGCACGATCTGCTGCCCAAGAGCACCGCCTACGAGTATTTCGCGCAGTGGCGCGACGACGGCACCTGGGGCAAGTTTGTGGACGCCCTGCGGACTCAGGTGCGCGTGGAGGAAAATCGAGAGCCGACACCCAGCGCGGTCTGCATCGATAGCCAATCCGTCAAGACCACGGAGATCGGCGGTGACGAGCGAGGCTACGACGGCGGCAAGAAAATCAAGGGGCGCAAGCGGCATTTGCTCGTCGATACGCTCGGATTGTTGGTGGCCGTCCTGGTCACCAGCGCGGCGATCGATGACGGCGCCGCCGCTCCCCAACTGCTGGGGAAAATTACTCCCGAAGACTTCCCGCGACTGGAGACGATCTTCGGCGACAATAAGTACCACAACCACGCGCTCAACGCTTGGCTGGCGGAACATCGTCCCGATTGGCACGTGGAGGTGAGCACTCGTCCGGAAGGAACGAAAGGATTCACGCCCCTGCGGAAACGCTGGGTGGTCGAACGGACCAACGCCTGGAACGGCCGCTCACGAAGGAACAGCAAAGACTACGAACGACGCGTCGAATCCAGCGCGGCCATGATCCAAATCAGTAACGTGCATCTGATGCTGCGCCGGCTTGCCCCGGTCGCTCAGCCCGAATTCCACTACGCCGGCGCTGCTTGAATTCTACGGAAAAACAAGCGAAAAGTTTTCGGATAGCCTCTGACCGTGAAACTATAGCTCGAGTTATTCGCCCCGGTAATGTTGCTCCAGTTGCTGCCGTTGCTGGTGCTGATCTGCCACTGTACCGACGCGGTCGGCGTCCCGCTGGCCGCTGCCGTGAACGTGGCCTGCTGCCCAGCGGTGATGGTCTGGCTGGCGGGTTGCGTGGTGACCGCTGGCCCGGTCTGGACGGTGAGCGTGGCCGGGGTGGTGGTGGCGCTGCCGCCGACATTAGTGAAAACGGCCTGGTATTGGGCGTGGTCTTGTGCCTGGCTGGCAGTAAAGGTGTAGCTGGCGCTGGTGGCGCCAGAAATGTTGCTGAAGTGGACGCCGTCGGTACTGGTCTGCCATTGCACAGAAGGAGTTGGCGTGCCGCTGGGCGCTGCCGTGAACGTTGCCTGCTGGCCGGCGGTGATGGTCTGGCTGATAGGTTGAGTGGTGACGAGCGGCACCATCGGGAGAGAGGCCTGCTGAGATGTTAAAAACGCCTGAACAGCCGGGCCGCTGGTAGCTCCGGCGGCCAGCGTCTGGTTGAGCGTTGTATCCGCCTGTTGAGCAAACGTGGAATTGGCCAAACCATTAGACGACACCGTGTCCAGGAAGGCCAGAATGTTCGAGCCCAGGGACAGACCGGCAAGGCCATCTGCGACGGTTTGTTGCAAGACGGTAGCCGCTCCTTGCGCGAAGACAGAATTTGTCAGGACCTCCGATACCATCTGGTTCACAAAAGAGACCGCACCAGTTGCAAACGGCGAGCTCGCTAGGCTGGGCGCGGACGGTGCGCCCGCTACGCCGTTTAGAAACAGCACCACGTTGGCGGCGAACGTCGAGCCGGCGAGGCTGGGCGAACTGGCCACCTGGTTGAGGAAGGAAGCTGCCCCAAAGACAAAGTTTGAATTGAGAAACGCGGCGCCGTCCTGCGCCGCCTGGCTGAGAAAGCTGCTCAGGTCGCCGCCAACCGTTGAAGACGCGAACCAGAGTCCGCTCTGCGCCGCTTGTTCCAGGAATGCGCCAAGTGTGGCGCCATTGCCATTCAGGAACGTAACACCATCTTGTGCCGCTTGCTGCAGAAATGCGCTCGCCCCGGAAACGAAATTCGTCGTAAGGAAGGGGACGCCGTCCTGCGCCGCTTGCTCAAGGAACGCCCCCGTTTCTGCGCCAAGGCTGGAAGAAGCGAAGCTCAGGCCGGTCTGGGCCGCATGCTGAAGGAAGGCCCCAAGACCAGCGCCATTGCCGTTGAGAAAGCTTACGCCAGCGTTGCTCGCCTCTTCGAGGAAAGCGCTCGCCCCGGAGATAAATCCCATATCAAGGAAATCGACGCCGTCCTGAGCGGCTTGCTGCAAGAAAGCACCCGCATCGGCGCCGAGACTGGAAGAAGCGAAGCTCGAGCCAGCCTGAGCCGCTTGCTCCAGGAAGGCGCCGAAAGCGGCCCCATTGCCATTGAGAAAGCCCACGCCATCCTGGGCCGCTTGCTGCAGGAACGCGCTGCTTGCAGACAGGAAGCTGGTATTGAGGAAATTGATGCCGTCCTGAGCCGCGGTAGTCAAAAAGCTCGCGACCTCAGCGCCGAGCGTGGAATTCACGAACGCGCTACCTACCGCAGCCGCCTCCTGCAGGAATCCACCAAGATTCGCCTGCACGGTGGCCGCCAGGGACTTCATCCGTTGCGCTGCCTCGCCCAATACGGCGCTGGCCCCGGAGGCGAAGCTGGAATTAAGGAAACTGAGGCCGTCTTCGGCCGCAATGTTGAGGAAGTTGGCCGTGTTGCCACCGAGGGCCGAATTAAGGAATGTGGTTCCTGCGGTGGCCGCGTTTTCAAGGAAGCCGCCGAGATTCGTCTGCACCACCGACCCCAGTGAGCTGATCTGCAGAGTCGCCTCTTGCAGTGCATAGCACGCTCCCGATACGAAGCTGGAATTGAGGAAGTTGGCTCCATCCTGGGCGACGGTGTTCAGAAAGTTTCCGACGTCGGTACCCAGGGTGGAATTGGCGAAGCTGCCACCCGCCTGGGCCGCGTCCTGAAGAAAACTGCCGAGGCTTGCCTGCAGCGATGTGCTAATGCTAAGGGAGTTGATCTGCTGAGCCGCCGCGCCCAAAGTGGACGCGGCACCGGCGATCAGGTTTGAATCGAGGAAGTCGGCGCCATCCTGGGCCGCACTGTGCAAAAAGCCCCCCGCGTCGCTGCCCAGAGTGGAATTGGCGAAGCCGGCCCCTGCCATCGCCGCATCCTCGATGAAGGTGCCGAGGCTCGCTTGCGCGTTGGGACTCAATGAGTTGATCTGCTGTGCCGCCTCGCCCAACACGTTGCTCGCCCCGGACAAAAAGCTCGAATTAAGGAAACTGACGCCGTCCTGGGCCGCCGTGTTCAGGAAGTTGGCCACGTCCGTGCCGAGCGTGGAATTGGCGAAGGCAGTCCCCGCCTCGGCCGCGTCCTGAAGGAAGCTGCCGATAGCCGCTTGCGCGTTGGACCCCATATTGCTGAGTTGCTGTGTTGCCTCTTGCAAGAGCGAGCTCGCCCCCGCGAACAGGCTCGAATTGACGACGTTAACGCCATCCTGGGCTGCGGTGTTGAGGAAGCCGGCCACGGCCACGTCGGCACCCAACGTCGAATTCACGAACGTCGTCCCGTCCCCGGCCGTGCTTTCAAGGAAGGCACCCAGGTTCGTCTGCACGGCCGTGCTGACCAAGCCAATCTGCTGAACTGCTTCGTCGAGCACAGCGGTGGCCCCCGATAGAAGCGGAGAATTAATGAAATTGTTACCGTCAATGGCCGCAGCATTCAGGAAAGTGCCGACATCAACGCCCAACGTCGAGTTGGCAAAGCTCGTCCCGGCCTGGGCGGCGTCGTGAAGGAAGCTGCCGAGATTGGTTTGTACGGCGGCGGCGAGTGAATTGATCTGTTGTGCCGCGTCGCCTAGCACATTGCTGGCTCCCTGTAAAAAGCTAGAGTTGAGAAAATCAGGGCCCGCCTGGGCGGTCGCGTTCAGGAAGCCAGTAACGTCGTTGCCCAAAGTGGAGTTGACAAAATTGCTTCCCGCGGCCGCGGCTTGTTGAAGGAAGTAGCCGATTCCCGCCTGGACACCGGGAGTCAGAACCGTGATCTGCTGAGTTGCCTGATCGAGGACCGCGCCAGCGGCAGACACAAAGTTCGAGTTGAGAAAGCTTGCGCCGTACTGAGCCACAGAGTTCAAGAAGCCGCTCGCCGGGTTGGCAAGCTCGGAATTGAGGAAGGCCGGTCCCTGCAGCGCGGCGTCCCGAAGGAAGTTGCCGAGGTTCGCCTGCACGGTCGCTCCCAAAGAACCGATGTCTTGCGCCGCAGCGTCGATGGCCGAGGCCGCGCTCGCGACAAAGCTTGAATCGAGAAACTCGCTGCCGTCCTGCGCGGCCTGTTGCAAGAACGAACCGATATCGCCGCCGAGCGTGGAATTGATGAATACGCTCCCACCCTGGGTGGCGTCCTGGAGGAATGTGCCGATTTCTGCCGTGGCGGCGGAGCCCAGCGAGTTCCAACCATCGACGCCGGCTGCCTGCAGAAAGGAGCTCACTTGTTGGGAGAAAGTCGAGCCTGCCAGGCCGTTGGCCGCGGTCGTCTCCAGGAAATTGACGCCGTCTTGCAGCAGGCTAGAGTTGCCGAGGCCGTCCGCGAGGGCTTGATTGACGAATGACAGCCCGTCCTGCACGAAGCTGGAATTGGCGATGCCGTCGGCGGCCGTTTGGCCCACGAACGAGAGGAGACTGTTGGCCAGGTTGCCGTTCACGCCGTTGGTCAGTGCCTGGCTCACGAGATGCGCTGCTTCCTGCGCGAACGGCGAATCGCCCAGCCCGTCGGAAACGACCTGCCCTAGGAACGACAGACTGTCTTGGAAGATCGGCTTGCCCGTCAAGCCGTTTTGCACCGCGTTCACCAGGAAGGAAGCCACCGTCTGACCAAAACCCCCACCGCTCAGGCCGTCCGCGGCGATCTGGTTGAGCTCATCCAAGCCGTCTTGCACGGCATTCTCACCCGTAGCAGCCACGTCGTTCAGGAACGACAACGTGTCTTGCACGAAGCCGGAGTTGAGCGCTCCTTCTGCCACCGAATTCTCCAGCGACGACAGGGCCGCGTTGGCCGTTTGGCCGAGCGAGCCCGTCGCCAGGAACTTGGTCACGGCGCTGTCGAAGCCCGACCGCAACGCCTGGCCGACAAAGGAGTCAGGATTGACCACATTGCCAACAAGATCACCGATGGTGCCACTGATCTCGCCCGCTGCCTCGTCCAGCGCGTCGGTCACATCGCCGACCACGCCGCCGATATTCTGGCCGAGTTCGTCGATCGAGTCGATAATGCCACCGGCACCTCCAACCGCACTGCTGATTGCGCCGAGGCCGATCGAACCCAAATTGAATGAGGCACCAAACGCGAAATGGTTGATGGTTTCGTTAAGTATCGCATCCCCCGCGCCTACCGCGGCCACAACCAACGGGCTCGCCGCTCCCGCCGTAAAGTAAGTTGCGACCGCCGCGCCGATGACCTCGACGATCTGCACGAAAATCTGCCAAAAGTTGGTGCTCGGCGGAGGGACGTGAGTGATTTCGTACCCTTCCTGAGATTGCCATTGCGCGTAGTTTTGCACGCCGGAGGCGACCGTGAAACTCTGCACGTTGCTGGCAACGGGCATCATGTTGATCGAACTTGAGGTTGCGCCCGGTGAGTAAGCAAAAAGATCATTGGGTTCATTCAAGTTCGTGATCGGCTCGCCATCCAAATAGAGGGTCGGCGACTGGGCAGATAGCGCCAGGATCGTGCCATCGGGCAAAACGCTTACTTGCACCAGGGACGGGACCATGACTTGCGGCGGGAAAAAGAAGACAGGATCGACGCTGCCCGGAAACACCACGAGGCGATAAGACCCATTGGTCTCATCGATGGCGATCAGATTTCCATAGCGATCCGCAAAAATTGTACTGACCGGATTAGAATATTTTAATGTGGCGCCTGTAGTCTGGATGTTTACCAGCGTTCCCACACCCGACGAAGGATTCGGCATCTCGAGGGCATCAACGCCGCCATTGATGTCTCCGACCATTTGGATCACGTCGTTGGCGTCCAGCACGTGCCGAGCTTGCGATCCAGCGGCAAACAGCACCACTTCCCCAACGCCAGCTTCCGTGTCCAGCGCCAACACTTCCCCATTCGCAATTGTGAAACTCTGCACGTGACCGTCGATGACCGTACTCTTGCTTGACCCGGGAGCATATTGCACGAGATCATTGTTGTTTGAGTTCGTTTGCGAGGCCTCCATCGCCACAACATAACCGTCCCCATCGACGACAAAAGCGACGGTGTTATGCGACGGTGCGTTAATTGATGCCGCCGTGGTCGAGCCCGGTGCAAACCTGTAGAGCGTCTGAGACAGTGCGTCTAACACGACTACTGATCCCAACGCATCTGAGGCGAAGTTGCTCACGTTTTCGAACGGAGCGCCTTCGGGCTCGAGAACCGGCTCCGCAACGGTCGCTCCAGGTGCAATCCGGACCAAGGAATAGACCATGCTGGGCGCCGCAGTATTGTCACTGAAAGCGGCAGTGCCGTTGTACGCAGCGAAGATCGCACCTGTGGCATCAACAGCGAAATTACTGGTAGTAAAAACATTGCCATTGGGGTCCTCGACGGGAACACCTTCCGTCGCCCCGACAGCGAATTCGATAAGGGTATACTCCGGAGCTGCGCCCCTGCTGGTTACGTCATAATAATTTGCGACATTCGCCACGACGGGATCCCCGGCAATCGATTCGAAAAACGTCGCGGGGTATTCCACCGCCATTATCGAATGCGTGCTTAGTCCGGGAGCGAACCGAATGATTGAGTTCTGCTGAGGATCAAGCCCGCCATCAAAGTCAACAGCCCCGTTGTTATAGTTGACGAGCGCGATAACCGAGCCTGACGCATCGATGCCAATCGCGAAGACGAATCCGCCGTGCAGCGCATCACCGGGGAGCGCGTCATTACCGCCGAGGGACTGATACGCGTATGGGGACCCAAGAGAGAAGATCACCAGCGAATGGTCGCTCTTATCCAAGGCGACGGCCGTACCGCTCGCGTCCACCGTCAGCTCCGAGAGAGGCTGAGGATATGGATTCGAGTTTTCCTGTGGCTGCGTGGCCCCAGGTGTGAAGACGTAAACAGTACCGCCGGCCAGCGCATACACCGAACCGGTGCCATCCACGACGAATTGTTGTGTGTTCGGGAGGATAGACTGTACCGATCCGCCACCGGCAGAGTAGCGGAGGAGGTCTCCAGCCACGAGGGCCAGCACCTCACCGGAACCATCGACAGAGATCTGACTAACAACGCCCGCGAAGGTGCCTGCGGAGCTGCCAGCACCGCCCGCAAGTTGCTGAGCAGTCGTGGATCCGAGGGAGAAAGACCACAACTCCTGGTTGGCAACTGCGAAAACGGTTCCGGACCCGTCCACAACGTAACTGGTCACGCCGCCGCTGAGCGGCATGGGCTGAGCGGTCGTCGAGAGTACAGCGAAGCGTTCCAGCGATCCCTGGTGTAAGGCCACAATGGCGCCCGTCCCGTCGAGGACGAAGCTGCCGATGTTGGTGTCGAGCTGCTGTGGGCTTGTCGATCCGGGAGCGAAGCGCGCCAGCGTGTACGTGTCCAAGGACGAAGGATCCATCAGCGCCACGACCGAGCCGGCGCCATCGACAGTAAAGCTGCTAACCGGCGCGCCGGCGTTTTGCCCCGGCTCTGGGTTCATGATGGGGGCCATCGGTTGTCGCGAGCTGGACCCAGCCGTAAACAGCGTCAACTGCCCGACAGGACCATTTGGACCTGCACTCAGCGAATCCTTGGCAACGACAGACCCCGAGCTGTCCACGACCAACTGGCTTACGCCGCTGTCGATGACTGTGGGCGTCGTTGCGCCGGGAGCGAAGCGAATGAGGTTGTACACCGTTGCGGTTTCGTCACTCCCGGCCAGCGTCTCGGTGCTGCGCGAATCGAGCGCGACAACGGATCCCGATCCGTCCACCGCGACCTGCTTTACGTCTTGCGCGACGACGCTGCCCTGACTCGAGCCCGGTGCGAACTCAACCAGGTTGGTTGCGCTCAGCGTGAACAGAGTCCCAGAAGCGTCCACAACCACCGTTCCCGTCCCGATGTCTTCGGCAACTCCGCCAGAGAGCATCGCAGTCAGCGCTTGCCGCGTGTAGGCGCCCGGCGCCGGCCCCGGCACCAGACGCACGAGCCCGCTGTCTTGGGCAACGACGCTCCCGGAGCCGTCCAGTACAAAGCTGCTCACCGGCGCTGGATCCATAAGGACGCGGCTGTACGACGGCGCTGCAAAGCTGGCAATATCCCACTGTGGTGACTCCACGCTACCGGACGAGAAACTATCGAGAGCGACAACCGAGCCAGCGCCGTTTACCACAAACCGGCTCACGCCGGTGTCAATGACGTTGCGCGTGGTCAAGCCAGGTCCAAAGTTGACCATTGTGTAAACCGGAGAACTGCTCGACTGCCCATCGCTCAGCGACACTGTGCCCGATTGAGACAAGCTGTCCAGGGCCACGATGGAGCCCGCACCGTCCATCGCCACTTGGGTAACACCCGCATCCATCGGCTGCGCGACCGTCGCGCCGGGCGCGAAGCGGTCCATCGAGTACGACGGCGTGCTGAAAACCTGCCCATCGGCAAGAGTGATACTGTTCTGCGCCAGGTTGTCCAGCGCCACCACAGAGCCGGCGCCGTCGAGGATCATCGTCGTCACGCCCGTGTCGATCACGTCCTTGACGAGGGAGCCGGCGTCCGATGCTGGTACGAAGCGGACGAGATTGTAGGCCGGCGTGCTATAGAGCTGGGCGCTCCCCAGCGTGACACTCGCCGTCCCCGTGTTTTCCAGCGCTACGATGGAGCCCGCCGCATCGATGACAAATTTGCTAACATCTGAATTCAGCGGCTCGGCGACGTCGGAACCGGGTGCATAGCGAGTCAGGTTGCCGTCGCTATTCAGTTCCACCACACCGCCCGTCCCGTCTACCCCGTCTACCGCGAAGTTCAGGACACTGGCGGTGGCGGTGAGGCGTTCGCCCGGTGCTCCACGCGTCGAAGCTGCCGTAGTCGCTGTCGAGACGGTAAGGGACGAGCCAGAGAAATTGGTTATCCTAGTGCCGGGCGCAATTCCCGCGCCGGTGACAACGTCTCCTATAGCCAAGCCAGCCGCGCTGCCGACGACGGTGATCGTCGTGCTCCCGCTGGCAAAGGTAACCAGGGTCTCAGTCGTAACCGTGCTGTCAAGTGTGGTAGCCGTGGCCGCCCCAGGTTCAAAACGCATCAGATTGCCTTGCTGATCCAGCACCACTGCCGATCCGGCTCCATCCATCTTGAAGAGCACAACCGGCGTACCGTTGTCGAGCGGTCGCGGGACAGTCAGCGCGTTCACGACTCCATTGAGTCCCAGGTAAAGGACCGCGCCGGCGGCATCAATGGCGAAGCTGGCGACGTTGCCGGCTACAGGATCGGCATCGCCGAAGAACCCAAGCTGGCCGCTATTCTGGAGGTAGCAGAGTTCTCCCTGGCTGGGTGTGAAGGAAGCAACATTGGTGGCGATCAGTTGATTTATGCTGGTGTCGTACAGGTTACCGTTGCTGAGGGAATAGATATCGCTGGCGGACGTTCCTTGCAAACCCTGGCTCTCGTAGGCACCGATGTCCACCGCGGTGCCCGTAATCCGTGGCTGGCCCCGTTGATCCGTCTCGCCGCTGGTGACGAAGGCGGTGCTGCCCGCCTCAATAGCGGGACTCCCGGGCAACAGCGCCATCGTTTGCGTCGGGCCGCCGTAATTGCCCAGAGGCGCCAGGCGTGGATCGAGCGGGTCGGCGCGTGCCGGTGAGGTCAGCGCCGACCCAGCCGGAGCTGCCGTCGGTCGCCCCGGTCAGGTTGTTGCCCTGGGAAATGAAGGCGCCTGAGACGTCCGGACCCGTGACGGCGGTGTTCGCGGCGACGATGGTGTTGTTCAGCGTGGCGGAGCCGTTCAATAAGTTGGCGAGGCCGCCGCCCTGGCTACCCGAATTGTTCGCGATGGTGGAATTGGTCACCGTCAGCGTGCCTTCGTTGTCAATGCCGCCGCCGTCTTCGGCCGAATTGTCCGCGAGGGTGCAATTGCTAACGGTCAATGAGCTGCCCGAGGCGTTGTAAATGCCGCCGCCCTCGTCAACGGCTTCGTTACCGGAGAGGGTGGAATTGGTCACCGTCAGCGTGCCTTCGTTGTCAATGCCGCCGCCGGAAGTGGAGTTGCCATCCTCGATTGTTAAGCCGGCGATGCTGACCTGCGCTCCAGAATCGACGGTAAAGACGCCGGTTTGGCTGTTGCCGCTTACAGCCATTTGCCCGCCGCCATCGATGGTTATCGTGCCAGCGCCGGTGCCGTTCAGCTCCAGCGGCCCTTGTGTCAGGGTGATGGTTTGGCTGGCCAGGCTGGCGTCGAAGGCGATCGTATCGGAAATGCCGGCCGCCGCATCGAGGTTGGCCTGGGCGATGGCCTGACGCAGGGAAAGCTCGGACGCCACGACGGTGTCCAAGGGGTTGTCGACCAGCAAGTTCGCCAGCACGAGGCGACTTTCAAGCCGCTGGCCGCGGAGCCTGAGGGGGCGGCCAATCATGCCCGGCGGGCGGCGCGCTTCGAGCTGCTCGAAATTTGGCGAGCGGCCAACTTCCAGACTTTCTAAGCGAGACAAGCGCGCATAGCGGGGCGCGCGGCGAACGACTTTCTTCCGCGACTTCATGGTAGCGGTTCCCTGGAAAGCATCGTTTATTCAGGCCAGCCACCGCGACTGACCTGCCCTCGGCGGGCATGGTGCAATACCCACCGATGCTGCCTCTGCTCTCGTTCCGTGCTTGAGGGGCCGCATGCCCGAAGTACGCCGCCCGGCCGCGAACGCACCGGACCTTGGGGACTACGCCCTTGCTTTTTTCACGGGCGCGCCTTTCGCCC
>Ga0307372_10012735_pt1 | contig 10959 bp, 10 predicted proteins | sample OX1MG_FD_202533 | JGI IMG/M metagenome (GOLD analysis project Ga0307372, IMG submission 202533) | Soil microbial communities from Risofladan, Vaasa, Finland - OX-1 | ecosystem: Environmental > Terrestrial > Soil > Coastal area > Acid sulfate soil | place: Finland: Risofladan, Vaasa | collected...
CGTCCCGATCCCGGCCCAGCCCCCGGAAGGGCCAGGCCCGATTCCGCTCCAGCCGGTACGGCAGCATGACGTTCTCGGCAGCGGTCAGGCTGGGGAGAAGGTTGAAGAACTGGAAGATGAAACCGATCTGGTGGCGCCGAAATTTCGCCCGCTCGCCTTCGCTCAGCGAATAGAGATCGGTGCCCCCGACCACCACCTTCCCCTGATCGGGAGCCTCGAGACCGCCCAGCACGTTGAGCAAGGTGGACTTGCCGCAGCCGCTGGGGCCCATCACCGCGAAGAACTCTCCCGGCTTGACCGTCAAGGAAACGCCGCGCACCACCTCGTGGGGGGCCTTGCTGATCGCGAAGCTCTTGTGGAGTTCGGTGGCTTCCAGAACGGCCGGACCGGAGGCCCCACTCCTTTCGACCGGAGACGGCGCCTCACTCATCGAGATAGCTGCTGATCACCTGGTCAATTGTGCTGGAAAGCAACCCTCGGGCCAGCTTGGGCGACTTGGCGCCAACGCCCGGAGGCGGGGGCTTCGGCTTGGGAGTGGGGGTCGGGACAGGAGTCGGAACGGGAGTCGGGACAGGCGCCGCCGGTGCTGCCGGGGTCCCGCCGCCGCCGCTGCTACTCCCACCGCCACCCGATGAGGCCGGGGGTGGCGGAGCGGAGTAACCGACCTGGACGAACTCCTGGGTGAACATGTAGACGTCCGTCCAAGGGCCCCCGCCGCTGCCGGGGTAGTTCCAGGAGTCGCTGGTGTACCACGACCCGACCCCCAGTTGGTTGTAAGCCCCGAGGATGTTGGCCCGGTGCGGTGCAGAGTCCATGAACTGGGTGTTTACTCCAGCCGCAGGGTCCGAGTAGCCGCTGTTCCAGCCGATATTCTCGCCGGCTGACGAGTAGGCGATGCCGTCGGCGGACATCGTCGGCCAGACATACTGACCATTCAGCTGGATATGGGAAAAGTAGTCATTAGTGATCATGTCGTCGGACCGGGACTCCGCGATGTCGTCCAGGGTGCCATTGTCGGCTAGGGCCGCCAGGCCATTGCTGGTACGGTCCTGGTTGGTGAGCGAGAAGAGCTCACCGTTGTAGACGGTTCCGGTCCCCGGGGTCTGAGCGAAAGCGGGGGCGGCCTGAAGGCCGCTGAGCGCCATGCTGAGGCCCACCCCCAGCACGACACCGCCGAATCCTTTGGCCAGCCGGCGAGCGGTCACCCCTGGGCTCCGCCGGTCAGCCAAGGCGCCTCTGCAGTGGACCCGGAGGTGGAGTGGGCAACTTGATCGCCGCCACCTGGTCGGTCCGCCGGTCAGGGAAGAGCCGCGAGATTTCGGGAGGTACCGCCAGTCCCATGTCGAAGAGCCGGTCGAGGATCTGAGGCCGGACCCCGGTCAGCTCGAACTCGTTCTTCAGGTTGCCTTGCTGGTCCAGGCCCTCCGCCCTCATCATGAAGATGTCCTGCATCGTGATGGTGTCACCCTCCATCCCGACCACCTCGCTGATGGCGGTGATCCGGCGGCTGCCGTCGCGAAGACGGTTGAGCTGCACGATAATGTTGATAGCGCTGGAGATCTGCTGCCGAATCGCCTTCGATGGCAGCTCGACCCCCCCCATCATCACCTGGGTCTCCAGCCGGGCAAGGCTGTCGCGGGGGGTATTGGCGTGAACCGTGGTCATGGAGCCGTCATGGCCGGTGTTCATGGCCTGGAGCATGTCCAGGGCCTCGCCGCCTCGGACCTCACCCACCACGATACGGTCGGGACGCATCCGCAGGGCGTTGATGACCAGATCGCGGATGTTGATCCGGCCCTCACCACGAACGTCCGGAGGGCGGGACTCCAGCCGGCAGACGTGTTCCTGGTGCATCTGCAACTCGGCGGCATCCTCGATGGTGACGATGCGCTCGTCAGGCGGGATGAAGCTGGAGCAGATGTTGAGCAGCGTGGTCTTCCCGGCCCCGGTCCCGCCGGAGATCAAAATGTTCGCCCGGGCCAGCACGCAGGCCTGCATGAACGACGCGCCGGCCTCGTCGATGGTGCCGAAATGGATGAGGTCGGTGATCCGCAGCCGCTCTTTGGCGAACTTGCGGATGGTCAGGATCGGTCCGTCGATGGCCACGGGAGGAACAACGGCATTCACTCGAGAGCCATCCAGGAGGCGAGCGTCGCAGAGAGGCTGGCGCACGTCGACCCGGCGCCCCACGGCGGCGACGATCAGGTCGATGACCTTGAGGAGATGCTCGTTGTCCCGGAAGCGGACGTCCGTGAGCACGATGCGGCCCTGCGCCTCCACGTACACCATGTCCGGTCCCACCACCATGATCTCAGTGAGACTGTCGTCTTCCACTAAAACCCGCAGCGGACCGAGGGCTTGGAGGTACCCCTCCATGCCTTGCAGTCTTTCTTCTTCGGTAAGGACCGGACTCATTGACTACTCCCCGACAGTTGAACTGAACGCCGCCGACCCGATGCCGACCAACTGAGCTTCGGCCTTCGCCGAGTTCGCGGGCTCTGCACCGATCTTGAGCTCGTCACCCTCGCTGATCCCGTGGCGGCTCAGCGTGCCGGGGGCCAGCTCGAGGGCGCTATGCGCGTGCCGCACCGGCAGCAACCTCACCCGCCATTCCCGCATCTCCGGAACCAATCGAACCACCCGCAGTTGCCGATCGAGATAGGCGATGTCCAGCGGGGTCCGCATAAAGAACATGTGGACACTGTTGCACGGCACCAGCCACAGCCCCTCATCGGGCTGGAGCCGCGATCGGCCCATCAGGCCCATCAGCCGCAACCCGAAGCCAGCTGCGACCGCCACCTCGCGGGCCACCACTGACCCGGCCGCGGTCCTCACCACGACTGTCTGAGGGAGGTCTCGCCCGGGAGTCGGGCCCTTCATCCGATCACGGCCCGACCGCCGGGAACAACAGGTGGATGGCAGGCGGTCCCAGCAAGATGACGAACAGCACCGGGAAAATGCAGCCGACCATCGGAAATAGCATCTTCAGGCTCGCCTGCTGGGCCTTGGCCTCCGCCTTTTGGCGGCGGCGCCGGCGCATCTCGTCGGCTTGGATGCGCAGGACCCGCGCAATCCCCACCCCCAGCTGATCCGATTGCACCAGCGCCTGAATGAAGGAGGCGAGCTCCTGGACCCCCGATCGCTTGCCCAGATCTTCCAGCGCTTCGTGGCGGGGCCGCCCCAGCCGAATCTCGTTGAGCACAAAAGCGAACTCGCGGGAAAGCGCGTTATCGAATTTCTCGATCACCCGGGCCAGAGCCGCGTCGAATCCCAGGCCCGCTTCGACGCTGATGCAGAGCAGGTCAAGTGCGTTCGGCAGGGCTAGCGAAATCTCCTTCTGCCGGGACGTAACTATCCGCTTGAGCTGGTACTGAGGTCCGATGTACCCCAGGACGGCGCCGAAGATCAATCCGAGGAACCAAGGAAAACCCAGTAGCACGGCCAGGCCAAGTCCAACGACCCCAACCACTACCGCGAGCACCAACTGCGCCGCCACGAAGCTTCCGGCGTTCATGCCCAGCGGCCGTCCGGCCAGGTCGATCAGGATCTGGAGTTTCTGGGCCCGGTCTCGCGGCTGCATCGAGGTCACCCGACGCCCGATGCGCTCGAAGAAGGGTCGCAGGAAGCGCTCGGTGAACGGCTGGCTCATCTCGATCTCGTCAAGAGTCCGCGGGGCGGTGGGCTCGTCGTACACCGCGAGGCGCGCGTCCAAGAGATTCACCTGCGGTTGACGTTTGATCAGGCCGGCGAAGATGGTGAAGACCGCGGCGGCCGCGATCAAGCCGACGATCAGCGGTTCATACGACATGGATCAGACCTCGATGTTGGCGATGCGCTGCATCACGTAGAACGCGAACGCAATCGAGATAACACAGCCGATAAGAATGAAGGGACCCGGCCCGGAAAATGAAAGTAGCGGTGAGATGTAGGTCGGATTGATAGCCTCCAGGATCAGCCCCAAACCGATGGGCAGCCCGGTGATGATGAAACTGGACGCGCGTGCCTGCGCAGTCAGCGTTTTGATCTCACCTTTAATGCGGATGCGCTCGCGGATGGTGAAGGCAATGTTGTCGAAGATCTCCGCCAGGTTACCGCCGACGACCCGCTGAATCTGGACCGCGGTTACCACCAGATCGAGATCGTCGGAACGGATCCGGTTGACCATATGGGAGAGGGCGGCATCGGTAGTCACTCCCAACTGCACTTCGCGAGTCGCCCGAGTGAATTCCTCCGCGGTTGGAAGCGGCGCCGAGCGGGCGATGCTCGCCATCGCCTGGGGAAAGCTGTAGCCGGCCTTGAGCGCATTGCTGAGCAGGCTTAGGGTATCCCCGAGCTGGTTGTTGAAACGAGCAAGGCGGCGCCCGGCCCGGACACGCAGCACGATCGGCGGGATGAAGATCCCGACCAGCGCGAGGATGGCCGCGAAGATCAGGCTGCGGTAAAGCCCCAGTCCGATCAGCGCCAGAAGTACCACGGTGCCAATCCGAATCAGATACCACTCCGCCGGCCGCAGCTTGACATCGGCCCGGGCCAACGACTCCGCGACCGCAACGGAACGAGGTCGCTGGGCGACGCCGGCGGCCTGACTGCCACCCTCTACCTGGCGGCGCAGCTGCGCCAGCACCCGCTTGGCACGGTCTTGCACACTGCCGCCCGACTTTCCGAAGTCGTCCTCCCCAGCGACCGAGACCGGAAGGCCTGCCCCGGCCTCGGCGAATCGGCGCACTCGCTCGTCGAGGCCGGCGCTTTCTGTGTGCGTGCGCCAGCTGGCGAGCCCATAGGCAACCGCGCCGCCCAATGCCAGCGCACCGACCCCGTCCAGAACCAGCACTAGAACGTTCATGCGGCGGTCTCTCCTGCTGGTACTTTTCCCTTGACGGGAGGCGCGAAAATCGACTCCTCCAACCCCTCTCCAGCGGCTGCCAAGTCATCAAGGCGCTTGGGCACCTGAATAGCTTCGAACTGCCCGATCACCATGCCCTGGTCATCGACGCCCATCTGCCGAAACTGGAAGATGTCGGCCAGTTCGACACGCTCACCGTCGAAGCCCCGGACTTCAGAGACGGCGATGATGCGGCGGGTCCCGTCGCGAAGTCGAGCTTGCTGGACCACCAAGTGGATGGCCGCGGCGATCTGCTCGCGGATCGCCCGCGAGGGCAGGTCGGTGCCGGCCATCAGGGTCATGGTCTCAAGCCTGGTTAGGGCATCGGACGGACTGTTGGCGTGGACCGTGGTGAGTGAGCCATCGTGGCCGGTGTTCATGGCCTGGAGCATGTCTAGGGCCTCGCCACCTCGGCACTCACCCACCACTATCCGATCTGGCCGCATGCGCAGGCTGTTGATGACCAGATCGCGGATGCTGACCCGGCCCCGGCCCTCGATGTTGGAGGGGCGAGACTCCAGGGTCACCACGTGGTCCTGCCGCAGCTGCAGCTCGGCCGCATCCTCGATGGTGATGATCCGCTCATCGTCGGGGATCCATCCGGAGAGCACATTGAGGGTGGTCGTCTTGCCGGAACCAGTCCCTCCCGAAATCAGCACGTTGAGCCGGGCCCGCACGCAGGCCCGGATGTAGGCGGCCATCTCGGTGGTGAGGCTGCCGAAATTGATCAGATCCTCCACCGTGTACGGGTCCTTGGAGAAACGCCGGATCGTCAGGGTGGGTCCCTGCAGGGCCAGCGGCGGAATGATCACATTCACCCGGGAGCCGTCCTTGAGGCGGGCGTCGACCATCGGCGAGCTCTCATCCACGCGGCGCCCGATCGAGCTCACAATCCGGTCGATGATCTGCATCAGGTGATCGGTGTTGTCGAACTTGGCCGGATAGCGGTACAGCCTCCCCTGGCGCTCGACATAGACATCCTCCGGACCGTTGATCATGATCTCACTGATCTCGGGGTCCTTGAGGATCATCTCGAGCGGACCCAGGCCGAGCACATCGCTGGTCAATTGCTCCACCATCCGCTGGCGGTCGGTGCGGGTGATCGAGATGCTCAGCTCTTCCAGAACGGCGCTGCAGAGCTCCCCAATCTTGGCCACTAGCCGCTCCCGGGGAGCTTGGGAGACGTCGGTGTACTCCTCCAGCAGGGCCCGAGTAACCCGCGCCTTGATCGCCATGTACTGAGGGTGATGGGCGGCCCGCGCCTCGGGCGTGGCGGACGGGTGCTCCCGAGTTGTTTGAGAGCGCTCCCTCCAGCCGGGGGACTTGGTGGCGGCGGTCGTCGGGGAAGTGGCCGGCGGTTTGGCGGCAGCCAGGGCGGCCGCCAAGCGGGAAGGTGCACCAGTGGGTGCGGCAGGGGGAGCCGCAGCCGGCTCGGCAGCTCTGGCTGCGGGCTTCTCGTCGCTCAGAGGAGCAGCTTCCGGGCCTGACTCCGGCTCGGAATCGCCCTTGGTCCTAACTCGCTCCAGCAGTGACATGACTCGGCGATATTCCTGGTCTGAGCCTAGCGCCTGAGCCCGAAGCGACGGGAACTGGTCGCTTTGGCCTCAACCTTGACTTCCGGCTGGGCCGCGCCCACAGGAGCCAGACTACGCGCCAGAGATCGGAAGAGCAGGGAGATGTCCGAGTCCGGGTGCGAGACGACCAGGGGAACCGCCCGGTGGATCGACCCGCCCACCAGGCGGGGCTCGGAGGGAATCTGGAGCTGGACCGGGAATCTCAGGTTACGCTCGATGCTGGCCGCGTCATAGACGGCATGCGCGTCATGGGCGTTGACCGCGACCATGATCCGGGTGCGGTCGACCTTGAGCGATTCCAGCATCTTCAGCATAAGTCGAGTGTCCTTAATCGCAGGGATGGTGAGCTCCCCGAGCACGATCACGTGCTCGGCCAACTCGGTTGCTTCGAGGGTAGCCTCCGACAGTTGGCTCCCGCTGTCCACGACGACATAGTCAAACTCTCGTCGCAGAACGTCGACGATGGCCCGGACGTGCTCCGCCCGGACCAGGTCCCCAAACTCCGGGCTGAAGGGGCCCAGGAGTACTCGGATCCCTTCCGGGCCGTCGGCCAGGATGTCGTCCACGAAATCCCAGTCCAAGGCGCTCTCACTGTCCACCAGTTCGGTGATGGTCTTGGCGTGGTCCAAATTGAGCATCACCCCGATATCGCCGAACTGGAGGTCGAGGTCAACCAGGCAGACGCGGCCGCCTGTTTCGAGCTTGAGGGCGGCCGCCAAGTTGATCGCCATGAAGGTCTTGCCACAGCCACCCTTTCCGCTGAGGACCAAGCAGACCTGGCACCCCGGCGGCGGCGGCTCGCCACCGTCAGCCTGAGTCGGGGGCAGCCGGGGCAGATACGAACCCTTCTTCTCCTCCATTTCGTAGACGCGGCGGATGCTGGAGACCAGCTCATCGCCGGTGAAGGGCTTGATGAGGAACTCGCGGGCTCCCGACTGCATCGCCCGGCGCAGGTAGTCCCGTTCCCCTTGGACGGACATGATCACCACCGGGGAGTTGGGGGACTCCACGGCGAGCGTCTCGGTAGCGGCAATCCCGTCCATGCCCGGCATGTTGACGTCCATCAGCACCACGTGGGGCGCCAATTGCCTAGTCACGTCGATGCCGGTCCGGCCATCGCCAGCGGTCCCGACGACCTCGATGTCCTCCTCGAAGGAGAGCAACTTCTTGAGATTCTCTCGGGTGCTGGCGATGTCGTCGACCACCACCACGCGGATCACCGGCTTGCCCGCCACAGTGCTGGCCACGGACTACTGGCTATCTCCGGGCTCGGCCCGGCCCTTGGCTACCACTAGCGAACCTAGCCGTTGAAGCCAAAGAGATTCTGCAACAGCTGCGAGCTTCCCGAGCTGTTGCCCGCAGCCGCCGAGGAACCGCTCGCAGCCTGAGACCCGCAGTACAAGACCGCCTGGTCAGAAGCGAGCTCGTTCTGCGCTTCGATTAGTGCGAACTGATCCTGGGCCAGGGTGGCCGAGTCAGTGAGCACCTGGGCTTTAGCGACCTGATACGTCGAGCCGGTGCCCGACATGCTCTGGAGGGCGGTGTTGTCCTTGTTGTACTGCTTGTGCGCGGTGTTGTACGTCGTGGTAGCGACCGTCACCGCTTGCTGAGAAGACTGCAGGTCCTCTTGAATGATCGGGTTGACTGTGCTCCCGGCCACACACGACTGGGTGTACTGGTCCGCCGGCGTCGAGGTGACCGGCACATAGCCATGGCCAAAATCCGCGTTGGAACGCAGGACGATGGTGTAGATGTCGCCGACCTTTACCATCTCGCTGAGACCCAGCGCCTGGCTACGGGTCAGCTGGAGCACGATCAGGCCTCCGCCTGACGAACTTGAGCCCCCGCCGGTCGTCGATGGCGACCCGACGCTTATCACCGAGAGGTCCTCGTAGGTGAACTGGGTATTGCCGTTGACGTCGGTGCCGATGATGTCAATGTGATCGCCCACCTGCAGATACCCTGCCACCGCCTCCTGAGCGGTGATCGGGATCGCCATGGCCACCTCGCCAGTCGGCAGATTCAAGTTGCCAAATGTAGGTGACTGGGTCGCCTTGTTGAGGGAAACCAGATTTTGGGTGATGACGGTATTGGGTGTGATCGGAACCACCGCGTAGAAGTTCGACCCAGAGGCGGTCGCGGCCTGCGACGCGGAGACTCCTGCAGTGGTCGCACAGGCGGTGCGCACCAGCTGCTCGCAGGACGTGTAGGCATCGAGCGGGAGCAGTCCCTTGATCCGGGTCTCCTCGAGCATGCCCGGGGTGATCAGCGTCCCACTGGGGATCGAAACCTTCGCGATCACGACCAACTGACCAGTAGTGAGAGATTGCGGGGAGTTGGAGGTGTTGGCGCGAGTGAAGTAGTAAGCCGCGCCGAACGCAAAGATCGCGAGGATCAGCCCTATGGCGATCCAGACCTGATTGACCCGTCCTTTCAAATCGGTCGTCACCGTCCTAAACCTCCGATGGGATTACCGCCGGCCGGGGGGCCGTTGGGTGGATTGGACAAACGCGCGGCGGGTCGCCCCGCCGCGCGTTTGAGTGCTACGAATCAGCCGCTGAGACCATTGTTGATGTTTGAGAATACGTCGCTGACTCGGTGTCCCACGACAGTAAGGATAACGATGACAACGATCGCGATCAGCACCAGGATCAACGCGTACTCGACCATCCCCTGGCCCTCTTCGTCCGAGTCGCGGTGCGAGACCACCTGACCAATGCGGTCACGTAGCCGTACGTACCAACTTCCAAGCATTCCTCGTAAACCTCCTTACCGACCGCAATCTAGGAATCTGCATTCCCAGGCCTAGCTATGGCAGCCGGAGTATAGGATCAGATGGGCGGCAACCCGTGTCACCGCTGCGTAACGTTCTTGTCAGGACTCAGAGTTCGATCGGCAGCGTCACCCGGACCTCGGTGCCCCGGCCGACCTGGGAGAGAATCTCCAACTGGCCATGCTCTAGGTCGGCCCGCTCCCGCATCGAGATCAGCCCGAAGTGTGGCTCACGCGCCAGCCGCGCCTCAACCGCGGCAAGATCAAAGCCCTCGCCATCGTCCTTGATGACGGCGCTGACTCGCCCGGGCTGCAGGTTGATGAGGACGTCCAGACGGTGGGCTCGCGCGTGCTTGCGGACGTTGACCAGAGCTTCCTTGACGATCCGGAAGAGAGCGCCCTCGGAGGCAGGCGGGAGTCGGCGCTCGGTGCCGATCACCGAGAGCCGGCCCTCGATCCCTTCCGCGTCCCGGAACTCGTTGACCAGCCGGCGCAGGGTGGGAATCACCCCCAAGTCGTCGAGGGTCATCGGGCGCAGGTCGAAGATGAGCTGCCGGGTCTCGTCGAGCACCCCCTTCATGGCATCCTTGAAGCTCTGAACCTCAGCCTTGGCTCGCTCCGGCTCCCGGTCGACCATGCGCTCCAGGATCTCCGCCCGAAGTACCAGGTTGGACATCGACTGGGCGGGACCGTCGTGCATGTCCCGGGCGATCCGCATCCGCTCCTCGTCGATGGTTTGGAAGACTTGGCGCGAGGCACTGCGGTAGCGGGCCAGCCCCTCCTCCAGGGTGCCGTCAGGGGGGCGGTGGTCCTCCAGCTGCTCGGCGGCCGCCTTCATGAGGGAGTGCCAGTAGCGCAGCTCCTTGGCCCAGCTCCGGCAGTGGGCCAGCCGCAGCCGAGCCAGCGTCATCTCGGATCGGAGGGCGAAGCAGCGCCCAATGGCGGCTTCCACCTCGGCCGAGGTGAACCGGGCGTGGTCGCGCAGCACGTGGCGCCGGACGATGTCGGAGTCCTCGAGCCGGTCCCCGACCTGGTCCAGGGCGGTCAGCAGCTGCATGACCTCGTCGTCGATGGTGAGGAGAGCGTTTTCAACCCGAAGCACCTCCTCCTCCAGGACCAGCTGGAGTTCCCCGAGAGGAGACGCTACGCGCGACACGGGATGAGCGGCCACGCCCAAAGGTTACGTGGTGCCCCTGAGAAATGTCCGGGGCTGGTCAGCGCTCGTCAGCGAGAGTGGGCGCCGTCCCCACCTACACTGGCGCCCGTGTTCGCTCGGGTAATAGCTTGGATCAGGAAAAGCTGACGCATGGCCCCCATGCGGCGTCAGCTGCTCACCCTGCCCGGATTCCTGGCGCTCAGCGGTCTCCTGGGAGCGATGCTGTTCGCGCGGCCCCAAGTCTCGGACCCCGACTTCTGGTGGCACCTGCGCAACGGCAAAACCCTGCTCGCCACCAACGCGCTGATCCACCTCAACCCCTACGCCTTCATGGCGGTCGGCCGGCACTGGGTCATGCAGGAGTGGGTCAGCGAAGTCTGGATGGCCGCGGTCGCCGCCGCCACCGGACGGCTGGGAGTAGTGATCGTCTACGAACTGGTCACTCTCACCTTGTTCCTTCTCATCTGGCTGCGGGCGCGTGAGCTGGGCCCCGCTCAGGGAACGACCCTGGGGGTAGGGATCCTCCTGGCCGGGCTGGTCGCGTATCCGATTCTGGGTCCTCGCTCCCAGATGGA
>Ga0307372_10012736_pt1 | contig 10959 bp, 11 predicted proteins | sample OX1MG_FD_202533 | JGI IMG/M metagenome (GOLD analysis project Ga0307372, IMG submission 202533) | Soil microbial communities from Risofladan, Vaasa, Finland - OX-1 | ecosystem: Environmental > Terrestrial > Soil > Coastal area > Acid sulfate soil | place: Finland: Risofladan, Vaasa | collected...
GACGTGTTCGGCGCCGAGCCAGCCGCATCAGCCGATGGCGTGATCGAGGCGGCGATGTGAGTACGACGCACGGCCCTCAGCCGCGCAGACGCCGCGCCACCGCATTATGCGAGGCCAATGCGAACAGAATGCCGAAGCAGAAGCCGACAATGTGCGCCCACCAGACCACGGCACCGAAGCCGGGGCCGACGTAGGTGAACAGCACCTGCAGCAGGAACCACAGCCCGATCAGCAGCGCCGCCGGCACGCGCACGAATTCGAGATACGCCCCCAGCGGCAGCACCAGGCCCAGCCGCGCCCGCGGAAACAACGCCAGGTAGGCACCGACCACCGCCGACACCGCACCGCTGCAGCCGATGATCGGACCGTGCGCCGAGGGCAGACTGAGCGCGCCGCCGAGATTGGCCAACGCTCCTCCCAGCAGGAACAGCAGCAGGAAGCGCGGCGAACCCAGTGCGCGTTCCGCCGGCAGGCCGAAGATCATCAGGAACAGCAGATTGCCGGCCAGATGCAGCAGGTCGGCGTGGATGAACAGCGCACTGAACAGGCGCAAGCCGGCGAGCAGCGTCGCCACGCCCCACGGCGACGGCAGCGGATGCAGCAGATCGGCCGGAATGCTGCCCCAGCGCATCACCGCCGCCAGGCGCGCGATGGGCGGGGTCAACGCCAGCGCGAGATAGCTGGCGACGCAGGCCGCGACCAGCAGCGGGGTGACCCAGCGCGGACCGGCCCGACGGCGCGATTCGATGTGGACGAACATGCCGGCTCAGGGCTGCTCGCGTGCGAGATGCGGTCCGTCGGGCTCGAGTGCGCTCAGTGCAAACAGGGTCTCGGGACCGACCACGGCGTCGGCACGGATGCCGAAGCGCCGCTGCAATGCACGCACACGGGTCGCCAGCGCGGCATCGAACGCGTCCGCATCGGCCGGCGGCGGCACGCCGGCGGCACGCGCCAGGGCATCGGCCAGCCACGCCACTGCATCGCCATGGTCGCCACGGCGCAGCGACAGCGGCATGGACGCCGGTACGCGAAAGCCCGCATAGAAGCGCCCGCGCCAGAGTGCCGCAAGCGCCGCCGGTGTCAGAACGAAATCGCGACCGCCGACATCCAGCGTCACGCGGTCGTCACCCACGCCCAGCAGCACCGCGTACCTGGCAGCGCCATCGAGCTGCAGCTCGAGGATCAGCGGCCGGTTGAAGCGCTGCAACTGCTCCAGGCTGCCGTTGCCGCTGACGCAGAAAAAGCCCGGAAAGATGCGCGCCTCGCACTGCGCTGCGGCCGCAACCGAGGTGTCCTGCGACGTCACCTGCCAGCGCGCCAGCAGAGTGCTCCAGGCCAGCAGGCGCGTGTCCTGCGCGGTGCTCAGAGCCTGCCGCAGCGCCAACGTATCGGCGACCGGATTGACGCTCGCCGGCGCCGGCGTCGCCGCACCCGTGGCGGACACCGGCCGCAGCCGCCACCAGCTCCAGGCCGCCGCCAGCAGGGCCAGCAACAGCGCCAGCAACAGGGCCGCGCGCAGCCAGCGCGCCCGTCGCGCCGCCGGCAGTACCGCGCGCGCTGCTCGGCGCACCATGTTTTCGTCGGCGACGGTATAGCCCGCGGCAGCAGTCAGTCGCAATGCGCGCTCGGCGACGCGGTTGATCAGCCGCGGCTGACCGCCGCTGGCCTGATGCAACGCGCGCAGCGCCAGCCGCGAGAACAGGTGCGGCGAGCCGCCGGCGACCGCCAGCCGGTGCTGCACGTAGGCGCGGGTGTCATCCTCATCCAACGGCGCCAGCTGTTGCAGGTCGTCGATGCGTTCGGCGAAGGCGCGCAACTCCGCGTGTTTGAGCCGCGCATCCAGCGTCGGCGTCGCCAGCAGCAACGCCTGCAACAGCGGCTGGCCCTCGGCGCGCGCATTGACCAGCAGGCGGATTTGTTCGAGCGTGGCATCCGGCAGTTGCTGGGCCTCGTCGACCAGCAGCAGCGCCGTGTGTCCGCGGGCGCGTTCGGCAGCGAGCGCCTGCTCGATGCGCTCGCCAAGCAGTGCCGCATTGCCGGTGGTGTCCGCGCCCAGTGCCGCGCCCAGGGTTTCCAGCAACGCCACGGCGTCGATGCGCGGCTGACGCAGGCGGATCACGCGCACCGCGGCAGGCAGCCGCGTCAGCAGCACTTCGGCGAGCAGGCTCTTGCCGCTGCCCAGCGCGCCGATCACCACGCGCAGCCCTGCCGATCCCTGAGGCAGCGTCGTCAGCCAGACATCGAGCAGGCGCGTCGCCTGCGCACCCAGGCTGGCAAAGCGCGGATCGGGTGCGAGCGCGAACGGCGGCTCGCGGCACTCGAGGGGTGTGGAACGCATGCGGTCACTCTAGCCGATCAGGCCGGCGTCCTGCGCGCGCTGCCGCCCAGCCGCGTCAACTCGGCCTTGAGCGCGGCGCCGTGCTCGCGCAGCCAGTCGCGCTGATCCTGATAGTCCGGCGTCAGCTCGCGCACCCAGGCCCAGAAACGCGGCGCATGGCTGCGCACCTTGAGATGACACAGCTCGTGCGCCAGCACATAGCGCAGCGCCGGCGGCGGCGCCAGTGCCAGCGCCAGATCGAGGGTGATGCGGTCGCGCGCGTCGAGGCTGCCCCACAGGCTGGACATCGGCCGCACCCGCAACGCCATCGGCGCCGCACCGAGGCGAGCCACGAACGGGCCCAGCCAGCGGGCAACGTCGCGGCGCAGTTCGGCGGCGAGATAGCCGCTGAGCAGGGCCTGTGCCCGCTGGCGTCCGCGCGCGCCGGACTCGGCCAGGACCACGCGCAGGCTGTCGCCGTGCGGTTCGATGCGCGGATAGGGCCCCTGCGCCCAGCCCAGGCGCACGCTCTCGCCGCGCAACGGGATCAGCGTCGGCTGGCCGACCGTCAACGGCGGCGGCGCCTCATCGAGATGCAGTTCATCGAGCTTGCGTTCCAGCCAGTCGGCGTGCTGGCGCAGAAAGGCAAATACCTGCGCCGGATGAGTGCCGTTCGGATAGCTCAGGTGCGCGCCGGTCGCGGTGACGGTCAGACGCAGCCGGCGTGCACGCGGATGTGCGCGCTTGAGCACGCGGATGGTGCCGCCGCGTGCAGTCGCCAGTTCCAGCCAGTTGTCGTCGTCACCCGTGCGCATCGCCTCGCTCCGCGCCCCGCGGCGACGTCCTCAGACCACGCCGGGACGGGGCAATCCAAACCACTACTCCAGCTTGTCCAGCAGCCGCTCCAGCTCCAGGGTCATCAGCGCAAAGCGGGCATCGATTTCAGCCGCGGCCGACTCGCGCGCGCTGCTGTCGAGCTCGCCCTGCACCACGTCCAGGAACCGCAACTTGCGCAGACACAGATCCTCGCCCAGGACGAACGCCAGCCGGCCGTCGAATTCGAGGCCCAGCTGGGCCACCTGCTTGCCGGACTTGAGATGCTCCCGGACCTCCTCGCTTTCAAGCGCCTGCCGGCGGCAGCGGACCACCGCACCCTGGGCGCTGGCCGGGTCGCGCAGCTCGCATTCGTCGCCCAGACTCAGACTTGCAGGCAGCTTGCCACGACTCAGCCAGTCCGTCATGAGCAGACGCGGCGCCTGTTCGGGGGCCAGCGGCAACGCAGGAAAGCTGTCCAGCGCCTGGCGCAGGGCGGTCAACGCCTGCTCGGCCGCCTTGCGGCTGGAAGTATCCAGGACCACCCAGCCGTTTTTCCTGTCCAGATAGGCACTTAGCTGTGATGGCCGGGCAAAGGCGCGCGGCAGAAGCTCCTCCAGCACGGCCTCCTTGAGGCGTTTGCGCTCGCGTCCGCCGACATTCTGCCCGCGCTGCGCGGCCACTGCGCGCACCCGCCGCGCCAGCTCGGCGTTGATCACCGCCGCCGGCAGCAGCTTGTCCTCGCGGCCCAGGGTCAGCAGCGTGCAGGCGCCGATGCCGATGCTGAGCGGCCCCTCCTCGGCGCCCAGCGGTGACACGAAGCCGTGGGTGGCCAGCTCCAGCGGGCCGACCGGCCGCAGACGCTGCGCATCCAGCGCGGCGTCGAGCCGGTCGAGTGCGGCCGCCGTCTCGGCGGAAAAGCGGAACAGGGTCAGATTGCGAAAGAACATGGACAGGTCCCGGCAGGAAAGACAGCGGATGAAGAGCGCAGGCGACGGATCGGCCGCGCGCTGGCGCCGAACGCATCAGGGATACGGCGTGCGGTGTGCGAATCAGGCCAGCCAGGCGTGGGCATCCGCGCGCGGACCGTCGGCGCGTGCACCGAGGCCGGCGAAGTCGAACAGCGCGCGATCGACCAGCTGCGCGGGCGCGACGTGGCCCAGCGCGCGGAAGATCGTCTCCAGCCGCCCGGGCTGCTGGCGTTCCCAGTCATCCAGCATGCGCCGCACCTGCTTGCGCTGCAGGTTCTCCTGTGCGCCGCACAGGCTGCAGGGGATGATCGGGAACTGTCGCCACGCCGCGTAGGCGGCGAGGTCGTCCTCGGTGCAGTACGCCAGCGGGCGGATCACCACGTGCTTGCCATCGTCGGAGCGCAGCTTCGGCGCCATCGCCTTGAGGCTGGCGTGGTGGAACAGGTTGAGGAAGAACGTGGCGAGAATGTCGTCGCGGTGATGACCCAGCGCGATCTTGGTGAAGCCCTCGCGTTCGGCATAGGCGTACAGCGCACCGCGGCGCAGACGCGAGCACAGGCTGCACATCGTCTTGCCCTCGGGAATCACCCGCTTGACCACGCTGTAGGTGTCCTGCTCGAGGATGTGGAACGCCACTCCCCGTGCGCGCAGATAATCGGGCAGCACGTGTCCGGGGAAGCCCGGCTGTTTCTGGTCGAGATTGACCGCCACCAGCTCGAAGCGCACCGGTGCCTTCGCCTGCAGCAACAGCAGGATGTCGAGCAGGGCGTGCGAATCCTTGCCGCCGGACAGGCCCACCAGCACCTTGTCGCCGTCCTCGATCAGGTTGAAGTCGGCGATCGCCTGGCCGACCTGGTGACGCAGGCGTTTGGCGAGGCGCTGAGCCTCGTGCTGCAGCTTGCGGTCGGTGGCGGCGGGCGGGGCGACGGCGGACATGGGGGGTTCGCTGCGGCGGCAAGACGCGCATTGTACGGTGCCGGGTTGTCATGTTCCGCGGCGCAACGGGCGCTAGACTGCGCCCTCACCCGGAACGCCCATGCATTTCGACGACCCCGCCCACGTCGCCCGGCTGCTGGCCGAACTGCGCAGCGAGCACCGCGACCTCGATCTGGCGATCGAGCGGCTGGCGCTGGCCACGGTCAGCGATCAGCTGCAGCTGACGCGCATGAAGAAGCGCAAGCTCAAGCTCAAGGACATGATCGCCTACCTCGAGAGCAAGCTGATTCCGGATCTCGACGCCTGAACGCGACCCTGACCGCCCTCGCTCCACTGCTGCTCGCCGACACGCGGGTACGCCTCGAACCGCTGTCGCCGGCGCACGCCCCGGCGCTGGAAACCGCCGCCGCCGACGGCCGCCTGTGGGAGCTGTTCTATACCGCGGTGCCGGCACCGGACGAGACCGCGGCCTACATCGATGCCGCGCTGCGCGGCCAGGCCGAGGGTCGCATGCTGGCGTTTGCGGTGCGCGAAATCGCCAGCGACACGATCGTCGGCAGCACCCGCTATTGCAACATCGACGCCGGACTGCCGCGGCTGGAGATCGGCTACACCTGGTACGCCGCGTGCTGGCAGCGGACGCACGTCAACACCGCCTGCAAGCGCTTGCTGCTGGCGCACGCCTTCGAGGGCATGGGCTGCGTGGCGGTGGAACTGCGCACCGACCTGCTCAATCTGGCCTCGCAGCGCGCCATCGAGCGCCTCGGCGCACGCCGCGACGGCATCCTGCGCCAGCACCAGCGCCGTCGTGACGGCAGCGTGCGCGACACCGTGGTGTACAGCCTCACCGCCGCCGAATGGCCGGCGCTGCGCGCGCAGCTCGATCTGCGACGGGCGCGCGCGACGGGCGACTGAGCGACGCCGCAGCGCTCCTACGAAGTTGCTTTCAATCGAGGCGACGGGTAGCCCGGATGGAGCCCCATGGGGGGCGGAATCCGGGGCTCGCTGCAGCATCCTTCCCGGATTCCGCTGCGCTGCATCCGGGCTGCGCGGTTTTCATGTCGTGATCGCGAACGGGTATCAAAAAGGCAACGCGAGGTCGGCTTGCACCGCCAGCAACTGCGCACGAAAGATGTCCTGGATGCGCTTGAGTGCCGCCTCGTCGTCGGCGTCGAAACGCAGCACCAGCATCGGCGTGGTGTTGGACGCGCGTACCAGACCCCAGCCATCCGGCCAGTCGGCGCGCACGCCGTCGATGCTGGTGATGCGGGCGCCGTCGAATTGCGCCCTGGCGCGGAAGCGCTCGATGAAGGCGTAATGCTCACCTTCCTTCATCGCGATCTTGAGCTCGGGCGTGGACACACCCTTGGGCAGGGTGGCGAAGATTTGCTCCGGCGTGCGCTTTTCATGACCACCAGCGAGGATTTCCAGCAGCCGCGCGGCAGCGTAGATGCCGTCGTCGAACCCGTACCAGCGTTCGCGAAAGAAGAAATGCCCGCTCATCTCGCCGGCCAGCGCGGCGTCGGTCTCGCGCATCTTGGCCTTGATCAGCGAGTGGCCGGTGCGCCACATCAGGGGACTGCCGCCGTGCTTGAGGATCAGCGGCTGCAGGTGGCCGGTACACTTGACGTCGTAGATGATGGTGGCGCCCGGATCGCGGGTCAGCACGTCCATCGCGAACAGCATCAGCAAGCGGTCGGGGTAGATGATCTCGCCGTCGCGGGTGACCACGCCGAGACGATCGCCATCGCCGTCGAAGGCAAGCCCGAGATCCGCGCCCATGCGCTTGACCGACAGGATCAGGTCGGCGAGGTTGCGCGGATCGGACGGATCGGGATGATGGTTGGGGAAGCTGCCGTCGACGTCGCAGTAGAGCGGGATCACCTCGCCGCCGATGCCTTCGAGCACCTGCGGTGCCACCGCACCGGCGATGCCATTGCCGCAGTCGACCACGATCTTCAGCTTGCGCTCGGCCTGCAGTTCAGACGTGATGCGCCCGATGTAGTCGGGCAGCACGTCAATGCTGCGCGTACTGCCGGCCCTCGCCTCGCTCAGACGACCCTCGGCGATGCGCGCGTAGAGGTCCTGGATGGCGTCTTCCGCCAGCGTCTCGCCGCCGACCACGATCTTGAAGCCGTTGTAGTCGGGTGGATTGTGGCTGCCGGTCACTGCCACACCGCTGCCGGTGTTGAGCAGATAGGTGGCGAAGTACACCACCGGCGTCGGCACCGCGCCGATGTCGATGACGTCGATGCCGGCCGCGCGCAGGCCATCGGCCAGGGCCGCGCTCAGCTCGGGGCCCGAATGGCGGCCGTCACGGCCGACCACGATCTCGCGCAGGTTCAACTCGCTCATGCGACTGCCGATTGCCTGGCCAATCAATCGGGCGATTTCGGCGGTCAGCGTGCTGCCGACCACACCGCGGATGTCATAGGCGCGAAAGATACTGCGCTCCACCGCCACCGCTGCCGGTGGCGCCGCGGGCTTGGCCGCGACGGGCGCGGCGACTGGATCGGCAGCCGTCGCAGTGGGCGCGGCGACGCTGGTGCGAAGCACATCGGTCAAGGTGGGTTCCTCAGGATGCTGGATGGATGACATCGCCGCGTGCCGCGCGCGCAGCCACAGCAGCACGATGGCGCCGGCCAGCGCCAGCAACAGCAGCGCCAGCGCGGTGGCGAAGGAGCGGGTCAGCACAATGTAGTACTCGGGCGGCAGCGCCACCACGCGCAACAGACTGCCCGGCACCGGCAACCCGGTGTCCTCGGCGCCGGGAGCGCCGCTGCCGCCACGCGAAAGAATCACCAGGTCGCCGCGGCCGTCGCCCTGACGCAACTCGAGACGTCCCCCCGCGGTGTCCACCGAGGCAAAACGGTAGGCCAGCGGCGCGAACGGCAGCGCCACCCAGGCATAGCCGATGACGCGACCGCCGCTGTCGATCGGATCGACCAGGCTCAGCACGCGGTCGGCGCCGATGCCGCGCACCTCGATCGGCGCCACGCCGCCGCTAGCCTGCGCACGTACCAGCTGCGCCGCCTTGGCATAACCGAAACGGCGAAAGTCGGCGTGGAGCACGTCCTTCAGGGCCGGCTCGAATACTTCCACCGCCAGCGCGTTGGGCAGTAGCACCTTGAGCCGCTGCGCCGCGGCGGCGCGTCCGGCGGCATCACCGGCGGCCAGATCGGTCACCAACGCCGGATCGTGCAGCGCTTGCGCCAGCTCGACCTGCGCACCCTGCACCACCGATCCCAACGTATCCACCACAGCTGCACGCGCGCGCAGCAGATCGTCGCTCACACTGGTTTCGCGACGGATCAGATACGCCTGCCAGCCGGCAAAGATCACGAAGGCCAGAAGCAAGGTGGCGCCGGCCAGCAGCAGCAGTCGCGCCAGATCCAGGCGCTCGGCCACACCCCGCAGGTGCTGCGCCCAGGCGGCTGATGCGCTGCTGCGTGCCTTCGCCGCCATGCGGTCTCCTCCCCGACTCAGCCGATGCCCGTGGAGCCGAATCCGCCCGCGCCGCGGGCACTGGGATCGAAGGTCTCCACCCGCTGCAACCGCGGCCGCGCTACTGGCATGAACAGGATCTGCGCGATGCGATCACCAACCGCGATGGTAAACGGCACCTGCGTGCGGTTCCAGCATGACACCATCAGCGGCCCCTGGTAGTCGGCGTCGATCAGGCCGACCAGGTTGCCGAGCACGAGCCCGTGGCGGTGACCGAGGCCTGAGCGCGGCAGGATCAGCGCGCACCAGCCGGGATCGCCGATGTGGATCGCCAGCCCGGTCGGCACCAGCACGCTGTTGCCGGGCGCCAACGTCAGCGCCGTGTCCAGCGCCGCGCGCAGGTCCATCGCCGCGCTGCCCGCGCTGGCGTAGTCCGGCAGCGGAATCTCGGCGCCGAGGCGCGGATCGAGCACGCGGAAGCGGACGTCGATCACGCCACCGCCCCGCGCGCCGCCGCATGGCGCGCGGCGATTGCCGCGATCAAATCCTGCGCCAGCTGCGGCTTGGGGGCGCGCGGCAGGCTGGCATGGCCGTCGCACCAGTACAGCTCGAGCGCGTTGTCGTCGGTCTCGATGCCCAATCCATCGCCGACACGGTTGGCGGCGATCAGGTCGATGCCCTTGCGCACGAGCTTGGCGCGGGCGTGGACTTCGAGATCCTCGGTCTCGGCGGCAAAGCCGACCAGAAACGGCCGCCGCGGCAGCGCCGCCAGCGCGACCAGAATGTCGGGATTTTCCACCAGCGCCAGGCTCAGCGCGGCGCCGGATTTCTTGATCTTGCCGACGCTGGTCGCGGCGGGCCGGTAGTCGGCTACCGCCGCGGCGGCGATCACGATGTCGGCTTCGGTCGCCGCCGCGGTCATCGCCGCCAGCATCGCGCGCGCACTGCGCACGTCGATGCGCGTCACGCCGGCAGGCGTCGGCAAACTCACCGGCCCGGCGATCAGCGTCACCTGCGCGCCGGCCGCCTGCGCCGCAGCAGCGATCGCGAAACCCATGCGCCCGGAACTGCGGTTGCCGATGAAGCGCACCGGGTCGAGGTCCTCGTGAGTCGGTCCGGCGCTGACCACGACGCGACGCCCGGCCAGCACGCCGTCCAGCGGAATCCGCCGCAGCGCAGCGACGATGTCTGCGGGTTCGACCATGCGCCCGGGCCCGGTCTCGCCGCAGGCCTGGTCGCCGACCGCGGGCCCCAGCAGTTCGACGCCGCGCGAGCGCAGCGTGACGACGTTGGCCTGCGTGGCCGGATGCGCCCACATCACGTGATTCATCGCCGGCACCAGCAGCGGCGGTCGTTCGCTGGCCAGGCACAGTGTGGTCAGCAGATCGTCGGCGCGGCCGTGGGCCAGTCGCGCGATCAGATCGGCGGTCGCCGGTGCGATGACGATGCGCTCGGCCCAGCGCGCCAGCTCAATGTGGCCCATCGCCGCTTCGGCCGCGGCGTCCCACAGACTGCTGCGCACCGGCTGACCGGACAAGGCCTGGAAGATGGTCGCGGTAACGAAGCGCTCGGCATTGGCGGTCAGCACCACGCGCACCTCGGCGCCGGCGTCGCGCAAGCGCCGCGTCAGCTCGCAAGCCTTGTAGGCGGCGATGCCGCCGCTGACGCCGAGCAGGATGCGGGAGGGAACCGAAGCCGATGCGCGCATGTAAGGCGGAGCCGACAGCCGCGAGACGAGCTAGCTTACCGGAATCGACCGCGCGCTCCGCTGGGCGTGCCGGCCCGATCGCATCATCATGCTGCCGTGAGCATCCGTGACTGGCCCGCCGCCGAACGCCCGCGCGAACGCCTGTTGACGCAGGGCGCAACGGCGCTGAGCCACGCCGAGCTGATCGCCGTGCTGCTGGGCAGCGGCGTGCGTGGCGCCAGCGCCATCGACCTCGCTCGCCGCCTGCTGACCGAAACCGGCGGCTTGACTGCGCTGCTGGCCGCGCCCGCACCGGCGCTGCGCGGGCTGGGCCCGGCCAAGCGCGCCCGCCTCAGCGCCGCGCTGGAACTGGCGCGGCGCAGTCTGGGCGAGCAGTTGCGCGATCGCCCCGCGCTCAGCAGTCCGCAGGACAGCGCCGAGTTCCTGCGCGCGCAATTGCGCGATCGCCCCTACGAGGTGTTCGCGGCGCTGTTTCTGGACACGCGCCACCGCGTACTGGCCTTCGAGGAGCTGTTCCGCGGCACGCTCGATGGCGCCTCCGTCCACGTGCGCGAAGTGGTGCGCGCCTGCCTGCGCCACAACGCCGCGGCGGTGATCCTGGCGCACAACCATCCCTCCGGCGTCGCCGAACCCAGCGCCGCGGATCGCGCGATCACGCAGGAGCTCAAGCACGGCCTCGGTCTGATCGGCGTGCGCGTGCTGGACCATCTGGTGATCGGCGACGGCGCACCGGTGTCGCTGGCCGCCTTGGGCTGCTGCTGATCGACAGC
>Ga0307372_10012737_pt1 | contig 10959 bp, 9 predicted proteins | sample OX1MG_FD_202533 | JGI IMG/M metagenome (GOLD analysis project Ga0307372, IMG submission 202533) | Soil microbial communities from Risofladan, Vaasa, Finland - OX-1 | ecosystem: Environmental > Terrestrial > Soil > Coastal area > Acid sulfate soil | place: Finland: Risofladan, Vaasa | collected...
AAAAAGGTTGACGGAAAGATCCAAGGCATTCACAACATTGTCGAGGACGATTGCTGCCGCGTTCATCTGCTCCAGCAGAGATCGGCCGCCACTCGAGCACTGCAGGCCGAAGCGCTGCACATACTTGATGACCGCATGGAACATTGCGTCATCAACACGGTGAAGGCGGACGCCGATGAGAAGGACGCCAAACTTTGCGAGGCGTCCATGGCCGTTGCCCGATTGGTGAAGTCATGAACACGCTCGCCAGCGTGTCGTCGATCGGCCTGGACCTTCTGAGAGCGCTGCGTGAGGGTTTCTTCATGTTTTGGGAGACCCTGTGGGCCCTGGTGCTGGGCTTCACCCTGTCGGGTGCGGTGCAGGCATTCATCTCCAAGGACCAAATGCGCGCCAAGCTCGGCACGCACAATCCCGCGGCCGTTGCGCGCGCCTCGGTCTACGGAATGGTGTCCTCTAGTTGTTCCTACGCTGCTTCGGCTATGTCGAAGTCCCTCTTCGCCAAGGGCGCCGACTTCACGAGCGCCATGATCTTCATGTTCGCCTCGACGAACCTCGTCGTCGAACTGGGGATCGTCATGATCGTCCTGCTCGGTTGGCAGTTCGCCGTGGGCGAGTTCATCGGCGGACCGATCATGATCATTCTGTTGGCGACGGCTGGGGGTCTGGTGTTCAGCGCACCAGTCGTGGCACGCGCGCTCAAGCGCGTGCGCGGAGAGACCGGTGGACACAACCACGAGACGATGACCGGGGTCACGCTCGAGCGTCAGGAGGAACTGGAGTCCGAGCCACTTCGCGAGAAGTTACACTCCCTTTCGGCCTGGTCCGACGCGTCCAATTACGCCGTGGCCGACGTTACGATGCTGCGTCGCGAACTGCTCATTGGCTACACCGTCGCTGGACTCCTCGCCACACTGGTGCCCACCCACGCGTGGAACGTGGTGTTCCTTCACGGCCACGGCTTCTGGACGAGCGTGGAGAACGCGCTCGTGGGCCCCCTCATCGCTGTCATTAGCTGGGTCTGCTCTATTGGCAACGTGCCCCTGGCAGCGGCGCTGTGGTCGGGCGGCATCTCGTTCGGCGGCGTGATCGCCTTCATCTTCGCGGACTTAATCGCGATGCCCCTCATCCTGATTTACCGCAAGCTCTACGGTTGGGAACTCACCCTTCGGATGGTCGCCCTCTTCTACGCGATCATGGCCATTGCCGGACTGGCCACCGAAGGAATCTTCAGCGCGATTGGTGGCGTCCCGAGTCGGCGGAACTTCAGTGTTTCGGCCGCTCACTTCTCGTGGAACTACACCACCTTCCTCAACATCGTCTTCATCGCTGTCGCCATCGGAGTGTGGTGGCTAGCTAGGAACCGTGACCGATTCGGCGGAGGCACCGGCTACGCAATCGATTCTGTCTGTGGTATGCAGGTAAGGACGAACGACGCCCCCGCAACGACCCAACACGGCGACCACACGATGTACTTCTGCTCAGACAACTGCCGCGAGAAGTTCGACGCAGACCCCGATCGTTACTTGCCGTCCAAAAAGGAAAGTGAAGTGAAAACCATGGAACATATACACCACAGCGAAAAGGCTCCCACCATCGATCCGGTTTGCGGAATGACGGTTGACCCCGCATCCGCGGCCGCCCATCGGGTCCACGAAGGCCGCGACGTTTGGTTCTGTTCATTGTCGTGCGCGACGCAGTTTGATGCCGACCCCAGCAAGTTCGCCAAGACGAATTGAGGGGCCTCGCTATTTGGTACTCCTTCGCAGCCCTTCAATGTCGGTTATCGAATTTTTAGCGGTTGTGGTCGCAATATCAATCAAAATCAGGATCACGAAGCCTGCGCATCGCACTGGAAAGTTGGAGTCACTAAGTAGTTTCCAAAACGGCATTGTCGCTTGTCGGTCAGGTTTTGAAGTGTTCCGGTAGTGGGAGCCATGAAGTGAGGCTTCTGGTGACGCGCGACGTTCTACTGAACCAGAGCAGGTGTGGTTGCGAAACGACGAATAATTCGAAAATCTTCGATGTTCCTCCATATCGCCGCGACCATTGGGATCCATCAGCGTGAACGTTCAACTGCTCTCAGTGGGCGTCTCAGTACAGCCTCTCAGTGGGCCGCCCGAGTCTCGATCTCGGCACCTTGATATTAAAAGAAGCTTGCTAGCGGTTGTCGTGGGTCGGTCTCGTCGCGCATGTCGTTTGTTTTCAAGGAATTGTGTTGTCTCATGTCGGTCTCGTCTCGTGGTGTTGCAGAAATATGAGGCCTGTAATGAGGCCCGTCCTGCTGCGTTGCAGCGCTTACGACTAACAGGCTGGGAGGTCCTGGATGATCCTGAGCATCTGAATATTTCATTCGCCCGCATCGTTGACTCATATTGAGTTCTGTTCGACCAGCGTCAACAGTTCCTCTCGCGGAGTTCTCGAGCCACCCCGAAAGTGGCCCCGCCAGGAGGTCGGACTGCCACGGCGAAAGCTTCAAGAGGTTCTCGTCGTAACGCTCGCGTACGAATTCGAAGCGATTCATCACGCCGAGGACTTGGCGACTGGCGGCCTTGGCGTAGGAGCCCTCGTTCATGGCCCAACGCACGGCGGCGATGAATGTGGGGTTGACGCCGAGAATCTCGAGCATGGCGCGAAGGCTCTCTGGGAAACGTTCCAATAGTGTTGTCGCGGGTGCGAGCGGAACGAGCAGCGGCAGTAGCGTTCGCACAGAGGGATCTGACGGGATCAGCACTACGACCGGCTCTCACTTACCAAGGAAGGGACCTAAATTCTGTTGCTCTTTGGGCTGCGTTCGCGGATCGAGTCATCCCAAGGTGGTGCAAACTTGAGGCACCACGCACACAATTCTCGCGACGAAGAAACTCCTCACTCGGGTGAAGCAGCCCATCACTCCAGCCGTCGAAGCTCCCTCAACGTTGCTGGGAAATTGGTACGCCACGGCCATGTTCTGGCGGCCCCAGGTCACAGTCTTCGTCGGTATTGGGGCTAACATTGTCGCGATGGCTCGGATCAACTTGACGAGAAGCAGGGTACAATTTCTGATAAAGAATGCAGGCTGGATGGCGCTTCTCCGAGGTCACGGGAGTTGAGGAATGGAGCAGATACCACGGCTGCCTGAACTGGCGGAGGAGGACGCGCGAGGGTACACCCTAGAGGTCTTCGACCAGATCAAGGAACTATCGGGCGTCCCGATGGTGGCTTTGATTTACAGGCATATGGCGGCTCTTTCGGGAGTGTTGGAATGGGCCTGGGAGACTCTCGAACCCGTAATGGTGACAGGACACCTCCAGGAACAAGCCTGGAGCATTGCGAGAGTCGTCGAATTACCGGCGATTGTACCGATTCCCCTTGTGGCGAGACGCGCGGCAGGAATTGATTTTGAGAACGACGCCGATATCGTCAACTTGCTTGCTGCATTCAACCGGGCGAATCCCATCAATGCTGTTGCTCTAAGATATTTGGCACGGCAACTCGACGCTGGAGAGGCTCCAAGCATTGTAAAGGCTACGCCAATTAGCGAATGGCGTCCTCCGGCGGTTTTACCTGATTTACCGTCGATGCCGTTGTTGGAAGAGATTGATCCACGTGTGTTGGAACTAATCTCGTGGTTGTCCCATCGAGACCAAGGGCGCTATCAGGGCATCTGGCCAAGTTTATATCGTTACCTCGCAAGGCAGCCAACGTTTCTAGCCTTCGCTGCGATCGTCCTACCACCACATTTTGTGAGCATAGATTTAGCCGCCGAAGAAATGCGTAGCCGAATCACACTTGTCGCGGACTCGCTGCCTCTCGTGCACTCTGCGCGCCCGGAAGGCTTCGTAGGGGTTGAATTTGCGCTACGACGGGCAATGGAAGAGTTCTCAACCCTTATACCAGAGATGCTAGTGGTCGGATTGCTACTTGAACGGGCCATGGGACAAATCGCGTAACAGACGACGGCAGATGGGTGGCCATAGAGCACGCGTACCATCGGCGACTTCGAAATAGTCCGTATTCGATCGCAGAAAATGGCCCTTCTGCGAAATCCAACACAGCAGCGGGGCCGAGCGGCGCAAGCCAAGTGATGGGGTCAACTTCAGCTTTCAGTTTGGTTCTCAGAACTGATCGGACGTGAAAACTCTCTTTCCGTGCGTCTCACGTGCCAAATACGTCCTTGCTCCGGCTCTGAGGTAGCGGCCGACTGATTCGCCAACGAGAACGGCCTCACTCGTTCGATGGGTTACACCAGGGTGTGCTGGGACTGCAATGCCCGAGTCGTTCTTCGCGGCAATGGAGACCGAGTTCTAATCGCGGTGCGCGCAGCCCACGAAGAAGCTCGCTCACATCGAATGAAGCCGGCAAATGGATCGATGACCGACACCTTCGACACGCTTCACTCAGCCAAATCTCGCCGGGCACTTTTGAAATGCAATACTCAACGCCAATATCGCTTACTTAAGGTTCTGAGTGTTATTATCGTCTCCTCACGTTACGAGCACGCCTCGTTGATTCAGACGTCGAATCTTCCCTTTGCGAGTTGGGGCGAAGTCTTCGGTGACCAGGTGGTCGCCGCGGCGATGATCGACCGCATTGTCCACCACGCCAAAGTGATCACCCTGAATGGTTCTAGCTATCGGCTGCGCGACTCGGGACTGACCAATCTTCCGTCCGTCACCCTCGGGGCTGTGGAAGAATCATGACAACGGACTGAATCACTTTTCGGTGAGTGCTTTGGCGCAGTTTTCAAAGAGCGTTGACAAACTCGGCTACTGAACAGGGGTCGAGGTCAGGTGTCACCTGCCAGGACTAAGGGCTGAAGCATGGTTTGCAAGAGATGCATGGCAAACAGCTTCACCTTCCTGGATGGCCGGCTGCACATTCCGATAAGGACCGGTTGGAAGCGAGATTGCAGAGTTCAGGAATGCGAGTTGGACAATTTTGAAAGGGAGTTGAGCTAGTGAGTGGACACTCAGTTGCAAGTCATTCCGACTCCGCAATTCTCTTGAGGGCGGCAAGAGTCATCGGGATTCCCTGGTGCGCAGCCATCCTGCGATCGGCAATTTGCGTCGGTGCTTCGTCACCGTAGCGCTCTTTGAATCTGGATATTCCTTCCGGGAGAAACTCCCAGGACTCGGTGACTACGGTGCCCTCATTTGACGAAGCGAAGGTGTAGCCCCAACGAATCCAAGCGCCGCCGACAATGAATGCGAACTCGCGACCTCGCTCGGCCGCTACAACCTCGGAACGCGTTTCCCAAGTCCGCTCCGCAGTTTCATTGCGCCCCGTGAACCAGGCGCCAACGCGAAGTGCGTCGCCCTCGTCCCACCAACAAGCCTTGCAGACGGGACTCCACTCGCCCATGCGAGCAATATCAGCAACCATGTCATAGAGCAGGTGTGCTGGGCGCGCGATCACTATTGAGTCAGAGTATTTGAGGTCTGTCATAACTACATTCTCCCACCCTTGGCATCCATCCTTCGGGACTCGTAAAGAACTATTCGCAATCGTTCGCGTTATGCGAGCGGGCGAGTGGCGTCTATCTTGTTTCGCGATCATTGACTCCAACCATGTGGCGCTCGAATCAATACCGGATCGGGAGCGGACACTGGCCGGCTACGGGACCGGGGAACCGGCCCAGTGCGACCCTCTAACCTATTGCATGCCATGCGCCACCGTTGGGTTCAATGACGTTCACTGAAGTTCAAGAAGTCCTATTGCATAAGGCTTTTCGTTCATGCGCGTGCGCCGTAATTCGCCGCGATTCAGAATATTTGCTGACGGAAACGCTGACACTCGTCGCGTTGAATCGTTCGTCAGTTCTTCAAACGAAATGGTACGGCGGTCGGATGGACGCACGCTGTTCTCACGAGGGCTTGGACTATTCCGCGGCCTTAGCCTAGGGGCCGACTAATGGAACACCCCCTAACTACAGTTGGGACTTATGGATTCTGGTCAGATAGAACTCAGCGATCTCAGCGCGCTGATCGCCCAACGAGGCAGAGAAGCGTCCTTCGTTGCCGTCGCCGGACGGGACCAGGGGTCGGTCTCTCCTCTTTGGCGTGCCGAGATTGTTATCGGTTCGGAGTGCGCCACGATGCCCGAGCGTGTGTGGCAGTACGAGGAATGTACTTTTGTTTCAGCCACGCTCCCAGTCTCCACCGTGTGCGGCATGCTTGAGGGAGATGAATCTCGACTGGTTGAAGTAGCCACAGTCGGTCTTGCATTTTCGCTCTTTCCGCAATGCAATTATGAGCACAAGCCGACGCGCGCACAACATGACAATCCACGACTGCCTTGGCCATCGACGACATACACGCTTTCGCTGGTACAACCACCAATGTCGTATCAGCCACCCGGCGGCTTGATGGTGGGACCACGTTCTCCCTCGTTCGTGACGTTCGGCGCATCTTTTAACGCCTTCTTCTTTGATAATTTCACGCTGACCGGATCGAATAATCCCTCCTTTGGTCAATTCATCATTCGCGTTTGCGACGAGCGCGGTCGAATCCAATCAATCAAGATTGGTCCAACTCATCTCGAGGTCGAAGTTGGCGGTAATCGACTGGCCGGAGCTTCACTTGAACTCATGGCTACGACCGATCGAGTGATGGTCGACGTCCCTGGTGAAGGCTCCGTGCGGGTGCCAATTCCCAATGGACTCCCGTCCGATGCTCGACTGTGGCTTCGCTCGAACACCGAATGGTATGACTACCGTCCTTTCGACGGATACGGAGGATACCGAGCAACGGATATCCACGATGAACGACCGACGGAACCAGCAGTTGACGTTGCGGTGATGATTGCGCAAGGTGAGAACGAGCACGTCGAGTTTAAGGAACAACTTCCCTCCAACACCTCCGCTTCGCGCCGCACTGCTCTCAAGACCATCGTTGCACTTGCCAATACCGGGGGTGGGACCATGTTGTACGGCGTCGACGATGACGGTTTGGTCTGCGGCCTTCCGATGGCCACCCAACGAACCGTAGATGGATTCATGGACACTCTGCGCTCGTCAACTTCACCCATGCCTTCGTGTCGGTCAATTCTTCACGAAGTCGACGGCAAATCAATCCTCGTAGTGGAGGTCGATGCCAGTTCAGGTGCTATTTACGCCCTGACCGTGGAAGCAACTAAGCACGAGTTCTACGTGCGAAGAGGCGCCACTACATTTCGTGCCCAGTCAGGTGAATTACAAGCAGTAGCAGGACGAGGCCAGCAACAACAGTCTCTTGGAATCTTTGGATCGAATTAGGCTCGACTTCGTTGACCGCCCAATTATCCTCTGGACTACTGTGGCAAATTTACAGCAAAATACCTCAGGCATTCGTCTAGTACCATTCGCTTGAATTTGATTTGATTGGTGACGGTGCATGAAATCCTTCCAGGACTACTATCCAGAAGATCTCTTCACTGTTACGGCTGTGGCAGTCTCAACGAGCATGGTTACCGGATTAAGACATTCTGGGAGGGCGAAGAAAGCGTAACGCGCTTCACCCCCAAATTGTTTCACACGGCGGTTCCTGGTTTTGTCTACGGAGCACTATTGGCGTCGTTGATCGATTGCCATAGCACGGGAACTGCCGCCGGGACCCGCGTCGAACTTCAAGAAATCGATTGACGTAAGGTGAGCCCTAACGATCTTTCCTCATCTTCAGTACGGCTTTGTCGCTCATGGGGGCAAGTTCACGGAGGGCACCGAATTGTGGATACTTCAAAAATGACCTTTTGAATCTAGGATCGCTTCGATGGCGGAATGCAAGCATGGCTTGGACAAGGCGCGATGCACCGAGTGCAGGACTCGTCCTCCCGGAATCAATAGCCAGGTTTTCATGACTAGAGGTGGCGCCGCCTACCACAACTTAAAGGATTGCCAAGCTCTGTTGGAAGGACAAGTTTACGCAGCGACCCTCGGGATGGAAATTCATGAAATTCGAGGCGTAAATTGGATCCGGGTTGAAGCTGACCGGCAGGCGTGTATGGTCTGTTGCCCGCGGAGCCAACCGTGAAGAACTTGTACTTACGTTTGGATGCAGACGGTGAAGTTGTCAAGGTGAGCACCAACGAGTGGTCAGGTAAGGGCTGGCGAATCACTATCACCGGAAATGAAGTGCATATCGCACGGGTGGCTGACGCTCTTACGATTCGCGGCTCGGATGCTTCGCGACTAGTGCTGCGGCGACGGTGGTTCCGGTCGAGCCTTAACGATGAGCGCACGTCGCTCGTGCGCCTGCGCGGCATCAAGAAGGGCGAGGCGATTTCCCTTGCAGACGCGCTTGGTCGTCTCACTCTTGCACAGGTCGTCGAGGATGCCGTCGTTTGGCGCGCTGCCGTCGAGGATGCCATCGTTTGGAACGCCGATGTCATTCAGCTTTTCAGCGGACGGCGCATCGAACAACGTTGGATTACGACCGAAGAGACTGATGAGCTGATAGCGAAGCGTCCCGAACGACGACTCCTTGACAGAGTTCGTGCTGCTCAGTACGACACATTGTTTGATGCAGATCAGCTTGCGGCGGCGGCATTTCTTGATGCCGACATTCCAGCCCTGGTCAGTGAGGCCAACGAAGAAATCATGGCTGCCGAACTTTCTTCGCGTCGATCGTTCTTCGACTCGATTGAGAAGAGTCCACTAACTGATGAGCAGGCTCGCGCGGTCGTGTGCTTCGATAACCGCGTCCAAGTGCTCGCCGCAGCGGGCTCTGGTAAGACCTCGGTAATGGTGGCCCGCGCCGCCTACGCCGTGAGCCGGGGATTCGTTGCACCCGACCGCATCTTGCTGCTGGCCTTCAATAAGGCTGCGGCGAGCGAGTTGCAGGAGCGTGTGACTGCACGATTCGCGAACGCGGGGATCGACTCGACCGGGATTCGTGCGTCCACGTTCCACTCCTTTGGACTCAGCATCATCGGTAGCGCCACCGGCGAGAAGCCTCGTCTGGCGCGGTGGCTAGATCAGGGCGAGGACGTCAAAATGGTGATACGCATCGTTGACGAGCTCCGGGACGCCTCGTCGTCGTTTCGCTACCACTGGGACCTGTATCGACTGCTCTTCGCTAACGCGCCGACGGACCTCGACGACAAGTCGCCCGATGGCTACGACAAGACCACTCGAACAACGGGCTACCAGACGTTCTCGGGCGCGGTAGTAAAGAGTCACGGCGAGCGCCTGATCGCCGACTTTCTGTACCTGAACGGTGTGGAGTTCGAATACGAGAGGACGTACGAGTACCCAACGGCCGACGCCAACCACTCGAAGTACCGGCCCGACTTCTACTATCCGGCCATTGATACGTGGCACGAGCACTGGGCTCTCGGTCAAGACGGCCAGCCCCCAACCGAGTTCACCGACTACGCCGAGGGTATGAAGTGGAAACGCCGCGTGCATGCCGAGAATGGAACAAAGCTCGTGGAGTCGACGTGGGCCGAGGTTATGTTCGGAGACGGCCTCGCGAAGCTCGAGGCGGAGCTCAAGGGACTCGGGTTGACGTTCGACTGGAACCCGGATCGCCCAATCAAGAACCAGTGGGCGAAGCCCATGAAAGATGAGGATCTCGCGCGTCTCGTGCGAACCTTCATGTCCCACATCAAATCCAATTCGTGGACGGCTGAAGTTCTTGAACGTCGACTTGCTTCGGAACTGGCGCGCCTCAACGGATTTCGGACCCGCCTGTTCCTCGACGTGTACTGGCTGATTCACGCGGAGTGGGAGAAGCGACTTGAAGATGATGGCAGCGTCGACTTCGAGGACATGTTGGTCCAGGCCGCTGATCACCTCGAAGCCGGGAGGGCGAACTGTCCATACGACTTGATATTGGTCGACGAGTTACAAGACGCGAGCCAGGCCCGCGCCCGACTAGTTCGAGGTCTCGTCAGGGGGCCGGGCCATTTTCTGCTCGCCGTGGGTGACGACTGGCAGTCGATCAACCGCTTCGCCGGGGCCGACCTTTCCGTGATGACCAGCTTCGAGCAGTGGTTCGGTCGCGGACCGCAGTTGGCCTTGACGACCACCTTTCGATGCACCCAGACGATTTGCGACGTCGCACGAGCCTTCGTGTCCAAAAACCCGAGTCAGTTCAATAAGCCGATGCGCTCGGTGAATGAGGAGTCGGCCGGATCGGTCACCGTCGTCAGGTCCAATGATGACGCTAACGCTGTGGCCTCGTACCTAGACCGGCTGTCCGCTGGAGTCGGTGACGGCAGTGTCATCGCCGGGCCCTCGGGCACCGTCAGTGTCGACGTGCTTGGTCGCTATGGGTTTCAAAGAGAAGTCGTCCCTAGAAACCTTCCGCCGAAACTGGATGTCACCTTCCGGACCATGCACGGGTCGAAAGGCTTGGAGGCCGACTACGTCGTTATCCCCGGCATGACCACTGGCACTTACGGTATCCCGAGCAACATCACAGACGATCCGGTCCTCTACTTGGCGATGCCGGCGCCCGAAACATTCGCGCATGCCGAGGAGCGCCGTCTTCTCTATGTGGCGCTGACGCGGGCACGGCGCGAAGTGGTTTTGATCGCCCCACCCGACAGAATGTCCCCCTTCGTCGTTGAGCTCCTCGAGGATCACTGCGTGAAGCTCGCCGATGATGAAGGCAGTCCCGCGGAGATCTGTCCACAGTGCGGTGAGGGGACGATGATCGTGAGAAGCAGCCGGTTCGGTCAGTTCCTCGCTTGCTCGACCTTCCCCTTGTGCATGAACAAACGCAATATTTGACGTCGGGCTGAAGTCCGGAACGAGCCACCGCGCGGGCTAAGGGAAACAGACCCGCGTTCTCAGCTTGAAAGGGTTGTATTCCTGCAGAGCATGAAGGAGGACAAGGACTGATTGCGCGGTGTTTCTAGCGACCAGTCGGTTGCTCTTCTCGGTCGTGGGCACTGCACGGGCACTAAGGACACGATTTCCTCAACTCAATGAGCCAGCGAACAGGACGGCCGAGCCCTACGCCTTTGGGGGAAGTGATTCTGATAAGTGACCGGCAACGT
>Ga0307372_10012739_pt1 | contig 10957 bp, 9 predicted proteins | sample OX1MG_FD_202533 | JGI IMG/M metagenome (GOLD analysis project Ga0307372, IMG submission 202533) | Soil microbial communities from Risofladan, Vaasa, Finland - OX-1 | ecosystem: Environmental > Terrestrial > Soil > Coastal area > Acid sulfate soil | place: Finland: Risofladan, Vaasa | collected...
CGCGTCACAGCCCGGCCGAGGGAGCCGTCCAGGATCGCCATGCCACGAGCCAGCGCGTCGGCATCGGCCTCGATCGCGGTCACGCTCAGTCCGGCCCGGGCGAAGACCTCCGCGATACCCGCGCCCATGGTTCCCAGGCCGATGACCCCCACCTCGCGAATCTCCATGCCGTGACATTACCGATGCGCCCCGCGGCGGGCGAGAGCCGGGCCGGGCCGCACTGCCCGGCTGAACCAGAACAAGTGGTCAGCTAAACCAGAGCAGATCGCGGATCGCGTCCAGCCTGGCCGGGTCGAGCTGCGCATAGACCGACAATTCGTCCGCGCTGGTGAATCTGCCGAGCTGGCTGCGTGCCCCGAGCACAGACTCGACCTCCGGCTCAGTGAGCTGCAACTGCGCGGCAAGCACCTCGGCCGGCACCGTGTTGACATCGACCAGCCCGCCGTCGTCGAACTGACTGGGCAGGTCAGGACGGCCGATCCGGAGTTCGCGAGCCAGCACCGGATCCCGTCCGGCCAGCTTGCGCGCCTCGGTCCTGCGGGCGATTCTGGCGCGGGCCACAGCCACCGGGTCCTGGCCCGGGTAGCTGACCGGCAGGGCCAGGTTCGGTGGCGGCGGCGGGAGCGTTCGAAACTCCACCAGCGCGTGCACCGTGGCCGTGCCCATCAGCAGCACCATCAGCCCGCCTAGGCCGCTACCGACTGCGCTCTTACCGCTGACCGACCCTGCGGCCGCCAGCAGGGCGACATTGACGACGGCATAGCCAGCGAAAACGGCCCAGTCCTTCGGCCGTCGTCGCAGCAGCGCAAGCCGCAGGAATGGCAGGAACGAGACTGTGCCGAGCGAGAGCACCGGCACCCAGGCCCACAGTCGCGACAGGCGAGCCTGCGGAGCGCGCGGCGCGGGCGGGCGAAGGTACGGACTCGGCATGCTCATGGACGGCTCCACGACTACCTGAACGGCGATCTCGCAAGGTGACTCACCTGGAGCATATGGCGTGTCGCGAGCGGTGCGTCGATCAAGCCTGACCGCTCGGACCAAGGCCCCAAGTGGTCAGGTCCTTCGCCCGCTGCGACCAGTCAGATGACATGACAGCTTTTCACCTGCCGACTTCCTCCCCCGGAGTCGCCTCCAGAAAGGTGGCGAGTCACCCGATGCCGACACCTAACGCGCTACAGATCGCACGGGCGGCGACGATGAAGCCGATCGCCGACGTCGCCGCGGAAATGGGACTGCCGCCGTGGCTGATCGAGCCGTACGGCGAGCACGTGGCGAAGATCGACCTGGCCGCGATCGAGGAACTGGCGGACCGGCCGCGAGCCAAGTACGTGATCGTCACGGCCGTCACGCCCACCCCGCTCGGCGAGGGCAAGACCACCACGACCATCGGTCTGGGCCAGGCCATGCGGCACATTGGCAAGAAGGCCACCATCGCCATCCGGCAGCCCTCCATGGGCCCGACCTTCGGGATCAAGGGCGGCGCGGCGGGCGGCGGGCATAGCCAGGTGGTGCCGTTCGAGACGCTCAACCTGCACTTGACCGGAGACATGCACGCCGTGACGGCAGCCCACAACTTGCTGTCGGCCATGCTCGACAACCACCTGTACCAGGGCAACGAACTCGGCATCGACCCGCATGCCATCACCTGGCGGCGGGTGCTCGACGTCAACGACCGGGCGCTGCGCAATATCGTGGTCGGCCTCGGCGCCGCCGTCGACGGGGTCCCCAGGCAGACCGGATTCGACATCACCGCGGCGTCCGAGGCCATGGCCGTCCTGGCCCTGTCGACCTCACTGCACGACATGCGCGCTCGCCTCGGGGCGATCGTGGTCGGCTACACCCGCGACGGTGATCCGGTCACGGCTGAGCAACTCAAGGCGGCCGGCGCGATGACCGTGATCATGCGGGAAGCGATCCGGCCGAACCTGCTGCAGACGCTGGAGAACACGCCGGTCCTGGTGCATGCCGGCCCGTTCGGGAACATCGCGCACGGGAACTCCTCCGTCGTGGCCGACCTGCTCGGCATCCACTGCGGCGACTTCCTGATCACCGAGGCAGGCTTCGGTGCGGACATGGGCGCGGAGCGCTTCTTCAACATCAAGTGCCGGGTTTCTGGCCTGCGGCCCGATGCCGCCGTCGTGGTCACCACCGTGCGTGCGCTCAAGGCGCAGTCGGGCCGGCACGAGATCGTGGCAGGCAGGCCGCTGCCGCCTGCCCTGCTGGCCGAGAACCCGGACGAGGTCCACATCGGCGGAGCCAACCTGCGCAAGCAGATCGAGAACGTCCGGGTGCACGGCGTGACACCGGTGGTGGCGATCAACGCGATGCCGGAGGACTTCGGCTCAGAACACGACGCGATCGCCCAGATCGCAGCCTCGATGGGCATCCGCTGCGTGGTCTGCACGAACTTCGCCGACGGCGGCCGCGGGGCAACGGCGCTGGCCGAGGCGGTAGCCGAGGCAGCGGAGCGCCCCGGCGACTTCAGTCCGCTCTATCCGGTGCAGGCACCGTTGCGGGAGAAGATCGAGACGATAGCGACGAAGATCTACGGCGCTGACGGTGTCGACTACTCCGCGCTCGCGGCACGTCAGCTTGCCGGTTATGAGCGCAACGGGTTCGGCGCGCTGCCCGTCTGCATAGCCAAGACGCCGCTGTCGCTGTCGCATGACCCGGCGCTGGCCGGCGCGCCGACCGGCTGGCGGCTGCCGGTCCGCGAGGTCCGTGCCTCGGTGGGTGCCGGGTTCGTTTACCCGATCTGCGGCGACATGCGGACCATGCCCGGCCTAGCCTCGACGTCTGCGGCCGAGCGCATCGACATCGACGCGGACGGCGAGATCGTCGGGCTGTCGTGACCGAACCTGTGTTCAGCCAACAGCCGGTCAAGGTATTCCTCGATCGGCTCGCCACCAGGGCATCCGCCCCGGCCGGCGGCTGCGCGGCCGCGCTGGTGATCGCCCAGTCAGCGGCCTTGTGCTCGAAAGCGGCCAGACTCTCGGCACGGCAACTCGTCGACGGGCGGGCAGTCGGCCTGCGTGCCGAAGCAGAACGAATTCGCACCGCCGCCACCGCGCTCATCGATCAGGACGCGCAGGCGGTTCGTCACCTGATCGAGCTGGCCCGCCGGGCGCGGGACCCGGACGAGCTCGCCGCCGCGCTAGCTGGCGCGGCTGACGTGCCGATGTGCCTGATCGAGCTTGCGGCAGGCGTGGCCGACCTGGCGGCGGTGCTGGCGGAGGGCGGCAACCCTGCGCTGCGCGGCGACGTGATCACCGCCGCGCTGCTCGCCGAGGCGGCCGGCCGGGCAGCCGCTGTCCTGGTCGGCATCGACCTGGCCGCGGTCCCCGACGATCCCCGGCACCAGCGGGCCGCCGACCTCCTGGCCGCGACCCCGACGCCACCGCGACCCTGAAGCTCCTGCCTGCCGGGCGGCGTCCCGGTACAGTTAGCCCCCGTGCGGCTCGTGATTACCCGGTGCAGCGTCGATTACGCGGGACGGCTGACCGCTCATCTCCCCTCGGCGCTCCGGCTCCTGATCGTCAAGGCAGACGGCTCGGTGCTCGTGCACTCCGACGGCGGCTCGTATAAGCCGCTGAACTGGATGTCGCCGCCGTGCAGGCTCACCGAATCCGAGGCGCAGTGGGTCGTCACCGGGAAGTCGGGGGAGACACTCACCGTCCATATCGAGGAGATTGTCAGCGATACCACGTTCGCCCTGGGCGAGGATCCTGGCCTGGTCAAGGACGGCGTCGAAGCGCATCTGCAGGAACTGCTGGCGGCCCAGCCACACGTGCTCGGCGAGGGCTGGCGGCTGGTCCGGCGGGAATTCCCGACGGCTATCGGGCCGGTCGACCTGATGTGCCGGGACACCCTCGGCGTCAGCGTCGCCATCGACGTCAAGCGGCGCGGCGAGATCGACGGTGCCAGTTCTATCAAAGGAACCGCTTCATCGGGAGGGGCTCATGTTGCAGTGGAGGTCAAGCGTGTCGCAGGGATCGACGCCGTAGAGCAACTGACCAGATACTTGGAGCTACTGAACCGTGATCCACTACTGGCGCCAGTCAAGGGTGTGCTGGCCGCACAGACGATCAAGCCCCAGGCAAGAACGCTAGCTGAGGATCGTGGCATCCGCTGTGCTGTCTTGGACTACGACCGACTCCGCGGCGTAGAGCCTGAGGACACGCTTTTTTGACAATCGAGCCGGGGAGCCTTGAGCGGGCTCCCGACAGGTCCTGTGGGTTGCCACGGTCTTGCCATGCCAGAGCCCATCGCCTCTGACACTTGGCGGAAGACGCCTTGCAGTTCGGCGGGCGTATGCCGGAACGACAGCCGAGGACGGCCTGGGCTGTCTTGCTAATTGTGTTCGAGGACAAATGGGCTGTTTCCGGTGGTGGAGTCGAACGCGGACCCTACCGCCCAGGTGAGGGCCGCTCCGGGCCTGGTGGACACCGCACTCAGCGCGCTGGAGCTAACCGGATCGGCCCCGGACACGGTCGTCCATGACGTGCCATCCCAGAACAGGACGGTGGAACCGCCGACCGCCCAGATATTGCTGGGCGAGCTGCTGGTGACCCCGGTCAGTCCCGCGCCAAGCGGGGCCGACACGACGCTCCAGCTTGTGCCGTCCCAGTGCTCGATGAGGTTGCTGTAGGCATAGGCGACGTTGCCGAAAGCGTCGAGGCCGTCAGGGGTTTTCGTGTAGCCAACAGTCCATACATCCGACGGGCTAATCGCATCGACCGAGCCGAGGTGGTACAGAACGGATGAGTCGGTGTTTTGCGGCATCGGCACCCCCTGCCAGCCCGTACCGTCCCAGTGAAGCGAGAAGGGCTGCTCGGGTCCGCTGCACTGGCTGGCGCAGATATTGGGGTCGTTGTAGTCGCCGGCGACCCAGATGTCGTTTGCGGCATCCGCCGAGATCGCGGTCAGCGTCACCGCACCCGGATCAGGGAATGCGAGCCGGGTCCAGGTTGTGCCGTCCCAGTGCTCGAGTTGGGTGCCGACCGCGTAGGCGTTACCGGGGCCAATATCGGTCACGCCCAACAACCATTGGGTACTGGCCGGTATCGGGGTCCAGGCCTTACCATCCCAGTGGTACGCCGCCGCGTGTGGGTACTGGGATTGGCTCCACGATTTTCCGACCGCCCAGGCGTCTTTCGTGCTCGCCGTGCTCACCGCATAGAGCCTAGTATGGAGCAAACTACCGTTCTTTGGCACTGCTACCTGCCGCCACGACGTGCCGGCCCAGTGGTACGACAGTCCCTCGGAAGAGCTGGTGGTGAAGCCGACCGCCCAGGCGTCGGAGTCGCTGTCCGCGCTGACGCCGCTCAGGATGGCGGCCTGCCCGGCCGACGGGACAGACACTACGGTCCACCCACTGGCCGCCGCGGCTGACCCGGCGGCCAGCATGACGGCCACCGCTAGCGCGGCGACCCCGGTGCCAAACACAGACTTGACTTGCAACATGAAGCCTTACCTAATGTGACGATCGGTGAACTGATTTGCCGTAATTGATTATCTCCATAGCAATTGTTCTAATGCGCCTATCAGCCGAGTTCAGCAAGGCGAATCTAATCATGCCAGTAAGGCAAGCAGAGCACAACACAACCAGGCTGGATAGTAATTCGGCCAGCTTTAAGTTCTCCCAAATCATGGCATCTAAACTGGACGAATAACGGGAGGAAGATGAAAAGGTGATGCCATTACCGCCCAGGTAGCGATAAATTGACTTTTCTGCTGCCCGCAATTCAATTCCGCCGCCCTGTCAATACAGTGGTCGCCGGCTCGCAATACCAGTGGTCGCCGGCTCGCAACAGTGGTCGCCGGCTCGCGGGTACGATTAGTGCCTTTGATGGCAAATCCGATGACAAGAATGAGCTGCGTACTTGTGACATCAAGCAACCGTAGGTCAGACCGCCGTCGTGCCGATAGCAGGTCAGTTGCGGAGGCTCACAGCCGGTTGCTCCTGGTCAGCTTGGCCGTGGAGCCGTGCGACCAGGCGAAGGCAGCTGGCTTCATGTAAGTGGAGCCAGCTGCCACTGGGAGGGCGACGATGAAACTCCCTGGCGAGGTCGGACCAGCCGGACGAGCGTCATCAGGCGCTCGAAGTCCTCGCGGACAACATCCTTCATGAGCATGGACGTTAGTCAGTCATTCCGACTGAAATTCGACCGCGATCATGAAAATTCATCTGGGCGCGGTCCACCACTGCGCCGGACCGAGTCCAGTTTACTCCGGTTTACTCCATTTAGTCGACTCGCCCGGCGGGAGTGGCACGGCGAAGGCGTTGAGCAGGTACGAGATGAGCGTGTAATAACCGCACAGCGATACCAACTCGACCATTCCCTCGTCGCCGAGGAGTCGCTGGGCCGCGGCGTAGGCTTCCTCGTCGAGATCGCCGGACTCAGTGAGCTGACGCGCGACGGCGTAGACGACGCGTTCGTCGTCGGCCTCGAACTCCGGCTCATCCCCCTGGCCGATCGCTTCGATCACCAGCTCGGGCACACCCTGCTCCCGGGCCATCCGAGCGTGCGCCCACCATTCGAACTCGGCCTTCCACCGCGCGCCGACCGTGATGATCGCCAGCTCACTCAGCCGACGGTCGATCGACGTCTTGAATCTCAGGACGCCGCCGAGCGAACTCAGATAGCGGCCCGCCCCAGGGGCGTGCACGAAGGCGTTGAACGGGCCGACAAGGCCGCCCTCGTCGGTGACGAGCTCGCGGCCCCGCGAGCCGACGATGCCGTCCCACACCTTGCGGCCGTCGGGATCGAGGTCGTCATAGCGCAAGTACGGCAGTCGGCTCATAGCCGCGACACTAGCCCGCAACCTCCCGTTTGCCGCGTCAGGTCACCCGCACCGTGAAAGCGGCCGTGGCGAACCCGGCTCGCAAGGCGATCGCGGTGTACTTGCCCTTGGGGGTGCCCTTGGGGACCGTGATCTTGACGAGGCCCTTGAGGTTCGTCTTGAGCGCCTTGCCGAGGAACTTCACCGTCGCGCCGGCCACCGGGTCGCCGGCGTCAGTCACCGCGAAGGTGATGGTGGTGGAGACGGTGTGGCTGACCCTGGACTTGGACCCGCGGAGCCGGAGCGCGGGCAGCAACTGGGTGTCCCAGTAAGACTGTGACTGCCCCTGGTTGAACTGGAAGGCCAGCGCCACGATGTCGAGCGGGCCAGCGCTGCCCTCTCCCTGGACACCGTTGATCTCGAACGCGTTCGGCGGGCCGGGGATGGTCGCGACCGAGCCGAAACCTGTCACCGCCGCATTGGTACGGACGACCCTGATCTTGTTCAGTGCCGTGTCATACCACATGAGCCACATGTGCCCGAAGCGACCAGGAACTAGCGCGACATGGGACGCGTGCCCGGTGGCCGATCCCGGAACCGTGCGGGCCGCCGCCGCACCAACTCGCCAGAGCACGATGTGGGCGCACGGCAACGACTTGGTCGGCACGCAGTACGCCAGGTACGCACCACCGCCGGACCTGGCGGCGTAGGCGACCGACTGGAGCGGCTGGTTCTCCGACAGGAACTGCCCGCCCGACCCTGGCGCCTTCGTCTTGCCGGTGCTCGGGATGTTGGAGACCCAGTACCCCTGGCTGGCCGTGCCGGAGCCGTTGAACCAGGCCACCGAGATGCCGCCGCTCCTGCCCCGGATCAGGGTCGGTCCGACAGCATCACCGAAGGCGCCCAGGGCTATCGACTGGTCGGCGTTCGACGCGGGAGTGGCGGCATTAATCCCGATGTGATAGCTGAGCGATGCCGCTCCCCCGGTGGACCACGCTGCCACCGGCGTTCCGTTGGCCCGCGTCACCGCCGCGGTGTCGGTCAGCGGCACCAGCTTGGACTGCGACATCGAACCAGGAGCCAGTCGCCAGAACCGCCCCACCGAGTTGCTGGTAGCCGTGTACATCGCGCTGAGGTTGAACCGGCTGCCGGGCACGCCGTTGGCGCCGGTGAAGACAAGCCGGATGCCGCCGCCGGGCAGCGGGACCAGCCGGGGATAAGCCGATACGGCGCTCCACTTCCTCAGGATGGTGCCGGTGACGAGAAGTTTCGCCTTACCGACGACCGTGGAATAGTGCAGGGAATAGGTCAGCCCGTCATGACTCGGCCAGACGACGTGCAACCGCCCGTCGGCGGTCCGCAGCAGGCCAGCGGAGGCGATACCGAGGCCCGTGTTCGTCGAGATCCTGGTCCACTTCACCGTGCTTCCGGCAGGCGACAACGCCGGGCGTGTCGATGCCTGCGCGCCGAACGCGGTGGCACCTGAAAGCGCCACTAGGGCAGCGAGCGAGATGACGCGGGAACCACTGATGACTCTACGCACGGACGTACCTCCCAGTCAGTAGATCCGAGTGTGGACGAAGGCCGATCAGACGGTCAAGGGAGAATACTGCAACCCTTGCGGCTTGTTCAGGCTTTGTCCCATCACACCCGATCCACTCTCCGCGTTTGCCGCCATTCTCGCGGCGGCGACCCTGACTGTCTCCGCTGGCGCGTCCGCGGCTGGCACGACCAGCACCGCCGGTGCCGCTAGCTAGCGGGAACGTGGCGACAGGCTCGGCGAGAAGCGCGCCGGCGCCGGGTAGTGGTCAGCTGTCAAGCAGGTGCGCGTTGGCGGCCTTGGCCTGCCTGGCCAGTTCGGGGAACTCGACCACGGCGATTCCCCGCGCGATCAGCCACGCGTCTCCGCCCCCTGGCTTGAAGACGGGCGGTTCGCGCCAGGCGACCACGACCCGGGGTACTCCGCTGGCCACGATACGTTCCGCGCAGGAGACAGGCCTCGACGACCTGGCCAGGCACGGCTCCAGCGAACTGTAAAGGGTGGCGCCGCGCAGGTCAGCACCCAAGGCAGCGGCCTTGCCCAGCGCCACGTCCTCAGCGTGATCGTACGGATCGGACTCGCGGGAGTACCCCGTCGCGATCACCTCGCCGCTGGTGCTCACCAGGACGGCACCCACCGAGAAGGCCGTCTGTGACACCGGGCAGAGCTTCGACAGGCCTATCGCCGCTTCGAGCCAGTGCAGGTCGGCGGCCGGGTCGCCGGGAACCAGCCGGTGGTCAGACATCATCCTCTTCCGCTTCGAGCAGTGCGTCGACCGGCTGTTGCCTGGCATGGCGTGCCGCGGCGCACGATACCGCTGCCCGGTGACTACTCCAGCCGCCAGGCAGAACATAAAACCTACCCAACGATATCTTCCGCACGCCACGCAGTGATTTACTGACACACAACGACTGGCAGGCGCGATGAAGGATGGTGCAGGGACTATGGTCGCGACGGTACGGACGCCGGCCCAGTCTGGCTTGGTGAAGACATTCGAGTCGCTGAACCCGGCGACGTCCGAGCCAGTCGGAACCTTCCCCGTCTTCGACGAGCACGCGGTCAATGAGACCGTAGCCCGGGCGCGGGAGGCGGCCCAGTGGTGGTCGGGACTGGACTGGAAGGAGCGGCGCACCAAGCTGCTCGCCTGGAAGTCGTACCTGACCAGGTACGTCATGCGGCTCGCCGAACTGATGCACGCGGAGACCGGCAAGCCGGTTTCCGATGCCCAGCTCGAGATTATGCTGGCCGTCTTCCACATCGACTGGGCCGCTAAGAACGCGCACAAGGTGCTTGGCTCGCAGAAGGTACGCAGCGGCCTGGTCGCGATCAACCAGGCAGCCATGCTGGAGTACAAGCCGCTGGGCGTCGTCGGCGTCATCGGGCCGTGGAACTACCCGGTCTTCACTCCGGTCGGCTCCATCGCCTATGCGCTCGCGGCCGGCAACGCGGTCGTGTTCAAGCCGAGCGAGTTCACGCCGGCGGTCGGCGGCTGGCTGGTCAGTTCGTTCGCCGAGGTCGTTCCCGAACATCCGGTGCTTCAGCTCGTCACGGGATTCGGCGAGACCGGCGGCCATCTGGCGCGCAGCGGCGTCGACAAGATCGCCTTCACCGGCTCCACCAGGACCGCCAAGAAGGTCATGGCCGCCTGCGCGGAGAACCTGACCCCGATGGTCGCCGAGTGCGGCGGCAAGGATGCGCTGCTCGTCGCCGCCGACGCCGACCTGGACGCCGCGGCGACCGCGGCGGTCTGGGGCGCGCTGTCCAACGCCGGCCAGACCTGCGTCGGCGTGGAACGGATCTACGTCGCCCAGGATATCTACCACACGTTCCTGGAGAAGCTGGCCGACCGGGTCAGCGGGCTGCGCCCTGGCGAGGACCGGGAAGCTCACTATGGCCCGATGACGATGCCGGGCCAGATCGACGTGATCGAGCAGCACATCGCCGACGCGATGGCGTGCGGCGGCCGGGCGGTCGTTGGCGGCCTGGGCAGCATCCGCAAGCCGTTCGTCGGCCCGGTGATCCTGGCCGACGTCCCGGAGACGAGTACCGCCATCACCGAGGAGACCTTCGGGCCGCTGATGACGGTCACCCCGGTGGCGGACCTGAACGAGGGCGTCAAGCTCGCCAACGCGAGCCGGTACGCGCTCGGCAGCAGCGTCTTCACCAAGAACAAGAAAGCCGCGCTGCGCGCCGCCCGGGCGCTGCGCGGCGGCATGACGTCGATCAACTCGGTGCTGACCGTGCTGAGCGTGCCCTCGCTTCCGTTCGGCGGTGTGGGCGAGTCCGGATTCGGGCGCATCCACGGTGCCGACGGGCTGCGCGAGTTCGCCACGGCCAAGTCGATCACCAGGCAGCGCTGGCAGTCGAAGCCGAACCTGACCACTTTCAACCGGACCGACAAGGACATGAAGACGCTGCTGACCCTGGCGACGATGCTGCACGGCAAGCGCTACAAGTAGCCGCTAGCACGGGGTGTACCTCGCGAGGGGCTTACCTCGCGAGGGGCTTACCTCGCGAGGGGCTTACCTCGCGGCGGCCAGGGCCAGGTCGGTTGGCTCGGCGGCGGCAAGCGGGGCGCGGCCCGAGATCAGGTCGGCGGCCCGCTCGGCGATCGCGATGACCGGCGCGTTCGTG
>Ga0307372_10012740_pt1 | contig 10957 bp, 9 predicted proteins | sample OX1MG_FD_202533 | JGI IMG/M metagenome (GOLD analysis project Ga0307372, IMG submission 202533) | Soil microbial communities from Risofladan, Vaasa, Finland - OX-1 | ecosystem: Environmental > Terrestrial > Soil > Coastal area > Acid sulfate soil | place: Finland: Risofladan, Vaasa | collected...
CCAGCCGGGTCGAGGCCGAATACGCCGACCCCGATGGGCCGGGCTGGTTCGACACCCCGGCTGGACACGACCCCAATCTCACGACCCGGCCTCGGTCCCTGGAGGATGGGGCTGTGCCATCCGGCTTATCCCAGATGACTGAGCTCTGCCTGCGCCTCTACGCCCTTACTGGAGAGGACTCCTGGCGAGCCGGAGTGACAGGAGTCCTGGGGGCGATGGCGAGCGCCATGGAGCGCTTCCCGTCTGCCTTCGGGGCACTCCTCTCGGTGATGGCGGTCATGGAGTCGGGACAAGTTGAGCTGGGACTGATATGTCCGAACCAAGATCTAGCCCACTGGCCGCTCCTGCAGCGTGCTCGCACCCGCCTGCGACCGGAGTTGACGGTGGGCGTCGGGCGCCTTGGGCTAGAACGGCAGGAGGCGGATTCCGGCCCGGCTCTGGTCCTCCATCGACGTCAGATCGAGGGATCCCCTACCGCCTACGTTTGCCGTCGCTTCGCTTGCCGTCTTCCGGTGACCGAGGCAACGGCGCTGGAGCAAGAGCTCGCGGGGGCCAGAACCGCCTACGCTGGCACGAACGTAGAGTCGGGTCCGGAGGTGATTGATGTCGACTGATCGCGAAGGGGACGAGCCAAGCCCCTCGAGGCGTCCGCTCGCGGTGGTCACAGGCGCCAGCGCCGGGATCGGAGAGGCGATTGCGCGGCGACTGGCACAGGAGGGCTTCCGGGTGCTGCTGGGAGCGCGACGAGAGGAGCCGATTCAGCGGCTGGCAGCGGAGATCGGTGCCGAAGCCCGGGTGCTCGACGTCAGCGACGAGGCCAGCGTCGCGGGATTCTGCTCCAGCGCCGTTGATGCCCAGCTCCTCGTCAACAACGCCGGCGGAGCCCGCGGCGCGGATCCCATCGCCGACGCCAAGAGCGCCGACTGGCGCTGGATGTGGGAGGTCAACGTGCTCGGCCTGATGCAGATGACCCGAGCCCTGCTTCCCGCCCTGGAAGCGTCCGGCCAGGGCCACGTCATCAACATCTCGTCGACAGCTGGCATCGAGGTCTACCAGGGAGGCGCTGGCTACACCAGTGCCAAGCATGCCGTCCACGCAATCTGCCAGACGCTGCGACTCGAACTCGGGGGCCGACCTGTCCGGGTCACCGAGGTGTGCCCCGGGATGGTCCAGACCGAATTCGCCCGCAACCGCTACGGGGGCGACCGTGAGCGAGCTGCGGCCGTCTATCAGGGTGTCACCGCGCTAACTGCAGCGGATATAGCCGATGTGGTCGCCTTCGCGGCGACCAGACCGGCCCACGTGAACCTGGATCAGATCGTGCTTCGTCCTCTGCAGCAAGCCACTGCCTACCAGGTCAGCCGGCGCGCGTGAGGGAAGGTCTCTACTCGGCCGGGTCCACTTCGACTAGGCGCTTGGGGTCCTGAGCCCACTCGCTCCAGGACCCGGGATAGAGCAGCACGCCCTGATATCCCCCTGATTCCAGAGCCAGGATCAAGCTGCAGGCGGTAACTCCGGAGCCGCAGTAAACGACCGCCGGTGGTTTCCCCCCGCCTACCTTCTCGGTGCGTTCGGCCAGCTCCTCCGGCGGGAGCACCGCGCCGTCATCGTAGCCGTCGGTCCAGGGCAGGCTCTTGGCTCCCGGAATGTGCCCGGGACGGGGGTCAAAGGGCGACGGCGCACCGTCGTACCGTTCCCTGGTGCGGGCATCCAGCACCAGGGCCCCGGTCCCTACAAGCGTGCTGGTCTGATCCGCGGAGACCCATCCCCGAAATGAGGTGGCGGCGAAGTCGCCTGGCTCGACCGCGACGCCACCTTCCTCGACCTCACCTCCGGCGGCGATCCAAGCGCCCAGGCCGCCATCGAGGACCATGGCACGGGCATGTCCGGCGGCTCGCAGCAGCCACCAGGCGCGGGCCGCCGCTCCGCTGCCTCCGTCGTAGGCGACCACCCGGCCCACCTGCGAGATTCCGGCGGTTTGCATGGAGTGGGTGAACCGTTCCGGAGTTGGCAGTGGATGCCGTCCCGAGGTACCTGGAGGCCCGGCCAGCTCCTGGTCTAGATCGACAAAGCGGGCGCCCGGGATATGCGCCGCCAGGTAGCTCTCGCGATCGGCGCCTTCGGGCAGCGCCCAGCGGATGTCGAGGAGGGCCAGATCGGGATCGCGCAGGTGCTCCATCAGCCAGGCGGGGCTGACGAAGGGGGCGGGAGGTTGCTCCATGGCAACATGATGGCGGGGATTCGCCGACGGGCGTTGGAGGAAGGGTGATGGGTGGCGGCTACGATGCGCCTTGCCTCCCGCCCCCTTCGGGGGTTGGACGATTGAGCCTCGCCAGGGTGCGGCCACTGCGTTGCCTGGTGGTCGGGCAGCTCCCGGCACCGGACGTCGATCTCATCCGGAGCCTGGTTCCGGAGGGTCGGGTGGAACTCGTCCTCGCGGAGTCCCCGGCGGTCCTTGCCGACCTCGGTCAATTCGACGTGATCTGGCGGCTCTTCCCCGGCATCATCAATGGTGCCTTCCAAGACCTGTTTCCGGCTGCCTTGGACAGCCATCCGGAGGTTCGGTGGGTCCACACCGCCAGCGCCGGGATCGACCAACTGGCGTCGTACTTCAGGAACCGCGGCCAGGTCACCCTGACCCACTCGGCTGGGGTGACGGCGATCCCCATTTCGGAGTTCGTGGTGACCTGCCTTCTCCACCACTGCAAGCGATTCCCGGAGCTCGCGGCCTTGCAGAGCCGGCGCCAGTTCGAGCAGCTAAGTCTTGGTGAGCTTGGCGACCTCAAGGTTGTGCTCTTCGGCCTGGGGGCGATAGCGACAGAGGTAGCCCGCCGGCTCAGCCCCTTCGGCTGCTCGATCACAGGAGTGCGTCGTGACTCCGGCAAGGCAGGCCCGCCTGGCGTCAGCAAGGTCTTCGCTGCCCGAGATCTGGTCCGCGCCTGCAGCGCTGCCGATGCGCTGGTTCTGGTCGCGCCGCTGACGGCCCAGACCGCTGGCGTGGTGAATCGGACGGTGCTATCTGAACTGGCTGACGGGAGTGTGCTGGTGAACGTCGCCCGCGGTGGGTTGATCGATGAAGCAGACCTGATCGAGGAGATGGGAAAGGGCCGCCCTGAGGCAGCCTATCTCGACGCCTTCGTCGAGGAGCCCCTGCCTGCCTCGTCCGCCCTGTGGACGACCCCAGGGGTGCATATCAGCCCCCACCTGAGCTGGAGTTCGCCCCACTTGGCGCACCGAACTTCGGAGTTCTTCGCCCAGCAGTTGTGCCGCTGGCTCGACGGGGAGGCACTGGCCAACTGCGCCGATCCTGAGGCTGGCTACTAGTCCGACCCGTCCCGATCACTCGGGAATGTATTCCCGCCTCAGCCCGAGCAGTTCCGGGGCGTGCAACTGGACCATCTTGGCGGCAACCGCAGCTGGCGGGTTGGGGCGCAGCAGAGATATCCCCACCATGCAGGCGAAGGCCATGGGCACGGTCACGATCGCCGGTTGGGCAAGGACCACCGCCAGCCCCGAGTGCTGATTCAGGAAGGTGGCCAGGGGAGAGGACACGGTGGCCACCATGGTGGTGATGATCGAGCAGGTGGCGATGCCGCCGCCCAGGGCTACCCCCACCGCGGCGCCCAGCGTGCTCAGGTGGCGCCACCAGATGCCCAGGACCAGGAGGGGGAAGAAGGAACTGGCTGCGATCGCGAACGCCCAGCCCACCAGCACGCTGATGTCGAATTGCTGCACCAGTAGACCCAGCGCTGCTGCCGCCAGGCACGCCCCCAGGGCACTGATTTGAAAGGCCCGCCGCCGGGCGACCTGGCCGGCTGTCGGCCGCAACCAGCGGCCATAGACGTCGTGGCCGAGGGCGCCGCCCAGCGATACCAGGAGTCCGCTCAGTGTCGAACTGAACGCGGCGAAGGCCCCGGCAGCCACGACCGCGGACATGACCTGGCCAAGCCAACCCGCGCCCAGCTGGGAGGGAAGAAGCAAGACGACCGCGTCAGTGAGGTTGCTCCCGTAAAGACCGGGGTCATAGGACCGTCCCAAAGCACCCAGGATGGGAGGCCAGATGTAGAACGCTCCCAGCAGCACCAGGACCATCAGGGCCGTCCGGCGGGACGCCTTGGCATCTGGATTGGTGTAGAAGCGCACCAGGATGTGAGGTAGCCCGATCGTGCCCAGCAGGATGGCCAGGATCAGCGAATAAGTGAAGAGCAGGGGGTGTCCGGTTCCTCCGGCCAATGGTCCGAAGGGAGCTATCCAAGATGCCCCCGTGCTGGCCGGGGTCTCGTTTCCAAATGGGGCCGGCTGGCCCCGCTTGATGGTCACGGCATCGGATGTGTGCCAGGTCACCGTGCCCTGGGGCAGCTGCCCGGTGCCGGAGAGTGAGCGCTGGTGATCACGGCGATGGTTGATCTTTCCGGTGCTGCCAGTCCCCCCCTCGAAGCCCGCGGCGGGGGCACTCGCGCTTGCGGTCGGCGCCTGCTTCTGCCAGCCGTACGCAGCCGGATGCGAGACCTTCACCTGGGTTTTGCCGGCTATCTGCCAGATCTCGCCGGGGACAACCCGGAACTCAGTTGTGGTGGTCAGCCGATCCAGGCCGCCAACCCCTCGGGCGAAGGGGACTCCGGTGCCCGAGAAGTGGATGAGGAGGAGGAACGCCGGCACCGAGATGGCGAACAACTTGACCGCGAACTGCAAGCTCTGGACGAAGGTGATGCCTCGCATGCCGCCCCCGACGACCCCGGCCACGACCACCAGCGCCACGATTCCGATGCCGACCCCGTAGGGGAGTCCTGACGCCGTCTGTACGGTCAGCCCGGCCGCCTTCATCTGGGGCAGGGCGTAAAAAAAGCCGATGATCAGGACCAGGCCCACCGCCAGGCGGCGAAACCGAGGACTGTCGAAGCGGCCCTCGGCGAAGTCGGGGATGGTGTAGGCCCCGAAGCGCCGCAAGGGTCCGGCGATGAAGAGCAGTAGAAGCAGGTAGCCACCGGCATAGCAGACGGGGTACCAGAGAACGTCGTAGCCGAACTGCATCACCAGCCCGGCGATGCCCAGGAATGAGGCCGCGCTCAGGTACTCGCCGCTGATGGCGGCGGCGTTGACCCTGGGGGGCACGGCTCGGGCCGCCACCATGAAGTCGGAGGTGGTGTGGGCCCAGCGCCTGGCAAAGAGACCCGCCCCCAGGCTCACCGCTGCCATCGCCACCAGGCCGAGCACGGCCGCGGAAGTGGGTGTCACTCGGTCACCTGCCGCGAAGGAGATCGGTGAACTCATCGTCGACCTCCTCGGCGCGGCGCACGTAGATCGAGCCCAGGCCAATCAGCAAGGGGTATGACAGCACTCCCAGCAACAACCAGGCGAGGGGAATGCCAAGGAGCCGCAGCCGACCCCACTCCGGCCACCACCAGGCCAGCAGTGGCTGGGCCAAGAGAAAGCCGGCAAAGACGAGGGCAATACCCAGACTGAGACGGCCCTGCCGGTGCATCAGGGCCCGCAGATAGAGTTCGCCAACCTCCGTCTGCTCCTCAAACTCGAGAAGGCCGGTGGACGAGAGACCGCTCCCCTCACCGTCCACCGCTCCCGGCAGTTGCTGGGACAAGGTCGCTCAGAGACCGAGGGCCAACCGCAGCTCAGGTCCATGCCGGCGGGAGACTGGGACTGGAAGGTCGGCGACGCCCTCGATCCGGAGCAGGTAGGTACTGTTGAAGAAGCACTCGACGTTGCTGACGTGACGCAGGTTGACCATGTAGTGGCGGTGTACCCGCATGAAGCCATGTCGGGAGAGCCGGTCCTCCAGGTCGTGCAGCCGAAGGCGAGCGATGTAGCGCCCCTCGGGGGTCACCACCGCCACGCGATCGCCATCCACCTCAGCGACCCGTATCTCGTCGACAGGGAGAAGCAGGATCTGACCGTGATGGGTGACGGCCAGCCGGTTCTCCAAGGCGCTCGCATCCGAGCTGGCCTCCCTGTGCGCCCTGGCGGTAGCTTCACGTGACGAGAGGGCCAGCCGCTCCATGGTCAGATTGAGCCGGTCTACCCGGACCGGCTTGAGCAGGTAGTCGAAGGCGGCCAGTTGAAAAGCCTCGATGGCATGCTCCTCGAAGGCGGTCACGAAGATCACCGGGATGGGGTTGGGCAGTTGGGAGATCACCTGCCTGATCTGCAGGCCGTCCATGCCCGGCATCCGAATGTCCAGAAAGAGCACGTCGATCTCATGCTGGGCGAGCAGATCCATGCACTGGCTGGCCCCGTCTGCTTCCAGCACCTCCCTCACCCGAGGGGATTGCTTGAGCAGGTATTTCAGCTCCCCCCGAGCGGGTGCCTCGTCGTCGACGACGAGAGCACGATACGGGGGTTCCATCAGCTCACGAGGCCTTCACACCAGGTCGGTACTTGGGAATCCGCACCCGAACCGAGGTGCCCTTACCAGCCACCGAGATGATCTCCAGGCCGTGGTTGGGCCCGAACACGTGGTTGAGACGGCGATCTATGTTCCCCAGGGCGCCTTGGTCCTCGGCTAAATCCAACGGCATCTCCAATCCCTCCCCGTCGTCGCGGACCAGGATCATGCATTCGTCGTCCTGGTCCGTGGCCTCGATGGTGATCTGTCCCTTGCCTAAACGCGGCTCTATCCCATGTTTGACCGCATTCTCCACCAAGGGCTGGACCAGCAGCGCGGGCACCACAGTACTCAGGACCTCCGGGTCGATCTGATAGCGGACGTTGAGGCGATCTCCAAAGCGGGCCTGCTCAAACTTCAGGTACTGGTTGACGTATACCAACTCATCCGCCAGGGTGATGAACTCCTGGCTGGGGCCTCGAAAGGCACGCCGACTGAAGTCCGCGAATTCGGTGAGCAGGTCCCGGGCCCGCTCCGGATCGGTGCGGACGAAGCTGGTAATGGTGGTCAGGGTGTTGTAGATGAAGTGGGGCGAGATCTGGGCGCGCAGGGCCCGCAGCTCAGAACGCACCAGAGCCGCCTGTTGCTGATCGGCTCGCTGGAGACGCAGCTGGGTGGCGAGCAGGTCGGCCAGGTCGGTGGCGACACTCACCTGAGCCGGACTGGGCTGCGCCGGGTGGTAGATGACCAGGGCCGCCACCGGGCGCTCGTCCACTACCAGCGGAGCCACCACGGCAACTCGCAGAGGGCAGGAGGAGGTGAGTTCCTCACGGTGCAGGCGCACCAGCTGAGTGCGACCTGAGGTGATCGCCTGAACCACCTCCTTCAACTCCCCGGCAACATGGCGCGAGTGGTGGTCCGCCCGGCTTCCCGGTGCCGTCTGAAACCCGAGCAGGCCTCGAGTGTCGTAGAGCGAGGCGGCAGGACCGCCGGATTGCGGAACCAGCGACCGCAGCACCTTGAGAGCTGTTTTGGCGCTAAGGCCCTGGCGCAGCGCCGCGACGGCAGACGTGGCAAAGGCCAGGGTCCGCAGAGTGGCCCGCTCCGCGGCGGTGTTGAAGACCAGTTGCCGTCGCCGGAGAAGCAGAAACACCCCGGAAGCGGCCAGCACGGTCAGGCCCGCCTCCACCAGGACGACTACCTCCCACGACATGGGCGGAATCATCCCCCGCCCACTCCTCTCGTGCAACGGGACGACCGTTCGGGTGCCGAACAGGACCGCTCAACCGGCCAATTCATGCCGTTCGCCGTCCCGCCCTCGCCAGGGGACTGGTTGGCCACTAGTGTGCAGCGGGGGAAAGCTGCGGGAGAGAGTTCGGACCGGCGGTTGCCGTGCGGCAGGCTGGTGCGGAGTTGATTTGGACACTAGGAGGGAGAAATGACCGTAGACGCTCGGAGAATCGATGCTCTCCAGGAGGAGGGCAGGTCGTTTCCTCCTCCGCCCGACTTCGCCGCCCGGGCCAACGCTCAGCCGGGGATCTACGACCGTAGCTTCGAAGACTTCTGGACTGAGGAGGCGCGCCAGCGGATCTCCTGGTTCAAGCCCTTCGACAAGCTCTACGAGTGGAATCCTCCCTACTCCAAGTGGTACCTAGGGGGCCAGCTCAACGTCTGCTACAACTGCGTCGATCGCCATGTCGAGTCCGGGCTCGGCTCCAAGGTTGCCTACTACTGGGAGGGGGAGCCGGCCGGCGAAACCCGGACCGTGACCTACGCCGACCTCCAGAAGGATGTGGTGCGCTTCGCCAACGGGTTGAAGAAGCTCGGAGTCAAGAAGGGCACTCACATTGGTATCTACATGGGCATGTGCATGGACCTACCCACGGCCATGCTCGCCTGCGCCAGGATCGGTGCCCCCTTCACCGTGGTCTTCGGTGGGTTCAGCGCGGAAGCGCTGTCAGGACGCCTCAATGACATGGAGTGCGAGCTTCTCATCACCCAAGATGAAGGCTGGCGCAAGGGGGGCAAGGTACCGCTCAAGGCCAACTCTGACGCCGCTGTGGCGATGTCGCCTTCCATCAAGCAGGTGGTGGTGGCGCGGCGCACCGGCGGTGACGTCAACATGGTGTCGGGGCGCGACATCTACGTCGATGAGATGATCAAGGACCAGTCTGACGACCCCGCGACCTGTCCCTGTGAGCCGATGGACTCTGAGGATTTGCTCTACCTGCTCTACACGAGCGGGACGACCGCCAAACCCAAAGGGATCATGCATACCACGGCCGGATACCTGGTCGGGGTAGCGACCACCCATTACTACATCTTCGACATCAAGCCGGAGACGGTCTACTGGTGCGCTGCCGACATTGGCTGGGTGACTGGCCACAGTTACATTCTGTTTGGCCCACTCACCAACGCCACCACCAGCGTCATCTACGAAGGAGTTCCTAACCACCCCAACGAAGAGCGCTGGTGGGAGATTGTCGAGCGCTACAAGGTAGATGTTCTCTACACCGCACCGACCACCATCCGCACCCACATGAAGTGGGGCCCGCAGTACGCCAAGAAACACGACCTGACCAGCCTGCGGCTGCTCGGGACCGTTGGTGAGCCCATCAACCCCGAGGCCTGGATCTGGTACCGGAAGAATGTGGGCTTGGGCAAGACACCGGTGGTTGACACCTGGTGGCAGACCGAGACAGGCATGATCATGATCTCTCCTCTGCCCGGTATCACAACCTTGAAGCCGGGATCGGCAACTAAGCCCTTCCCCACCATCGACGCTGCTATATACGACGAGCAAGGCAATGAGGTACCTCCGGGACAGGGTGGTTACCTGGTTATTCGCAAGCCCTGGCCGGCCATGCTGCGCGGTATCTACGGCGACCCGAAGCGCTATGAGGACACTTACTGGGCTCGCTTTAAGGATGTTTACTTTGTCGGCGACGGTGCCCGCAAGGACGCCGATGGCGACTACTGGTTGATGGGACGGATCGATGACGTCATGAACATTTCGGCGCACCGCATCTCGACCACCGAGGTCGAGAGTGCCCTGGTCGACCATCCGTCGGTTGCCCAGGCCGCGGTCTGCGCCCGCAACGACGCCCAGACGGGGCAAGCCATTGTTGCCTTTGTGACACTCAAGAGCGGTCACGAGGGCAGCGTCGAGCTCCTCGCCGAACTCCGCGCTCACGTGGGCAAGAAGATCGGCAAGATTGCCGCTCCCGCCAACATCCTCTTCACTCCCGAGTTGCCTATGACGCGGTCGGGAAAGATCATGCGACGGTTGCTGCGTGACGTGGCGGAGAACCGGCCCCTCGGCGATACCACAACCCTGGCCGATCCAGCGGTTGTGGAGGAGATCCGGAGTCGGGCAGTTACAGAGGAGGGAAAGGAGAACTAGCAATGCCTAGGGCGCTCTCCGACCGACTCACGCTGAACAGGCATTTTCATGGAGGGATAGCTAACACTCATGGCTAACAACAATCCGGGGGCACCTGCGGCGGTGATGCACACCGCGGAGGCCCCGAATCCAATCGCCGATCCGGCACCACTAGGGCTGGCCGGCTTCGGCCTGACCACGCTGATGCTGTCGTTTGTCAACGCCGGAATCATTGCCGGCGGGGCGGTGGTGGCGGTACTGCCGATGGCGGCCGCCTACGGTGGTGTCGCTCAGCTCCTCGCGGGTATGTGGGCATTCAAGCGGGGCAATACTTTTGCGGCAACCGCGTTCTCATCTTATGGCGCATTCTGGCTCACCTACTACCTGATGATCACCGTCTTCGCCGGGGAGATCAAGCCGGCGACGGCAGTTGGTCCGATCCTGGGTCTGTACGCGATCTCCTGGTGTATCTTCACCGGGTACATGTTCATCGCTTCAACGCACGGTACCCGCGCGGTGCAGGTTGTGTTCTTCCTGTTGACCCTCACGTACCTGGCCCTTGCGGGCGGCTTCTGGAACTGGTTCACCGACGGCACGACGCTGACCACAATCGGTGGTTACCTCGGAATCGCGACTGCGATCGCGGCGCTCTACACGTCATTCGCGGACGTGCTCAACGCCACGGCCCGGCGGGTAATTCTGCCGACCAACTGACGCTCAGTCACGCAGCTGAAGGGCCTGGGTCCCGGGGACTCAGGCCCTTTCTTGCTTAGGGTCAGAGACTGCCGGGGCCGGCAGACTCTGAGACCGCCGGTCGGGTGGGATTTGGGTGGCCATCGACGCCGCGCCAGAGGGGGACGAGGACCAAGGCTGACAGCCACATGGCGATGGCGGTTGCGATGAAGGGCAGGGAGATGCCGAGCCCGAAGAGAGATCCCGCCACCAAGGAGGCGATTGCGGCGGCACCAACTTGCGCGGATCCGTACAGACCCTGCACGTGTCCCATCTGGCTGGCGTGGACCCGGCGCGAGAGCATGGCGAGTCGGGCGGGAGATCCGGTGACAGTGAAGATCCCTTCGAAGACTCCCAGGCCTATAAGCCAGGCAGGATTCGGTAGAAACGGATAGGCGATTGCGAAGCAGCCCGAGGCCAGTGCGCTGAGTCCGATCAACCAACGATTGTCCATGTGGTCCGCCAGCCAGCCTGCTGGCCACGAGCCGATGGTGAAGGGAAGGGCG